>Ga0157378_10001301_pt1 | contig 22448 bp, 16 predicted proteins | sample M65metaG_FD_115309 | JGI IMG/M metagenome (GOLD analysis project Ga0157378, IMG submission 115309) | Miscanthus rhizosphere microbial communities from Kellogg Biological Station, Michigan, USA - M6-5 metaG | ecosystem: Host-associated > Plants > Roots > Rhizosphere > Soil | place: USA: Michigan...
GCGAAGCGGTCTGCTCGACCGTGCCCGAGGACGCGACGGTGCTGGTCGTCACCCGCGGCGACGAGTCGCTGCTGCAGCTCGACGGCCGGGTGGCCCAGCACTTCCCGCAGACCCAGGAAGGCGGCTGGGCGGGACACCATCCGGCCGACAGTGAAGAGGCGATCGGGCACCTGGAGGCGCTGCGCGGCAACGGCGCCCGGTACCTGGTGGTGCCGCCGACCTACCGCTGGTGGCTGAGCTATTACGAGGGACTGCGGGACCACCTGGATTCGCACTACCAGTCGGTCCTCTCCGACGAGCGCTCCGGCGAGATCTACCTGCTGGAGGAGGTGGGGCGGTGAGCCGTGTCTCCGTCCTCATCCCGGTCCACGGCAACGCGGCGCTCACCCGTCGCTGCCTCGAGCTGGTGCTGGCCGACCTGCCGCCGGACGGCGAGGTCGTGGTCGTGGACGATGCTTCGACGGACGAGACGCCGGAGCTGCTGCGCTCGTTCGGCGAGCGGATCCAGGTCCTGACGATGGAGGAGAACGTCGGCTTCGCCCGCGCCTGCAACCAGGGCGCGGCGGCGGCCGGCGGCGAGCTGCTCGTCTTCCTCAACAACGACACCGAACCGCGGTCCGGCTGGCTCGAGGCGCTCATGGCCTGCGCCGAGCGCGAGTCGGAGGCGGATGCGATCGGCGCCAAGCTCGTCTACCCGACCGGCACCGTCCAGCACGCCGGCGTCGTCTTCGGCCAGGACGGCTATCCCCACAACCTCTACGCGGGGCTGCCCGAGGAGCACCCGGCCGTCAACCGCTCGCGCCGGCTGCAGGCCGTCACCGCCGCCTGCATGCTCGTCCGCCGCGCGTTCTTCGAGCGGGTCGGGGGGTTTGACGAGGGCTATGAGAACTCGCTCGAGGACGTCGACCTTTGCCTGCGGATCGGCGCCGAGGGCGGCGGGGTCCACTACTGCCACGAGGCCGTGGTCGTCCATCTGGAGTCGGTCTCCCGCGGCCACCGCAACCGCTTCGAGCGCAGCGTCGACCTCTACCGGCAGCGCTGGCGCGAGCAGGTGCGGCGGGACGACCTCTCGATCTATGCCAAGGACGGCCTGATCGAGGTCGAGTACCCGGCCTCATACCCGCTGCGGCTCTCGGTCTCGCCGCAGCTCGCGAGCGTCGACGACGCCCGGGAGGCGGAGGCGGAGGAGCTGCTCGAGTCCTATGCCCGCCGCACCTCCGACCTCCTCGCCGAGGTGATGCGCCTGACCGCGCTCGCCGGTGCGGCGCCCGAGTCGCCGGAGAGCGCTCCCGAGAAGATTCGTGGCACCGACCACCGTGTCCTGCTCGCCGAAGCGAGCCGCCTCGAAGAGGAGGCCCGTGCCCTGCAGGAGCGCTTCGCGATCGCCGCCAACGACCAACTCGGGTACCGGCGCCTGGTCGAGCGGATCCGGGAGGCAGTCGTGGAGGAGGTGCCGGCCGAAGCCCGGGTGCTGGTGGTGAGTCGTGGCGACCGCGAGCTGGTCTCTCTCGGCGAGCTCGACGCCGGTCACTTCCCGCAGGACCCGGAGGGCCGCTACCTCGGCCACCACCCGCGCGACAGCGGGGACGCGATCGCCCATCTCGAGGCTTTGCGGGAGGGCGGGGCCGAGTACCTGGTGCTGCCTGCCACCTCCTTCTGGTGGCTCGACCACTACGCGGAGCTGGCAACTTGCCTGCGCGAGGGCTGCGAGGCGACCGAACTCGGCTCTTGCACGATCTACCGGCTTGCGCCGCTGCGGGCGGCGCTGGGAGAACGGGTCGGATGAGCGGCAACGGCCGGCTCAGCGAGGGCGAGTACGCGGAGCTGGTCTCGCGCGTGCAGGCAAGCGTGGCCGAGCACGTGCCGCCGGGCTCCTCCGTGCTGGTCGTCAGCAAGGGCGACGCCTCCCTGGTCGAGCTGCCGGGGGTCACTGCCGCGCACTTCCCGCAGGATTCGAACGGCGGCTACGCCGGCCACCACCCGCATGACAGCGCCGCCGCAACCGCCGAGCTCGAGGAGCTGCGCCGCCGCGGCGCCGAATACCTGGTCCTGCCCGCCAGCTCCCGCTGGTGGCTCGACTTCTACGGCGAGTTCGCCACTCACCTCGCCAACCACGGAGAGCTGGTCGCCGATCTGCCCGATTCCTGCCTGATCTACGGCCTCGGTCGCAGCGTCCAGCCACTGGCCGGCCCGCCGCTGGCCTCGCGTCCGCGTGCCAACGTGGCGCAGATCAGGGACTACCTCGAGAGCCTGATCACCGAGGAGGCGAGTTTGGTGGTGCTCGAGGCCGACGGCGGTGTCGCCGAGGGACTGGCGCCGTTGCACGCGATCGGGTTGGGTGTGGCGGAGATCGCCGCCGGCGACCCGCTGCGGCGGCTGCGCAGATCCACCCGCAGCGGAGCCGAATACCTGATCGTGCCCCGCGCCGCTGCCGAGTGGCTGCAGGATCACGCCGAGGTTGCCGAAGAGATCGAGGAAAGCTGCCGGAAGATCGCGGACCAGCGTCACCTCTGCCGCGTCTACAAACTGACCGAATTGGGAGAGGACTCATACATGGGAGAAGAGGCATGAGCGATTTGCGCGTCCTGTACGTGGCCCACAACCACCCGACGCTGCACCCGGGCGGGGCGGAGGCCTACTCGCTAGAGCTCTACGAAGCGATGAGGGATCAGCCCGGAGTCGAACCGACGCTGCTGGCGCGGATCGGCAGCAACGTGGCGCGCCGCCGCGTCGCTCATCCCGGCACCCCATTCAGCTCTGTGAACGACGACCCCAACCAGTACTTCGTCTTCACCGAGACCGACCACTTCGACTTCTTCACCCTCACCTCGCGGGACAAGAGCCTCTACTCCCGGCACCTGACCGACTTCCTGCTCGCCCAGCAGCCGGACGTCGTCCACCTCCAGCACACCCACTTCATCGGCATCGACCTGCTGAGCCAGATCCGACGCGTCCTCCCCGACGCCGCGATCGTCTACACGCTGCACGAGTTCCTCCCGATCTGCAACCACCACGGCCAGATGGTGCGGACCTTCGCCGACGAGCTCTGCCCGGAAGCCTCGCCGCGGCGCTGCAACGAATGCTTCCCGGAGATCAGCCCGCAGTCGTTCTTCCTGCGGGAACGCTTCGTCAAGGGGCACTTCGCCAACGTCGATCGTTTCCTCGCCCCCAGCGCGCAGCTGATGGACAAGTACTTGCGCTGGGGAATCGGGGAGCAGCGGATCGAAGTAGAGGAGTACCGCCGGCTGGTGGCTGCCCGGGGCGCTGGCGATCCGGCGCAGGTGAAGTCGCCGACCAACATCGGCTTCTTCGGCCAGCTCAGCCACTTCAAGGGCGCCGAGGTGATGATGGAGGCGATGGCGATGGTCGACCCCGGCGTCGAGGCCCACCTCTGGCTCAACGGCGCCAACCTCGAGCTGCAGACGCAGGAGTTCCAGGAGGAGTTCGCGCGCCTGCAGGAGGGGCTGCGCGGCCGCGTCACCTTCCGCGGCCCCTACGAACACTCGGAGCTGCCGAGGCTGATGGAAGACCTGCACTGGGCGCTGATCCCGTCGATCTGGTGGGAGAACTCGCCGCTGGTGATCCAGGAGGCCTTCTTCCACCGCCGCCCAATCATCTGCAGCGACATCGGCGGCATGGCCGAGAAAGTGCGCGACGGCGTCGACGGGCTCCACTTCCGCGGCGGCGACCCGGTCAGCCTGGCGCGGACGATCGAACGGGCGACGACGAACCCGCGGCTATGGCGCTCGCTGCGGGAGGGGATCCGCGATCCCTATCCGATGGACGCGCACGTGTCGAAGCTCATAGGCCTGTACGAGGAAACGATCGAGCAGCGGAAGGGGGTGGCCGTAAGTGCCTGACGCGGTCAAAGCCAAGAACGGGACCCGGCGGCGTTCGGCCCGAGGGGAAGAGCAGACGGCGCGCCTGTCCGCGGAGGTCGAGCTGGTTGTCGATGACGGCGCTGTCGAGTTGCGGGAGAGCAAGACCGGGGGTGAACCCGACGGCAGCCTCAAGGCTCTGCTCCGAGACGAGCTGGCGGCGCTCGACGCCGACCGGCGCAACGAGATCTCCGCCGAGCTTGCAGCCTCGGCGCTTGTTGCCGAGCACCCGTCTCTCGAGCTGAGCGGATCGCTCTACGAGATCCGCGAGGTGCTGCGCGAGCGCCTGCCGGCCTGCGCGGTCGACGCCCGCCAGCCTGTCGGCCTCGCGGTCGAACAGATCCTTGCGATCGACGAGCGCTCGTTCTGGGTCAGCGGCTGGATGCACGACGAGGACGGCGAGGGGGCGGTGACGCTGGTCTCACCCGAGGGAGCTCGAACCGAGGTGACTAAGGACGCCTTCCGATTCGAGCGCCCCGACGTCGTCCAGTTTTACGCCCCCCTTCGGGGCACGACAAGGGACCACGGTTTCACCGCCTTCTTCGAGCTGCCGGCGCCGAGCCTGCTGACCGACGGCTGGATTGCGGAGCTGGGAACCAGCGAGGGAGTTGCGGTGGAGATTCGCTGTCCGGCCGTCGTCGTCGACCCGCTGGCGATCCGGGCAACGATCCTCGGTGAGCTCGGCAACCGTGGGCCGGTCGGCGGAGAGCTGGCCGCTGGACACGGCCGCCACGCGCTCACCCGGCTGCAGGAGCGGATCGTCGCCGACTCCGAGGTCGAGTCGGTGGACGTCTACGGGGAACTGCCAAGCGAACCGATCGTTTCGATCGTGATCCCGCTCTACAAGCGCCTCGACTTCATCGAGCACCAGTTCCTCCAGCTCTCCACCGATCCCGACTTTACCGAGGCGGAGCTGGTCTACGTCCTTGACTCGGTCGAGCAGAAGGAAGAGCTGGCGGCGAAGGCGCGCGAACTGTTCGCCCTCTACGGGCTCCCGTTCAAGGTCGTCAACCTCACCGCCGGCGCCGGCTTCGCCGGCGCCAACCGGCACGGGATCGAGGCCTCGACTGCGCCGCAGCTGCTGCTGCTCAACAGCGACGTGATCCCCGACCGGCCCGGCTGGCTGACGGCGATGCGCGAGTTCAGCGGGACGCAGGAGGGAATCGGCGCCCTCGGGCCCAAGCTCCTCTATGAGGACGATTCGCGGCAGCACGCCGGCCTCTACGTCCACCGCGCCCCTGGCGCCGAGCTGTGGGAGAACGCTCACTTCTTTAAGGGCCTGCACCGAGCGTTCCCGGCCGCGAACGTCGCCCGCCCGGTGCCAGCGGTGACCGCCGCCTGCATGCTGATCGACCGGGAGCGCTACGAGGAGGTCGGCGGGCTGCCGCTCCATTACGTCCAGGGCGACTACGAGGACTCCGAGCTATGCCTGCGCCTCTCCAAGGCGGGCTACGAGAACTGGTACCTGCCCGAGGTCGAGCTCTACCACCTCGAGGGCCAGTCCTACGTCGCCGATACCCGTCGCGTCCCCAGCGAGTACAACATGTGGCTCCACAGCGAGATCTGGGGTGACCGGATCGAAGAGCTGATGAGCGAGTTCGACCCATTCGATGAGGGGGAGCAGACCATTGAGTAGCAACGGTGTGTCGTCTGACATCTCCAGCCGCCTCGTCTGGATGCTGGGTTCCCCACGCACCGGGAGCACCTGGCTGATGCAGCTCTTCGCCGAGATCCCAGAGATCTCGGTCATCGACGAGAGCTACATCCCCTTGCATCTGGTTCCGATCGACCACTCCCTTCCAGACGGGGAGTACTTCCGCCAGGGCCCGAGAGCCGACGATCCGCACTACTTCTTCGCCCAGCCTTACCTCCCGGAAGCTTTTCCCGAACTTCGGGAGCTCTTCATGCGGGGTCTTCTGCGCCAGCTCGAGGAGCTGGGCCAGAACACCGATCCGCGTTGGATCGTGATCAAGGAGCCGAATGGATCCCATGCCTCGGATTCGCTGATGTCGCTCTTCCCGGAGTCGCGCCTGCTCTTCCTGGTTCGGGACGGCAGAGACGTAATCGACTCGCTGATCGACGCGATGCTGTCGAAGGACTCGTGGTGGCAGCAGAGCCAGGGTTCTGACGAGCCTCGCATCGTCAGCGAGAGGATGGCTTTCATAAACCATCACGCGAAGCTGTGGCTGCAGCGGACCCATTCGACGCAGCGCGCATTCGCGGCCCTGCCCGAGGAGCAGCGCCACCAGGTCGGGTACGAGGATCTTCTGGCCGACACCCCGACCGAATTCAGCGCAATGCTCGAGTGGCTGGAGATGGACGTTCCGTTAGATGAGTTACGCGCCGCAGTCGAGAAACGATCCTTCAAGGCAATCCCCGATTCGCAGAAAGGCCCTGGCAAGAGAGCACGCAGCGCCACTCCCGGACAGTGGAAGAAACGCCTACGACCTGGCGAGATCGAGCTCGTCGAAAAGGTCATGGGTCCGAAGCTGCAGGAGCTCGGCTATGAGGTCGAGGGGGCCGCGCAGGTTCAGTCGGGGTGAGGACGCCATTACCGGTCGCGGCCGCAATTGCCCAGCGACCGGGCTATGCAGGTCATGCCTGGGCTTTCACACAGTTTGCTGTGGGGTTCAGGGAGCTCGGATATGACCCGATCCTGATCGACCGCCTCTCCGGCGAGACGTCCAATCGCAAGAGCGAGATCGAATGGTTCCACGAGGTGGTGGCCTCCGCCGGCCTCGAAGACCAATGCGCCCTCCTGCTCGAGGACGGCACCACGATGGGGCTCAGCAGGGACCGGCTGCGCGACTCGATCGCTGCGGCGCCGTTCCTGCTCAACATCATGGGCTTCCTCGATGACCCAGATCTTCGCGAGGCGGCACGCATGCGGGTCTTTCTCGACGTCGACCCTGGCTTCACCCAGATCTGGCAAGACAGAGGCGAAGCCGACCTCTTGGACAACCATGATCGCTTCGTCACGGTGGGGATGAACATTGGCTCCTCTGATTGCCCGATCCCGACCTGCGGACGAGATTGGATCACGATCCGCCCGCCTGTAGTGCTGTCGCGCTGGCCCTTCTCGCCTCCCAACTCGTTCAGCTTCCGAAGTGTCGGTACCTGGCGAGGTCCATATGACCCGATATGGACTGACGAGAAGAAGCTCGGCCTCCGCGTTCACGAGTTCCGAAAGTTCATCGACCTGCCCAGGCGGATCGATGCGCCTTTCGAGCTGGCACTCGACATCGACGTAGCTGACGACGGTGACGCGAGCCTCCTGCGCGAGCATGGTTGGGCCTTGTTCGAGCCGAAGGCCGTGGCGGGGACCCTGCCCGCGTACGCCGACTTCGTGCGCGGTTCGGGAGCCGAGATCTCGATCGCGAAGAACATTTACGTCGACACGAGGAGCGGCTGGTTCAGCGACCGCAGCGCTTGCTTCCTGGCCAGCGGCAGGCCAGTCCTGGCGCAGGACACGGGCTGGAGCGCCGAACTGCAATCGGAGGCTCTGGTCGCGTTCTCGACCGTGGAGGAGGCGGCTGACGGCGCCCGCCGAATTCAGGAGAATCTTTCCGTCGGATCGGAGGCAGCCCGCTCTCTGGCAGAGGAATCATTCGATTCGAGAAAGGTGCTCGGCAGCTTGCTCGCCGAGTTTGAGGCAGGTTGACGGCAATGGTGCAAAGGCTTAATTGGGGATGCGGCGACCACCTCGGAGCAGGGTGGATCAACTCCGACGTGAAGGATGCGGGCGGGGTCGACCTCGTAGCCGATATCAGGCGGGGCCTCCCGCTGAGCGACGCTTGTATCGACTACGCAGTCAGCGTTCACGCACTTCCGGAGCTGTCGATCCCGGAGATCGAAAGAGCCATGGTGGAATTGCTCAGGATCCTGAAACCAGGAGGCGTTCTGCGCGTTGCGCTGCCGGATCTCAGGCTCAGCATCGCCGCCTACGCGGAGGGGAAAGAAGATTTCTTCAAGATCGAGCCGGATGCGGCGCAAACGCCGGACGGCCGCTTCATCCGACACATCCTCTGGTACGGATACACCCGCACCCTCTTCACCCCCGAGTTCACCTGCGAACTGTTGGAGCGCGCTGGTTTCGTCGGCGTTCGCAACTGCGAGTTCAAATCGACTCTCGGTCCATTTCCAGACATCGTCGAGCTCGACAACCGGCAGGATGAGAGCTTCTTCGTGGAGGGATCGCGAGCCACCGGTGACCGTGCCTTTTCCGCATACAATGCCGCCGTGGTCCAGCCGCCGCCGATCACCATCTCGGAGATCGTTCATCTTGCCCCGAACGACGATGTCCGGGGGCACTTCCGGATCGAGCAATCCGGCTCCACGCTGGAGCTGATCGGCTGGGCTCTCACGGAGGAGGCAGCGGTCGACCAGGTCAGCGTCGTCACCGGCGGGACGGTCGTGGCGCGCTCGCCGGCGGTGCTCGAGCGGCCGGACATCGGCAAAGCGTTTCCCGAGGTGGATGGCGCCGGCACGTGTGGTTTCAAGCTGACCCTGGAACCGCAGGGAGAGGGGATTAGCAATCTGTTGATCCAGGCCGAGCTCCGAGACGGGAAAGCGGTGCCGTTGGGAGAACTGCAGGTTCAGACTGCCCGTCGGAAGCGGAAGGGACTCTTCGGATTCCGCAGGTGACGGAAGCATCGGCACCAGCTGTGGCGGTGGTGATCCCGTGCTTCAACCAAGCGCATTACCTCGCCGAGGCGATCGAGAGCGTTCTGGGGCAGACGCGGCCGCCGGCCGAGCTGATCGTCGTCGACGACGGCTGCGAGGACAACTCCTATGAAGTCGCCGGGCGTTTCGAGACCGTGCACCGACTGCGTCAGCCGAACCGCGGCGTGGCCGCGGCCCGCAACGTCGGTTGGAAGGCCAGCTCCGCTGAGTACCTGGTCTTCCTCGATGCCGACGACCGGCTGTTGCCCGAGGCGCTGGAGGTGGGGGCGACGGCGCTGGAGCACCGGCCACAGGTTGCTTTCGTTTCGGGTGTCTCACGGGACATAGACGGTGACGGTCGGGTGATTCCTGGGTTGCGGCAACCCTTCGTCAGTCAGGACCACTACCTGCGGCTGCTTGAAGATTGCTTCATCTGGTCGGGATCCTCGATCGTCTACCGACGCTCGGCGCTGGAAGCTGTCGGCGGGTTCGACGAGGGCCTCGACGCCGCGGACGACTATGACCTCTATCTCCGCCTCGCGCGCCGCTTTCCGATCTTCTGCCATGAGGCAGTGGTAACCGAGTACCGGCGCCACGGCACCAACACCACGCGCAACGCTGCGATAGTTCTCGCCTCGCAGCTGAAGGTCCAAAAGCGGCAGCGCTCCGAGGCGAGGGACCGCCCTGAGCGCGAGGCGCTGCGGCGCGGCATCGACAAGACGCGCAGCGAGCATGGCCGTGCTCTCGCCGAACAGATCGGCCAAGACTGGCGCCTCCACCAGCGCCGTCGGGCCCTCGGGGGCGTGCGAATGCTGTTCAGGTGCGACCCGCGGGGGCTGGTCCGCTTGGTGGAGGCGGCATGAGCGCGCAGGCGACCCGGGTCAGCGTCGTCCTGCGCACCTACGGCCACGCGCCCTTCGTCGCCCAGGCGATCGAGAGCGTGCTGATCCAGCAGGCCGGGTTCCCATTCGAGCTGGTGATCGGGGAGGACTGCTCGACCGACGGCACTCGTGAGATCGTCGAAGCGTATGGGCGGAGCTACCCGGAGATCGTCAAGCCGGTGCTGCCGGAGCGGAACGTCGGCCACGGGGAGATGCTGCGGCAGGCGCTGGCGGCAACGCGGGGAGAGCTGATCGCCTACCTCGACGGCGACGACTACTGGAGCTCGACCGCGAAGCTGGCGCGGCAGGTGGAGTTCATGCAGGCGAACCCTGGTTGCCATGACTGCTTCCACGACGTCAGCCTCGTCTACGACGAGGCAGGAATGCCCTCGGGGACTATCTCGCCGCGGCTCGCGGAGGAGCATTTCGGGATCGAGCAGATCGTCATGGAGTGCTTCGTTCCGGCGCCGGCGATGATGTTTCGCCGCAAGGTCTTCGAGGAGCTCGAGCCGGCGGCCTTCAATTCGGCCTGGCTCGACTGGATCATCCACGTCCAGGCGGCGACCCACGGCCCAATTGGCTACCTGCCCGAGGTGATGGCCTGCTACCGGGTCCACCGCGGCGGCATGTTCTCGTCCCTCGACCGCGTCAGCCAGCTCGAGGAAGACGCCTACTTCTACGCCAGGCTCCTGTCTCAGCTACCTGACCAGCGCGACCTGATCGAGCGGTGTCTCGCCCACCGCAAGGTGCAGCTGGCGATCGAGCGGCTCGCCGTTCCCTTCGACTCCTGCGTGGTGCTGGTCGACCCCCGCCGCGAGTTCAGGCCCTACTTCAACGGCCGCCACGCCCGAGCACTGCCCCGGCGCGAGGGGAGAGAGGTGACCGAGCTGCAGGCGATCCGCGAAGCGGCCTCGACCCTGCCCCCGGCGGTCGAGGACTACGGGACCGGGATCGCGCCGCCTGAAGGCGGAAGCGGCGCCTGTCTCCTCGCCGTCCCCGGACCTGCTGCCGAGTGGCTCGAGCGACGCCCTGATCTGATCGACTATCTGGGAAAGAACGGGCAGGTCGTCTGGGATGACGACTGGGTTACCGTCCATCAGCTCGAGCCGCTCACGAGCGACGAGGACGATCAGCGGGAACGGGCTTCGAGGCGCGTCCGGGTGAGGCCGCTGCGCGGGACCGCCGAATTGCCGGCCGCCTTTTTCGACGCTCCTTCCGACGGGGCATTGGTCCCCGCCCACGCGGTGATGATCACCGGCTGGCTGGCCGGGCGGGAGGGGAGAGCGGAGGCGGTCGAGTTCGAGCATGGGGACGAGCTGATCTGGCGGGCGCCGGTGACGCGGGTGCGTCCCGACGTCGCCAGACTCTTCCCCGATGCCCAGGCGGAGACCCCCGGCTTCCAGACCACCCTCAACGTCTGTGAGCTGCCGCCCGGGAGCAACGTCCAGGTGATCGGTGTCTTCACCGACGGCGGCCGCGTCCCGATCGGGGAGCTTCGCTTCGAGGCCCCTGGAGAAGCTTCCGGGGAAGGGGAATGAGCGGGGGCCCGAGGGCGAGCATCTTCGTCCTCACCCACGACCACGTGGACTGGATAGAACAGGCTCTCGACAGCGCTCTGGCTCAGGAGACCCCCTTCGAGTACGAGCTGCTGGTCGCTGACGACTTCTCCACCGACGGCACCCGCGAGCGGGTGCTCGAGTACGCGGCGCGATACCCGGACAGAATCCGCACCTTCCTCCCCGACCGCAACCTTGGAGTCGCCGGGATCTGGCTGGCGGCGGCGCGCCAGTGCCGCGGCGAGTACGTGGCGATCCTCGAGGGCGACGACTACTGGACCTCCACCGACAAGCTCGCCCGGCAGATCGAGCTGCTCGACGCCAATCCCGGCTGGAGTACCTGCTTCCATCGCGCCACGCTCTTCTTCGACGATGGCAGCCGCCCCTCGCGGCCGGCGACCCCTGCGTTCGCCAAAGACGTCTTTGACCTCGACGACATCCTCCGCAGCTGTTTCATCCCCTTCCTCACCGTCGTCTTCCGCCGCGACGTGCTGGCGACGGTGCCGGATTGGCTCTTCGGGTACCGCTGGTTCGACTGGCTCTTCCACATCTGGTGCGCGCGCCGGGGTGCGATCGGGTTCCTCGGTGACGACATGGCCGCTTACCGCGTCCACGGTGCCGGCAACTGGTCGTCGCGGAGCCGTCTTGACCAGTTGCGCGAGGACCTCGCCGTCTATGAACGCCTCCGCCAAGAGCTGCCCGAGAAGCGGAAGCTGGTCGACGCATGCATCGAGAACCGCCGCTGCCAGCTCGCGATCGAGGAAGCCGGGGTCGCGGCGGGGACGCCGGTGGCGCTGGTCGGGTCCCCCGCGGCCGAGCAGGTGGTCGACGCCTACTTCAACGGCCGGCCCGCCGTTTCCATCGCGGTCGCCACTGCGGACCCTGGAGGGGAGATCGCCAACTGCCTTGCTTCCTCGCCGCCCGCCGAGGGCCAGCTGCACTATCCAGTACCCGGCGTTCGGCTGCGAGCGGCGCGGCCGGGCGCCTTCGCGCTGGTCGCGCCCCGCTCCGTCGACCTTGCCGAATCGCCGCCGCTCTCCGCGCTCCTCGCTGGCAAGGATCCTTTCTGGAGCGACGAGTGGTGTCGGATTTGGGAAGTCGATGTAGATTCCCCCGCCTCGGATCGGCGAGAGAAAGCGGCGGGAGAGATGGGCGCGCTGGTTGAAATCGGGGAGGTGTCGCTGGTCGAGCCGACCCCACAGGAGCTACGCGGCTGCCACCTCGACGAACCGCGGGCAGGCTCCGTCCTCGACGCCAAGGCGGTCGACCTGATCGGCTGGGCGATCGGCTCCGAGCGCGAGGCGGTCGCGGTCGAGTTCTCCTACGAGGGCAGACCCTTTTGGCGCGCCAGCCTGCGGGCCGAGCGCCCTGACCTGGCCGAGGCCTTCCCCGATCGCCGTGAGGCGGGGCGAGCCGGGTTCCGCACCACGCTCAACATGCTGGGCACCGCGGCGGAGTTCGAGTTCGAGGTTACCGCGGTCCTCAAGGGCCAGCGCCGCGTCCCCTTCGGGACGATCCGCGGGCGCCACAAGTGGCGTCGCGACCGCTCGCCGGCCTACGCCGAGCTGGTCTCGGTGGTCATCCCCTGCTACCGGCAGGCCCAGTTCCTGGGTGAGGCGATCGAGAGCGTTCTCGCCCAGACCTACCCGCACTTGGAGATCGTCGTCGTTGACGACGGCTCGACCGACAACGTCGGCGCGATCGCCTCGCGCTACCCCGGCGTGCGCTGCGTCCGCGAACAGAACTCAGGTGCGGCGGGGGCGCGAAATGCCGGGATCCGCAACAGCAACGGCGACTTCCTGATCTTTCTCGACGCCGACGACCGTCTTCTGCCGCAGAGTGTGCAGGCGGGGGTGCGGGTGTTGGAGGAACGGCAGGAGTGCGCGGCCGCGATCGGCACCTACCGGCGCACGACCTTCGACAACCGGCCCCTTGAGACCCACGAGCAGCCGACCGTGAACGAGCGCCAGTACGAGCAGATGATGGAAGACAACTGGGCCGGGTTCCCGGCGCGGGCGATCTACCGGCGCTCGTTGTTCGAGCACGTGCACGGATTCGACACCGAGATCGACGGAACCGCAGACTTCGAGCTGAACCTAGCCATCGCCCGCGAGTTCCCGATCGCCAGCCACGGGACGATGGTCGCCGAGCATCGTGAACACGCCAGCAACATGAGCGACGACGCGTCGAAGATGCTGAGGGAGACGCTCGTGGCGATGCGCCGGCAGCGTCCCCACGTCAAAGGCGACCGCGAGCGCAAGCGCGCCTACCGTCAGGGGATCCGGAACTGGAAGCGCTACTGGGGCGACCTACTGGTGGCGCAGGTGGGGGCGGCGATCCGCGAGCGCCGCTTCGGCGAGGCGCTGCGGGGTGCGGCGAAGCTGGCGCGCTACCGGCCAGGGGCGCTGCCGAAGGTGATCGGCTCCGCAAACACGCGCTGATCGCACGATCTCGATGGTTGTCGCAGCCGGCGCCCCTATGAGAGGCTCCACGCAATGACGGGGGAACGGTCGGCTGAAAGCAACGCCGGGTTCGACGGGCAAGACGGCACCTCGCTCCATCGGCGAGATCTTTTGGCCGGAGGCGTGGCGGTCGGAGCGGCGGCTCTGCTCGCCGGTTGGACGGCCCGGGCAAAGGCGGAACCGGTGTCGAAATATGGGGCGGTGGGTGACGGTGTCACCGATGACACGGAAGCGATCAACAAAGCCCTGAAAGAAGCTCGCGTTGTATCGCTGGAGCCCTCGAAAGGCGGCTACAAGGTCGAAGGGACGCTGGAAATACCCAGCGACACGGTTCTGGCCGGGTGCGGATATCCAGGCCGACTGATCCGCTCGGGCAGCTACTCCTACAACACTGCCAAGCAGTTCCTCAAAGGGGACAAGTACTCCTCGGCGGAAAACAACAGCCGCATCGGCATCCTGGACGTGTGGTTCGAAGGCGGAGGACCGCTGACTGGCTACAAAACGATCCAGGAATTGAAGACTATCTGCGTGGCGATCGGGTCTAGCGCAGAAGGAGCGATCGGCCGCAACCTGATGATCCGTGGTTGCACCTTCGACAACTGGCCCGGCCCGGCCATCCACCTGCTCAACCAACATGACTTCATGATTGAAGGTAACCGGCTCTTCCAGACTCAACGCGGGGGCATCGTGGTCTGGTACGACTCCGGGCACGGCGTCATCTCGGGCAATGTTCTTCGCGACGGCAGTGACGATTGCGTGGCTCTCAACTCGGACGCAAATGCGAAAGTGCCCCCGAATCCTCCACGAGACATCGTCATCGTTGGGAATCAGCTCTCTGAGAAGCTGGTTGAAGGTCAGCTGGCGAATAAGCCAATCTGCCTCCGCGGCGTCCGTGACGTGTCTGTGATTGGAAACATGGTCCGGGGGGGCGAAGCCGGGACCGGGGCAATCACGATTGAGGAGACGACGACCTCCGGCACGTTTCACAACGAACGAATTCTCGTCGAGGGCAACAAGGTCACCGGACCCACCGGGTCGGGAATCCTCCTCAATGTTCCACAGGCCGACCAGATTTCGATCGTTGACAACACGATCGACAATTGCGGCTCCTCGGGAGTGCGGGTCTTTCTCAGCAAAGAAAGCTCCTTGCTCACCGGTCTCGACATAAGCGGCAATCGCATTGCCGACGTAGGACTCACGGACGTCACCTTCAAGTCGGGAGTGACGCTGCAATTCACCGCCGGGAGCAGGATCGAAGGGCTCCGAATCTGCGAGAACTTCATCGAACGACCGGTCGCCTCCGGGATCAGCTTCCTGACGAACGCCAATGCCAAGTTCGTGACGGTCGATCACAACACCATTCAGGACGCTAATCAGGGCCTTGGGTCGAATGTGGCCGCGATCAGCCTGCAGGGTCTCGATCGCTTCACCTCCCGTGGAAACTCGATCTTCGAGAAGCCGGCCGGCACCCAACGCTGCAAATGGGGGGTCTGGGTGGCGACCTCGACCAATGGCTTGATCGCGCGGACCTTCGCCTACAACACGGACTTCTCGAGTGCGGAAGCCATCAGCTTCGCCACTGCATCGCTATTGGTCGAGAACGGTGGCTCGATCACGAGCAGTCAGCAGAAAACCGACGGCGTCACGCGGGAGCCGAGCCCCGGCACGCTGCTCACCGGGACGAAGACCCGCTGGGCCAACGTTCCCACCACCTCAACTGCCCAAGGAACCGACACTGCGGCGGTTGCTGGACGGTTCTTCGTCACCGACCTCTATCTCCCGGTCAGTTGCACCTTGACGGGAGTTGCATGGTTGGTCGGCTCCGTGGGCGGCACCGACAAAGCCATCGTTGCCCTTTGGAACGCCGCTGGTGAAGTCTTGGCAACTTCGAATCTCGCCGGTGTCACGGTCGGAGCCGCAGGCACGGCGCAGGCCATCAACTTCACGGCCTCGAAATCCATCAGCGGCCCGACTGTCGTTGCCGTCGGAATTCAGCTGAACGGATCGACGGCGAAGCTTCGCACCGCTCCGATCCCGTCGGTTTGCTCTGCGGTCGTCGAAGGAGGCTTTGGCACGGTCGAACCGCTCACCTCCTTTCCCTCGAGCTTCTCTGCAGGGCAGGCACCGATCGTCACCACCTACTGAGGGCAGGGACGATGGCGATCGCGATCGTCGCCGGGGCGCTCGCCAACAAGCCGGCAAACGGCGGCGAGGCCTGGGTGCGGCTCTCCTGGGTGCTGGGGCTGGGGCGGCTGGGGTGGGAGGTTCACCTGGTCGAGCGCCTCGAGGTGCCGAACCCAGAGGCGCAGCGCTACTTCGAAGATATCGTCGGCGCCTTCGGCCTGTCTGAATCGGCGTCGCTGCTAGACGGGCGCGGAGCGGCGCTCTGCGGCCGCAATGAGAGCGAGCTAACCGACGTCGCCGCCTCCGCGGACGTCCTCTTCGACATCAGCGGCCACCTCGGGGCCGGTGCGCTTCGGTCGGCGCCACGGCGGTCCGTCTACGTCGACCTCGACCCCGGCTTCACCCAGGCCTGGCACGCCGACCCGGGCGTCGAGTTCACGGTCGCCGGCTACGACCGCTACCTCACCGTCGGCCAGAACATCGGCCAGCCGGGTTGCCCGGTTCCTGCTGGAGGGATCGAGTGGGTGCCGACCCTGCCCCCGGTCCTGCTTGACGAGTGGCCGGCGGCGCCGCCACCGGCCGAGCCGCTTCGCTTCACCACCGTCGCCACCTGGCGCAGCCCCTACGGAGCCCTGGTGATCGACGGCCGCGAGATGAGCCTCAAGCACCACCAGTTCCGCCGCTTCGCGGCGCTGCCGGAACGGGTCGAGGGGGTCGAGCTGGAGCTGGCGCTCGACATCCACCCGGGCGACGCCGTCGACCTCGAGCTGCTGCGCGGGCACGGCTGGAAGCTCGTCGATCCCGGCGAGGTGGCCGCCACCCCGGCGGCCTTCCGCGAGTACGTCCGCCGCTCCGCCGCCGAGCTCTCGGTCGCGCAGGGCGTCTACGTCGAAGCCGCGACCGGCTGGTTCAGCGACCGCACCGCCGCCTACCTCGCCAGCGGCCGACCCGCCGTCATCCAGGACACCGGCTGCGGGGCGCTTTCCCGTCCCATGGGGACGCAAAAGCGCCCCGCGCCGGTCAGCTTCGACGATCTCGACGCCGCCGTCGCCGGCATCGAGGCGGTGCGGGACGGCTACGAGGAGCACGCGGCGGCCGCGAGGAGCTTCGCCGAGGAACACCTCGACTCCGATCGGGTCCTCGGCCGGGTGCTGGAGATCGTCCTCGCTCTCCTTGTCCTCGTGCTGCTGCCGCTCGCGGCGAGCGGCGCCGCGCGGGCTGCGGACCCCCCGCCACAGGTGCGGGTGGTCGGCGAGCCGCAGGTCGTCTTCGACTGGAGCCGGTCGGCCTGCGAGACGATGAACTACCCCGACCTCCCGGTGCGCGGCTTCCGCAACTACCTCGGGCAGACCCAGCTGCTGCTCTCCCACTTCGACAACTTCCGCCTCGTCGGCCCCTCGCTCGACCGGCTCGCGGTCGACTGCGAGCCGGTGCTGCTCTCCGACCGCAGCGCCCAGCCACGGCGGTTCTCCGACCGCGAGTGGATCGGCTCGCTCTTCACCCGCGACGGTCGCACGATCTGGGCGCTCGTCCACGACGAGTACCAGGGCAACCGCCACCGTGGACGCTGCCCCAGCGGCCGCTACATGCGCTGCTGGTACAACGCGGTCACTCTAGCCCGCTCGGTCGACGGGGGTCGCACCTATCGGCAGGCCCGCCCGCCGCGCCATCTGGTCGCCGCGCCGCCTTACCGCTACCGGCCCGATCAGGGTCCCCGGGGCGTTTTCACGCCCAGCGACATCGTCGGTGGCCCCGGCGGCTTCAAGTACGCGCTGGTGCGGATCCGGGATCCCGGAGGCCGCCGCGGCACCTGCCTGATCAGGACCCGTCGGGTCCAGCGCCCCAGCAGCTGGCGGGCCTGGGACGGGACCGGCTTCAGCGGCCGATTCCGCGATCCATACACCGGGCAGCAGCGGCGACGCACTCCCTGCGCGCCGCTGGCGAAGGGGCGGATCGCCGAGATGGCCGAGAGCCTCACCTACAACGAGGCCCTCCGGCGCTTCCTCCTCGTCGGCCTGGCGCCGCCCGTTCGCGGCAGCATCGGGCCGAAGGTGCGGGGCATCTACTTCGCGACCTCTACGGATCTCGTCCACTGGAGCGAGCGGCGCCTGGTCACCCGCGCCGTCACCAAGCAGAACTACCGCTGCGGCGGCCCCTCGCCGCTCGCCTATCCCTCGGTGATCGATCCCGAAAGCGACTCGCGCACGTTCGCCACCTCGGGTGCGCACCCCTATCTCTACTACACACAGCTCCGCTACCGGAACTGCCGTCAGACCGCGGACCGCGACCTCGTGCGGGTGCGGCTGAGGGTGACGCCATGAGCCCGACGCGGGAGCGCCTGCGGATCCTGCTCAGCGGCATGGTCGCCGGCGACCCGCGCCAGGGCGGGGCGAGCTGGGCGGTCCTCCAGTACCTCGCCGGCCTGGAGGACCTGGGGCACGAGGTGATGCTGGTGGAGCCGGTGCCGGCCAACGCCCTCGACCCGGCCGGAGAGGTGGTTCGCTACTTCGACTCGCTGCCAATGATCGCGGGGCGCGCCGCGCTGCTCGGCCGGGACAGCGAAACCATCGTCGGTGCCCCCTACGCCGAGCTGCTCGAGTTCGCCCGCGGCGCGGACCTCCTGCTCAACGTCTCTGGGATGCTGCGCGACGAGCGGCTGCTCGAGCCGATCCCGGTGCGGGCCTTCCTCGACCTCGATCCCGGCTTCAACCAGGTCTGGGAGGCGACCGGGGCGGAGATGGGATTTGGCCTGCACACCCACTTCGCCACGGTCGGCGTCCGCATCGGCGCCGAGGATTGTCCGATCCCGACGCTCGGACGCACCTGGATCCCGACCCTGCCGCCGGTCGCCCTCGCGCGCTGGCCGACCGCCGACGAGGCCCCTGCCCGCGATGCCTTCACCAGCGTCGGCCACTGGCGCAGCTATGGCTCGATCGAGCACGACGGCGTCCGCTACGGCCAGCGCGCCCACGCGCTGCGCCCGCTCTTCCGGCTGCCGCGCCGGACTGCGGCCCGGTTCGAGCTGGCGCTCGGGATCCACCCCGACGAGGCGGAGGACCTGCGGGCCCTGCGCGAGAACGGCTGGGGCCTGCTCGACCCCTACGAGGCCGCGGGAACCCCCGCCGACTACGCCGCCTTCGTCCGCGGCTCGAAGGCCGAGCTCTGCGTCGCCAAGAGCGGCTACGTCGCCTCCCGCAGCGGCTGGTTCAGCGATCGCAGCGCCTGCTACCTGGCGAGCGGCCGGCCCGTCGTCGCCCAAGACACCGGCTTTGATCGCTCGCTGCCGGTGGGCGAAGGGCTGCTGAAGTTCGGAAGCGTGGAGGAGGCGGCGGCGATGGTCGAGGAGGTCGAGGCGGATCCCGCCCGCCACGGTCGCGCCGCCCGCCGGCTGGCCGAGGAGCACCTCGACTCGCGCAAGGTCCTGCCGCGACTGCTGGAACGACTTAATAGTCGGCGATAGCGGTCCTATACTCCCCGCTCTCGTGGTGGGGGAGACCATCGATTCGGTTGAGGTATCGCACGCCTCTGACTTTGAGCAGCAGGGCCATGGTCGCCTCCGAGCCACGCCCAGGGGAAGCGCTTTGGAGATTCAGGGTTGGGTGATCGGCAAGAGTCGTCGGCCCACCTCGGTAGAGCTTGCTGACGGAGAGCGACAGGAGATCACCGTTGTCGAGCTTGGAGAGGAGCGACCGGATATCGCGGAGGCCTTTCCTGAGAATCCAACAGCTCGCAGGTCTGGCTTCAGACTCGTCCTCACCAGCGACGGGAGCGGGACCGCGCTGCTTCGACTGAGGGTGCGGTTTCATGATGGAGGCGCTGCTGAGTTTGGCAGCATCGCTCTGTCGATAGGGGAGGGGAATGGATCGGGTCGGACCTCTGGTTCTCGCGGGGTCACCTGGGAACACAGGCTTCCAGCCACGCGCGACAGCGACAAAGTCCTCTTCGGTCGTGATGGCTGGCTCTACCTGCAGCGGGATGCGAATGACGTGATCGGTCAGCACACGGGCAAGGTCAGGTTCGACAAGGACCAGCTAGTGCGGTGGTGTGAGGTTCTGAGACGAAGGAAGGAGGTGTGCGCCCGCCATGGCGCCGTGTGGACTTGCCTTGTGGCTCCCGATAAGGAGTCGGTCTACCCGGAGCACCTGCCGAGCTCGATCGAGCTTGCTTCACGCCGTCCGATCGACGACTTCCTCGACGTCGCGGCGAGAGCGGAAGCTCCGGTCACCTATGGACGCGATGTGCTCCTCCCTCATAAACATGAGGGAGATCTCTACGCCCGCACCGACACCCACTGGAATCACCTGGGCGCGTACTTCATTTATCACTGGCTCTGTCATGACCTCATGCGTCGCGGGGTCCCGCTGGACCCGGTGGAGGATGGGGCGCTGCAATGGAGCGAGGACGTCGTTCCCGGTGACTTGGGAGGCAAGGTCGAGCCCGAGCCGATCAAAGGGCCAATGATTCAAATCCGTGTGCATCCTGAGCGCGGTCGGCTCAAGGTCGAGAATGGGATCACCAACCACGCACGGGTGATGAAATTCGAACGGGAGGGAAGGCCAGGGCCCTCTTGTGTGCTGTTCGGTGAGTCGTTTGCCGACTATCTCCTCGTCTTCCTCAAGGAGACCTTCCAAAAGCTCGTTTTCGTCCACACCAATCTCCTCCCCGAGGAGGTGATTGCTGCGGAGCGTCCCGATGTCGTCTTGAGCCTGCCGCTCGAGCGGTTCCTGATCAGGGTTCCCGACGATCGCAATGCTCTCGCGCAACTGTGGAAGGTTGCGGTCCGGAAGGGCGGGGAGATGCCGTGGCGGCAATAGGCTGAGCCGGTGCCGATCCCCTTCAACCGCCCCTTCGTCTCTGGCCAGGAGCTGGGCTACCTGGAGCAGGCGATCGCGACTCGCGACCTCGCCGGCGGCGGCGAGTTCACGCGGCGCTGCCAGGAGTGGCTGCGGGAGGCAACCGGGTCGCCGCTGGCGCTGCTCTCGCACTCGGCGACGGGGGCGCTGGAGGCGGCAATGATGCTGGCGGAGCTGGGGCCGGGAGACGAGGCGATCATGCCCTCGTTCGGCTATCCGACGATGGCGACGGCGGTGGTGCGGCAGGGGGCGACGCCGGTCTTCGTCGAGATCGATCCGGCGACCCTGAACGTCGATCCCGAGCGGGTGGCGGCGGCGGTGGGGGAGCGGACGAAGGCGATCGTCGCCGTCCACTACGGCGGCGTCGCCTGCGAGATGGAGAGGCTGGGGGAGATCGCCGCCTCGCACGAGCTGACCCTGGTCGAGGACGCCGCCCACTGCCTGCTGGCCGAGCAGGACGGGCGGGCGCTAGGGGCGATCGGGGACCTCGGCGCGATCAGCTTCCACGAGACCAAGAACGTCACCTGCGGCGAGGGCGGGGTGCTGCTGGTCAACGACCCGGCCCTGGCCGAGCGGGCGCAGGTGATCTGGGACAAGGGCACCAACCGTTCGCAGTTCATCCGCGGCGAGGTCGACCGCTACACCTGGGTCGACGTCGGCTCCTCCTTCGGCGCCAGCGACCTAACCGCCGCCTTCCTCCTCGCCCAGCTGGAGGTCGCCGCGGAGGTGACGGCGCGGCGGCGGGTGATCTGGGATCGCTACCACGCCGCCTTCGAGGGGCTCGAGCGCGAGGGCCGGGCGCAGCGACCGGCGACGCCGCCGAGCAGCCTCCACAACGGCCACGTCTACTACCTGGTGCTGCCGAGCGAGGGGGTCCGCGCCGCCTTCATCGCCCGTCTGCGGGAGCAGGAGATCGCGACCGTCTTCCACTTCATCCCCCTTCACAGCGCCCCCGCCGGGGAGTGCTTCGGCCGCGTCGAGGGCCCGCTCGACCACACCGAGGAGATGGCCGGGCGGCTGGTCCGCCTGCCGCTCTTCGCCGAGCTCGGCGAGGCCGAGGTCGAGCGCGTGATCGAGGCCGCCCGCGCCGCCGTCCTCGAGCTGACCTGACGATGAGCGCGCCAAGCGACGCCGAGCTGCGGGCGGGGCTGGAGCGGGCGCTGGCCGGCGTCGGGCTGAAGCTGGCCGGCGAGGTCCAACGCCGCCCCTCGCCCTACCGCACCAGCTTCCCGATCGAGGAGCTGCGCTTCGAGCTGGCGGGCCGGGGACCGGTCCGGGCCGGGTTCAAGCAGCTGGGATGGGAGCGGCTCGAGCCCGCCGCCCAGCTTGCCAAGCCGCGCTTCCTCCACGATTCCGAGCGCGAGCCCGAGGTCTACCGGGCGCTGCTGCCGCAGGTGCCCGCCGGCCCGCCCGAGTTCCTCGGCGCGGTCCTGGACGACGAGCGGCGCTGGCTCTTCGTCGAGTGGGTCGAGGGGCGGGAGCTGTTTCAGGTTGGGGAGAGGGAGCTGTGGGAGGAGGCCGCTCGCTGGCTGGCCCGGTTCCATGCCGCGCTGGCACCGGAGCGTGTTCGACTCCGCAGCGAGGCCCGGCTGCTCGACCACGACGCCGCTTTCTTCCGGCGCTGGATCGAGCGGGCGCGCGAGTTCGCCTCCGACCCGAGGCCAATCGAGTGGCTCGCCACCCGCCACGAGCAGGTGGTCGAGGCCCTCCTCGCCCAGCCCCAGACCGTGCTTCACGGCGAGTTCTACGCTTCCAACGTGCTCGTCGCTTCCGGCTCCGACCTCACCCCGCTGGGGAAAGGCCCGGAAGCGCGCATTGCCCCGGTCGACTGGGAGCTGGCGGCGGTCGGAACCGGGCTCAGCGACCTCGCGGCGCTGGTCAGCGGCTGGCCGGAAGCCGACCGGGAGGCGATCGCCGCCGCCTATGCCGCCGTGCCCGGCATCCCGCCGTTCAACCGTCGCGACCTCGATCTCGCCCGTCTCCAGGTCGCGATCCAGTGGCTCGGCTGGGCGCCGCCGCAGTGGGAGCCGCC
>Ga0157378_10001302_pt1 | contig 22444 bp, 18 predicted proteins | sample M65metaG_FD_115309 | JGI IMG/M metagenome (GOLD analysis project Ga0157378, IMG submission 115309) | Miscanthus rhizosphere microbial communities from Kellogg Biological Station, Michigan, USA - M6-5 metaG | ecosystem: Host-associated > Plants > Roots > Rhizosphere > Soil | place: USA: Michigan...
ATTGATTGGAAACGGGATCACACTCGAGCAGGCTGTCGAAGCCTTCGAGGGGAAGTACATCGTGGCGGCCATGTCGGCCAGCCGCGGCAACGTCACGCAGGCGTCAAAGGCGCTGGGCGTGCACCGCAACACGCTTCACAACAAGCTTCGCTCGCAGACGATGTTGAACGGCTTCGCCGATTCCATCCGCCCCGTGCGCCGCCGTCTCTCCGCCAACCGCGTCACCGCGCCGAAGTCCTCCAACGGCAAATCGCGGTCGCGCTGATTTAAGGATCCTTTGCCTCAATCTCTTTCTCTCCCCGGTTCCGCTGGCCTCAGACAATCGATCACCGACCTCCTCCGCCAGCGCGGCAGCCGGATGCTTCCGGTCAAAGACATCCATGAGCGTCTCGCGGACTCCGACCTGACGCGCGAGCAGGTCGAGCGCGCCGTCGAGGAGCTGGAGCAGGACGGCATCATCGTGGCCGTTCGCGGCAAGCGTTACTCGTTGCTCGAGTTCACGCCGTATCACGCCGGCCAGATCCGCGTGCATCCCGACGGCTACGGCACGGTCTTCGGCGGTGGCGGCACGGAGCCCGACGTCGTCATCGATCGCCGTTCGATGAAGGGCGCCATGAACGGCGATCTCGTCGTCGTCCGCGTCGACAAGCACAGCCCGAAGTACCACACCATCCGCAGCCGCAAGCTCATCGTCGGCGAAGTCTCGAAAGTGCTGCGCCGCGCGCATCGCACCGTGGTGGGCCGCTTCCACGCCGATCCCGATCAGCCCTTCGTCACGCCGTTCGACTCCCGCCTCGATCACGACATCGTCATCGATTCCGACGCCACCATGGACGCGCGCGATCAGGAGATGGTGAACGTCGAGATCGATCGCTATCCCGACCGCTCCAGCCACATCGCCCGCGGCCGCGTGGTCGAAGTTCTGGGCATGATCGGCGAGCCGGGCGTCGACATCGAGCTGGTGATCCGCAAGTTTCATATCCCGCACAACTTTCCGGCCGAGGTTCTCGCTGCAGCCGATGCGGTGCCCGACGAAGTCAAACCGGAGGAGATCGCCAAACGTGTCGATCTGCGCGAGAACAACATCGTCACCATCGACGGCGAGACGGCCAAGGATTTCGACGACGCCGTCCAGGTGCAGCAACTGCCGAACGGCAACTATCTCCTCGGCGTGCACATCGCCGATGTGTCGCATTACGTCACCGAGGGGAGCGCGCTCGATGAGGAAGCCTTCGAGCGCGGCACCTCGGTCTACTTCCCCGGCCGCGCCGTGCCGATGCTGCCGGAGCGTCTGTCGAACGGAATCTGTTCGCTGAATCCTCGCGTGGAGCGGCTCACGTTCTCCGTCGACATCGAGATCGACAAGAAGGGCCGCTTCGTCGATCGCAAGGTTTATCGCTCCGTCATCCGGACCAAAGAGCGGATGACCTACACGCTGGTCAACGCCTTCCTCGTCAACGAAGGTGTCGCGCAGCCGAGCGGTCCGCCGCCGCATGGAGTCGTCGTCCCCGAGGCCGGTGAGCTGCGTGCAAGGTACGGCTACCTGCTCGCCGACTTCACGCGCATGCATGAGCTGTACGACATCCTGCGCAAACGGCGCGAGGCCCGTGGCTCGATCGACTTCGATCTGCCGGAGGCCGAGGTCATCCTCGATGCCGCCGGCGTCATCGATGCCATCAAGCCGACCGAGCGCAACGTCGCTCATCGCATCATCGAAGAGTTCATGCTCGCCGCGAACGAAGTGGTCGCCTCGGAGCTCGTCTTCGCCAACCAGCCGGGCATCTACCGTTGTCACCAGCAGCCCGACCCGCAGAAGCTGGAAGACCTGCGCGAGATCCTCAAGGAATTCAAGCTTGCACTGCGCGGCGACCTCGAAGAGATGCGGCCCGGCGAGTTGCAGCGCGTGCTCAAGTCGGTCGAAGGGACGCCGGAGGAACGGTTCCTGACCAACATCGTCCTCCGCTCGATGAAGCGCGCCTTTTACTCCGAGGAGAACGTCGGGCATTTCGCGCTGGCCATCGCCAACTACGCACACTTCACATCGCCCATCCGTCGCTATCCGGATCTTATCGTTCACCGACGTCTCGGCGAGTTGATCGAGAACGGTCCCATGCACGGCGAGCGGCTGGCGGAAGTCGAGCGCGCCCATCCGCTGTACGCCGCGCAGTCGAGCGACCGCGAGCGCCGCGCGGACGAGGCCTCGCGCGAAGTGCTCGAATGGAAGAAGGTCATCTTCATGCGCGACAAGGTCGGCGAGTCGTTCACCGGCACCGTCACCGGCGTGGCCGCGTTCGGCCTCTTCGTCGAGCTCGACGAGATCTTCGTGCAGGGGATGGTGCCGGTGGCGACCATCGGCGGCGATTTCTGGGTTTTCCGTGAGCGCGAGCACCGTCTCCGCGGCGATACCACCGGCCGGGAGTTGCGCCTCGGCGATCACGTGACCATCATGGTGAAGTCGATCGACGAGGATCGCCACCAGATCGAGTTCCGCTTACTGGCGATCGGTGGATCGCCGATTGCACTGCGCGAACGGTAAGACATGGCCGACCAGAACGACCTCTCAAAGCAGATCACCTCTCTCGTCGATGAACGTGTAGCGCTTGAAACCCGGTTGCAGAACGAACCGGGCGAGCTCACCGAGTCGCGCGCCCGTCAGTACGGCGACGATTACAGCGCGCTGCAGCGCAAGCTCGCCGGTCTTTTCAAGCAGACAGCGGACGAGACCCAGCGCATCACGCTGATGCTGGAGCTGATGCGCATCCTTGAAAACCGCCTGGTCTATCTGCACAACTTCATCGTCGACCCGACCTCGGACAGCCGCATCCTGGCGCAGCTGGTGACGCAGTTCATCGAACAGCTTGCCGCGCAGCGAAGCAAAGTGCTGACGCTTCTGGAGGCGACCTACTACCGCGCCGTAGCCACGCTCTACGCCGGTGACGTGGCCGGCGCGCGTTCCGGGTTCACCGCAGCGTGCGCATCCGAGGAGTCCGACGAGGCCAACGACATCAAGTACAAGTCGTACGTCATCCTCGGCCATCTCTCACACGTCGATCACGATTACGCGAAAGCGAAGGATCTGCACGAGCAGTCGATGCGCTATTCGCAGAACAACAACGTGACCGCGCAGGCGCTAGCCCTCAAGGCCCTCAACTCCTACGCCCTCGGCGACCGCGACGAAGCGCTCCATCTCTTCCAGGAATCACTCCAACTCTTCGACGCCAACCAGCCGTTCTTCAACTCCTACTTCTTCCGCAACGCCCTGCTCTTCTGCGGAGCCATCCACTTCGACGGACGCGACTACGCCGCCGCCTTCCCGTACTACCAGCGCGTTCTCGAAAACGCCGAACAAACCTCCTACGACTACTTCGACGCCCTCACGCACCTCGGCCGCATCGCCTACGCACAACAGAAATACGACGACGCCGCGGCGTCCTTCGAAAAAGCCGTCCAGTCCCAGAAGCTCAACGAAAACGAATCGATCATCGACACCTGGTTCTGGATCGCCCGCACCCACCTGAAGCGCAACGACACCGCCAGCGCCCGCCCGTATCTGGAGAAGATCGCGGCGACGGATGTGAAGTACGAGAAGAAGGCGCAAGCAGCGGAGCTGCTGCGCAAGATCGCCTAGAAATCAATCAACCACAAAGGCACAAAGGACACAGAGGTTTTCTCTGTGCCCTCTGTGCCTCTGTGGTTGGAGATTCTGGTTTATCCTTTTCCCCCACCAAGATCGGAGACTCCTGACATGACCGTGCAGGCCTCGGCATCCTCTCTCGAGCGGGAGCTCGAGTATCGGAAGAAGCTCACCGGGATCACCAATCAGATCAATGCGGCGGAGTCGATTCCGCACATTCTGATGACGCTCAAGGACAAGATCCTGGAGCTGCTCGATGCTGAGCGGATGACCATCTACGCCGTCGACACCAAGAACCAGGAGCTGTACTCGTTGACCAAGGTCGGCGATGTGCCGAAAGAGATCCGGGTGCCGAAGTCCTTCTCGTCGATTGCCGGCTTCACCGCGCTGGCGCGGAAGACCATCAATATCAAGGACGCCTACGACGCCGCGGAGTTGGGGAAGTTCCACGCCAATCTGCGTTTCGATCAGAGATGGGACAAGCAGACCGGCTTTCGGACCAAGGCGGTTCTGGCCGTGCCGATCCTTTTCGAGAAGTACCTCCTCGGCGTGGTGCAGCTGATCAACAAACGCCACGGCGTGGCCTTCACATCGCTGGATGAGGATTCGGCGGAAGAGATCGGACGGATTCTCGGGATCGCCTTTTACAACCAGCATCGCGCCACGCGGCAGACCAAACCCTCCCGCCTCGGTGCTCTGGTCGACAAAGGCATCGTCTCGGAGAAGGACATCGAGGCCGCCGTCTCCAGCGCGCGCGTCAACAACACCACCATCGAGAAGGTCCTGCTCGAAGATCATGACGTCCCGAAAGACGAGTTGGGGAAGTCGCTGGCCACGTTCTACAGCACGCCCTTCTTCAACTACGACGGCACGCAGACCATCCAGAAAGAGTTTCGCGACCGCGTGCCGTCCGACATGTGGAAGAAGTACGTCTGCGCGCCGATCGAGCGCCGGCCGGGTTTGCTGGTCATCGCCGTCGACGATCCGCATGACCTCACGCGGCTCGACGGCATCCGGGCCATGAACCTCGCGCCGCGCTATGACTTCTGGGTGGGGATGAAGCACGAGATCCTGGCCTACATCGCCGCGTCGTATGGCGAAGCCGAGGAGACCACGACGGACAGCGCCGACCTGGCCAAGATCCTCGACCAGCTCGGCGAAGGGGAGGGGAACACCGCCGAGGAGGAAGAGAAGGACAAAGACGAGATCGACGAGACGGACTCCGGCATCGTGAAGCTGGCCAACCAGCTCATTCTCGAAGCGGCGCAGCGCGGTGCCTCGGACATTCACATCGAGCCGGACGGCGCCAAGAACCCGTGTCTCATTCGCCTGCGCGTCGACGGCGACTGCGCCAAGTTCATGGAGATCCCCGGCCCGCATCGCAACGCGCTCGTGCAGCGGCTCAAGATCATGGCCAAACTCGACATCTCCGAGCGCCGCAAGCCGCAGGACGGCAAGATCCGTTTCAAATCGTCGAAGGGCGTGATCGAGTTGCGCGTGGCCACCATCCCCACGACGAACGGCAACGAAGACGTGGTCATGCGCATCCTGGCGGCGTCGAAGCCGCTGCCGATCGAGAAGATGGGATTCAGCGAGCGCAATCTCAAAAACTTCAAAGAGATCCTGTCGAAGCCGTACGGAATCTGTCTCGTCGTCGGTCCGACCGGATCGGGCAAGACCACCACGCTGCACTCCGCCCTCGGATCGATCAACACCGAGGACATGAAAATCTGGACGGCGGAAGACCCGGTCGAAATCACGCAGAAGGGACTGCGTCAGGTCCAGGTGCAGCCGAAGATCGACTTCACCTTCGCCGCGGCCATGCGCTCCTTTCTCCGCGCCGATCCCGACGTGATCATGGTCGGCGAAATGCGCGATCACGAGACGGCGGCCATCGGCATCGAAGCTTCGCTCACCGGCCACCTGGTCTTCTCCACGCTGCACACTAACTCCGCGCCGGAGACGATCTCCCGTCTGCTGGACATGAACATCGATCCCTTCAACTTCGCCGACGCGCTCCTCGGCATCATGGCCCAGCGCCTGATCCGCACGCTCTGCCCCAAGTGCAAGGAGCCGCATCATCCGTCGGAGGAGGAGTTCGACGAGCTGATGGAGATCTACGGCCGCGATTTCTTCCCCGACCTCGGCATCAAGTACTCGCCGGATTTCATGTTGTACGAGCCGAAGGGCTGTCCGAACTGCAACAACACCGGCTACAAAGGCCGCATGGGCGTGCACGAACTGCTGACCGGCACGGACGAAGTGAAACGCGCCGTGCAGCGCCGCGCCCCGATCGACGAGCTCCGCAACCTGGCCATGCAGCAGGGGATGCGCACGCTGCTCCAGGACGCGCTGGAGAAAGCGATGCGGGGAGTGACCGATGTGAAGCAGGCGCGCTCGATCGCGGTGAAATGACATAGCGCAGAGGAGCGCTGGCGTCGCGCCGGCTGGCTCGGCGGCGTCCTCGCCGCCGAGGGTTACCAGCAAATGTTGGTGTTTGGCGGCGAGACGCCGCCTGGCCAGCCGCCGAGACGGGCAGCGCTCCATTTTGCGGCGCTCTTGACATTCATCGATCGAATCTATAACATATCGGTTATGCAACCGCAAGGTTATGGACTCGACACCACCTTCGCTGCTCTAGCTGATCCCACCCGGCGGGCGATCCTGGCCAAGCTCGCACTCGGCGAAGCATCCGTCGCCGAGTTGGCCGAGCCGTTCGAGATGAGCCAGCCGGCGATTTCCAAGCATCTCAAGGTGCTGGAGCGCGCCGGCCTCATCTCCGGCGGACGCGAGGCGCAACGTCGTCCGCGCAAGCTCGAAGCGGCGCCGCTCGAAGAAGCGAGCGAGTGGCTGGAGGGCTATCGCAAATTCTGGGAAACCTCCTTCCAACATCTCGATGCCCTGTTGGAGACCATGAAAGCCGATGAGAAGAAACGAGTACGCGCCAAGCGAAAGGGGAAATGACCGATGAGTAATTTGAAGATCACCACGCCGTCCGACCGCGAGATCGCCATCACGCGCGAATTCAATGCGCCGCGCCGCCTCGTCTTCGAGGCCTACACCAAGCCCGAGTTGCTCAAGCAGTGGCTCGGCGTCCAGAACGGCTGGACGCTCGACGTCTGCGAGATCGATCTGCAGGTCGGCGGCAGGTATCGCTACGTCTGGCGCGGGCCGAATGGCGAGGAGATGGGGATGGGCGGCGTCTATCGCGAGATCGTGCCGGGCGAGCGCCTCATGGTGACGGAGCAATTCGACGATCCCTGGTACGAAGGGGAGGGCAGCAACACGGTCACGTTCGTCGAACAGGACGGCATAACCACGCTTACCCTGGTGCTGCTCTACGCGTCGAAGGAGATTCGCGACTCCGTCCTCCAGTCTCCGATGGAGCACGGTCTCAACGCCAGCTACGACAAACTCGCCGAGTTCCTGGCCTCGGCATCGAAATGAAAAATAGGGATGACGTGACATCGGCGCTCGCCTGGCTGAAGTGCCACGCCACGAAGGATACGCTCGAGGGGATGGCGCGCTATGCCATCCCCTCGGATCACGCCTTGGGCGTTTCGGTCTCCGACATCCGCCTTCTTGGCAAGCGCCTCGGACGGAACCACGCGCTCGCCCTCGAGCTCTGGGATACCGGCGTCTACGAGGCCCGCATGCTGACCTCTTTCGTCGCCGATCCGGCGCTGATGACGCCCGCGCTCATGGACAGCTGGTGCCGCGACTTCGACAACTGGGGCATTTGCGACACGCTCTGCTTTCACCTCTTCGATCGAACGCCGCATGCCTGGATCAAGGTCAGGCAGTGGAGCGTAAGGCGCGGCGAGTTCGTCAAGCGCGCGGCCTTCGCCTTGCTGTGGGGGCTCACCGTGCACGACAAGCGAGCCGCTGACGAGGCGTTCATTGGCAGCCTGCGACTCATCGAACGCGCTGCTACCGACGAGCGGAACTTCGTGAAGAAGGCCGTGAGCATGGCTCTGCGTGCGATCGGGAAACGCAACGCGGCGCTGAACTCGGCTGCCGTCATCGTTGCAACGCGTCTCGCCGAATCGACGGACGCGGCGGCGCGTTGGGTCGGGAAGGACGCGCTCAGGGAGCTGGAGAGTCCCTCCGTGATCCGGCGGCTCGCTCGCCTGCGTTAGAATCCACATCCGATCCCGCGCGGGCGAATGTGCGATGCGCGGAGCGGGGTCGACATCACGAAAAGCATGACCACCACCTACGACAGCTCTGCCATCGAAGTCCTCACGGGACTCGAGCCGGTGCGCAAACGCCCCGGCATGTACACAACCACCGAACGCCCCAACCATCTGGCGCAGGAAGTCATCGACAACTCCGCCGATGAAGCCATCGCCGGGCACTGCAAGGAGATCGTCGTCACGCTGCACGACGACGGCTCGCTATCGGTCGCCGACGACGGCCGCGGCATGCCGGTCGACAAACACGCCAAGGAAGGCGTGACCGGCGTCGAAGTCATCCTCACACGGCTCCACGCTGGCGCGAAGTTCTCGGACAAGAGCTACCGCTTCTCCGGCGGGCTGCACGGCGTCGGCGTCTCCGTCGTCAACGCACTTTCGAAGCGGCTGGAAGTGCGCGTGCGCCGCGATGGCAACGAATACTTCATGGATTTCGCTGATGGAAAGAAGAAGCACGAGCTGAAGATCGTCGGCCAGGTCGGCAAGCGCAACACCGGCACGACCATCCGTTTCTGGCCCGACGAGAAGTTTTTCGACACGCCGAAGATCAACGTCGCGCGGCTCAAGCACGTCATGCGAGCCAAGGCCGTGCTCGCGCCCGGGTTGCGGCTGCGCTTCATCAGCGAAAGCGACGCCTCCGAAAGCGAAGAGTGGTACTACGAGAACGGCCTGCCGGCGTACCTGATGTCGGAGCTGGCCGGGCTGACCACGATTCCGGAGATGCCATACGTCGGCACGTTCAAGGGCTCGAACGAAGAGGTCGATTGGGCGGTGGTCTGGCTGCCGGAAGCCGATGCTGCCGATCTCGTCACCGAGTCGTACGTGAACCTGATTCCGACGGCGCAGGGCGGCACGCACGTGAACGGATTCCGTACCGGCCTGACCGAAGCCATTCGCGAATTCTGCGAGCTGCGGAACCTGCTGCCGCGCGGCGTCAAGCTTGCCCCCGAGGATGTCTGGTCGAGGTGCAGCTACATCCTGTCATTGCGTATGACCGAGCCGCAGTTCACCGGGCAGACCAAGGACCGGCTGTCGTCGCGCGAAGCGTCGGCGTTCGTTTCCGGCGTGGCGCAGGATGCGTTTTCGATCTGGCTGAACAACAACGTCGCCGACGCCGAGCGCATCGCCCAGGTCGCCATCGCCTCGGCGATGACACGTCTTCGTCAGGGGAAAAAGGTCGAGCGCAAGAAGCTGACCAGCGGTCCGGCGCTGCCAGGCAAGCTGGCCGATTGCACATCGACCGATCTCAATCTCACGGAGCTTTTCCTCGTCGAAGGCGACTCCGCCGGCGGCTCGGCCAAGCAGGCCCGCGACCGCGAGTACCAGGCCATCATGCCGTTGCGCGGCAAGATTCTGAACACGTGGGAAGTCGATCCGAACGAGGTGCTCTCGTCGCAGGAGGTTCATGACATCGCCGTGGCCCTCGGCGTCGATCCCGGCAGCGACGACGTGCGCGGACTGCGCTACGGCAAGGTCTGCATCCTCGCCGATGCCGACTCCGACGGCGCGCACATCGCCACGCTGCTGACCGCGCTCTTCGTCCGCCACTTCCGCAAGCTCGTCACCGACGGCCGCATCCACGTGGCCATGCCGCCGCTGTATCGCATCGACGTCGGCAAGAACGTCTTCTACGCGCTCGACGATCAGGAGCGCAACGGCATCCTGCAGCGCATCGAAGCCGAGGGGATTCGCGGCAAGGTCAACATCCAGCGTTTCAAGGGCCTCGGCGAGATGAATCCGCTGCAGCTCCGCGAGACCACCATGAATCGCGACACGCGCCGGCTCGTGCAACTCGTTCTCGTCGCCGAGGATGGCGCGGACGCCACGATCGACATGCTGCTGGCGAAGAACCGCGCGGGCGATCGAAAGATCTGGCTGACCGAGGAAGGCGACAAGGCGGAGATCCTGGAGTGAGCGTCGCCTCGGTCTCTGATATCCGTGCGCACTTTCCCGCGCTCGAACGCCTCCACAACGGCCGGCCGGTCGCGTACTTCGACGCGCCCGGCGGGACGCAGGTGCCGCGTGTCGTCGCCGAGGCGATGAACGATTACCTGTTTCACCACAACGCCAACACGCACTGGCTCTATCCGACCAGCGAGGAGACCGACGCGATCATTGATCGGTCGCGCGAGGCGGTGGCGGATCTGATCAACGCCGCGCCGCAGGAGATCGCCTTCGGCGCGAACATGACCACGCTTACCTTTCACCTCGGGCGCGCGCTCGGGCGGACATGGCAGGCGGGTGACGAGGTGATCGTCACGGAGCTTGATCACCACGGAAACGTCGCGCCGTGGCGGGCGCTGGAGATCGATTGCGGGATTGTGGTCCGCACCGCCCGCATGATTCCGGAGACGGCGCAGATCGATTACGAGCATCTGGCCTCGCTGGTGTCGAAGCGCACGAAACTGATCGCCGTCGGCGGCGCGTCGAACGCAACCGGCACGATCAACGACCTCGGACGCGTCGCTGCAATCGCGCACGAAGCCGGCGCGCTCTTCTTCGTCGACGCGGTCCACCTCGCGCCGCACGAGTTGATCGACGTCCGCTCCCTCGGCTGCGATTTTCTGGCTTGCTCGTCGTACAAGTTCTACGGACCGCATGCCGGCATCCTTTTTACGCGCCGCGAGCTGCTCGATGTGCTGCCGTTCCCGAAACTCGATCCCGCGCCCGATTGGTCGCCGGAACGCGCCGAGACCGGAACCCAGAATCACGAAGCGATCGCCGGCATCGGCGCGACGATCGATTTTCTGGCCTCGCTCGCCGGTGACGGCGGAACGCGCCGCGAGCGTCTCGCCCGCACGTACGAGGCGCTGCATGCGCGCGGCGAGGCTCAAATGCGCATGCTGTGGGATGGTCTGACGCGCCTGCCTCGTGTCAAGGTTCACGGCCCGCCGCCCTCGAAGCCGCGCACGCCAACGGTGTCGTTCACCATTGGCGGCATCCATCCCGATGACATCGCCCGCCGCCTGGCCGCGTCCGCGCTGTTCTGCAGCAACGGCGACTTCTACGCAGCGACGTGCATCGAACGGCTCGGATGTCCGGACGGAATCGTGCGGGTGGGGTGTGCGTGCTACACCACGGATGGGGAAGTAGCCCGGCTGGTCGAGGAAGTTTCCATCATGGTGGGCTGACCAGCACAGACAAGAGTGTCTGTGCCACATCGCACGTCGGTATTTGAGAAACTTTTGGACTCGGCAGAGTCAATGTGGCACAGACACTCTTGTCTGTGCTGCTGTGAAGATCACACGATCCTGACCACGACGATCGTCACATCATCCTGCTGCGCTGCCGCTCCGCGAAACTCTTCGACGTCGCGCAGAACGGTGTCGCGAATCTCCTCGGCTGTCCCATTGCACGCGGCGACGATGCGGCCGAGGCGTTCGAGACTGTACTCCTCGCCATGCGCGTTCACCGTCTCGTAGATGCCGTCGCTGTGGAGGACGAAGATGTCGCCGGCGGCAAAGGAGACGGTGCGTTGCGGAACGCTTCCGCCGAGGCGGGCGCCGAGGGGAGGGGCGAAAAGCTCGATCAGATCGGGAGTACCGGCGTGGACATGGAGCAGCGGCGGGTGGCCGGCGGAGGCGATCGTGGCGAGATGCGTCTCCGGATCGAGCAGCAGCACTGAGATCGTGACCATCATCCGGCGACGGCTGCTGTGCGTCACCACTTCCTGAAGCCGGTCGAGCACGTGCGCGGGATCGAGCAGTTGATCGCGCAGCAAGGTGAATCCGCTGCGGAGAGCAGAGAGGGTGATGCCGCTGGCCAGGCCGTGGCCGGCGACGTCGCCGCAGACGATGGCCAGACGTCCATCGACGACGAAGTAGTCGTAGTAGTCGCCGCCGACTTCGGTCGCCGGCAGCGACACGCCCGCCACGTCCGCCCACGGCAGTTGCGGGGGCGCCTCGGGGAGCATGCTGATCTGCACCTCGCGCGCGAATCGCAGCTCGTCGCGGATGCGCAACTGCTCGCGCGCCTCGGTGCGCCGCTGCACCCCTTCCTCGATCGCATTCTTCTTGACGCTGCGGCTGGTGAGCGCGCCGCCGGCGAAGCAGGCCACGTTCACCGTTACGAGGGCGATGCAGATGCCGAACTTGTTCTGCTTTTTGCGTCCGCCGGGAACGAGAAGGAGCGCCGTGAAGATGACAGCGAGCATCATCATGTTGAGAACCATGCGCTGCGGCAGCAGCAGCCGTAGCGCGATCGTAGCGGTCGGGAAGATCACGCTCCAGGCGATCCAGCCGCCGTTGTCGTTCAGCGCGAAATAGATCAGCGACGCGAACTTGACGACGAAGACCGTGATCAGCCAGCCGGACAAGTTGCGTCCGACCAGCCGCGCGTAGCTGCGCGGCGGCCGGCTGTCGCGGCGCCGTGCGCGCCGCAATTCGCTCATCGCGGCGATGATGAAGAGCGTGAGCAACGCGTCGCCGACCGCGATGACCCCATGCGCGAGTCGCTGTTCCTTCGACATCATCGAGAACGGGATGAGGAAGAACGAGGTAATGGCGAAGAACCATGAGATCACGTACCCCCAGACGAGGTTCTGCTCGTCGAAGCGCCGCCGCACCATCTGCGGTTCGGTGATCTGGGCGAGCTGGTCGAGGGTGGGGCGATCCATCGGCGGCATTGTCGCCGATGAGTACGGCGATTCGCTGCCGAGGTTCCGCGGCCGGCACAGAACGTCCGTGCCGGCCGCGATCATCGAGGGTTAGTCCTGCGACATCGGCACGGTCACCACGACCGTCTTCGTGGTCGTATGTCCGCCGCCGTCGGTGCAGGTGATGGTGATCGTGTAGATGCGGCCCGTGCCGGTGCCCGAACGTTCGGCGCGCAGGTTGACGTGGTGCGCGTCGACGATCTGCCAGTCGGGGGAGGCATCGCCGTCGCCGAGTCCGTTGACCGGCTCGTTGCTGGTTACCGACGTGATCGTGCAGGCGGTAGTTCCGCAGCCGCCGCTGATGCTGTAGTTGATCGTGACCGAAGACATCTTGTGATTCGGCGGCCAGAGAACGGATGGATTGGCCGTTCCGCCGCCAATCACCAGCGGTGGCGCGGTGACGGTGATCGTCTGCGTGTCGCTGGCGCTGTTGCTGGCGTTGTCGGTGGCCGTCCACGTGATCGTAGTGGTCCCCAGCGGGAACGGCGCGGACAGCGGCTGGCCGTCGCTGCGCGTACTGGTCACGGTCACGCCGGAGCAGGGACCCGAGGCGGTCGGTGTGCCGGGATCGACCGTGGCGCTGCAGCTGGCACCGGCGGTGACGGTGATGTCGGCAGGGGCGGTGATCGACGGCGGGGTGTTGTCGGTCACCGTCACATGCTGGATGGCACTGGCGCTGTTGCCGTGTCCGTCGTTGGCGGTGTAGGTGACGTTGGTCGTGCCGAGCGGGAAGATGTGTCCCGCCGGAACGCCGGTGCGGGTGATCACCACGCAATCGCTGCAGTTGTCGTGCGCCGTGGCCACGCCGAGCTGGGCATCGCTTACGACCGCGGTGCAGGAGGCCCCGGCGGGAACGGTGACGTTGGCCGGCGGGGTGACCACAGGCGCAGTCGTATCCGCGGCGCCGGCGGTGAGGAGCACGCTGGTGAAGGCGGTGTTGAAGTTGGGGACGATCAGATCGGCCGCGCCGTCGCAATTGAGATCGACGGCGGCGATGGCGTTCGGCTGCCAGTGCGAGTCGATGCAGGTCGGGCCATAGCCGACGCTGAGCGGAACGATCGCTCCGAACGTTCCGTCGCCGTTGCCGGGCCGTGCGCTGAGATTGCTGCCGTCCGGCGTGCAGCCGAACTGGTTGGCGGTGACGATGTCGATGTTGCCGTCGCCGTCGAGGTCCGCCAGTGCCACGAAGATTGGATTGGTGACCACGGAGTTGATCTTGAACCGGTTGCGCGTGAAGGTAGCGTCGCCGTTGTTGCGGAAGACCGTGACGCCGCCGGGGAAGTTGCCGGCGGTGGTGACCAGATCGATGTCGCCGTCGTGGTCGATGTCAGCCGCGGCGATATGCACCGCGCCGTCGGCGCCTTCGATCGGATCGGGATAGAGCAGGTACGCCGGCGCGGCGAATGCGCCGTTGCCATTGCCGAGGAAGATGGCGGTGCTGTCGCCGGTGGTCACGGCAAGATCGAGGTGGTGATCGCCATTGAGATCGACGGCGACGAGGGCGTTGGGAGAGTGCGTATCGGTGGAGATGACCACCGGCGCGGCGAAGTGGCCGGTGCCGTCGCCGGCGTAGAAGCGAACGCCGTTGGGTGATGCGGCGACGTCGATCGACAGCAGGTCGACGTTGCCGTCTTCATTCAAATCGACAGCGACGAGCCGCGTCACGAAGCCGTTGGTGGCCGGGCTGTTCACCGGCGTTAATGCGGTGAAGGTGCCGCTGCCGTCGTTGTTGTTGAGCAGGATGGAGATGGTGTGGCCGACCGGATCCATGCTGAATCCAGCCTGATTCCCGACGGCGAGATCGGGCGCGCCGTCGCCATTGAAGTCGGCCGAGACGATGACATCCGGCGCGACGAAACCGGTGATCGTCGCCAGCGTCGGAAACGACCCGCCGCCGCTTCCGAAGCGAACGGTGACGCTGTTCGCGAACTGGTCCGCGGTTGCGAAGTCGGTGGCGCAGTCGTGATTGAAATCGCCGACGGCAACCGACGACGGCCCGAGGCCGCCGGTCAGAATCGTCGGAGGAGGATAGGAGATCGCCGCGAAGATCGGGACGGCCGCAAGCAGAGAAAGAACACACAGAGGTACCAAGGCACGACGCATGAGTTGGCTCCTTCTTGGTTAACCCGCTCCCTGCCGAAGGGAGCGGAGGTGTCGAGTGAGAGAGAGAAGCCGAATGTAGGTTCCGGGAGAGGGTGGGGGTGTGATCTGACGCACGTTCACGCCTGTCATTCCGAGAGACGCGAGGAATCCCCGGCAGGTCCGCGCGAATCGTCAGGTGACGCGACCGACGGCGGGAGGTGGTAGTAGCAGTTCGCGCGCTGACCACCGCCCTCTTTCGACCAGTTCACACGAATGAGTCGCGTTGTCCCAGACGGGGATTCCTCGTGTCTCTCGGAATGACAGTTGCTCTAATAGCCGGCGAGACTCAAACCCCACACCCGCCTAACTCGCGGTTGAGTACTTGCGGAACTTCGATGAGGACTGAAATGAAGGCAGAGAAAAGAAAGAAGCTCGAAGCTGCCGGATGGAGTGTCGGCGGGGCGCGAGAATTCCTCGCTCTGACGCCCGATGAAGCCGAATTTGTGGAGATCAAGCTTGCTCTTGCGCGTCGTCTTCGCGCACTGAGAGAGCAGCGCCATTGGACACAAGCCGAATTGGCGAAACACGTGGGCTCCAGTCAGTCGCGAGTGGCCAAGATGGAGGCGGCGGATCCTATGGTAAGCGTGGATCTGCTTGTCCGTTCGCTGCTCGCTGCTGGCGCGAGCCGGCGGGACCTCGGACGGGTTGTGGGGACTAAGACGCGTTGACATGCACATCACCCGGCCCTTGTGCGGATGACGGTTGACGATCACACTTGAGACAGTGGCCGGCGACAAGCAATGCTTTGTCAATGGGTTACGATCAGCGAAAGCGAGGGTTAGGCCCTCAGGTACATCCTGAAATCGTAGTACGCTTCAGACAAATGACTGAAAAGCAGGACCAAGTCGAACCGCCAGCATCAAGTTCGCTGCCTTTCACGCTGGATCCAATAGACCGCTTCGTAGCCGATACAGTTCCAAGAATGCCGACCCCTGCGCGATGGGCGGCGTTTAATTCGATTCGGCATTTAAAACGCGCTTGGCTTCTCCAAAGTGTGGACGAGCCGATGGCCGTCTTGCGGTGCATTACGGCTGAAGAGGAGGCCGCAACAGCATTGTTTCGAGCTCTTCGGCGTCGCAAGTACCTACGAGCAGAAACACTTAATGCTCACAATCACCTTCACAAGAATGCGGTAACCCCGTTCTTTGAAGCAATCGAGCGAACGTTTGGTGCGGTTGTGAAGGCGATGCCGGACGTGCAATTCTTCGTTGACCTGAAGGGCCGCCGTCCACGTCTCGCTCTGAGGCAGAGAATTGTCGACGCCGTAACGGGAGAGGATTTTTGGGCGTATCCTCAGCCACCTTTAAACTTCCTGCTTCAAAGTGGCGCTGTCGGTCGTCCCGAACAAAAGGAGAATTTTCTTGACGGCATTCTTCAGATTGTCCGTGAGGCTAAGGCTGACAGCGTGCGTGACTATCTAAGGCAAAGAGCGAATGACCGCAACTGTGTTCTGTATGCGACAAAGGGAGGTTATTACGAGGTCAAGCTACACCGAGAAAAGGGCTTCGAGATCTACCGCCAGCGGGTTTTCGGAATTTTGAAGGCGTACATGCTGGTCGATCAGTATCCTCAACAGTTATTTGTTCAGCAAGCGCTCGATTCCTTCTTGCAGCTTATCGATTCTAAGTCGCTTTCGGTTTCCTTCGATTGAGTCGAATCGACGCTCTTTTTTGACCCGTCGGAGACGACGTCCCAATTGGAGAAGCCGCCGAGACGGCGCGTTCAATCAAAACTCCCCCAACCCCAACTTCCCCCCCACCCAAACCCGCCCGAATTCCGAGGATACGGAGCCAGCATCCTTCTTCTCTCCGCGCAACGCGGCGGCGAGGCCGAAGAGGGATCGGGGGTTGTGCGGGTTGCGGGTGAGATCGGCGCGGAAGACTTTTTCGGCGTCGGAGTAACGATGCGCACGGAGTAGGGCGGCGCCGAGGGTTTCGCGGGTGGGGTAGTACCAATCGGTGGGCTCGTCGTAGTCGAGGGTGTCTTCCTGGGCCACCGCTTTCGTGTATTCGGCGATAGCTTGTTTTGAATCGCCGCGGGCTTCGGCGATGCGGCCTGCAAGAACATGCGTCGCGACCTCGGCAACGGCTTTCTGGGAGTTCTGGAAGATGCCGGGATCGTCGGGGACGTTCGCGCGCGCGGCTTCGAAGGCTTTCTGTTCCGACTCGGCACCGGCGAGGTTGCCGAGTTTGGCGAAGGCGGTGCCGCGGGCGAAGTGCGTGAAGGTCGTCGACAGCGGTCCAGCCTCGGCCGGTTTCGCGTGCAGAACGTCGTTCCACCGTCCGAAGCGGACATAGAGGAGCAGCGTGCTCGCGGCCGCGTATTCGACTGGCGGCATCTCCTTGGCCATCATCGCGGCATTGGCCGAGAACTCGTCCGCCATCTTCTTCGCGGCGGCGAAGTTGCCGATCATCGAGTACGACGCCAGGCCGAACTGGAGGTTGTGGTTGTAGTACATCGCCGCGTAGATGCCCTCGGCGCCGTGATGTTTGATGAAGACGCGGTCGGTTTCGGCGGCTTTCGTGTTCGCCAGCGCGGCGCCGGCGTAGTTGCCGGTGCGCTGGTAAATGTGCGCGGGCATGTGGACCAGGTGCCCGGACATCGGCGCCAGCGTCTTCAGCCGCGTGGCGCTGGCGAGCGCGCGCTCGGGATGCGAGGACGCTTCGATGGCGTGGACGTAGTAATGATTCGCGCCGAGGTGGTTGGGGTCGCGGCGCAGGACAGACTCGAGGACCGAGACGATCTTCGTCGTTCCCTCATTCGGCTTGCCGTCGTGCGACCAGAACTTCCAGGGATGGAGATCCATGAGGCTTTCCGCGTAGAGCGTGGCGATGTCGAGATCGTTCGGATACTTCTTGGTCAGCGCGCCCATGGCCTCGCTGTAATCGACGGCGACCTTTTTCAGATCGGCCTTCGGATCGTTGCTGTAGCGCTTCGACAACGCGGCGATGAGGCTGCGCTCCTTGGCGCTGGCGTGGGTCTCGTGTGCGAGCGCCGCCTGGACTCCGTCGTAGGCCTGCTTTTCGCGATCGGGATCGACGTCGAGGTTGATGTTCGGCCCGAGGGCGAGCGCGGCACCCCAGTAGCCGATGGCCAGATTGGGATCGAGCTCCGTTGCGCGCTGGAACGACTTGACCGCTGATTCGTGGTTGAAGCCGTAGAGGTACTTCATCCCCTGATCGAAGAAGCGCTGCGCTTCGGCGTTCTTCGTCGAGACCGGCCAGTGAAAATGGCCGAGGCCTGGCTCGATGGTGATGGGCTTGGCGTCGTCGTGCGATGCCATGTGATCGGGTTGCGCAAACACCGGCGCGGCGGCGAGCAGCGAGAGAAGGAGAACGCGGAACATACGCATCGTGGCCTCCTGAAGTCGATGAATTTTATGACGCGGGCGGTTCGACGGGGAACGCCGGCGACGTTCCGCCGTCGTAGAGGATTTCGTAGCGCAGCTCGGTCGCGCCGACGCGGATCTGATCGCCGCTGCGGAGGAGCGCGTGAAACGAGCGCGCGCCATTGAGCCAGGTGCCGTTGCGGCTTTTGAGGTCCTCGATGGCGTAGCCCTCGGGACCGCGATAGATGCGCAGGTGGTGACCGGAAACGCCGAGGTCCGCGAGCGAGATCTGGTTGTCGCGCTGGCGGCCGACCAGATATTCGGACTCGGTGAGCGGAAACATCAGGCCTGTGTCCTCGCCGCTGACGATGGTGAGCTGGGCGATGGTCGGCTTGACCACATCCTTGTACGAGAGCTTCGCTTCGACGGAGACCAAAAGGTTCGTGTCGTCGCCGACTTCGCGCACGGTCGAGTCGGCGCTGAACGTGGCCGGCTTCTGCTTCATGGTCTCGTCCATGACCGCCGTGGCCGGACGCGAACGGCCGGTGTCGTCGGGCGAGAGCGTGCGCGTGAAGGGCTCGATCAGTTTGTTGGCGAATAGGCCGTAGACGACGCGATAGACATGGAGCGGATCCTCGTCGGCATCGTGCGGAAGTTCGGCCAGCGAGCGGCGGCCGTTGATGAGAAAGAGGATCTTCCACTCATCGATCGACAACGTGATCTTCTCGGTCTCCGGATTGGAGACGACGCGGAAGACGGTGGTGTTGTCGGGAAGAAGGCGAACGCATTCTTCCCACTCAGCGATGCGCCGCGCGCCTTCCATGATCAGGTTGGCCAGATCGACGGAGATGGTGACGGCGTAGGCGGGGAGGCCGGTGTTGTCGATGAAGGCGAACGTGCCGCCGGGCCAGACGAAACAGTCGTAGAGGATTTCGGAGACCTGCACTTTGAGGAAGTCGCTGAGCTGTTCCTCGGTCAGCAGACCTTCCTTCACCGCCAGCTGGCCAAAGCGGCCGCCTTCGGCTTTCATCAGGTCGTCAATGGCATCGCGCTGCGCGGCGGAGATGCGCTTTCTGCGGAGAAGGACGGCGCTCAGACGGAGCGTCTCCTGGTTCGTTCCGGCGTAGACCACGGCGCCGCTGTCGAAGTAAACCGTCGCCTCGTTCGAGCCGTTTGCCAGAGTCAGCGTGCCGCTTTTTCGTGTCGACGCCAGAAAGGTCAGAACGTCCGGCAGGCGAAAGGATGCAAGGCTCCCGCGGAGAGAGGGCTCGTTCATCAGGTGCGCGGATTGTAGCGCGCGCGCTCCATTACAATCGCCCGCCTCATGCAATCGAACTCGCGACATGCCGTCGCTGCCGGCTTTCTCGGATGGACGCTCGATGCGTTCGATTTCTTCGTCATCGTCTTTCTCTTCGACAAGCTGGCTGCGGAGTTCGCCGTGCCGAAATCGAAGATCATCTTCACGCTGACGGCGACGCTGGCGCTGCGGCCGGTGGGGGCGATCATCTTCGGCATGCTGGCCGACCGTTACGGCCGGCGCATACCGCTGATGGCGAACGTCATCTACTTTTCGCTGATCGAGCTGGCGACCGGCTTTTCCACCAGCTTCACGCAGTTCCTCATCCTGCGGGCGCTGTTCGGCATCGGGATGGGCGGGGAGTGGGGCGTGGGAGCGTCACTGGCGCTCGATAACACGCCGCGGAAATGGCGAGGAGTGTTATCCGGGATTCTGCAGAGCGGCTACTCGATCGGCTACCTGCTGGCGTCGCTGGCTTCGCGCTCGATCCTGCCGCATTACGGCTGGCGGTGGATGTTCTGGATCGGCGCGCTGCCGGCGCTGCTGGCGCTCTACATCCGATCGAAAGTGCCGGAGTCGGTGGCGTGGAAGGAACATCGCGTGGCCGGCTTCGGCGAGATGCTGCGCGCGGTAAAGGGGCAGTCGAAGAGCTTCGTCTACCTCATCGTGCTGATGACGTTCATGATGTTCCTCTCGCACGGGACGCAGGATCTCTATCCCGATTTCCTCAAGAACGCGCACGGCGTGCCGGCGGCCACGGTGCCGAACGTGGCCATCATCTACAACATCGGAGCGGTGATCGGCGCGGTCATCTTCGGCCAGTTGTCGCAGAAGATCGGGCGGCGATACAGCATGATCGCGGCGCTGGCCGTATCGCTGCTGGTGATTCCGATGTGGGCGTTCGGCGGGACGCTGGTCATCCTGGTCGTCGGAGCGTTTCTGATGCAGGTCGGCGTGCAGGGAGCGTGGGGAATCATCCCGATCCATCTCAACGAGCTGGCGCCCGATTCGGTGCGCGGCCTGATGCCCGGACTGGCGTATCAGTTCGGAATCCTCATCGCCGCGCCGACGAGCACGATCGAAGATCTGCTGCGCGAACGATTCGGCTATGCGTGGGCGCTGGCCGGGTTCGAGCTGTTCGTGATGGTGATGCTGACGATCATCCTGCTCCTCGGCCGCGAGAATCACGGACGGTCGTTCCATTCGGGAGATCTGCTGATCGAGAAGGACTAGAGCGTTCGCATCACCGCGAAGAGCGATACGGACGAGATCACGATCCAGAGGATCACGCCGAGGATCAGCGGGCGCGCCCCGACGGCAGCGATCGATTTGCGCGAGAGGCCGGCGCCGATGAGGAAGAGCGTGACGGTCAGCCCGAGGCGTGCGATCGTCGTCAGCGTCGACCAGACCTCAGGCGGCGCAGGCACGTACGTTCGGATCACCGACGCCACCACGAACCAGCCGATGAACCAGGGGATGGCCACGCGCGCCGATTTGCGCTTGAAGAAGAACGCGGTCGCCAGCGTCAGGGGAACGATCCAGAGGGCGCGGGTCAATTTCACAGTCGTCGCGATCTGAAGTGCTTCCGCGCCGTACTTCGCTGCAGCGCCGACGACGGAGCTGGTGTCGTGGATGGCGATCGCGGCCCAGACGCCGAACTGCGGCTGCGTCAGGCCGAGGCGATGGCCGATCATCGGAAAGATGAAGAGAGCGATGGAGTTCAGAATGAAGACCGTTCCGAGCGCGACCGACATCTCCTCATCGCTGGCGTCGACGACCGGGCCGACGGCGGCGATGGCGCTGCCGCCGCAGATGGCTGTGCCCGAGGAGATGAGATGCGCGGTGGTGCGGCTGATGCCCATGGCCCGGCCGAGGAGAAATCCGAGCAGCAGCGTGCCGGTGATGGTGACGATGGTAAAGACGATCCCGGTGCGTCCCGCTTCGACCACCTTCTGCAGATTCATCCCGAAACCGAGAAGGATCACCGAGGCCTGAAGCAGCAGCTTGGTGGCCTTCGAGTTGCGCTTGGGGAAAGGATGGCCGAGCGTCAGCGCGAGCACCAGCCCGAGCGCCAGTGCGATCGGCGGCGATCCCCACGGCGTCACGCAGAAGATGAGCAGCGCGACGAAGACTGCGATACGAAGGGCCTGCACTACTTCACGTTGGCCCGGAAGAAGGCGACGGTCTTCTTCCACGCATCCGCCGCGGCCTCGGCGTTGTAGTTTGCGCCGGTGTCATTGAAGAAGGCGTGGCCGGTGTTTGGGTACGTTTCGAGCTGGACGTTTTTCCCCATGTCCGACAGCTGCTTCGCCAGCGCGCGGCCTTTCTCGATCGGGACGCCCTGGTCGTTCTCGGCGTAGATCAGCAGAATTGGGGCGGAGAGATTCGCCCAGTCGAGGTCGACCTTCTTGAAGCCGCCGTAGAAGCTGACCGCGGCAACGTTTTCCTTCGTGGCCGTGAACTGCGCCAGCGCGCCGCCCATGCAGAAGCCGACCACGCCGTAGGACTTCGATGTGCACTCGGGACGGCCCAGCAGATACTTGCCCGCGGCGGCGATCTCCTTCTCGGCGCGGTCAGCATCCATCTCCATCAGTAACCGTCCCGCTTCATCGGGCGAGGACGTGGTCTTGCCGTGATAGAGGTCGGGAGCGATGGCCGAGAAACCTTCGGCCGCGAAACGGTCGACGATCTGTTCGATGTGCGGCACCAGTCCCCACCATTCCTGAATGACCACGATTCCCGGCCCCTTGCCTGCGAAGTAGCCCTGGCAGGTGTGGCCGTTCGACGGAAATTCGATGCGCTCGCCCATGCGGATGCCCTCCTCGAAATCGGCGCGGATTCTAATGCAGGGGAAACGGATCGTGTGGCTGGTTCGTATTCATGTCACAATAACCGCGCCCGGAGAGAGGGATTCAATGACATTGACGAAGGATCAGATTTCAGGCCTCGCCAAAACGCCGCAGTGTCCCCGTTGCGACCTCAACAAGACCATGGGCACTGCTCTCTGCCGCAGCTGCCGCTCAAAACTCCCTGAGAACATGCGTCTGGCGCTCGAACGGATCCCATCGAAAGATGCCTGGACCGTGTCCCGCGCCGTGCGTGCCGCGGCGCGCTACTTCGACGTGCACTTCCAGTCGGTGCGCAACTTCGGCGGCGGCAGACCGCGGTAGTCCGGCTACTGATTCCGCTCCACGCG
>Ga0157378_10001306_pt1 | contig 22413 bp, 17 predicted proteins | sample M65metaG_FD_115309 | JGI IMG/M metagenome (GOLD analysis project Ga0157378, IMG submission 115309) | Miscanthus rhizosphere microbial communities from Kellogg Biological Station, Michigan, USA - M6-5 metaG | ecosystem: Host-associated > Plants > Roots > Rhizosphere > Soil | place: USA: Michigan...
AAACCTGCTCAAGCCCGGCAAGGCGGTCTGGAAAGAGCACGAGTACACCGACCGCGGGAAGTGGATGGATGGGTGGGAGAGCCGGCGCAAGCGCACTCCTGGTCACGACTTCGCCATCATCCGGCTCGGCGTGCGCGGCGTGGTGCGCGGCGTGGTGGTGGACACGGCGTTCTTTCGCGGCAACTACCCGTCGCATTGTTCGATCGAGGGCGTTGCTCTCCGGCCGGAGAGCGATGTCGAAACGCTGCTGGCGGCGAACTGGATCGAGATCCTGCCGAAGTCCGAATTGAATGGCGATAGCGAGAACCTCTTCACGATCGACTCGCGGTACGCGTTCACGCATCTGCGATTGCACATTTATCCCGACGGCGGCGTGGCCCGGCTGCGCGTTCATGGCGAGGTCGTTCCCGACTGGCGGCGCGAAGGTGGGCTGTCGATCGAGACCGACCTGGCCGCGGCAGAGCATGGCGCCGATGTGTTGGCGTGCAGCGACATGTTCTTCGGGCCGAAGCACAACCTGATCATGCCCGGTCGCGCGCACAACATGAGCGACGGCTGGGAAACGAAGCGGCGGCGCGGGCCGGGGTACGACTGGGTCATCGTCAAGCTCGCGGAAGAGGGATCGCTGCGCCGCATCGAGATCGACACGAATCATTTCAAGGGGAACTTCCCTGATACGTGTTCGATCGAGGGAACTCGCGCGTTCGAAAGCGATGAATGGTTCGAGGTGCTGACGCGCACGAAACTGCAGGCGCACACGCGGCACATCTTTGTCGACGAGCTGGCGCAGAACGGGCCGGTCACGCATCTGCGGCTCAACGTCTATCCCGACGGCGGCGTCAGCCGGCTGCGCGTGCACGGCGTGGCCACCGAGGAAGGACGCGGCGATGCCGTGGCAAAGTACGTCAACACGCTGACCGATGATCTCGCCGCCGCTCAGCTGCGCAAGTGCTGCGGATCGAGCGAATGGGTGCGACGAATGATGGCCGCGCGTTCGTTCCCGTCGTGGAGCGATCTCATTCGCGAGGCCGAGTCGATCTGGCATTCGCTGAAACCGGAGGATTGGCGCGAAGCGTTCGCCGCGCATCCGCGCATCGGCGAACGATCGGCATCGAAATGGGCGCGGCAGGAGCAGTCGAGCACGGCCTCGGCGTCGAGCGAGAGCCTGGACGCATTGGCGGCGGCGAACCGCGAATACGAATCACGTTTCGGCCACATCTACATCGTCTGCGCCACCGGCCGCAGTGTCGATGAGATGCTGGCCATCGCGCGGCAGCGGCTGGAGAACACGCCGGACGATGAGCTGCGCGTGGCGGCCGAGGAACAGATGAAGATCACGAAACTGCGGCTGATGAAGTTGGTGGGATAGGAGCGCTGGCGTCCCGCCGGCTGGCTCGGCGGCGTCTCGCCGCCGCGCGGAGAACGAAATGGGTATTTCAACGCACGTCCTTGATACGGCCAAAGGCAAACCCGCAGCGAACGTCGCCATCAAGCTGGAAATCGATCGCGGCGGCTGGACCATTGTCGCCAGCGGCGTCACGAACGACGACGGCCGTTTCAAGCTCGTCGAAGAGCCGCCCGAACCGGCTACCTATCGCATCACCTTCGACACCGGCGCTTACGATCCGACCGGATTTTTTCCGCGCGTCACGATCGAGTTTGCTGTCCGCGGCGGGGCGCAGCACTATCACGTTCCATTGCTGCTGAGCCCGTACGGATATTCAACGTATCGAGGGAGTTAGCGAGCACTCGAAGTGGCCACCGCCTTGCACTTCTCAGACCTCGGAGGTGCAACGATGAACATCTCGAAGACACTTCAGGCTGGTGTGCTGACGCTTTGTCTGGTCGCCGAACCGGGCTTCGCGGCAACGCACCATCGGACTCATCGCAGAGACGTGAAGGTGGTCGACGTCAACGCGCACGTCCTGCCGCCGCTGCCGTCGTCGCGTCACGTGGTGGTGGTGAACAGCGCGCAGAATGCGCCGCGCCATCACGGTCTGGCCGGTATGGCCCAGCGGCTTCACAAGTGGCACATGCGACAGAGGGCGAAACTGTATCGCTCGATGTCGCGGTAGAGAAACGCAGGCCGGACTCTCAGTCCGGCCTTTTCATTTTTCGCGACCTACGTTCGCCGTCCCTTCATGATCTTGACGAAGCTCCGGCTGCGCAGCTCATCCAGCGTGAGGCCGGTCGCAAGAGCCTCTTCTTCCGTGATCGCGCCGCAGTTGAGCGCACGAAGGAAGTAGTTGAGCAAGCCCTGACCGGTAGCAGCGTCGTCGAAGACATCGCCGACGAGCGTGGCCTGGCCCGCTTTGGCGATGAAGTTGTTCAGACGATCGGTGGCCGCGCGCAGTCCTTCGAGGAAGAACGAGTAGACCGCGGCGTAGCGCGTCGGAAGCTGGGCGGGATTGAGATCCCATCCTTGGTAGTAGGCGTTGATCAGCGAGTGGCGGATGTGGTCGACGTGCAGCCTCCACGCGCGATGCACGACCGTCCGATTCTCCTCGGACTGCTCGGCGGTCAGCGTTCCGCGGTGCGGGGCGATGGGCATGATGTTCGTGGCGCCGTCCGACAGCCAGAGGCCGGTGCCGGCGTAGGCTACCTGCATCATGTGCCGGGCGAAATCGCACGCCGGATGATCCATCCGCTGATGCTCCGCGGTGATGTTGCAGCTGGCGGTGTAGTCGTAGGTGCCGAAGTGCGCGGCCACGGCGCGGCCGCGGGCGGCATCGAGAAAGAGCGGCAGATTGGAGACGCCGTTCTCGCTGAGGATGGCCTGCGTGGTCTCGATCATGAACTCGAAACGGAGCGTGTGTTTCGCGAGCCCGAGTTTCGGTTCCATGTCATCGAAGAGATCGGCCAGCGCCGTGACCTGCTGCGGCAACTGGATCTTCGGCAGCGTGACCACGAAGTTCGGCGGCAGCGCGCCCGCTTCATCGAGCAACGTCGACACGAAGATGTCCAGCGTGCGCATTGACCGCGGCATCAGCTCCTGCGAGAACTGCTTGATGCGAATGCCGATGAACGGCGGCAGCGTACCGTTTTTCATCCCCGCGGCCACTTCGCGCGCGGCGGCTTCAGCGTGCGCATCCTCTTCGGCATCAGCGCGATTGCCGTAGCCGTCTTCGAAATCGATGCGGAAGTCTTCCACCGGCTCGCGGCGGAGCTTCTCGAGCACGCGGGCGTAGACGACTTCCCAGAAACGCGGATCGGCGCCGATGGCGCTGCCGAACGTTTCCGCGTTCGGCCCGTATTCGTCGAGCGCGCGCAACGCCAGCACGCCGAGCTTCTGCGTGGTGTCGCTCTTGAAGAGATGCGCGCCGCCGTAAACGGTGTGCACCGGCTGCCGCGCTCCCGATTCTCCTGGAAAACGGGACATGAATTTGGTGAGGGCAGGATCGATCTTCGCGCCAGCGGAGCGGAGCTCGTCATCGGAGAATGTGCGTTTCAATTGGGCTCCATGTTTGAGGTTGCCGAGTTGCTGAGCTGCTTGGTCGCTTGGTTGCTTGGTTGCTGGATCTGCCGAGCAACTCAGCAACCATGCAACCCAGCAACCTCTATCTGGTTCGAATCACCTTCGCCACGCCCCATCCCACCAGCACAAGCACCGCCAGCACGAGCCAGTTGTACTGATTGCTGTAGGTGGCAACAGGGAAATGGTTGCTGATCATGATGAATACGACCGGGAGGACGATGAAGGTATTTTGCTTGGAACGCTGTTTGGCGAGATCGGCCAGGCGCATGTCCGGCTCGGTTCCCGTCTTGACCGCGGCGATGAGCTGGCGTTGCGCGGGAAGGATGCGTACCCAGACGTTCAGGGCCATGAAGGAGCCGAGCATCGCTCCGATCTGCATGTACGCCGCGCGCGATGCGAAGAGATGCAGAACGCCGACGATCGCGCCCACGAGAAGCAGGTACGACAGAATCGTCCCGGCAACCTCATGTTTCCGCAGCGGCGAGATCCAGAGGAAATCGTAGACAAACCAGCCGGCGATGATGAGGGCCAGACTCAGTCCCGCCGCCTGCAGCGCGGTCATCTTCAGGATGTCTTCGTCGACCATGATGCCGCCGCCGTAATAGACCAGGACGAGCAGGAGGAAACCCGACACCAGCGTGAAGAACGCTTCCCACTTGAACCAGTGCAGCGTCTGATTCAGCAGCTCCGGCCGCTTCTGTTTGTCGACGATGTAGAAGCCACCGCTGTGGACCATCCACACCTGCTTCTCATTTCCGAAGGTGTGATCGAGCCAGGTGAAAAAGTAGGTTTGCCCGACCCACATGATCGCCGCGAAGACATGGGTCCAGCGGACGGCGAGATTCAGCCACTCACGAACGACGTAGCTCATCGTGCTCCCTCGATTTGCGTTGGGGCGCGAATGTAGCAGAATCGCGGCCCATGCGAGAGATCGAACGCATTCTCGACCAGTTGAACCGTGCCTGGGGCGGGCCGTCGTGGACCGGAGTGCCCATCCGTCCGCTGCTGGACGACCTGACGGAAGCGCAGGCGCGATCCCATCCGCTGCCGGGCGCGCATTCGATCATCGAGCTGGTCGCGCACATGAGTCTCTGGCTGGACGTCGTGGCCGATCGCCTGACCGGTAACGTGAAGGAACCGACCGCCGAGGAGGATTGGCGGGATGGAGCGAAATTGTCGTGGGCGTCGCTGGTCGAAGAACTGGACAACGCGCACAGCCACCTATCCGACGCCATCGCACGGCTGCCCGTCAATGACCTCGACAAGATCGTCGCGGGACGCAAGTACACGACGTACGTCATGCTCCACGGCGTGATCCAGCACAATCTCTATCACGCGGGGCAGATCGCGATTTTGAAGAAGGCAATCCTGTCAGGATGACAGGAACTCTCGCACCGCCGGCGTGATCAAGTCGTAGTCGATCAGAAACGTGTCGTGCCCGTTCGGCGAGCCGATCCGTTCGTGCTGGACCGGCGTGCCGTTGGCCACCATCGCGGCCTCGACGCGCTCGACCTCGGCGACGGGGAAGAGCCAATCGGTGTCGAACGACACCAGCAGTGTACGGCCGCGCCATTTGGCAAACGCGGTTTGCAGCGAGCCGTGCTGCTCTTCGAGGTCCATCTCATCCATCGCTGCCTGGACGCGGATGTAGGAGTTGGCGTCGTACTGCGCGGCGAATTTTCTCCCCTGATATTCGAAATACGAATCGATCTCGAACTGCCTCGTCGCTCCGCGGCGCTTTCGTCCGAACTTCGATTGCAGCGCTTTGGCGGAGAGATAGGTCATGTGGCCGACCATGCGCGCCACCTGCAGACCGCGCAGCGGCTCGGGGTGGTCGTAGTAATCGCCGGCGTTGAAGCGGGCATCGCTCTCGATCATCTTGCGGCCGATGATGTGCCAGGCGATCCCCTGAACCGGCACCGCGGCGCCGGCGGCCATGGTGATGATCGAGTCCATGAACTCGGGATAACAGGTCGTCCACATCAACACCTGCATGCCGCCCTGCGAGCCGCCGGCGATGGCGCGGAGATGGGGGATGCCGAGGCGGTCGAGGAGGATTTTCTGGGAATGGACCATGTCCTCGATGGCCGGCCACGGATAGCGCGAGCCGTAGGGTTTGCCGGTCGTCGGATCGATCGACTGCGGCGCCGTCGTCCCGAAGCAGGAGCCGGGGATGTTCGCGCAGATGACGAAGTACTTGTCGAGATCGATCCCCTTGCCGTGGCCGATCAGCCCATCCCACCAGCCGGGCTTTTCGTCGTCGTCGGCGTACTTGCCGGCGGCGTGGGCACTCGCGGACAAGGCATGGCAGACCAGGATGGCGTTCGACTTGTCGGCGTTCAGCTCGCCGAACGTCTCGTAGCGGATGGTAAACGGGGCGATGGTCTGGCCGTGCGTGAAGCGAAAGCCATCCTCCAGAACGAGATCCTTCGGCGGCGCGGCGATGAACGAGGTCTGCATCGGAATCGCGAAGGATGTCACTCCTGACGCTCGCGCTTCAACTGTCCCTCGTAGATGCGGCGCACTTCGTCGATGGTCGAGATCTGAGCAACCGTTTTGTCGTCGCGAATGTGAGCGATGCGCGGGAAGCGAAGGGCGTAGCCCGATTTGTGGCGTTTCGATTCCTGGATGCGGTCGAACGCGATCTCCAGAACGATGGCCGGCTCGACGGTGTGCACGGGGCCGTAGCGCGCGATCGTCGTGGCCTGGAAGTGCTTCGTCAGGCGTTCGATCTCGGCGTCGGTCAATCCCGAGTACGCCTTGCCGATGTTGACCAGCTCTTCGTCACGGCGGACAGCGAAGGTGACGTCGGACAGCACCGCGCGGCGTTTGCCGTGGCCGTACTCCGCCGCGGTGACGACGCAGTCGAGCGTCGCCAGCGCCTTCTTGTACTTGAGCCACGACTTGCCGCGCCGGCCGGGCGTGTAGACCGAATCCGCCGCTTTGACCACCAACCCTTCGTTGGCTCGGGCGCGCGCAGCATCGAACAGCGCGTCGACGTTCGCACCGTCGCCTGCCTCGGATTGAATGGTGAAGCGAATGGCCGGCTCGTTGCCGATGACGTCGCGCAGGCGCGACAGCCGCTCCCGCAGCGGGACCTCGAAAAGGACCTCGCCATCGACGAAGAGCATGTCGAATGCGAAGAAAACCACTGGCGCATCGCGGAGCAGCGCCTCGGAAACCTTGCGCCGCCCGAGCCGCGTCTGGATCGTGGCGAAGGGCAGTACGCGATCGCTGAAGGCGACGATCTCGCCATCGAGCACCACCGAATGCCCGAGCTTGCGCGCGGCCGACTCCAGCTCAGGGAAGCGATGGGTGACGTCGTCCAGGGTCCGCGAGTAGATGTGAACTTCATCCGCGGAGGCGTGGATCTGCGCGCGGATGCCGTCGTATTTGTCGTCGACGAACGCGTCCGCGCCGAGCATGGCCACGATCTCGTCGGGATCCTCCTCCGGCTGCGCCAGCATGAAGGCGAAGGGATGGAAGAGGTTCATCTTCGCCGATTCGAGCGCGTCGCCGCGGGCAAGCAGCGCCGCCGCGCCGATGTCGCCGGTGAGCATGTTGGCGCGCCGCACCGCCACCAGCGGCCGGCCGAAGGCCTTGGCGATGGCCGCTTCGACCAGCCCTTCCTGCAAGCCGATGCGGAACTCGCGAAGGAGGATCTTCAAGACGAAGCGAACGCCCTGCGCATCGAGTTTGCGCAGCAGCGAGACCAGCCCGCTCTTCTTCTCGCTCGCTCCCGAGGTCGCGGCCAGCCGCTCGAAGGTCTCGCCGATCTCAGCCAGCGTCACCGTGCGCGACGGATCCTCTTCGAACAGCTCCGCCGCCGTATCGCCGGCATCGCCGTACTTTGACCACGCCGCCCAGATCTCCTCCGCCGATCGCCCCGTCACCTCCACCAGCGCCTCGGTCAGCGCCGCTCCGCCGATGCCGAGGGTGCGCTGATCTTTTCGGGGAAATGCCGAGCCGGAAAAGAAGACCACCGCGCGCTCGAGCGAGGCGTCGTCGAGCGTCACCAGGTAATCCGCCAGCAGCCGCTCCTTCTCCGACTTTTTCGTCGTCGCGGCGATGGCGTTGGCGGTCCTGCAAAATTCGGCGAGCACGGTATGATCCCGCCGCAAATATCACACCCACGAGGCACAGATGAAAACGAAAGTCACAGTAGTCGGCGGCGGCAATGTTGGCGCGACCGTCGCGCAGGGAATCGCACTCAAAGAGCTCGCGGACGTCATCGTCGTCGACATCGTCGAAGGAGTCCCGCAAGGGAAGACGCTCGACCTGATGGAAACCGCGCCGGTCGAGAAATACGACTCCATCCTCCGCGGCACGAATGGCTACGACGAGACCGCCGACTCCGACCTGGTGGTCATCACCGCCGGCCTGCCGCGCAAGCCGGGCATGAGCCGCGACGACCTTTTGTGGAAGAACGAAGAGATCGTGGCCGGCGTCACCCGCGAGATCGTGAAGCGCTCGCCGAACGCGATCCTGGTCATCGTCTCCAACCCGCTCGACGCCATGTGCGAAGTGGCCCGCCGCGTCTCCGGCTTTCCGCGTGAGCGCGTGATCGGCATGGCCGGCGTGCTCGATTCGGCCCGCATGCGCGCCTTCATTGCCATGGAGCTGAACGTCTCCGTCGAGAACACGCATGCCTTCGTCCTCGGCGGGCACGGCGACACGATGGTCCCGCTGCCGCGCTACTCGACCGTTGCCGGCATCCCCATCACCGAGCTGCTGTCGCAGGAACGGATCGACGCCATCGTCACCCTCACCCGCAACGGCGGCGCCGAGATCGTCAACCTCCTCAAGACCTCGGCCTGGTACGCGCCCGGCGCGGCGACCGTGGAGATGGTGGAAGCGATCCTCAAAGACAAGCGCAAGATCCTCCCCTGCGCCGCGTATCTCACCGGCGAGTACGGCTTCAACAATCTCTACGTCGGCGTGCCGGTGAAGCTGGGACGCAACGGAATCGAGCAGATCATCGAGATCACGCTGACGGACGATGAGAAAGCGGCGCTGAAGAAGTCGGCCGATGCGGTGCAGGAGCTGTTCGATACGTTGAAGATCAGCGCGTAGGGCAACAGCTTAATCACCACAAAGACACAAAGAGCACAAGGGAATTCTTTGTGTCCTTTGTGCCTCTGTGGTGAAAGCTTTCAACCATGAAGAAACTCGTCATCGACATCGAAACCGTCGGCATCCCGTGGGAAGAGCTCGACCCCTACGTCCGCGAATATCTGATCAAAGGCCTGAGCGAAGGCGACGCCGAGGAGACGCGGAGAGCCGGCGGGCTCTCGCCGTTTCGCGGCCGCATCATCGCCATCGGCGTCATCAACATCGAGGACGGCCGCTCCTGCGCGCTGTATGAAGTGCCTGGGCAGACGCAGCTTTCGATCGAGAAGGCCGGGCAGCGCACCTACATCTCCGGCAGCGAGAAGCAGATCCTGGAGAAGTTCTGGGAGTTCTTCGAAGGCGACTCGCGATTCATTACCTTCAACGGCCGGCAATTCGATGGACCGTTTCTGATGATCCGTTCGGCCATCAACGGAATCGTCCCCAAGCGCGATCTCGTCGGCTACCGCTACGGCTACCACCCCAACTGCGACCTGCGCGAAGTGCTCAACTTCTTCGGCACCACCAACGCCCGCCAGTTCAAGTTCAATCTCGACCTGGCCTGCAAAGTCTTCGGCGTGGAGACCTCGAAAGGCGAAGGGCTGGACGGACGCTCCGTCGAGACGTGGTATCGCGCCGGCCGGCATCGCGAGATTGCCGACTACTGCCTCGACGACGTTCGCGCCACCTGCGAGCTTTACGAGAAGGTGGCGCCATCGCTGCTCATCTTCAACAAGGAGTTCCGCGAAGCCGAAGAGCGCGCGCGAAGGCGCTTTCCGCTGATCGAGAATGCCGCGCCGCTGATCCCGACCAGCGAGTCGTCATTCATGGAGTCGGTGATTCAGAGCTCGCTCGATCTTCCGCCGGCGCTCGACGCCACTCCCGAGACGCCGGCCGCGGTCAGCTCGATCACGCGCGCCATCGTCCTCGAAAAGCTGGTGCAAAAAGCGGAAGAGGAAGAAGATATCCCCTCGGGTGTCTGAGAGAATGCGCGCGTGAAGCTGTTCCGGGGGCGGATCTTCTCGCCGGTTGCCGATCCTTTCACGGTCGATGCGGCGAAGTCGTACGTCTATTACGACGACGGCTATCTGGCCATCGACGGCGATCGCATCACCGGCGTCGGCGAGTGGCGCGACGTTCCGCGCCACAGCTCGGCGCTCACGCAGCTCGGGCGCGACATCCTGATCACGCCGGGATTCGTCGACACGCATCTTCACGCGCCGCAGCTGGAGATGATCGGCTCGTACGGCGGCGATCTCCTCGAATGGCTGAACCGCTACACGTTCCCCACCGAGGCGAAGTTCAGCGATCCGAAGCACGCGGAGATGGTGGCGCGGGTCTTCTTCGACGAGCTGCTGCGCAACGGCACGCTCTGCGCGCTGATCTTCTCCACGATTCACTATCGGGCCACGGAGATCTTTTTCGAAGAGGCGGAGCGGCGCGGCTTCCGGGCCATCATCGGCAAAACCATGATGGACCGCAACGCGCCCGACGCGTTGCTGGAGAGTCCGCAAAAATCATTCGAAGACAGTCAAACGCTGCTGCGGAAGTGGCACAAGCGCGGGCTGCTGCGCTACGCCATCACGCCGCGCTTCGCCCCGACGTCGACGCCCGAACTGCTCGAAGCGGCTGGCCAGCTCAAGCGCGAGTTTCCGGACGCCTACGTCCACTCGCACATCTCCGAGAACCGCAACGAAGTGCAGTGGGTTCACGATCTTTTCCCCGAGGCTGAGTATGCCGATGTGTATGACCGCTATGGCCTGCTCAGCGACCGGACCGTGCTCGCACATGGCGTTCACCTGACCGAGGAAGAGCTGGATCTGCTCAATCGCCGCGGAACGCGCATCGCTCACTGCCCGAACTCGAACCTCTTCCTCGGCAGCGGCCTCTTTCGCCTCCACCACACGCTCGACGCCGGTGTCGTCGTCGGCCTCGGCACCGACATCGGCGCGGGAACGACGCCTTCGATGTTCACCACGATGTCGGACGCCTACAAAGTGCAGCAGGTGCAGGGCGTGTCGCTCACGCCGTTCCATCTCTGGTATCTGGCCTCGCTCGGCGGCGCCCGCGCGCTGTCACTCGACGGCGAGTCCGGCAGCCTCGAGCCCGGCAAGTCAGCCGATTTTCTCCAGCTCGATCTGAAGTCGACTCCGCTGGTGGCACTACGCAGCGAGCGGGCTTCATCGATCGAAGATCTGCTGGCCGGCCTCATTTTCACCGGCGACGACCGCGTCGTCCGCGAGTGCTGGATCGCCGGGCAGATGGTCGCATCGCGATAGTTTGTTACTGGCAGCGCTCTTGCGGCGTCTCAAGCCTCAGGAGGTCGTCATGAACAAAATACGAGCGATCCTGGTCTTCGCGGCGCTTTCGGCTGTCGCTGTTTACGGACAGGATCGTAATGTTTGGCGGACGAGCGCCGATGTACAGGAAGGTGGGCGCGGAAGTGTCAGCGGTACCGTTGGTGACATCGAAGCGGGCCGCAACCGCATGGTTGTGATTCCCGACGACGCGCAGAACGATCGCATCGTCGTGGACACCGACGCGATCTCGACGCAGTACAACGGCTTCGGCGGCACGATCAACGGCGCGCCGGAGATCTTTGTCGGATCGAGCGGCTTCAACAACGTGCGCGTCGGCGACCGCGTCGAAGTTCGCGGAACGGCAACCGGAGGCGAAGTCGTCCGCGCCGAGCGCGTCACGCTGCTGGGCCGGCCGGTCGATGCACCGCAGACAGGCGTCGGGCAGACGCGAACGCCGAACTCGATCTCCACGCCGACCGCGTCAGGAACCACGCCGAGCGGCGCCACGCCCGCTCGCCTCGGCCGCATCGAAGGCGTTCTGCAGCAGATCAACGCCGAGGCCGGACGGCTGGTTGTCGTGACCGACCAGCGAGAAGTGCTGACCGTGAATACGCCGCGGGGAACGCCGGTGCGCTATCACGGCGATACGTATCGCGTTTCGAATCTCGAAGTCGGCGATCGCGTCCGCATCGAGCCAACGGGCACCAACGGCTCGGAGATCCGCGCGCGATCGATCGAAGTGACGCAGAGCGCGCGCGAATCCGGCGGCGCGCCGACCGGCGTCGGCGGCGTGAGCGGGCGCGTGACGCGCGTCGATCGGAGCGCCAACTCGATCCAGGTCGACACCGGTCCCGGGACGATCTCGGTCGATCTCCGCAATGCGTCCGACGAAGCCGGCAAGCCGATTCGCGCGCGCGACGTGCAGGCCGGCGATCGCGTCGAGCTGAGCGGTTCGTACAGCGGCACAACCTTCATCGCCTCGACGCTTCGTTTCGTCGATGAAGGCGGCGGCCCGGGCAATCCCGGCCCTTCGCTGCCGGGCCCGCCAACCGGCGACCTCGGCGTTGTGACGATCTACGGCACGGTGAGCCAGACCCTCGCCGACGGCCCGCAGCTCGTCCTGCGCGACTCGCAAAACGGCAATCGCCCCATCCGTGTCTACGCGCTTGAGGATTTGCCAGTCCGCAGCCGTGCAGGTACCTACACGACAGCGACGCAGCTGCGCGCGAACGATTCTCTGGTGATCAAGGCCTATCGCGACAGCGATGGGAACTACATCGCGCAGACGATCAGGATTCGGTGAGTTGACGCGGGAGTCGGGGGTCGGAAGTCGGGGGTCAGAGCTTCGTTTCGCTCGATGACTCCGATCCGGCTCCCGACCCCCGATAACCGACCCCCGCGGCACGCAGTTATTTGGAATAACAACACTCCCTCAAACGTCGAACACCTTGCGATGGAAAAGCCCGTTCGACGCACTCTGCTTCCTGGCGTTTCAGACGCCGGAGCGCCCCCTCCCGTCATCATCGACTCGCGCGTCGTCGTCGCAAGGGCACGGCGCCGGGCGATCATCCGTGATGTCATCGATCTCCTACTCCTCCTGGGCGTCGACGGGCTTTTCCTACGCTGGCCGCTGGCGCACGTCCCCTTCCTCGATCGCCACGATTCGCTGCTCGTCCTCCTCGGATTGCACGCGGTCATGGCCGGGTACATCTGGCTTGCGCGCGCGCTGCCCCAGTGGACGGCGCGTCGCGTGGCGGCGACCTGGTCGCTGCCGGAACGGGCGCGATTCTTCAGGCGCTCGTAGGGCTGGTCTTCCGGATCACGAACTTCTGCAGCAGCACGCCGACGAGCAGGAGCGAGATCGTCAACCCGAGGAGCGAGCCGACGCGATAGAGGCCGCCGAGGCGCGCCAGATCGTGGAGGAAGCACTTCAGCACGGTGACCAGCAGCAGGATGATGGCCGCCACCCGCGCCGCGCGACTGTGAAACACGAGCCCGGCGATCAGCATCGACACCGCGAATACGGCCCAGCCGATGGCGTAGGTCAGATCCTGCGCCAGCGATGACGAGAAGAAGTTGAACGTGAGCGCCGGCCCGGTCGAGTAGAAATCGGCGATCTCGATGTTGACCAGAAGGAAGAGCAGGACCGTGCCGCAGGCGTTCGCCGCCGGACGTGCTGCGCCGTATTTTTTCGATTCATCGTCAGGCAGGAGATACGCGGCGATGAAGAACGCCGCGGCGCTGACGAGATAGGTGTAGAGGTACCAGTTCACGATGGCGCGGTGGCTGGACGGGTGATACGAGAGCACGGCCGGATTCAGCGACAGCCGCACGAATGCAGCCGCCAGCAGCGCGCCGGACCAGATCAGCAGACCGCGATGCGGAATGCGGCGGAAGAGCCAGACCAGCGCCGCTCCTTCCAGCGCCCAGCCGATGGTGATCCACTGTTTGTCGAGCTGGAGCGGGATGGCCACGGTGACGAACGCCAGCGCCGCACCGGCGGTCATCGCCAATCGCGAGAGAAGGCGTTCGCCTGCCGGCTCGATGCGCAACAGACGCCAGACCAGCAGCAACATCAGCGCGGCCTGGAAGACGGGCAGCAGGCCGATGGCGTAGTTGTAACCAAGCGCTCGGATGGCCATCCTCGCGATGAAGAAGAACGGGATCCCGGCCAGCACCGCCGCGAGATAGGGCTGGAGGAAACGCTTCGCTCTTGTGCCGAGGAGCAGCGGATAGACGATGAAGAGCGCATAGAGGACTGCGGCGAAGCCGATCTGCCGCTCTGGCGTCGCAGGCCGCGACAGGAACGCGGCGAAACCGAACAGCACCACCGCAGCCACCGCGATGTCATGCTCTTCCGCCAGCCACGCCATGGCAAGCACCGCGATGCCGATGACGACATGCGATGCGAGCAGCGAAGCGAAAAGGGGCGTTGACGAAACGCTGCCGGCGATGATGACTACGACATCACCGGCAAACAGCGCCACGATCGCGGCGACAGCGAAACGCCGGTCGATTCGGAACCAGATCAGCGCCAGCGCGCAGATGGCGATCGCCGCGAGGAAGGCCACCACCGGCCACGGTGCCTCCTTCGCATCCGCGGCCCAGGCCATCAGCACCAGTTGCGACGCGGCCATAGCTGCGGTCATCAAGGTCGCACGGCGCAGATAGAGCGCCGCGATGGCGACGGCGAGATCGACCACCAGAAGCGCAACAAACAGCGGCCAGGGAGGGAAGGCCAGTTGCGGCTGGACGGCAACGGCGAAAAGGAACAGATGTCCGATCAGTCCGAGGTAGGTGGTGCTGGCGTCGCCGTCCTGGCCGCGTCCGATGAACACGCCGCCCGCAATGGCCAGTAGCGCGAAGCCGCCGATCATCGCCAGCGCGGCGATCAGCGTGACCGGCTTCAGCGCGTTGGCGCACCAGATGGTGATGACGATCCACGAAAGCAGGACCGAGGAGGCCGCCAGAATGGTGCGCTGACTCGCTTTCGATTCCGTGATCGCGCCGATGTTGATGACCGCCAGCAGTATCGCCAGCGCACCGAGTGCGTACGGAGCAACCGTGCCGGCGGTGAGGAAGAAGAGGACGCCGATCGATCCGAGGATGAGACCGAGCATCACCCATGGCGAGACGACGTTGCGGCCGAGGCGGCGTGCGATCACAGGCACCGCGAGGAAGAGCAGCGCGAAGGCGGCGTAGATGACCAACGCGGTCGTCAGTCGCGCCGGGGTCACGTTGTCTGCCGACCAGACGCCTTCCGTGGCGATGGCCAGGAATGCCGCGATGGCGTAGACCGGACCAGCTTCGTGTTTGATCGCGTAGGCAGCGATGATCGCCACAAGCGCGAAGAGCGTTCCGAAGAGGAGCATCGGGTTCGACGCCGGGACCGGCATCGCCGCGAACGCGGGGAAAAGCAGCAGGAAGAGCGGCGCGATCACCAGTCGCGGCGTTGGTGTGAAGTGCGAGAGCACCAGCTGCACGATCACGAACGCGGCGATCCAGACCAGAATCCACGGCCACGCCGCCGGCGTGTAGGACGACGCCCGCCAGACGAGCAACACCAACGCGATCGTGGCGCCGCCGAGCAGGTGCAGCCACGCCGGTCCGCGGAAGATAGCGATCACCGACAGGCCGGTGCTGATGAAGAGCAGGAAGGTGAAAAGGACGTTGTACTGCACGCCGTAGCTCGACACCGCGGCGACGTAGATCGCGAAGAGCAGCGGCAGGCCGGCCGAGGAGATCGCGGCGAGGTCGAAGCTCCGCTGCGCGTTGTCCGCGCGGCGCCGGATCCAGAGCGATGCCCCGGCCGCGGCGGCGAAGAGGATGAAGATGAAGACTGCCAGCGGCAGCTGCGAGACCGTCAGGTACTTGCCGATCCATCCCCATTCGTAGACCACGGTGAAGCCGACGCTGAGCGCCGTCAGCAGCGGCCAGCGTCGTTGAATGGCCACCCACAGCAGGCCGATGTTGAGCAGCAACAAATAGGAGAAGAGCGCGACCGGTTTGTTCTCGCCAGTCGAAAGCAGCGCCGGCGTTGCGAAACCGCCGACCAGGCCGAGCAGGGCGATGAAGACCGAATCGCGCCGGATCGACAGCAGCACCGCGATGGCGGTGACGACCAGCATCAACGCGAAGACGACGCCCACCGGCAGCAGATGCCACAACGCGTGGATGGCGAAGAGCGTGCCGTAGAGGATGGCGATGCCTGCGCCGTCCATGGCGTTGGCGGTGAAGGTGTAACCGCGGGCGACGCGCAGCTCGCAAACCAGCAGCAGCGCGATGCCGGTGATCATCCCAATGGCCGCGCGCACCGGCGGGCTGAGCCAGCCATGCTCGACCGAGTAGCTGAGGAAGAAGAGCGCCGCCAGAACGAGTGCGATGCCGGCGATCCAGGAGAAGAGTTTGACGCCGATCAGCGACTCCCAGTCGAAGGGTTTGCGTGGGGTGGGTGTGGGGGGTGGAGGGTGGGGAGTGGGAGGCTCGAGCGGCTCCGGTTCGGGGAGCGGCTCCAGAATCTCCTCGGCGACGAATGCGGCGATCGGTTCGGGCTGCGGTTCCGGGATCGATTCCGGCTCCGGCTCCAGCTCGGGTGTAACGACGACCGGCTCGGGTTGCGGCATCGGCTCAGGCTGCGGCGGCGCTGGTGCCGTCTCGCTCCGCAACGATTGATCGAGCCGCCGCCGCAACTCGGCCAGCTCCGCGAGAGCCTTGCTCGCTCGTCCCGAGGCCTGAATCGCCACGACGAACGCGATCACCGCGAACACGGCGACCAGAAAAATCACGCAGCCTTGCATTGGATCGCCAAAGGATACAGCCACAAACGAAAAAGGCCCGCCGAAGCGGGCCTTGGGTGAGTCGATGGCAGCTCGTCAGGCTTTGCGCGCTTTCGGAGCGAGCAGAACCTCGCGTCCGACGAGATACAGCAGCACGATCAGGATGATGAACGGGATGCACGACAGCAGGTCGGCGTTTCCGCTGGAGACGAACGGGTTTTTCGCTGCCCATCCGTCGAGCTTGTTGTTGAAGTCGGCCATGAACGGCACGCCGGCCATGAAGGCGATCAGGATTCCGGCGATGGCGCCGCCGGCGATGTATCCCGAGGCCATCAGCACGCCCGGGCTCTTGTCGCCTTCGGCCACGAGCTGGTCTTCCGTGAGGTTCATGCCGCGATACTTCTTGCGCACGTAGAGGTCCGACAGCCAGCGCACCATGCCGCCGATGAAGATCGGACTCGACGACGAGAGCGGCAGGTAGACGCCGACGGCGAAGGCGAGCGAGGGGATGCCGGACATCTCCAGCACCAGCGAGATCATCACGCCGAGGAGCACCAGGCCCCACGGAAGCTGCCGGTTGAGGATGCCTTTGATGATGTACGACATCAGCGTGGCCTTCGGCGCGTCGAACTTCTTCGGCGCGGGCTTGCCGTTGGCCAGGAACTTGTGCGTGCCGTTGATGCCGGGGTCGACCAGGAACTGCGGCGTGCCGGTGGAATCGACGAGGTACTGCGTCGCCGCGGCGCCTCCCGGAGGAGCGTGATGCCACACGAGGTAATCCTTCCCATCGTAGGTGGCATGGGTCGTCAGCGTGGACGGATCGGCGTGCAGGTCGGCGGGCCAGTTCTCCTGCTGCTTGAGCGGCGCGCCTTCTTCGCCGGTTGACGGCTCGGAGCTGATGCGCGGCACGTAAACGCTGGCCGCGGAGTTGAGCTTGAGCAGGATCGGCCCGAGGATCAGCGCCGAGGCCAGCGCGCCGATGAGGATGGCGATCTGCTGATTCTTCGGCGTGGCTCCGACCAGGAAGCCGGTCTTCAGATCCTGCGAGGTCGTCCCGCCGTTCGATGAGGCGATGCAGACGATTGCGCCGATCGAGAGCGCGGTCACGTAGTAGGTCGAGCCGGTCCAGCCGATGACCAGGAACACCAGGCAGGTGATCAGCAGCGTGGCTACGGTCATGCCGGAGATCGGATTCGACGATGAGCCGATCTCGCCGGTGAGCCGCGACGACACCGTCACGAAGAGGAAGCCGAGGATGACGATGAGCAGCGCGGCCAGGACGCGTGCGCCGACTCCGGTTCCGCCGACGTACAGCGGGTTGGCCAGGGCGATGACGGCGACGAGGGCGAAGCTGCCGATGAGCACCAGCTTCATGGAGAGGTCGCGGTCGGTGCGCTCCATCCCTTCGCGTGCAGCCGCGCCGCCGCGAAGGTCTTTGAGTCCTTCCTTCATCCCGTGCCAGATCGTCGGCAGCGAGCGGCCGAGGCTGATGATGCCGCCCGCCGCCACGGCGCCGGCGCCGATGTAGAGGATGTAGGCGTTGCGGATCTGGCCCGGCGACATGTCGCGGATCAGGCGCGACGTCTCCGGTGCCAGCGGCGCCAGCAGGCCGGCGCCGAAGAACTTGATGGCCGGGATGAGGACGAGGTAGGCCAGCACGCCGCCGGCGCACATGATCGAGGCGATGCGCGGTCCGATGATGTAGCCGACGCCGAGAAGCTCCGGCGAGATCTCGGCGGAAACCGATCCGGCGTTGAACGGCGGACCGAAGACCCGCTCCGGCGTGTCTTTCCATCCGCGGAAGGCGACGTTGAGCGCCTTGTAGAGCAGGCCGATGCCGAAGCCGGTGAAGATCGTCTTCGCGCTCGTGCTCGCTCCGCCGAGTGCTTCCATCTCCCGTTTGGCGGATTCGGAAGCAGCAGCGATCGATTCATCCGACGCGCCGGCCTTGAGCACCTCGGCGCATGCCGTCCCTTCGGGGTACTTGAGCAGGCCGTGCTGCTGGACGATGAGGGCGCGCCGCAGTGGGATCATCATCAGAATCCCGAGCAGACCGCCGAGGATGGCCACCAGCATGACGCGGGTGATCTCGAGATCGAAGCCGAGAATCATGATCGCCGGCATGGTGACGCCGACACCGAAGGCGATCGATTCGCCCGCCGATCCCGCCGTCTGCACGATGTTGTTCTCGAGGATGGTGGCGTCTTTGCCGCCCAGTTTCGAGAGGATGCGGAAGAAGGTGATGGAGATGACCGCCACCGGGATGGAGGCGCTGACGGTGAGGCCGACCTTGAGCACGAGATAGAGGCTCGACGCCCCGAAGATCATGCCGAGAATGGTGCCGACGATGACCGGCAACGGCGTGAGCTCGCGGAGTTTCGTTGCGGCGGGGATGTACGGCTCGAACGGCGCGGGGGCAGGTACGGGTGCGGGGTATTCCTGTTCGACAGCGCTCATGTAGTCTCCTGTCCTGGAGAAGCTGGCTGTTAGCCGGATTCAGCCATGCATCGGGCAGGCCATTCTAGCATCGGAAGTTAGGCGGTTTCGGGAGGCGTAGAATCACGCGCATGCCGACCGTCGATGACCACTTCTCCGGCCGTTCCACGCACGTCCTCGAGATCTACCGATCGATCCTCGCCGCCTCCTCCGCCCTCGGCACGGTGACCGAGGATCCGAAGAAGACGTCGATCCATCTCAACCGCCGCGTCGCCTTCGCCGGCGTGCAGACCCGGAAGGATGCGCTGATCCTGACGCTCAAGTCCGACCGCGAAGTGAAGCATCGCCGCGTCCACAAAACCGAACAGACGTCCGCGAATCGATGGCACTTCGAAGTGCGGCTGAATGATCCCGCCGAGGTCGATGAGCAGGTTGTTCAGTGGCTTCGATCGTCGTACGAGTTGGCGCAGTGACGGCCGCCGATCGTTTGCGCAACGCGGTGGATGCAGCGTATCCGCGGTTTACGTCCATCTCCGATTCCGACGCCGCCACACCGCCCGCTCCCGGCAAATGGTCGCCGAAGCAGGTGATCGGCCACCTGATCGATTCGGCTTCGAACAATCACCAGCGATTCGTGCGGGCGAACTTTGTCGATGACCTGATCTTTTCGGGATATGACCAGGAGAAGTGGGTATCGCTCGGTAACTACACGGACGCACCCTGGTCTTCGTTGATCACGCTGTGGCGCGAGTTCAATCTGCAGATCGCACGTGTGATGGATGCGACGCCTGACGACGTTCGCGACCTGCCGCGCACGCACCACAATCTGCATCAGTTGGCTTGGCGGACGGTTCCCGAGGATCAGCCGGCGACGCTTGGGTACTTTATGGGCGACTACGTCGATCATCTTGAACACCATCTGCGCCAGATTGGTTGAGGGAGACGGTTCACGCGAAGACGCGGAGAGAGAGAGAGAGTGGCTTCCTCCGCGTCTCTGCGTGAAACGATTCTTAATCGAGACCGAGCTCAGTCAGATTGAGGCGTTGCGGGAGATTCCTGATCGTAAACCCGCGCCACGGCGCCAATTTAGAATTTCCGCTGATAACGCTAGACGTTACTACCGGCGCGCGGTAATGTTAGGCGGTGATACGCAGTTGGGCCGATGCTGAAGCGGAGAAAATCTTCAACCTGGCGCGCTCACGAAAGTTGCCAACGGACATCCAGACAGTCGCTCTTCGAAAGCTACGCATGATCGACGCGGCGACCTCGCTCGAAGATTTGAGATTGCCACCGGCAAATCGCCTTGAGAGACTTTCAGGAGATCGGAAAGGGCAGTGGAGCATTCGAATCAACGATCAATGGCGAATCTGTTTCGCTTGGCAGGACGGAAACGCCAGCAGTGTCGAGATCGTCGACTACCACTAAGGAAAAATTATGAGCCCATCACTTTCCCCAGTTCATCCCGGTGAAGTACTTCTCGAAGAGTTCATGAAGCCGATGGCGATCACGCAGTATCGGTTGGCTAAAGAAACGGAAGTACCAGCCCGGCGAATCAACGAGATCGTTCACCATGAGCGAGCAATCACCGCGGATACGGCGCTTCGCCTGGCGCGGTTCTTCGGAACCTCGGAGATGTTCTGGCTCAATCTTCAGGCGAGGTATGACCTCGACATGCAGAAGGAAAAGCTCGGGACGCGTCTGCAGTCCGTCCGTCCGTTCGCGAGTTCGAAACTGGCGACGTCGCCGGTTTCGCGATCGGCGCGCAATCTTGTCGTGGCTGCTAAGCGAGGGGCAGTCCGATCCGGCTACGGGCGAAGGACGAAATAAATAACCTCAGGCGGCCGCGGTAGCGCGCGCCAGGTATCGGCCGGTGATGCTCCGCTCATTCGCCGCGATCTCCTCCGGCGTCCCGACCGCGATCAGTTCGCCGCCGCCGTCCCCTCCCTCGGGGCCGAGGTCGATGACGTGGTCGGCGGCTTCGATGAGTTGGATGTTGTGCTCGATGACCAGCACCGAGTTGCCGCGGTCGATGAGGTTGCGGAAGGTTTTGATCAGCTGGGCGACGTCGGTGTGGTGCAGGCCGGTGGTGGGCTCGTCGAAGAGGAAGAGACGGCCGCTGTCGCTCTTCGTTGACTCGGAGAGGAACGAGGCCAGCTTCAGGCGCTGCGCTTCGCCGCCGGAGAGGGACGCGGTCGACTGGCCGAGGCGGAGGTAGCCGAGGCCGACGGAGCGGAGGGCGGAGAGTTTTTTGAGGAGTGCGCGCTTGTCGACGAAAAACTTCATCGCTTCGTCGACGGTCATCTTGAGGATGTCGTTCACGTTTTTGTTCTTGTACGTGACCTTCATGACCTGCTCGTTGAAGCGCTTGCCGCCGCATTTGTCGCAGACGACCTCGACGTCGGCCAGGAACTGCATGTCGATGGTCACCGTGCCGGCACCTTCGCAGACGTCGCAGCGGCCGCCGACTGTGTTGAACGAGAACATGCCCGGCGTGACGCCGTTCAGCTTCGCTGCCGTGGTCTCGGAGAGGATCTTGCGCACCTCATCCCATGCTTTGACATACGTCGCGGGATTGGAGCGCGTGGAGCGGCCGATCGGCGACTGATCGATGAACTGCATGTCGTAGATCTTGTCGGTCCCTTCGAGCGTCGATGAGCCGACGTCGAGTCCCGTCGCGCCGCGGACGTCGCGCTGGTAGCGGTTGTAGAGGCAGTTGCGGATCAGCGTCGACTTGCCCGAGCCGGAGACGCCGGTGACGGCGACAAACTGGCCGAGCGGGATGGTGACGTCGATGTTCTTGAGGTTGTGTTCTTTGGCGCCGCGGATGGTGATGGCGCCGAAGCTGTCAGACAGGGACGAGGGATGTTCAGCAACCACCTCGGGATTTTCGATCGCACGCGGCGGCCCGACGTACAACACCGATCCGCCGTACTCCCCTGCGCCCGGCCCCAGCTCGATGGTTTGATCCGCACCGGCGATGATGGTCGGATCGTGCTCGACCACGATCACGGTGTTCCCCGCGTTGCGCAGGCGCTTGAGAACGGCCAGGAGCCGCTCGCTGTCGCGGGCGTGCAGGCCGACGGACGGCTCGTCGATCACGTACATCGTTTCGGTCAGTGAACTGCCAAGGGCCGCAGCGAGATTGATGCGTTGCGACTCGCCGCCGGAGAGGGTGCGCGTCTGGCGATCGAGCGTCAGGTACGAAAGGCCGACTTCGTCCAGATACGTCAGCCGGTTGACGATCTCGCGGCGGAGATGGCCGGAAAGCGCTTCCTCCGATTTCGAGAACGGCAGGTACTCCCAGAAGCGGCGCGCGTCGCGAACATTCATGGCGAAGAGATCGCCGATGGTGAGGCCGCGGAAGGTCACGTACGACGCCGACGCCTTCAGCCGCGAGCCGTGGCATTGCGGGCAGGGCTCGTAGCTGCGGTACTTGGCCAGCTTCACGCGGACGTGGATCTTGTACTTCTTCGTCTCCAGCCACTCGAAGAAGCCTTTGATGCCGTACCACTTGCTGCGCCCGTTGTAGAGCAGGTCCCATTCGGCTTCGCTGAGGTCCTTGACCGGAACGTCGAGCGGCAGCCGGTACTTGGCCGCGGCCTTCTTCAGATCGTCGTAGCAGTCTTCGTATCCGGCTGAGTTCCACGGCGCGATCGGTATCTCATCGAGCCGCAGGGCGCGGTTCGGGATGACCTTCTCCATGTCGATGCCGATGATCCGGCCGTAGCCCTGGCAGTTGGTGCAGGCGCCGAGGGGCGAGTTGAAGGAGAAGAGATGCGGCGTCGGCTCGATGAACTCGTTGCCGCACTTGTTGCAG
>Ga0157378_10001307_pt1 | contig 22401 bp, 17 predicted proteins | sample M65metaG_FD_115309 | JGI IMG/M metagenome (GOLD analysis project Ga0157378, IMG submission 115309) | Miscanthus rhizosphere microbial communities from Kellogg Biological Station, Michigan, USA - M6-5 metaG | ecosystem: Host-associated > Plants > Roots > Rhizosphere > Soil | place: USA: Michigan...
TGGAACGCCGGGGAGCCCGAGGCGCGCGATCGCCTCATGCGGCTGGTCTACGACCCGCTGCACGCCATCGCCGAGCGGCACTTCGGGCGGGAGCGCGAAGGGCACACGCTGCAGCCGACCGCGCTGGTGAACGAGTTGTACGTTCGATTCGCCGATCAGCGCCAGGTGGCCTTTCGCGATCGCGTTCACTTCTTCGCCGTCGCCGCCACGGTCATGCGCCGCATCCTCGTCGATCACGCCCGGCGCAAGTGGAGCGACAAGCGCGGCGGCGGCGCCACACCCCTGGCCATCGACTTCGCCGTCGATGTCTGCGAAGAACAGAACTTCGACATCGTCGCCCTCGATCTCGCCCTGGAGCGGCTGGCGGCCATCTTTCCGCAGCAGGCCAGGATCGTCGAGCTGAAGTTCTACGGAGGGCTGACGCTCGATGAAACCGCCGAGGCGCTCGACATCTCCGCCGCCACCGTCAGCCGCGAATGGACCATGGCCCGCGCCTGGCTGCGCGGCGCCATGAGCGGATCATGACCGCGGAACAGTTCGACGCAACCTTCTGGGAACGCGTCCGCACGCTGTTTCATGCCGCCGTCGACCTCGCGCCCGCCGACCGCGGACCGCTGTTCGATGACTGCGACCCCGCGCTGCGCGCCGAGGTCGAGCGCTTGCTCGATCAGCACGACGCCGCCGCCGGCTTTCTCGAACGATCGGTGTGGGAGCTGGTCGATACCGCCGACACCAAGTGGGAGCGCGTTCTCATCGGTCCGTATCGCGTCGTCCGCCAGCTTGGGAGCGGCGGCATGGGAACCGTGTTCCTGGCTTCCAGAGAAGATGCTGAATTCGAGCAGCGCGTGGCCATCAAGCTCGTTCGCCGCGGCGCCGGCGGCGAGTCGCTGCTGCAGCGCTTCCGTCAGGAGCGGCAGATCCTGGCCGCGCTCGAACATCCCAACATCGCCCGTCTTCTCGACGGCGGCACCACCTCCGGCGGCGTCCCCTACCTGGTCATGGAGTACGTCGAAGGGACGCCGATCGACGACTACTGCCGCCAGAATTACCTGCCAATCGAGGCCCGCCTCCAGCTCTTCCTCCAACTCTGCGACGCCCTGCAGTACGCGCATCGCAACCTGGTGATCCATCGCGACATCAAGCCGGCCAACGTGCTCGTGAGCGAGGAAGGCATCCCGAAGCTTCTCGATTTCGGCATCGCCAAACTGACCTCGGCGCAAACCACCGGCTCGGCGACGCGTTTGATGACGCCCGACTATGCCAGCCCGGAACAGCTGGCGGGCAAATTAGTCACAACGGCGACGGATGTCTACTCCCTCGGTCTGCTGCTTTTCGAGCTCCTCACCGGCAAGCGCGCGTTCGATGGCGTGCAACGCACCGGCGACACCGAGCCGCCGCGCGCCAGCAGCGTCTCCGGCCTGCGCGCACTGCGCGGCGACCTCGATCGCATTCTCCTGGTCGCCCTCGATCCCGATCCCGACCGCCGCTACGCCTCGGTGGAAAAACTGGCCGACGACGTCCGCCGCCATCTCGACGGCCATCCCGTCTCCGCGCGCGGCGCCTCCCTCGGCTACCGGACGGCAAAGTTCGTCCGCCGCAACAAGCTCTTCGTCGCCGCCGCCGCGGTGGCGGTGGTCGTGGCCATCGTCGCCTTTCTCGCCGTCCTGCAGCAGAAGCGGATCGCCGAGCGCCGATTCCAACAGGTTCGCTCGCTCGCCCACGCCGTGGTCTTCGATCTGCACGATGCCATCGCCCGCCTCCCCGGCTCGACCTCGGCGCGTGAGCTCCTGGTCCGCCACGCGCTTGGCTATCTCGATGCGCTGGCCCGCGAGTCAGCGCGCAATACGCCGCTGCAGATGGAGCTCGCCGGCGCCTACGAGCGCGTCGGCGACGTTCAGGGAATGCCGTACCGCGCGAACCTCGGCGATACGAACGGCGCACTGGCCAGCTATCGCAAGGCGCTGGCGATCGCCGAGGAGGTGAGGGAGAGGCAGCCGGGAGATGCGGCGACGCTGTTGCTCATCGCCGATCTTCACGACCGCACCGGCCTGATCGAACAACGCGCCCTTCACTGGTCCGATGCACTGGCCCACCACGAAGCGGCGCGCGCGATTCGGGAGTCACTGCACGATCAGATGGCCCTTGCCCGTACCTGGGTGGCCATCGCCGACTCGCGCTATCAGGGCCGCATCGAAAGCGCCTCGGTACGCCAGTCGTACGAGAACGCCGTGCATATCCTCGAGCGCATTCCGCCAACCGCCGGGAATCGAAAAGATCTCCTGACCGAAACCGGCCGCGTCCACCAACGACTCGGCGCGTATTTCACGGGAGCGATGGAGCACGATCCCGTCCGCGCCCTCCAGCATCACGCGGCGGCCGAAAAAGTGCTCGAGGAGCGTGCCGCCCTCGATCCCCAGGATGCCGTGGCCAAACGCAATTTCGCCGACCAGCTGGTGATGACCGCCACGCTGCAGAACAGCATCAAGGACGGCGCCGGCGCCCTGGCCAGCACCTCGCGCGCGCTGCCGATTCTCCGCGACCTGGCCGCCGCCGACGCCAACAACATCGAAGCACAACACGACCTCTCCTTCGCCTACACCCAGAAAGCCCGCGCCGACATGCAACTGCAACACTGGGAGGACGCTGCATCCTCGTTCGACGCCGCTCTGGCCATCCACACGCGCCTCATCGAACGCGATCCCAACAACCGCGAAGACCGCCGCGACATCTCCTCGCTGCACGGCCTGATGAGCAATCTCTACAAAGCGCGCGGCGATCAAGCAAACGCCGAGAAGTTCGCCAAGATGGGACGCGAAGAACGGGATCGCTTGCGATAACTGCGCTACGCGCGTTGTCTGCGCCTGCGGGCGCGTAGAGCAGGCATCCTGCCTGCTCCCGACGGGCGTCCTCGCCCGGCGGTGGTTTCGGTCAAGACACCGCGCCTCGCACAATCAAACCGCCGGGCGAGGACGCCCGTCGGGAGCAGGCGGGACGCCTGCACTACGCTCAACGTCGCCAATGACGAGATTAATATTGATTACTGACCACGCGCCGCGCGCAGACAACCGACAACGCGCCGAAGGCGCAGACAACGCGGCGCGAAGCGCAGCAGCATCAAGGCCGTATCCGAACCATCTCCTTTGCCAGATCCGGAATCAGCTTCTCCGCCCGGTACTGATCGGAGTTGGTCAGCATGATCAACAGGCGATGCTCGTCGACGTACCAGAGATACGACGCGTCGAAGACATCGTTGCTGCCGGCGGCTCCCATGGTCCGCGTTCCTCGCTTGTTCTTGTGTACGTACAAATCGAAGAACTTCTGTTTCGCGGACGGCGTCAGAATGCTGTTCCCTTCCAGCGCCTGAATCCACTTGTAGAGATCCCCAACCGTCGACAGCATCCCGCCATTGGCGCGCAGGTTCCACGATGGACCGTCTCCAATCCACGGATGTTCGAGCGGCGTTCCCCAGCGCTCTCCTTTGTAGTAGCCGACGGCAAGCTGCCCGTTCGTCCAGCCCGGGATCAGATATCCGGTCCTGCTCATTCCAGCCGGACGAAAAATGTGATCGTGAACGTACGCCTCGTAGCCCTGGCCGGACGCGATTTCGATGATGGCTCCGAGCAGGCTGTATCCAATGTTGGAGTACTCCGATTTCTCACCCGGCGAAAAGATCAGTTTCGCGTGCAAGGCCCGGCGAACGATTTCATCGCGAGAGACCGGCTGATAATCAAAATCGGGCGTGTACTCGACCGCCGACGACGTGCCCTCAACGATATCCGGCAGTCCCGACGAATGAGCGAGCAGTTGATTCACCGTGATCGCCGCCTTGGCCTGCGGCGCGCCTTGAAAGAATCTGCCGATGGGATCCGAGGTGTGCAGCTTCCCCTCACTCTCGAGTTGCAGAATCGCCGCTGCGGTGAACGGCTTGACCAGAGACCCGATATCGAACCCTGTGTCGATCGTGACCAGCCGGCCACTGGAGCGGTCCGCGAGCCCATAACCGCGATTCAGGATGACCTGGCCATCCTTCGCCAGCAGGACCGATCCCGCAAACCCTTTTCCCGCCAGCGTCACCAGGTTCGCGTCAATCCCGCGAACGACCTCTTCCTTCGACTTGGGTGACTCACCCCGCCAGCGAATGAAAAACCAGACGGCGACACCCACCGCGATTACAACCAATACCAACTTCGCAATTCGGGTCATCTCTGCCGAGGATACGAGCAGCGAGGGAAAACGTTAACCGGCGTCGGGGACATCGACCACGCGCCGCAGCGCAGACAACCGACAACGCACGCGAAGCGCGCAGACAACGCGGCGAAGCCGCAGCTCACGGAATCAACAACACCTTTCCCGTCGTCTCCCGCGCTTCCAGCGCGCGATGCGCTTCCGCGGCACCGCGCAACGGCACTTCGCGATCGATGCGCAGCTTCAGCTTCCCCGATCCGATCCACCCGAGCACATCGCCGGCGCGCCAGAGAAGCTCCTCGCGCGTCGACGTGTAATGCGCAAGACTCGGCCGCGTCAGGAACACGCCGTTCTTCGCCAGGCGGCCCGGCTCGAACGGGGGCACTGTCCCGCTCGACTGTCCGAACAACGCCAGGGTGGCCCGCAGACCGCAGCACTCCAGACTCTTGTCGAACGTTGTCTTGCCGACGGAGTCGTAGACAGCGTTGCATCCCTTCCCGCCGGTCTCCGCCATCACGATCGATTCGAAATCATCCTTCGTGTAATCGATCACCAGATCGCAACCCGCCTCTTTCGCGATGTACAGATGCTTCGTCGACGCCGTCCCGAACACGCGCGCCCCGCGCATCTTCGCCATCTGCACCAGCAGCGCGCCGACGCCGCCCGCCGCCGCCTGAACCAGCACCGACTCGCCCAACTCGATGCGATGCGTGCTCATGGAGAGATAGTGCGCCGTCATCCCCTGCAGCATCGACGCGGCGGCGGTCTTCGCATCGATCGACTCCGGCAACGGCACCAGCTTGTCCGCCGGCGCGATCGCATACTCGGCGTAGGAACCGCGCACCATCGCGTACGCCACCCGATCGCCGGCCTTCACCGAGTCAACGCCCTCGCCGATCGCTTCCACGATCCCCGCCGCTTCCGACCCCGGCGTGAACGGCAACGGCATCTTGTACAACCCGGTCCGATGGTAGACATCGATGAAATTGACCCCGATAGCCTCGATGCGAACGAGCGCTTCACCCGGTCCGGGCTTCGGCGTTTCGATGTCTACGTATTGGAGAACTTCACGGCCGCCGGTCTGGGAAACGCGGATTGCTTTCATCGGCATAACCTACCTCAAACGAACGCCGCGCCGGAGCGCTGGCGTAGGCGTAGCGCTGGCGGCCCGCCGGCTGGACCGCCGCCGGCTCGGCGGCACGCGAACCCGCAAACCGCCAGCGAGCCGCTGGCGGTACAGCCGTCGAGCCGACGGCGCTACGCTTCCCAGGTAAAATTGCCTCCCCAAATGTCCCTCGCTCCCTTCCACCCCGTCCTCCAACGCTGGTTCTCCGAAACCATCGGCACTCCCACTCCCGTCCAGCTGCGCGGATGGGAAGCGATCCGCGAGCAAAAACACACGCTCATCGCTGCACCAACGGGCTCCGGCAAAACGCTGGCCGCCTTTCTCACCGCGCTCGACGATCTCTACACAGAAGGGTTGACCGCACCGCTGAAGGACGAAGTCCGCGTCGTCTACATCTCCCCCCTCAAAGCGCTCAGCGCCGACATCCACAAGAACCTCGCCGAGCCTCGGCGCGGGATACGGCAAATTGCGGAGGCGATGGGACTGGAAGCGCCGCGCATCACCGCCGCCGTTCGCACCGGCGACACCACCTCCTCCGAGCGCGCGGCCATGCTGCGCAAGCCGCCGCACATCCTCGTCACCACGCCCGAATCGCTCTACCTCCTCCTCACCGCCGAGCGCAGCCGCGAAATGCTCCGCACCGCGCGCACGGTCATCGTCGACGAGATCCACGCCGTCATCGGCACCCGCCGCGGCGCACATCTGGCCATCACCCTCGAGCGCCTGCAGCAGGTCGCCGAGCAGCCGCTGCTCCGCCTCGGCCTCTCCGCGACGCAGAAGCCGATCGAGGAGGTGGCGAAGTACCTGGCCGCCAATGCGCCCGTCACCATCATCGACGAAGGCCACAAACGCGCCATCGACCTGGCCGTCGAACCCCCCCGCTCCGAAGTCGAAACGGTTATGTCGAATGAGGTGTGGGAGGACTATTACGACCGCCTCACGCAGCTGATCGGCGAGCACAAGACCACGCTCATCTTCGTCAACACCCGCCGCATGGCCGAGCGCGTTGCCCGCCACCTCAGCGACCGGCTCGGCGAAGACGCCGTCACCGCGCACCACGGCAGCCTCTCGAAGGAGAAGCGCCTCGATGCCGAGTCGCGCCTGAAGAATGGCCAGCTGAAAGCGCTCGTTGCCACCGCCTCACTGGAGCTCGGCATCGACATCGGCCACGTCGATCTGGTCTGCCAGATCGCCTCGCCGCATCGCATCGCCACGCTCCTTCAGCGCGTCGGCCGCTCCGGCCACACGGTCTCGGGATTGCCGAAAGGCCGCCTCTTCCCCATCTCGCGCGATGACCTCATCGAATGCGCCGCCCTCCTGCGCGAAGTCCGCCGCGGTTCGCTCGATCGCATCGTCACCCACGACGCGCCGCTCGACGTCCTGGCGCAGCAGATCGTCGCCGAAAGCTCTTGCGACGACTACGGCGAGGATGAGCTCTTCGCGCTGATGTCCCGTGCCTGGCCGTATCGCGAACTCACCCGCAAGGATTTCGACGAAGTGCTGGCCATGGTCGCCGAGGGCTTTGCCACGAAGCGCGGCCGCCGCGGAGCGCTCGTTCATCGCGATGAAGTCAACCGCCGCGTTCGCGGACGCCGCGGCGCGCGCATGCTGGCCATCACCTCAGGAGGCGCAATCCCCGAGGTTGCCGATTACAAGGTGGTGCTGGAACCGGATGACACCGTGGTCGGTACCCTCAACGCAGACTTCGCCATCGAAAGCAACGCCGGCGACATCTTCCAGCTCGGCAACGCCTCCTGGCTGATCACCCAGGTCATCAGCGGCACCGTCCGCGTCGCCGACGCCAAAGGCGCCCCGCCGACGATCCCTTTTTGGCTCGGCGAAGCGCCGGCACGGAGCGATGAGTTGTCGAGGGCGGTGAGTGATCTGCGAGCCGATCTCTCCTCTGTCATTCAGAGCAATCGACACTCCGGAGGGGATCTCACGCCTGTCATTCTGAGCCGCCGACACCCCGGAGGGGTCGAGGACGGCGAAGAACCCCCGGCTGAAACCGAAGACGAACGGACGGCAGCAACCCAGTTCCTAATCAACGAAACCGGCCTCCCCGAAACAGCCGCGAGAGAAATCGTCACCTACCTCGCCGACGCCCGAACCGCCCTCGGCGCCCTCCCTACCCAGGACACCATCATCCTCGAGCGCTTCTTCGACGAATCGGGCGGCATGCAGCTCATCCTCCACGCCCCCTTCGGCAGCCGCATCAACAAAGCGTGGGGCCTGGCGCTGCGCAAACGCTTCTGCCGCCAGTTCAACTTCGAGCTGCAGGCCGCGGCGACCGAAGATGCCATCCTGCTGTCGCTCGGACCGCAGCATTCCTTCCCGCTCGCCGACGTCTTCCGCTATCTCCATCCCGCCACCGCCCGCGACGTCCTGGTGCAGGCCATGCTGGCCGCGCCCGTTTTCCAGACCCGCTGGCGCTGGAACACCACGATCTCGCTGGCCATCCCCCGCAACCGCGGCGGACGCAAAGTCCCGCCGCCGCTGCAGCGCGCCATGGCCGACGACCTGATGGCCGCCGTCTTCCCCGACGCCGCCGCCTGTCCCGAGAATCTACCCGGTGATCGCGAGCTCCCCGATCACCCGCTCGTAAATCAAGTCGTCCGCGACTGCCTCGAAGAAGCGATGGACTTCGACGGCCTGGCGCGCGTGCTCACGCGCATCCATGCCGGCGAGATCGAATGCATCGCCCGCGACACCACCGAGCCGTCGCCGCTCGCGCACGAGATCCTCAACGCCAAGCCCTACGCCTTCCTCGACGACGCCCCACTCGAGGAGCGCCGAACCCAGGCCGTGATGACCCGCCGGTCTACCTCCAATGAGCTCGGCACCCTCGACCCCAACGCCATCGAACGAGTCCGCGACGAAGCGAGACCCGATCCCCGCGATGCCGACGAGCTGCACGATGCATTGCTGACGTTCGGCTTCCTGCTCGAAGGAGAAGTCGATGCGCCGGAACTGTTCACGGAACTAGCGTCATCTCGACGAGCGACCTTCGTCCAGCCCGTGAGTGTCTGGATAGCCGCCGAAAGAATCCCCGACCTTCTCGCAATCCATCCAACAATCCAACCCGACATCGAACCGCCGCCATCGCGAGTCAAGACCTGGCAACGCGAAGACGCCCTGGTCGAAATCATCCGCGGCCGCATGTCCCTCCTCGGCCCGACGACAGCAACCGAGCTCGCAACTTCGCTCAACATCGAAGAAAAGGACGCCGACGCCGCCCTGCTCAAACTCGAATCCGAGGGCGCCATCCTCCGCGGCTCCTTCTCTCCGCGTGAAACGGCTGTTGAATGGTGCGATCGGAGGCTGTTAGCAAGAATCCACCGCTACACCCTGAACAGACTCCGCGCCGAGATCGAGCCGGTCACCGCCGCCGACTTCATGCGCTTCCTCTTCGCCTGGCAACACGTCACACCATCGACGAGACTCGCCGGCATCGACGGACTTCACGAAGTCATCCGCCAACTCGACGGCTTCGAGATCGCCGCCAACGCCTGGGAAAAACACGTCCTCCCGCAGCGCATCGACCGCTACGAGCCATCACTCCTCGACACGCTCTGCTTCACCGGCGAGATCGGCTGGGCGCGCCTCACCACCGGCGTGGCACTCTTCCCGCGCCCGCACGTCGCCGCCTGGCTCACCGAAACGACGACGACGCTAAGCGAACGCGCCCAATATATCCTCGACACGCTCCGCACCCGCGGCGCCTCCTTCACCCGCGACCTCGGCGACAACCCCGAGTCTCTCGACGAACTGGTGAACGCGGGCCTCATCACCTCAGACGGCTTCATCGGCCGCAAACCCGAACGCGCCGGCCGCTGGTCGCTCCTGACCGCAGACATCGACCACGAAGAAGCCGTCGAGACGCAGGCCCGAGCGCTCCTCAAACGATACGGCGTCATCTTCCGCCGCCTCCTCACCCGCGAACCAAACGCCGCCCCCTGGCGCGAACTCGCCCGCGTCTACCGCCGCCTCGAAGCCCGCGGCGAAATCCGCGGCGGCCGCTTCGTCACCGGCATGTCCGGCGAACAATTCGCCCTCCCCGAAGCCGTCGAGAAACTCCGCGAAATCCGCCGCACCCCGCCCGACGGCCACCTCACCGTCATCAGCGCCTGCGACCCCCTCAACCTCATCGGCATCCTAACCACCACCGACCGCATCCGCGCCATCCCCGGAACCCGAATCGCCTACCGCGACGGCATCGCCGTCTCCGTCATGGAAGGCGATTTCCTCCGACCACTCGCAGAGCCGGATATGGAGGTGGCGATGGCGTTGGCCGGGCGGCGGGTGCCCGTGGCGGCCGGGTTTGTAGGGCGGACAGCGTAGGAGCGCTGGCGTCCTCGCCGGCTGGCACACAGGCGTCTCGCCTGCGTGCTTCAGGCTGAAGAGGCGGTCAGAGCGTCGCGAGTCGCCGAAGATTTAGCCCAGATCACGGCACCGGCCCCCGTACCAAATCTATTTGAATGTCGGGCGCCGTCCCGTAGACTCCCAATATTTCGTGTTGCGTATAGCTCAGTATGTGCTCCGTGTGATACTCCAACCCGTCGAAGTCGGTATAGCTCACGTCGAAGCCAATCGGCGCATTGATCACATCTGCGAAGCTGTCGGACCACTCTTGCATTTCGGCCTTAGTCCTATCAGGGTTTGAGTGGACCAGGTCTGCGGCACGGCCAACGATCGCCTCACGACGCGCGTTCCTTAAGAATTTTTCGATCGGCCAGACCTCTTTTGCCTCCGGCGCTGGCATGTCGTTAACGTAAAGTTCAGGAATCATCGGAGTGGTAGCTGTTCCCGGCCCTATATGTGAACACTTGAATCTGATTTCACGTTTAGTGTGCGGGATTCGAATAATCGCCGCCACATTCACAGCGACAATTTCGCCGAAATTTTCGGCCACTAAAAACGTCACCGTCATGTGATGTTCCGCGATTAGTACAGCCGACAACTTTACGCGTGGCTGTTTCGGTAATGGTTCAATAGTGGCCGTCATCCGCTGAAGCCGGTTAGTAGCCAAGAGGCGTCCGTGCAGCGAGTACGGAGCCTTTAAGACTCCCCATGCGTATAGACCGATGGCAGCAGCAACCGGCGGCCCAGCAGTGACAGCAATTCCTAGGAGCACTTCGTTCAAGGTGTACTCCCAGCCCTTGATAAGCGACCACACCATGGCGCCGAGAGCGAGGAAGCAGAACTCGCCGATGATGGCCTTACGATCGGTCTCCCAGAAGGCGACAGATTCGTCCCACGAATGAAGGAAGAGCGATCCGACGTATGCCAAGCGTGACGGGTTTCGGTAGATGGCGCGATCCTGCATGGTGGAGGCAGCCAAGACCGTGGATTCAGGCATCCCGCTACCCTACTCCCACCACCCGTCCGGCACGAAATCCTCGATAGGCTCGACTCATCTCGGAGAGGGCATAGCCTCTCCTGTCGCACATAGCGCGGCGACACATCCAAACCAGAATCGGACTTCGACGCGGTCGTAGTAATGAGACGGGATTGTGAGGAACGCGAACGTCAGCATGCCTGCCACGTACGCGCCCGCTGCGACTTTGCGCTGAGTGAAGAGGGTAGGCCGACGAATCATGTGTTGCCCCTTATAGCGACCTTCGGTCCTTCCGTGACTTTGATGCTCTACGAGATTTCGGGTCGAAGACCTCCACAAGCGTGGACATCTTGCATTCCAACGCCTCAGAAAGACGCAGGAGCATCGCAAGACCTGGGAGCATAACCCCCCGTTCGACATTGCTGATGAACGGGACGTTCGAGTCACATCGTTCGGCGAGTTGAGGCTGCGTCAGCCCTCGCGCAATGCGAAGCTCGCGCAGATGCGCTCCGAAAATCTCACCAGCTTTTGTTGTCTTCGCCACTCAAGAGCCTTGACAAGTGGCAAAAATGAACTTATCTTTTCATTTAAGTTCACATTGCCAAACAGGACACCGAAACATGGACCACACCACCCGCAGCGACATCCGCAACATCTTTCTCTCCAATCGCCAATCCTGCGCCCTCATGACGGCGGCGTTGCTGCTCGGCATGACGTTGAAGGAACTGAAGAAGGAGATCGAGGATGGGGCGATTGTAGCGGTTTCGACTCGGGTCGGGCAGCGGATCGCGCGGGAGGAGCTGATCGCGGTGGCGATGCAGAAGTGGGATCAGGCGACGATCGAAGAAGCGCTCGGCGAGGATGCGTCGGCGGTGTTGCCAGAGGCGATCCGGCTCGTTGAGTTGCAGGCGAGAATCCCGAGGTATCAGCGGGACATGTTGCGATGGTTCGCCAGGCGGGACGAGACCACCGTCGATGCGGTGTTGTCGCGCGAGTTGGAGGATGTAGCGTGCGCGCATGCCGAGGAGCTGTCGGCGGCGGTGCCGGGATTCGAGGCGGCTTTGGGCTGGTCGTAGATCTCTCTGAGGGAGTCGCTACAATTGGACCTCGATGCGACGCCGCCGGCTTCTACGCCGCCTTCTCGACGGCCACCTTCATAACATCCGGTTTCGAGACATTCGTGAGCTTGTCGAGGGCTTCGGTTTTCACCTGAACCGCGTCAACGGTAGCCATCACATCTTCGAACATGCGGTTGTGCCCGAGCTGGTCAATCTGCAGGAAGTTGATGGGGAAGCAAAGCCGTATCAGATCCGGCAATTTCTGCGCATCGTGGAACGATATGACCTTCGATTAGAGGACGAGTCATGAGCGACTACCACATCAACATCTTCTATAGCGAAGAAGACGCTGGCTACATCGCCGACATCCCGGACCTCGACTCCTGCTCAGCGTTCGGAAGCACACCCGACGCCGCGCTGGCCGAATTGGAACTTGCGAAGTCCGCGTGGCTCGAAGCCGCCCGTTCATCCGGAAAGCCGATTCCCACGCCGCGCTATCGTCCGGCGATCTACCAGACGCGATAGTTATCTTCCAATCACCATCACCGTCAGGTCGTCGTACTGCGCGATTGCGCCCGCATGGCGGGTGGCGGCATCGACGATGGCGGCGGCAACGGTGCGGGGACATGACGACATCGGCAGCGCTTGCACGATCCCCTCGGTGCCGAAGTCGCGGCCGGCGAGCGATGGGGATTCGATGACGCCGTCGCTGTAGAGAACGAGGAGATCGTCGCGGTCGAGTGTGATCGTCGTGGAGGTCCAGCGCGAGTTGGGGACGATGCCGACCACCGGGCCGGTGGAGTTGATCTCCTCGATGCGGCCATCGGCGCGGACGATCATCGGCGGGCAGTGGCCGGCGTTGACGATCGTGAGGGAGCCATCGTCGTCGAGCCAGCCGATGACTGCGGTGGCGAAGCGGTTCGAGGGGAGGAGCGGTTTGAGGAACTCGTCGAGGCGGTGCATGGTCGTGGCGGGATCGCAGCCGGCGGTGGCGCATGAGGTGATGCGATGCTCGAGCTCCTCCTGGATCATGGCCATCACGATCGCGGCCGGCAGACCCTTGCCGGCCACGTCGCCGAGGGCGAACCAGAGGCGGTCGGATTCGCGATGGGTGAACCAGAAATCGCCGGTGAAGGTTTTCGCCGGGAGGGAGATCGCGTGTACTTGCGGTTGCGCGGTCGCGAGGTTTCGCGGTCTCGCGGTGAAAGAGTCAAAGGCCAAAGCTGTCATGATTTCCTCACTGTCCTATCGCCTCGCCGGCCGCGACACCGCGCAACCGCGAGACCCCGCGACCGCGTCATGCCGCCACCGGCTGGCAGTGACGGCATGGACGGTATCCGTTTTCCATTGCATCGTCGGAGTCGCGGAAAGGAACCCGATTCTTCTCCTGGATCCGCTTGGCATCGCGACAAGTCGGGAAGCAGAAGATGTGCGTCGTCCGCGAGCCGATGTAGCGGACGTGTTCCTTCGCCAGCGCGTCGAGCTGGTCTACGTCGACGCCCTCGCGCTCCAGCAGGGCGCGCTTGGTGGCGCTGCCGAAGATGTAGTTGCCGATGCCGCCGGATGACGGCACGACGCGGTGGCACGGCACCACGTACGGCACGGCGTTGCGGGCGATGACGTTGGCCACGGCACGGACAGCGCGCGGGCGGCCGGCCTGGCGGGCCACCCAGGCGTAGGTGCGCACCTCGCCGCGCGGAATGCGGGTCAGGGTCTGGAGAACGTCGTGCTCCAGATCGTTGGCGGCATCGAGATCGACCTTCGGCGACTCCACCCCCTCGCCGTGCACGGCGGCGAGAACCTGGCGGCGCAGCGTGGCCGGAATCGTGGCCGGCTCGAGGACGCGGCCGTACTTTTTCGCGTACGTCTGGCGGATGTCGTCGATCGAATCGGCTTCGGCGATCATCCGGATGCGGCCGTTGGAGAACGCGACCCACGTATCGCCGACGCGGTCGAAGGAATCGGCGATGGCTTCCTTGCACCCTTCGCGACACGAGACCGGCGGAACGAGCGTCAGCGACTTGACGGCGTGGACGAGCTGATCGACGTCCGCCTGCGACTCGTCGCAGCTGCGGCAGGTGCGCAGGTGCTGTTCCACCGCCGTTTTCTCGATCGGCGCCAGCTCGCGCGTGCGCAGGGCATCAATCCGAGTCAGTACGTTTCTACATTGCATACGCCACCCCCTTCTGTTCCAGCGCGTCTCGCAGCAGCTTCAACGACCGGAACACTTTCCCGCGGAGCGCGGCCTCGGTCGATCCGACCGTCTTGGCGATCTCCGCGTACGACATCTCTTCCATGAATCGCAGGACGATGAGCTCCCGCGCGTCGACCGGCAGCAGAGCCATGGCCCGCCGCAGCAGCTCGACTTCTTCCTTCCGCTCCAGCTCCGAGCCTTCGAGCGTAACGAAGGGGCCGAGCCGTCCGTCATCGAACGATTCCAGCGGTTGCTCCAGCGAGCTGCGCTTCGAACGGCGCTTGTTGAGACAGAGGTTGCGCACGGTCTTGAACAGCCACGGCCGGAGCAAGAGCGCCGCACAGCGAGCCTCGTCGTACTGCCGCGTCAGCGCCTTGTGCGCGCGCATCATGGCGTCCTGCACAACCTCCTGGGCATCGAAAGCGTTCTGCAGGATGCCGTGCGCGTAGGTGAAGAGCGGTTGCTCGAACCGGTCGATGAGCCGCTCGAACGCCCCCGGCTCGCAGCGATGGACGGCCACCGCCAGCTCTCCGCTATCAGGTTGGGCAGCAGGCTGGGCGACCACCTCGCCGCCGGTCCACGAGTTCTTCATGATGCTAAGAACACGGGTGGGCGGGGTTTCGTTCGGGGGCTACAATTAACGGCGCTCATGAACTATCAGGACCACATTTCGCGTGATCCGCAGATCTGCGGCGGCGAGGCCGTCATCCGGGGAACGCGGGTAACCCTCCGGACGGTGCTGGCCAGTCTAGCCGAGGGCGCTGGGGAGGAAGAGATCATCCGCAGCTTCCCCGCACTCACGCGGGACGACGTGCGGGCCGCGATCGCATTCGCGGCTACCGCCGCGGAAGAGGACCTTCCAGTCCCCGCCATTCCCGCGATCTGATGCGCATCAAACTCGACGAGAACCTGCCGATCGAGCTCGTCGCGGAGCTCGGTGCGATGGGTCATGACGTCGAGCACGTTCACGGTGAACAACTCACCGGACACCCAGACCCCGAGGTATGGCAGGCCGCGCAATTGGAGCAACGGCTTCTCATCACGCAAGACATCGCCTTCGGCGACGCGCGGATGTTTACTCCCGGCCAGCACGCTGGATTCGTATTGGTTCGACTCAAACGTCCTGGACGTGGAGCGCTCCTGACGAAGCTCACCACAATCTTCACATCGGAAGATGTAGCGACATGGGTTGGCTGTTTCGTCGTGTTGAGTGACTCAAAGGTCCGTGTACGCAGACCTGATTAGGGCGTTCGCGCCTGAAGCGTAGCGCCGGCGGCCTCGCCGGCTGGACCGCCGCCGGCTCGGCGGCAACCCTGTCAAAATCCAGCGAGACGCTGGCGTACAGCCGACGAGCCGTCGGCGCTACGCTGCGTCGCTACTCGTACCTTAGCGAGTCAATCGGATCCAACCTCGCCGCCTTGTACGCGGGGTAGATCCCGAAAAACAGCCCGATCGAGATCGAGACGGCCAGGCCGACCACGATCGACCAGATCGGCGTCGCCGTCGACAGCGGGCTGACCTTGCGGACCACCAGCGCGATCAGCATCCCCACGGCCACGCCGATCGCGCCGCCGACTCCGGAAAGGGTCATGGCCTCGGTGAGGAACTGCATGACGATGTCGCGGCGGACGGCGCCGATGGCTTTGCGGACGCCGATCTCGCGCGTGCGCTCGGTGACGGAGACGAGCATGACGTTCATGACGCCGACGCCACCGACCAACAACGCAATCGACGAGATCAGGATCATGGCCAACGTGATGCCGCCGGTAATCGCGCGGAAGTTGCCGATCAGTTTGTCGGGCGTGAGCAGGCCGAAGTCGTTCGGCTTGTTGAAGGGCACATGGCGCCGCGCACGCAGGACGGCCGTCCCCTCCTCGGTGATGCGATCGACCCACTCCGGCCGGCGCGGGACGGTGGCGATGTTCACGCCGATGTTTTTCTTGATCGACGGGAAGTGCGCGTCGAAGCTGGTCAGCGGGATGAAGACGTGCGAGTCGGTCGATTCGAAGAACGTCGCGCCCTGCTTTTCCATCACGCCGATGACGCTGAACTTGCGGCCGCTGATGGTCACTTCCTTGCCGATGGGGTCACTCATCGGAAAGAGCGTGTCGGCGATGCTCGAGCCGATGACGATGACCGCGGAGCTGGCGCGTACGTCGCCGTCGCTGATGAAACGCCCCTCGGCGACGAAGTGGTTGTTGGCCACCGAGTAGTCCTGCGTCACGCCGGCGATGGTGTCGGGCGTGGCCTCTTTGCCTTTGTGGATGACGTCGGGCGCGCCGTTGTCGTTGCCGGAAAACCAGTAGCGCTCCGGCGAAACGGCCAGCATCGAGGGGCAGGAGCGCTTGAGCGCCTGCGCATCCTCGAAGGTCAGGTTCTTGCGCAACCGCTGCGAGTCGTCGTTGTTGCCCGGCCCGAATTGCGGATCGAATTTCTGGAACTGCACCAGCGTGGCGCCAAACGCCTGGAAATCGTGCGTGACGTTGTTGTTGAACCCTTCGATGATCGAGACCATGGCGATGACCGTGGTCACGCCGATGACGATGCCGAGTACCGTGAGCGCCGAGCGGAGCTTGTACGCCGTCAACGCACGGGTGGCGAAGCGGACGTTTTCGCGGGCGGCGAGGAGGTGGTCACGGGCGCGCATGGTGCTCCTTTTGCGGTCTCGCGGTTTCGCGGTTTCGCGGTCTCGCGGCGGAGGACACGCTGGACATCTCCCACCGCGAGACCACGCAACCGCGCGACCGCGTAACCGCCGTCATCACTCCGACCTCAACGCATCGATGGGCGGCAGGTTCGCCGCACGCATCGCGGGGAAAAATCCGGCGGCGACGCCGGTGATTACGGCGATGGCAAGGCCGCTGATGACCAGCGTTGGCGTCACCAGCGTCGGCAACGGGAACGCGGCGGAGATGCCGAAGCTGATCAGGGTGCCGAGGAGGACGCCGGCGATGCCGCCGCCGAGGGAGAGCAGAATGGCCTCGGTCAGGAACTGGAACTGGATGTTGCGCTTGCGCGCGCCGAGGGCGCGGCGGATGCCGATCTCGCGGGTTCGCTCGACCACGGAGACCAGCATGATGTTGGTGATCACGATGCCGCCGACGATCAGCGAGATGCCGGAGATGAAGATCATCACCGCGAAGCTGGCCGCGGAGATGCTCTTCCAGAGCGCCTGCAGCGCCTCGGCGGAGACGACTCCGAACGGATCGTCGGCGCGGAATCCGGTGCGCCGCCGGCTGCGCAGAATGGTGCGCACGTTGTCGATCGAGCGCTGAATCCCCGGCACGCCCCCTTCGGCGCGGATGAAGAGGTCGAGCGAGCTGTGGATTCCGAACTGCCGGCGGAAAGCGTTGATCGGAATCCAGAGCTGATCGTCCTGGCTGCGCCCAAGCACGGAGCCCTGTTTCTGCAGCAGGCCGATGACGCGGAAGGGATGGTCGCCGATCCAGAGCGTGCGTCCGAGCGGATCGAGCTTGCCGAAGACTTCGTCCCGCACGTCGGTGCCGATGATGGTGACCGGATCGGAGTGCGCATTCTCGGCGGGCGTGAAAAAGCGCCCGGCCTCGAGATCGAGATTGTTGATCTCGGCCATGTTGGCCGTGCCGCCCTGCACTCGCACGCGATTGAGTTTTCGCGGGCCGCTCTTCACCGTCTGCCGCGAATTCTCGTTGACGCCGATCATGGCGCAGTCGTGGCAGCGCTGGCGGATGGCTTCGTAATCCTGCCAGTCGATCTTCTTCCGCTTCACCGCTTCCAGAAATTGTTCGCGGCTGGTGATGATCCCGAACTGCGTGACGATGTAGACATCGGGATTGAGCGTGAAGACCTTCTCGGCGATGTAGTTGTTGAGCCCCGAGATGATGGAGACGACGGAGACGACCGTCATCACGCCGATGATCACGCCGAGGAGCGTAAGAAAGCTGCGCAGTTTGTTGGCTGCGAGCGCAGTAGCGGCGATGCGGAGGGTCTCCATGACTAGTTTTCAGTGGTCAGTGGTCAGTGGTCAGTGGATTCCACTAATCGACTAGCTCTTCTCCTTCTTCTCCGGCTCCTTCTGCTCCTTCACCTTCGATCCGTCCTTGATCTCGCGCAGGGCGCGGAAGGGACCGGTGACGATCTGCTCGCCTTCTTTGACGCCGCTGAGGAGCTCGATCTGGCTGTTGCCGGAGAGGCCGGAGGTGACTTTCTCGAATTTCACAGCGCCGTTGCGGACGACGAAGACGCCTTCTTCATCCTGCGGCTTGCCGGGCGTGCTTCCCGGTTTCTCGCGCACGACCAGCGCCTGGATGGGAATGGCCAGCGCCTTTGAGCGCGTGCCGGTGATGATGTCCGCCGAGGCGGAGAAGCCGGGACGGACGCCGGGCGGCGGATTCTCGACCTGGATCTTGACTTCGAAATTGACCGCCTGCGTTCCGCCCGTCGAGATTCCGTTGACTTTGATCGGGCTCGAGGCCACCTCGGTGACCAGTCCCGGAAAGGTCTTGTTGGGATAGGCGTCGATGGTGACGGTTGCGCGCTGGCCGACTTTCACCGACGGCACGTCGGTCTCATCGACTTCCATCACCGCCTCGACCACGCTCATGTCGGCGATGGTCATGAGCACCGTGCCGGCGTTGTTCATCGTGCCGATCACGGCCACCTCGCCTTCCTCGACCGGCAGCGCGGTCACGATGCCGGCCATCGGCGCGCGCATGGTCGTCTTCTGCAGCGTGTCGCGTGCGGCGTTGAGGTTCTCGCGCGCCTGGCTGATGCGCTGCTCCAGCGCCGCCACGTTCGCGCGCGCGGAATCGCGCGAGCTCTGGGCACGATCGAGATCGGCGCGCGGGGTGATCTTCTGCTCGTAGTTCCTGAGTGCACGCTGGTAGTCCTGCTCCGCGGCCACGGCCATCGCCTTCGCGGCATCGCGATCGGAGAAGACCGCCTGCAGTGCGGCGTCGGCGCTGCGTGCGGTGGCGGCGAGCTGCTTCTGATCGATCTGAAGGAGGAAGTCGCCCTTCTTCACCACGTCGCCCTCGCGCACGGCCAGGTTGACCACCTGGCCCATGACGTTGGCGGAGAGATCGACCTTGCGCTTGGCGTCGATGCGCCCGTTCGCCGAGACCTTGCTGGTCAGATCCTGCCGCTGCACCTTGCCGAACGTGACCGGCGTGACGTCCTTGCCGCGCCGCGAGACGAATCCGGCCGTCAACACTCCGGCAATGATCAGGACAATGACTCCGATGATGATCTTGGTGCGACGGCGCATGGGCTCTCCCTCGTTAGTAGGAACTTGGAGAGCTATACGGGAGCGCGCCGCCGTAGTTGCGTCGAGAAAACGCTGTCATCGTGAGTCGCCGATGCCCCGGTTGGGGCTGAGGACGACGAAGGACCCCCGGCCGAAACCGCCGCCACCGCCCCGTCCGGGTTTCAGGGAGGGGGTCGTTCGACCGTCCTGCGCCGCTCCATCGCTACGCGATTACACGGCTCCGGCGGCTCACGATGACAGGGAGGTGTTTTTTCTCGCCCTGCTCCCCATCCACAACAGCACCGCCCCCAACGCGCACGCGATCGGACACACCAGCAGCGACAGTCGCATCTGATCCGGATTCTTTGCCACGCCGAGGAGGTCGCTGAGGCGGCCGATGATCGGGCCGCCGAGACCGTAGGCGACGATGTTGACGATCGAGAAGAAGATGCCGATGGCCAGGCCGCGCAGTTTCGGGCCGGCGAGATCGTGCACGTCCGCCGTGGCCGGGCCGACCCACATCAGCGCCAGGCCGTAGAGAACGACGTTGATGATGACCACGAAGGTGAGGTTGTTGGCGAAGAGCACCACCAGCCAGAGTGGGACCGAGAGCGCAGCGGCCCATGCGGTGAAGGCCATCCGTCCGCCGGCGAAACGGCGGCTGAATTTGTCGGAGTGGAAGCCGCTGAAGATCATGGCCGGGATTCCGACGGCGATGGAGAGGATGCCGGCGGCAACGCCGACCGTGAGCAGGCTGACGTGATGCACGCGCACGAAAAACGCCGCACCCCAGATGCCGAGGTTGTTCGAGGAGAGCGCGAAGAGCGCGTAGCCGGCGTAGAGATAGAGCAGCGGTTTGGAGCGGAAGAGCAGTCTGGCATCGCCGCTGGTGGTGAGCGCGGCCGGCGATTCGGTCCGGCCGCGCGGCTCTTCGCGCAGCAGGAAGACCAACACGGCCAGGATCAGGCCGGGAAATCCGAGCAGGTAGAACGCCCAGCGCCAGCCGTGCGTCTGCCCGATCCATCCGCCGAGGAAAAAGGCCAGCCCGCCGCCGATGGCGATGCCGGAGGAGTAGATCGACTGCACTGTTGCGCGCATCCGCGTCGGAAAGTAATCGCTGAGAAGCGACAGCGCTGCCGGACCGAGCGTGGCCTCTCCCACGCCAACCATCAGCCGGCAGAAGAAGATCGACCAGAAGCTGCTGGCGAATCCTGTGAGGCCGGAGAAGAGGCTCCACACAGCCAGCCCGATGCCGATGATGACTTTGCGTTTCGTGCGATCGGCCAGCATCCCGAACGGCACGCCGAGGAGCGTGTAGAAGATGACGAAGGAGGTGGTGCCGAGGAGGGCGAGCTGCAGATCGGTAAAGTGCAGCTCCGCTTTGATCGGCGTGAAGAGGATGTAGATCAGCGTGCGGTCGAGGAAGTTGAGGACGTAGACCGCGGTGAGGACGGCGAGGGCGTACCAGGAGTAGGCGGGGACCTTCTCGGATTGGTCGGACATTGGACGGGGGCAGTCTACCGGAGCGCTGGCGTCCGCGCCTGCTGGATTGGCGGCGTCCCGCCGCCGATCCGGCAAGACACGCGACATTCGCTGCGAACCCGGCGGCGAGGACGCCGCCGGGCCAGCCGGCGCGACGCCAGCGCTCCGCTTACACTTCGTTCATGCGCCTGCGGCTTCTCCTTCCGCTCCTTCTCACCGCCGTCACGGCCTCCGCCGCTGTCATCGACGATCTCGACGATGTCTCCAAATGGACCGCCGCTCCCTCGGATGGCGTGTCGCTGAATCTCGCCGAGGATCACGGCGCGATGCGTATGGATTTCGATTTTCACGGGCATGGTGGGTGGGCGGCGGCGCGGCGGACGGTCAATATCGATCTGCCGGACAACTATCGGTTTGCCTTTCGTGTGCGCGGGGAGACGCCGCCGAACACGCTGGAGATCAAGTTCATCGATCCGTCGGGGGAGAACGTCTGGTGGGTGCGGCGGGTGGCGTGGGAGTTTCCGCGTGATTGGGCCGAGGTGATCGCAGACAAGCGGAACATCGAGTTTGCGTGGGGGCCGTCGTCGAATCATGTGTTAAGCAAAATCGCTGCGATCGAGGTGACGGTCACCGCGGCCACCGGTGGCAAAGGGAGCGTCTGGCTCGACCGGATCTCGTTCGATGAATTGGCGGCGGATACGTCGATGCCGCTGATCACGACGTCAAGCTCGCAGCCGGGGCAATCCGCGGATCGAGCGATGGATGGACGGGCAGACACGTCATGGCGCTCGGCCGGCGGCGGCACACAGTCGCTGACGATCGACTTCCGTTCGGTGCGCGAATTCGGCGGGCTGGTCGTGCAGTGGGGCGATCACGCTACCGACTACGACGTGGCCACATCGGTCGACGGCAGGGAGTGGAGTGTCGTTCGAACGGTCCGCGGCGGCAACGGCGGGCGCGATTACCTGCAGACTCCGAATGCGGCCGCGCGATTCGTTCGACTGAACCTGATCCGCGGCGGCGCCAGCTACGCCATCAGCGAGATCACCATCGAGCCGCCGCGCTTCGGCGATCGAACGATCAACGTCTACCAGGCGATGGCGCAAGATGCGCCGCGCGGCCGCTATCCGCGCGGGTTGAACGGCGAGCTGGCCTACTGGACCATCTTCGGCGTCGATCGCGATGAGGGGGCGAAGCCGCTGTTGTCCGAGGATGGCGCGATCGAAACGCCGGCCGGCTTCACGCTGGAACCGTTCGTGCGCATGGACGGGCGGCTGATGTCATGGGCCGATGTATCGACGTCGCAGTCGCTGGAACAGAACTCATTGCCGCTGCCGTCGACGACGTGGCGTCATCCGAAGTTCACGCTGGAGATCGCGCCGTTCGGCGCCGGAACGGCAAGCGCGCCGATCGGCTACGCGCGCTACAAGTTGCGCAATACCACTGCGCGAACGGAACATGCGCAGTTCTACGTGGCCATCCGCCCGCTGCGAGTCACGCCGCCGTGGTTTGAGCTGAACATCGCCGAGCTGACGGCGCCGATTCGATCGATCAAGTGGGATGGTGCCGAATTCGCCGTCGACGACACGCGCGTCGTTCCATTGACGAAGCCAACCTCGGTTGCCACATCGACGTTCGATGGTGGCGATGCCAGCGAATTCTTCGATTCCGCTCCTGCGGAAACCGCCATCGATCCTCAACGCCACGCCTCCGCTCTCATTCGTTGGGACCTCACGCTCGCACCCGGCGAAGAGACGTTGTTCGATATCGCCACGCCGCTGCACGCGCACGACA
>Ga0157378_10001308_pt1 | contig 22397 bp, 22 predicted proteins | sample M65metaG_FD_115309 | JGI IMG/M metagenome (GOLD analysis project Ga0157378, IMG submission 115309) | Miscanthus rhizosphere microbial communities from Kellogg Biological Station, Michigan, USA - M6-5 metaG | ecosystem: Host-associated > Plants > Roots > Rhizosphere > Soil | place: USA: Michigan...
AACGCAAACACTACGGAAAGAAATGCGCAAAACACCAGAACCAGAAAATAAGTCGTTATGATTTCCGCCCCTGCCCCAGACGGGCCGGTCCCCATCCCCTGCGGCGAAGCCCTTTCCTGCAAATACATCGCAACAGTGAGGAACAATCCTCCGCAAATCCACGAGGTAAGGTAATAGACGAGGCTGCCGCGGCGCGTCATGAAGGTCTCGGACAATATTTCAGACGCACGCCAATCAAATTCGCCGCTCGATTTTTGGAAATTCCTGCCAGACTTTCACGCCGCAGAAATGCGAACCCTCCGTGCAGATGGGCGTGGCAATCCCCGCGCGGATGTAACAGGGTGGGCCAAGATAGCGACCGATCGACGGAAGCACCGCGCGGATCTGGTCAACCTCTTCCATTGACGCCTGGTAAATCTCCTCCTGCGCGTTGAAGCAGGTGCGCATGGTCCACTTGTGCAGTAAGTGCAGCAGCGATCCGGTTTCGACCAAACGAATGGATTTTGCGTTGGGCAGCAGATAAAGCGCGATTTCGCGCGGCGCGCCGCGATCCACCAGTTCATTTTTCGCTGCCCACGCATCGGCCATGGCGCGTTCGTAGACTTCCCGCGCGCGCGCGTTTCCTGCTATGAGCATCGGTACGACGAAATCCGGCGAGCGCGTATCGGTCAGCATGAGCAGCGGCCGAGAACCGGGCACCATGCGATGACGCTGGTCCTGGCTATCCGCGGTGTGGCTGATTTTTTTAGCGAAAGTGAAATTGGCATGCTGCAACGCGCGCATGATGGGCGCATGTACGCCAATGTTCAAAGTTTCCAGGCGATACGAATTGCGCGCCGGATTGAGCAGCCGGTCGATGGCCTCATCGTCCGAACACGCGCTTTCCGCGAGGCCCAGAACGGCGCGATAAGCATCCGCGACGACGCGTGGCGCGTGCGGAGAAAAATCGGTGAGCAACGAGACGCGCCCGCCAAGCCGCGCGTCGAATTCTCGCGCGAATTCCTCCCCGCTAGTCGAAGAGGTATTCGCGGAATTGGCGTGCGACCATTCCGGCATCTCTTCCTGCCCCATCGGCACGTTGTCGAAGCGGTCAAAAAACTGCGGGTCGATCTCGCGCACGCGCGCCACCATCTCGCCGATCACCGCGCGCGCCTCAGCCGGCGTATCAGACGCGGCAGCCATCCTCCACAGCCGGTGCAGCACGATGCCGGAAAGCGTGTGCACCATGGTCGTGGCCGCCGCGACAGGCAGAACGTACCGCGCCACTTCGATCGCGCGCTTCTCCGCCTGCCGGTCCACTTTTTGCACGCGCTTGGCGTGCGACATGGGGCCGATATGCCAGATGTCGCTCAGGATTTCATGGGCATCGCCCCGCAACAGCGCGGTCAACTCCTGGTAGTAGCCCCACGCTCGTGCAATCGCGTTTTCGTAGATCACGCGTTCCGTTGGTCCGAATCCTGGTATTTCGGGGGGCAAATACGCGAGCGCATGATCCAGGCGCACGTACCGCTGGCTCTGCTGTTCGGAATTGTAGAAAGGGTGAGCGTGCAGAAACGACCAGACAAACTGCCGACTGACGTTTTCCAAGCCAAATTCAAAATGCGCGTGCTGGTAGACCGTGTGGTGCCCGCCATAAAACGTGGAGGCACCGATCTGCAGACGCTGCTTGTCGGTAACTTCCTCCGGCGAGATCAAGCGAGGCGCATAGCAGGTACGCGCCGCCGCGATTGCTGAATCATAGGGATGCGCGAAATGATTGCGCAGCGTGATGCGCGGCGATGCGGCCTCAAACGGCACGCGGTGTTCCGGTTGCGGTGAAGTCATCGGTTGAGCAGCCATATCTCGCGCGACATTCTACACCGCTGAGCGAAACATGAATAGGCGCGCACTAGGGAAGCGAATGGATTGATGGATCAGAGGATCGATGGTTGACGGATTCAACTGACGACGAATCCAAACACTCCCAGGACTCGTCATTCTGAGCAAAGCGAAGAATCTCTCTTCGATTGAAACCCAAGAGAGATTCTTCGCTTTGCTCAGAATGACAGTTTTGGAAGGAAGTTTCCAAGGATTTCCACAAGCTTCCAAGGGCCTTCAGATTTCCAAGGGAAATGGAGACGCAACGAACGCGCCGTGAACTACGAAGAAGCGCTTACCAGCCTACTGCGCTTACCGCTTCTTCTTGTTGGCGTCTTTCATAGCCTGCTGGACTTCCGCAGCCTTCTCATACTTCTTGGTGAAGCGTTCGACGCGGCCGGCTGTATCAACCAGCTTCTGCTTGCCCGTGAAAAACGGGTGGCAGCTGGAGCAGATTTCGACGCGCAGGAACTCGCCCTTCATCGTAGAGCGTGTCGGGAACGTGTGCCCACAGGCGCAATGCACGGTTACCGGATGGTAGTCCGGATGAATATTCGGTTTCATGGAAGGTCTCCCGCCGGCTGGCCGGTCTGCACGACTCCCGGTCGGATGCCGGGGCTACAGTCGCGTCGCTTGGTCAGCGGACAATTTCCTATCATACGTGATTCGCGAAGCCCTGCCAACATGATATACATGCGGGTCGGGAATCGTTTGGATGCCGCGCGGCAGCAAAACGATTCCACGAGCAGACCATATCGTCATAGCGAAGAGGCCTAAACGATGCCAATTCAATTTGAAATCAACGCGATGAGCCGTTGGGCGATGCGCACGGCCGCCGTCTTACTCCTGTTATCTTGCGCCCTTGCAGGGCGAGTGCTGGCACAGGAACCAGTAACGCGCGACATGATTTACGTCGTGACGCACGTCGATATCATTCCACCGGAAACGGCCGCGGGGACAAAACTGGTTCAGCAATATGTTGCCGATACGCGCAAGGATAAGGGCATCGTGCGGGTGGACGCCAGCGCGGAAATTTCGCGGGTTAATCACATCTCCATCGTCGAAGTCTGGCAGAACCGGCAAGCCTTTGACGAGCACGTGGCCGCGGCTCACACGCGCCAATTCCGCCAGCAGATCGATCCCAAACTGGGCAGCCCGTATGACGAGCGGCTTCATCACAGCCTCGAATAGGCGCTGGTTTCTGGGTAGAACAGGCTTCAGCCTGTTTCTTTTGAACTCTGTGACTACCGCCCAAAAGTCAAAACCAAACAGGCTGAAGCCTGTTCTACTTAGAGATTCGCCACAAGAAGCGCTGTTTTTTAGTCGATCAGGCTAACTCTCGGCCTAGGTTACGAAGGAACATCCAATGCGTGTCGTACCTGAACCTTCGGGCTTCTGATAAACACGCCGCAAGCTCACGCGCACAGGCGGCAGGATCGGTACGTGCAGCACCGCGTGGAATGCATCGCTGAATTCCTCAGGCCGCGAAGTTTCGAGAGCCACGCCGCCATATCCCAAATCCAGCACGCGGGCCGTGCGCTCCACTCCCTCGCCAATCAACGCGTAAGCATGGGTGCTCGCAAGCGACACTCGTTCCCATCGCCGCTGCTGTGCACCGGTTTTACTGGCGCCCGCCGCGGGCGGCGGCTCGACCGTAGGCACAACCGTTGCCGCAATGGGCTGTTTTGGCTCCAGCGCCGGCGTACGCAAACTTGCTCCGGCCGGAGGCGCCGTTGAGCGCGTCCCATTCTTGAGCTGGTAGAGCCTTTCGTCCGCCACGCGGATCAAGACTTCCTGCAGCTCTCCGTCGTCCGGATAAACAGCGAGTCCATAATCGAGAGCCAGGGGGATGCGCAAGTTCAGAGGTTCGATGGAATCCGCATAGGCTGCACGCAAGCGGCGGCTCAATGTGGCCGCCTGTTCCGTGTCGGATTGCGGAAGCAGAATCGCAAACTCATCCCCGCCTATACGGAAGGCATAGTCTGAAGTTCGCAAAGATTTTCGCAACGTGGCCGCCACCATCTGAAGCAGCGCGTCCCCTTGCGGGTGCCCGAAGCGGTCATTCACGTCCTTGAACCGGTGCAGATCAAAAACGACCAGCGCGAGCTTGTGGTTGTATCGGATCGACCGGTTCAGCTCTTTCTCAAAATAATCTTCAAAAAAACGCCGGTTATACAGGCTGGTCAGCGGGTCGGTCGCGGCGTTGATCTGCAGTTTGCGCAGTTCCTCGTATTCCATCAAGATCGGCAACCGCAACTGGCCGGCGGACGCCAGCACATCCACGAGCGCGGCCTGCAACGCAACCCTCTTGCCCAGGCTTTCGGTGAGCTCGCGCTTACGCGCCAGCGCCTGTTCCCAAAATTCGAGGCTTTGCGTTTCCGTTAATTCGAGTTGCGCGATCGAGCGAAAAAAACGCTGCAGGAATTGCCCGCGACCGGCGCGATCCATTAAGTCGAGCGTGTCCGTCAACAGCTCGAGGAAAGACTCCTCGGCGGACCAACGTGGTGGGTTGGGTTCACCAGTTTGAGGCATTTAGAATTACCGTTGAATTTCCAACGCGGGACGGGCGTGGAGATCCAGTACTCAGAAGCACGTGCACGGGACTTGCCATAGGCCAAGAGCGGGAGCGACTTAGCCTATTTTCTGCAATCGACTGAGTCTTAGAGAGTAAGAATTTTCGACCCGTTCGTCAACGGGAACGATCGGATACGTTTGGAGACGGAGTGAAACTTTTTGCACACCCTTCGGGGATATTCCGTTACCACAGTTCGCCAGGCAATTTATTTGAAGGCTTATTCCAGCGCCTTCAAAAACTCCACGCCCAACAGATGAATCCCGTGTGCGGCATGATGACGCCGAACTCGTGCCTGGATGGGAGGCGTTTCCGACGGCAGTGTCGCGGAAGGCGACGAGGGCGCCGGAATCGTCAAATTCACGAGTTGATTCGTTCGTATGAGACGAGGGCTTGCGAGATACGCGCCCGTCGCGCTGATATCCAGTGTCTTGGTCAGGTCCAGAAATTCCAATCCGGCGGCGTCCGTCCCTCGGACGAACATTGGAATTTGTACGTGAATCCGCTGAGAACGCCGGCGCTCAGCGGGGGTTAAGCGCATACCTTCTCTTTCTGAGCTCAAAAAGGAGTATGGGAAAGTAATTTCCCCTGAAAAAAAACTAGTACTTTCGATCTAGTACCATAAACTAACAGCACATCGCTTGCCAGCAACCGTCAGAAAATAGCTTTAGATTAAAGCTTGTATTTACAGTAGGCTACGGGGCTGATTGGAATAAAGGAAATGGTTTTCCGTTCCTCGTTTTTCCTATCTGGCGACCGCTTTTCTACAATTGTGCAAAATAGAACCCATTTACCATTGACAGCGCGGCCCCGGTTTGACAGTATCCCGTTGGTTCCCCGCTCACAAACCGAAGTGAATCAATGGAATCTTCCGCTTTTCCTGAGGCGGACAAGTGTCCCGAGGAGAGCCAGTTGAGACGCGGTCCTGTGATCGAACTGCCAGCTGCTGAAGCGGTCCCGGCCAACGTCATTGCGAGTCTTTTGGACTTGCTGGACCAGCCTATTTTGATTTTCGACCGACTAGGCCACGTCCTGCAGGCGAATGTTCGCGGACGAAAGCGCCTATCTTCACTCGGCTTTCCTGTCGAATCCAATTTGAACCTGTTTTCCGGGTTGCTGCAACTCGATCCCCAGGTAATTGCAGAAAGGATTGAGGGCGCACAACAGCTCAACTCAAAGTTCGAATGCTGTGGCGGCGCAGCCGTTGCACACATCCAGTGGCTGCCCGAAGCGGATTGGCTGGTCGTGCGAATCGAGGATGCCGAAAAGCAATCGGCCGCCGGCACGGCTGCGGCGACGCAGCACACCGTGCAGGAACTGCTGCAGGAACGGGAAATCACCTACCGGAACCTCCTGGCCGCCTATCTGCGGCTGCAGGAAGTCAATCGTCAGAAGACCGTGTTTTTGGCGTCCGCGGCGCACGAACTGAAGACGCCGCTGGCCGTGATTAAAGGTTACTACGATCTGTTGCTGTCCGGTTCGCTAGGCAAGTTGACGGACAAGCAGCGCGACATTCTTCAGGAATCCAAAGAGAGCTGCGAGCGCCTGGTCCGCCTGGTTTCCATGTTCCTGAATTATTCCGCGCTGGAGAGCGGCAAGCTGGTGCTGCATTTGCGCGAAAACGATTTGCGTGATTGCCTGAGCGAGCTGGCGACGCGCTGGCACGAAGCTTTTGTGCGCAAGCAGGTGCGGCTCGAAACGGTTCTGAGTGCCGACATACCCATTTTCAAATTCGATTACCAGAAAGTGCAGCAGACGGTGGCCAATCTACTGGACAATTCACTGAAGCATACGCCCGCCGGCGGCACGGTTACGTTCCGTGCGGAAGCTCACTTCTGGGAACGGCGATCGGCGGAAGAAATTCAGACGCAGGATCGCCGGCGCGAACGCATCCAGCAGCCGAATTGCATCAAAGTTTCGGTTGCAGATTCCGGTCCGGGGATCGCTTCCGAGCATCACCAGGAAATCTTTGAGGATTTTGTGCGGGTAGACCGCACGTCTTCAGGCATGGGCCTCGGCCTGGCGATCGCCAAGCGTCTGGTCCAGGCACATCGCGGGAAAATTTGGGTGGAGAGCGAACCACGCCGGGGCTGTACTTTTACATTTCTGCTGCCGATAGACAATGTATAGCGAAACTCTATAGCGAAATTCTGGCACGATGAAGGTGGGGCAAATGGCTGAGAAAGAACGAATCCTTGTGGTGGACGACGAACCCAGCATACGAAAGTATCTGGGGACTCTGCTCGAAGTGGACGGCTATCAAGTTGAAGCCGTGAACTCGGGAACAGAAGCAATTCAGAAGATCGAAAAGGGTGACCGTCCGGACTTCATCATCCTCGATGTCCTGATGCCCGATCTGAATGGTATCGAGACGTTGAAGCAGTTGATGCAGATTGACCGTTCGCTGAACGTGGTCATGCTCTCCTGCTCCAACGAGGTGGGCACGGTGGTCGAGGCCATTCGCCTGGGTGCGCAGGATTATCTGACCAAGCCGTTTGAAAAGGCCGAGCTCGATGTGGCCATGCTGAAGTGCCGGCAAAAGCAACAGTTGCGCCAGGAAAACAAGGCGCTCCGCGAATACTGCGACACCATCACGGAAGACTTGTGCTTCCTCGCCGCCAGCCCGCAAATGGTGCGCATTCGCCAGCAGATTCTGCAAATCGCTCCGGTCGATGTGCCGGTGTTTATTTACGGCGAGAGCGGCGTTGGAAAAGAAGTGGTCGCGCGAATGATTCACATGCGCTCAACGCGCCGGAATCAGGCGTTCATCAAAGTGAATTGCGCCGCGCTCCCCGGCGAACTTCTGGAATCCGAATTATTCGGATTTGAACAGGGCGCGTTTACCGGAGCCGTGCGCTCCAAGCCCGGCAAATTTGAGCTGGCCACCAAGGGCACGATTTTCCTCGACGAAATTGCGGAAATGAGCCCGCATCTGCAGGCCAAGCTTCTTCACGTCCTGCAAGATCACCAGTTTTCGCGCCTCGGCGGGCGCCAGCTGATTGATGTCGATGTGCGCGTCCTCGCCGCAACCAATGTGGAAATTCAGGAGGCCATGAAATCCGGCCGCCTTCGCGAGGATTTGTACTATCGGCTGAATGTGCTATCGATTAACGTTCCGCCGCTGCGCGAGAGAGCCACGGAAATCCCTCTTCTCTTCCGCCACTTCCTGCAGAAATACAGTGAAAAATTCAATAAGGAACCCATGGTTCCTTCGCAGCATCTGCTGGAAGCTGCGTTGCGATATCCCTGGCCTGGAAATCTTCGCGAACTGGAGAATTTCGTAAAACGCTATGTCATTCTGGAAGACGACGAAGGCAGCTTCCGCGAACTGTTGGAGATGTCGGCCACGCGCCAGCGAATTTCTCCGCGCGAAGAAGCGGCGCCCGCGCGCGAGCAGGGTTTGAAAGCGCTGGTACGCAGTTTGAAGGATGAGGCCGAGATGGAAGCGATCGCCGACGCACTCGAAAAAACGCACTGGTGCCGCAAGGATGCTGCCAAAATGCTGGGCATCAGTTACAAGGCGCTGCTCTACAAGATTCGTCAATTCGGACTGGATACGGGCCGGCCCGCGCGAGCCAGCAGCAAGAAGGACGTGTCGGGAGGAGGAACGCCCAGCACAGGTTCGGTGCCTTCCGATCTGGCCCCAGCAGGCCGGCACAGCTAGGGACTAGTACTGCAACAGATTGCTCATTCAAGGTGGGGGATTTTCCGTATTTGCCGGTAGCCCGTATCCCGGGCGCAAGCTCAGAACGGGAAAGTTTCTCTGAACGGCTGAATAAGAGTGGAACTTGTCGCCTGCGACAACGATAGTGTAATTGACGGTTTGTCTGCCTGCTGTCTTATTCGGCACCTCTCCGTGATCGGCCAAGAGGCATTTCATTGCGTTAATCTATAGTTAGCGAAGTAGATCGAGGATTTGAAGTCGATACCGCGGGTTAAGGGCAGGTGTCTGGCTGGGGGATCATCGGGGGATCACTTATATAAACTGGGACATCCGGCTGCTTTGGAACTCCAATTGCACATAGTTCATTCTCAGGGTGGGATTTCTTTGAGCGTACAACAGGGTCCGGGGGAAAAAGATGACGGAGCGTCGAACCGCGCGTCGATATGACCTGTCTTTACCGGTCATCATTCGCGTGCCAGTTGACAAAGAGATATCTTCGCGAAGCGGAAAGACACGAGACATTTCCACGCGCGGCGTCTATTTTACGATTGATCAGGATTTTGGCACTGGAGCCGAGCTCGATATAACGCTCACGCTTCCGGCGGAAGTGACACGCGGCTCCGAAGTCTTCATCCGCGCAATGGGCAAGGTGGTGCGTGTCGACAAGAGAGCCGACAATGGTTCTTCGCGGGTAGGCGTCGCGGCAGTCATCGAGCGCTACGAGATTATTCGTACAGAATCTCCCACACAGTAGACCTTCTCTTTGATTTCGTGAGGCGGCAGCAACGGTCGTGGCGCTCGTCTGCCTCGCGTTCCAAGTTAGTCAGTCCAGGTTTCCATCGCTTTTCTGTTTGCTCCGCTATTTCTTCGCAGCCGTTTTCCTGCCGCTTCGTAGACGAATCCTTATTCAGAAGATATAATCCCGCCGCTAGGGAGCGCATCGCATGCCGCGCGATTCGCGCGGCGCCATTACAAATGAGTTCGCCGACGCTGGACCTCTCCATCGTGATCCCGGCTTATAACGAGGAGCAGCGCCTGCCGAAAACGCTGGATAGCATTTTCTCCTACGTAAAATCCCGGCCTTACCTGGTCGAAATTATCGTGGTCGATGATGGATCCTCCGATCAAACCGCGGAAGTGGTGATTACCTGCCGTCAAAAATATCCCGAGCTTCGCTTGCTCTCCAACACGCAAAATCGCGGCAAAGGTTTCAGTGTGCGCCATGGCATGCTTGAGGCCCGCGGAGAAATCGCATTATTCAGCGACGCAGACTTGTCCACGCCTATTGAGGAAGCCGACAAACTGCTCGCAGCCATGCGGGAAAACGGCTACGACGCGGCGATCGGCTCACGCGCCGTCGATCGCAGCCTTATCGAAGTCCACCAGTCCCTGATCCGCGAACAGGCCGGAATATTATTCAATCGCCTGGTGCGATGGATCATGGGAATTGAATTTTCCGACACGCAATGCGGATTCAAGGCTTTTCGCAGGGAACGCACCCGCATTATTTTTAAGCAGCAGCGTATTGAGCGCTTCGGTTTCGATCCCGAAATCCTGTTCCTGGCGAAGCGCAATGGGCTGCGTGTGGCGGAAATTCCAGTCCGCTGGTCCCACGACGTCGAGACAAAAGTGAACGTGGCATCGGATGGAATTCGCATGTTTCTGGATCTGCTGTTGATCCGCTGGAACGCCGTGCGAGGATATTATCCGAGAGCCCGGAAATCGTGACATTGTATTGGATATCAGAGACGTGAATATCAGAGCCGGAGTACGCGAATCCAAATGAAAGTGTCGGTCATCATTCCGGTCTACAACGAGCGCGCGTTCATCGAAGAAGTACTTCTACGCGTACAAGCGTCGCCTATCGACAAGGAAATTATTCTCGTCGACGACAAATCCACGGACGGCACGCGCTCGCTGCTGGAGGATTTGGACAGGGCTCAGTCCGAAGGTAAGCGAGACGTCTCCGTGCAAAACGGCAGAGCTCGCCTCTCGCTCGGAAACATCCGTTTCCTTTTCCAGGCCCACAACGGCGGCAAGGGCGCCGCGTTGCGGCGAGGCTTCGAGGCCGCCACCGGCGAGATCGTTCTGGTCCAGGATGCTGACCTCGAATACGATCCCCGCGAGTACGGAAAACTTCTGGAACCTATTTTCGAAGGAAAAGCGGATGTGGTATACGGATCGCGCTTCCTCGGCGGGCCTCAGCGCGTCCACTATTTTTGGCATTACGCCGGGAATAAGTTTTTAACGCTGCTCTCCGACGTGTTCACCAATCTCAAGCTCACCGACATGGAGACCTGCTACAAAGTCTTCCGGCGAGAAGTACTGCAAAACATCAAGCTCAAATCGAACCGTTTCGGCTTTGAACCCGAAATTACCGCCAAAATTTCCAAAGGCAACTGGCGGATCTACGAAGTCTCCATTTCCTACGCGGGCCGCACCTACGCGGAGGGGAAAAAAATCACTTGGCGCGACGGAATCTCCACGCTGTGGTGCATCATCCGGTTCAATTTGTTTGGGTAATTTACAGGCGGTCGCGCATCCGCCGCAGATCTTCCACTCAGGCCCGTTGCCGGTATTCCAAGTCTATACGCCCCGCAAAAATTGCGATGTCGCGACGGGGCAAAGAAAGTCCGGCTTGTTTACGTAAGTCTCGATCAACAAGATTAAGAGTTCCGCCAAATTAGCTTCCGAAGTTGTCAGATCAAGCCGCTTGTCCAACTCCAGCAAGGCGCCAATGTACTCCTCCAGTTGCGCGCCGGTAGTCATGATGCTGGGCGCCCCCACATCGCTGGAGAGATATTTTCCGATTGTTTTGGGAATTCTCTTCTTGCTGTCTACCATCTCTTTATCCTGTTAATGGCTGCCAGCGCTTTCAAACCTAGCCACTGTTACCTCACGGCTCGGACGCTGATCGACCTGCGAATCGCTTGCCTGGCTCTATGATGCTGCGCCTTCAACGCGGACACGGGGTTCGAGCCGAATCTTCTAGCTCTTCCCTTCCACACAGCTGTTGGCGAACTCGAAAAAAACTGGTTGAAAACGCGATCAGACTTGCTTCCGGCAATAAAACCGAAGCCGCGAACCGCTTGCAGATTAATCGCCGTCTGTTCTGCCAGGAAATGATCGAGCATCAAATCAAGGAGTAATACACTTGGAGACGGACCGTTGAAAGTTCCCGCACCAGTACCGCGGGTAACCGTTCAGCGATAGTCACAGCGAGGAACTTCAGGTCTTGTGTTCCGTGTCGGATTCGACGCGGGCTTCCGCCTGATTCAGACGGTCGACAAGCGTATTCAGGGCCTGCAGGAGCGATTCGATCAACGGCGGTTGATCGCCATTGTCGCCGTTTCCACCGTTGGTCGGCAGTGCTGAGGTTAGCGACAAGGGAGGACCCGGCGTCGGAGTCTGCGCCAGCGGGTCCACAATATGCAGGTCAAAGTCGCGCGCGACTTCTTCCACGATCTCAGCGGGCACCGGATTCTTCTGATCCGCGAAAGAACTTACCAGGGCATGCTCGCAAAGCAGGTTGGTGACCCTGGGAATTCCGCGGGCATAGCGATGCACGGCTTCGATCGCTCCCTGACTGAAAATATCGGGATTATCCGCTCCCGCGATGCGCATGCGCTCTTCGATATAACCGCGTGTTTCTTCCAGAGTAAGCTGCCGCGTCTTGGCGCGTAGCGTAATGCGCTGCCGGAGTTGGCGCAGTTGAGGCTGATTGAGTTTTTGCTCGAGTTCAGGCTGTCCGGCCAGCACGATCTGCAGCAGTTTTTCGGTCGAAGTCTCGAGGTTGGTAAGCAACCGGATTTCCTCGAGCATCTGCGGCGAAAGATTCTGCGCCTCGTCAACCACCAGCACGGCGCGCTCGCCGGCCTGGTAGCGATCGAGCAGCCACTGGTTCAGTTTCAGCAGCATCTGCCCTTTCTGGTGCGATTCGCAGGGGATGCCGAAGTCCGCCATCATGAAATCAAAAAATTGCGAAACACTTAAACGGGGATTAAAGACAAACGCGGTGAAGACGCGTTCCTTGTGCAGCCATTCCAGCAGTTTGTTGATGAGAGTCGTCTTGCCGGTTCCGACTTCCCCGGTCAACAGAATGAAGCCCTTGCGAGTCTCAATTCCGTACGTCAAACAGGCCAGCGCTTCCTGCGTGTTTGGCGTCAGGTACAAATAGCGCGGGTCCGGATTGACGTTAAACGGATTCTCTTTGAGTCCGAAGAACTTCTTATACATGCACAGGCCTCAGGGTTAAAAACATCTCTCGATCTCGAATTTGACGGTCCATAGTCTCTTGAATTATCCGTTAGGACGCAGGTGCCAGTTCACTGACATTCCAAACGATTGCTGCAAACCAGTTATTCCGCAACTGGGCACAGGGCACGGAGTGGGACTGTTCTGCTTGGTAAGGCCGTAATTGAAATTAACCTGGGCGTGCGGGCCGACACGGCGCCCGAGATTCCAGCCGATCAGCCAGTTGTCAAATCGCGCCTCGGGAAAGCCGGCGCTCGCCAGACTCTTGTTCAGCGAGTAGCCGCCATTGATCGTCCCGGTCCAGGATCGCGTGAACTGGTAGTGCGCGGAGGCAACGAAGGCGTTGCTGACCGCGCCGATAAACACACCGGAGCCCGCGGTCAAACCATGTAAATAGTTAACGGACACACCGGTTCGGCGCCGCTGGTAACTGAGCGCGCTATTCACCGAAGCAATCCAAAGCCTGGAATTGCCAGTTATGCTGGTGCTTTTATTTTGAATTTGTTCCGGCCCGGCGGAAATTTGAAACGCCAGGCGGCCCGTAATTCTCCGGCCGTAAGCCAGGGCCGCGATGTAGTTCGTCGTCGAAATCGCCGACCCGGAGTAGTTGATGTTTCCATAGCTCGCCAGGACGGCGATGGAATCGGCCGGACTGAGCATGTAATCGTAGCCGATCTGGCCGTTCGCCATGGTGCTGTTCACATACCCGGCGTCGGTGAAGTGCAGCACGCCGTACGATCCGGAAAACGTAACTGCCGATCTCCGGCTGAAAGAATATTCCGCCTGTCCGAGAACCGAGTTCTGGTAGCGCTGGCCGTCTCCCGTGTTGATCGTCTGAACGAATGTCTGGCCCAAACCGCTAACGATCGTACCCAGAAGGTTCAAGTTTTCAGCGGTCAAACCCGGACCACCCACTCCTTGCCCGGTAAATGTCGCTCCGGGAGAGGATGAAAAATTATCGCTCAGAATGAGATGCCATCTGGCCCAATTAATCGCCTGGGTGGCCATCAGGTAATGGAACGGATAGTGCGGAGCGTTCACGCCGGTTACGGAGCCGAGTCCGCCGTAACCGATGTTAAACGTTTCGCCGCCATCATAAAGGGCTGTGAATTGATACTGGCTCCAGGTGCGGTTGAAATTCAGGCTCCCGCTGATGATTGAATTGCCGACAAGAACCGATTTCCCCGCCACGCCGGGAAATGTTTGCCCCAGCTGTGAAAATGAGATGGCCGGATCGAGCGTGTTGCGAGTGTGCTGCAGCGACCCGAGAGTGATCGGCGCAGTTCCCGCCAGCGTATTCCGGTCAGGCACAACCTGCGACGGATCGTACGGCTGCTCGTCCAGCGGCGAGCTGAGACCGCGTGCCGCACCGATCGGCGGCCTGCCGGACGGCGCGGTGTCCAGCGGCTGCAGCGGCGCATTCCGATCGACGGGCGGCGTGTCCTGCTTTTGATCCTGCGCTATTGCCACGCCAGCGCAAAGCACCAGAGCGACAACAAGCCCCCTTGTTGTGTTTCGTATCTTCATGATGTCACCTCTTACGGGACGACAATCGTGTCGCCCGGTTGCAGCTTGATGTTCTGATCCGAATTCTCACCCTTCACTACATCCCGGTAATTAAACGGAAATTCCGTTTGCTTTCCGTTGACCATCCGCATCACGTGAATCTTTTTGACGTTGGCAAAAGTCGTAAATCCGCCGGCGTTTGCAAGCGCCTGAAGAATGGTTGTCCCCGGCACCAGCGGAAAAGCTCCGGCGCGGAGCACCTCGCCGATCACAAACACCCGCTGACTGTTGATCTGCGTGACGATCACGGTTACCTGGGGATCGGTCATGAACTTGCGCAATTTTTCCGTAACGCTCGCGGCCAGCTGCTGCGGCGTCGATCCGGCGGCCTGCACGTCGTTTATCAGCGGCAGCGTTATTTTGCCGTCGGGGCGCACCGGTACAACTCTCGTCAGGTCCGGTTCCTTCCAGACATTCACGTCCAGCACATCTTCCGCTCCGATCATGTAGGACGGATCGGTCGTCGCCGGCGTGATCGCCGGCTTCAAATCCTCGACGGATGGAAAAACGGTTCGCGACGAAGCGGAGACCGAATCTTTTTTGTCGGCCTTATTGTCCTGGGCGGATGTCTGTGCGCTGCCCGTAATTACGAGCAGCAGCACAGCAATTAAAAAAATCATGGTTCGGTTCATCGCAGACCTCCTCATTGCTCATCCGGACGGTCGGAGCTGTCCAGACCCAATTGCTTTAGTTTGTAAAGCAGCGCCTTGTAGCTGATCTGCAGCTCCCGCGCCGCTTTCTTGCGGTTCCAGTGGGTTCGTTCCAGTTGCTTCAAGATCATGGCGCGTTCTGCCACGCGCGAAGCGGCCCGGGCCGCCTCCTTCAGGGATCCGGAGGGCGACTGCGTAGCAGCGCCACTGGGAACTTTTGAGCGGTCCGTGAGACGTTCTGAAGCCGCATCGCCGTACTCGGCCGTTAGATCATGAGTGGCCAGATGTTCGTCTCCCAGCGCCACAATTTTTCGCGCCACATTTTCCAGCTCGCGGATATTCCCGGGCCAGGAATGCCGCAGCAGCAAACTGATGGTGGCTTCGCTGATGTTCGGCCGGGGACGTTCAAACAGGGATGTGTACTTCTTAAAGAAAAATTCCAGAAGCGTCGGGATGTCTTCCTTGCGGTCGCGTAGAGGCGGCAATCGCAAGTAAACACCGTTGATTCGGTAATACAGCTCTTCCCGGAACCGACCGTTCTTCATTTCCTCTTCCAAATTTCGAGTTGTCGATGAGATCAGGCGCATGCTGTGGCAGCCCTGCGGCGGCGTGCCGCTCCCATCCGGAAGCAGGTGAAGCAATTTATCCTGCGCTCCAGACTCCAAATGATTGATCCCGTCCAGGAATAGCGACCCGCTGCTCTCTACCTCTGTCGCGTTATCCGCGTGCCGCAATCGCGCCGAAAGAGCTTCCCCCGTCAGTCCCGAACATCCACATTTGACGAAAGGTTCGTTGCGGCGGCGCGACAATCGATGAATCTCCAGAGCCACGATTTCCTTGCCGGTACCGCTTTCCCCAACCAGGAGAACCGGTATTTCCGTGCAGGCGATATCGGCAATCGTGCGCTCCATTGCACGTACGGCGGGACTAGCGCCATGTACGAAATACGGGTAGGTACGAGAGAGCGACTCCGGAATACCTACCGACGCAAGATTTTCGTCTGCCCGAGATGCCATTCAGCCTCTTGATGAGCTCTAGAAAGAGCAAAGGTCCAGGATACGCAATTGACACATTTGGCTATAAGCTATAGAGCAAAGTATGGGCCATGCCGAAGGTGCTTGAGCACAGGATAGCGCGAACAGCACTAAGTCTTCCTGCTACTATGACTTAGGTGCGACGTACCCGCGGTTCTATTTTTAGCTGGATTCCCGCTCCGGGATTCTTGCTTTTCCACATTGTGGCAATAAATTTCTCTCTTCTCTCCAATGGAAATTTCTCTCAGCGTATAACACACATAATGAACAAGATAATTATCTAAAGGGATCTTAGTGTGGGTTTCCGGTGTCCAAGACGCATTTCGAGCAGAGTGGAAGCGAATTGCCACTCAGTGCCGATATTCTTCAACAATTAGACGTCCACTGATATTCGGCACCGACAAGCTTTATCCGCTCAGCGCATCACACACCCTAAGATTTGTTGTCGGGAGATTTGTTGTCGGGAGATTTGTTGTCGGGAGATTCGTTCTCGGGGCGTACGACTTCCGGCGCCGCCAAATGCATTCCTCGTTTGCGCGGCAGGCCGGCTCGGCGGATCTTGTACAGCAAAGCGCGGTAGCTGATTTTCAGCGCGCTGGCGGTTCGCTTGCGGTTCCAGCGATTTGCCTCTAAAACACTCAAAATGATCTTTCGCTCAAGGTCATGGACCGCCTGCCGGGTCACTTTCTTCAGGTGGATCTGGCCTTCGATCGGAATTTCGGTTGCGGCGTGCGTCTGCCCCCAACTGATGAGTTCGCTCGAGATAGCGTCTTCCGACCCGAGAATCACGTATCGTTCAATCAGGTTTTCGAGTTCACGAATGTTCCCCGGCCACGAATGCTTGCAAAGCAACTGAAGCGCAGCGGGAGAAAGAGCCCTTGCCGGCATATTGTGGCGGGCACGGTGAATCTGCAAAAAATACGCGACTAAATCTGGGATGTCTTCGGTCCTGGAACGCAGCGGCGGCAGGTCAATGCTGACTACATTAATGCGATAGAACAGGTCCTGTCGAAAACGCCCGTTGGCGATTTCGACTTCCAGCCGGCGATTGGTCGCGCAGATCGCGCGCACTTGGACCCGTCGGTCCTCCTGTCCGCCGATTCTGCAGAAATGTCCATCCTGCAGCAGTTGGAGCAGCTTTGCCTGCAGGGACATGTCGATCTCATCGATGCCATCCAAAAACAGGGTGCCGCCGTTGGCCAGCTCCACACGACCCGGCTTGGCCGAATTCGCACCAGTAAACGCCCCTTTTTCGTAGCCAAAGAGTTCGCTTTCCAGAAGAGCACCGGGAATCGCGGCGCAGTTGACTTTCACAAACGGTGTGTCCGGCAGCGGAGAAAGGTTGTGGATGAAGCTAGCCAGCAGCCCTTTTCCCGTGCCATTGTCGCCCTGAATCAGGATCGGAACGCCCGACTGCGCCACTTTATCAATTTTTTGCTTGGCCCTTTGCATGGAGGCCGAACGACCAAAAATCAGATGTACTGGCGGAAGAGTGCCTGTTCTGTCTCCGAATCCCGCTTTTGAGAAAGCTGTATTAGCCATGGCACCCGGTTCTTATCAGATTTGGGCGGATTGGAACGGCCCCCCAGTGACCAAATGCACACAGCGAACCAAACTAATCGACGCCATCCCTCCGGTGTCTTCCTCCGTCTATCGCGATCTCGCGACCAGATGTACTTCTATTTCAGTTGTTTGGGTGGGCGGGCATTTGGATGGCCAGAGCGAACCCGCTTTCAGAAATACCTAAAGTAACGGTTCTGTAGGAAAACTTTTTCTCTTACGGGGCACGGGGTTTCCCGAAGCGTCTTTAAGTTCACACACACACATCCGGAAGGAACGTCTGGCGACGCCTTTTCGTACTCATGAGCTCTCCAAAACGGCCAGTGCGCATGGACTTCCAGGCTAGCAAGACGAGCCGAGCTTGAAGCCGCAGCGGAATGCGTATGCTCAGCTAGGGGATACTCATTCCAAACGGGATGCGAGCCGCGAGCCTGTTTCTTGTTGCGTGAAACCGGTCATGGGCCTAGTATTCGGCTCAAGAAGCGCCCGCTCGGTCAGGAGGTCCTCGCATGCGAGTTATTGACGTAATTCAGGCGCGCCAGGAAGTTTTCTCGATTCCGGAAGAGATGACGGTGCACGAGACGGCCGCCTACCTGCGCGATCATAAAGTCCGGTCCGTGGGCGTGCTGGACAGCGCTGGAAAACTGTCCGGAGTTGTATCGCAAAGCGATATATCGGACAAGGTGGCGGCGGAGAACAAATGCCCAGCCTGGATGCGGGTTTCCGAGATCATGTCGCGGGACCTGCTCGTGGTGCAGCCGGAATTTCCACTGGACGAATGTTTGCGCCTGATGGAAAAGCATGGCGTTTTCCACCTGCTGGTTGCGGGAGACTCGGGCCGTTATCTGGGGATGATTTCGGTTGCTGACCTCTTGCAGATCATCGCGTCCGATCATAAAGCCCGCGCGGATATGTTTGAGGCCTTTGCATTCCCGCAAAGGTAGGGACGACTCAGTGTGTTCCAATTGCAACGTTCAGATTTGGGTGAGCGTTTTCATCAGACGTTGCAGCCGCGCGCGCGCGTCCTGTCCCATGGTCGTAAATTGAATCCCCATCCCCTTGCCGCTCTGGCTGTCGCAAACGCGGGCCCGGGCTCGCACCTCGCCTCCGGGAACATCAAAAACAAGATTGATGAAATCTCCTGTCGGAGGAGGTTCCGGCGTCGAAATGAATAGTCCTCCAAGGGCCAGCACGGTAGCTCTCGATACCCTGCGTTCGCCCAGATGCTCCCATGCGACGAGCGCGCCTTTTGGCAGTGGCACGCGCACATACTTCCGAAGTTTCAGGCTGGAAGACATGGAACCCACCGTGTGTTCACAGTAACCGATTTGGACTGATGCAGAGGACAGTTCCCCCCAGGCGATTGTCTTAACAGCAACCGTTCCGCCGGCCCAGGCGGTTAGCGACAATCGGATTTGCAAGCCTTCGAGGATTCGCCGATTTTTCGGGAGCAGAAAGTCGCTATTCAGTTACCGTTGTGCGTCTACGCAACTTGGCATTGACCGAGTCTTGCTCCTGATTCCTGGTTCCGTTAATCTCACAGTCTGTGAAAAAGTCAGCCAAGAAAAACAGCTTGCAGGTCTGCCTGCTTTCGCCGCATCCGCTGGTGCTCAGCGAATTCGAGCGCGTGCTTTCAAATCCGGAATTCAAAACGATTTCGCGGCATTTGGAATCGACGCTCGGGCCGGACCTGCGGCATCTGCCGATTCCGAAAGCGACCGTGTACGTGGTGGACGCGCACGTGGCCAAACCCGCGGCCGGCGCGCTGCTTTCCAATATCCTCGATCAGCACACCGAGGCACGCATCATCGTGGTCGCGGAAAAATTCGACGCCACGGAAAGCTATTCGTTGTTGCAAATGGGCGCAAAAGGATTGCTGAGCTACACGGAAGCCAGGGAACAATTGCCTCGCGCGCTTCCACTCGTCGCGAATGGCGGGTTCTGGGTTCCGCGCTCCGTGCTTTCCGGCTTTGTGGATTCGGTTCTGGCCGGCTCGCACAGCCGCCGCCTGAAAGTGGACACCGCGGCAGACTTGAGCCGCCGCGAGCAGGAAGTTTTGAATTCGCTGCTCGAGAATCTGGCGAACAAAGAGATCGGAAACAAGCTGAACATTTCGGAACGAACCGTAAAATTTCATGTGTCAAATTTGTTGAACAAGTTTGGTGTGCGCCGCCGGGCGGATCTTATTCTCCTGTGTTACCAAAAGCGCAGTGCAACCTCTTGAGAATCGAACCCGCTGTTTCCCGTTGCCGCGTGTGATTGGTTTCTGAGCACGGATCCAGGGTAATCCGGTATTGCAGCGATGAAGTAATTTGTTATAGTCGCCTCGTATTTGAAGCGAACTGAATATTCGACGGGAGTAGAAAAGACCTCGATGCCTACCGACCGCAAACCGGAATTCTTTAAGGGCGCGCAGCTCCGCGTCGGAATTATTGGATGTGGCTACGTGGGATTGCCGCTGGGACTTCGATTTGCCGAAGCCGGACACCGCGTAACCGGTTTTGATACAGACCCCGCAAAAGTCGAAAAGCTGAACCGCGGGCAAAGTTACATACAGCACATTCCGCAAAACAAGATTCAGCAGTTCGTGCAATCAAAGCATTTTGGCGCGACCACGGATTTTTCGCGCCTGGCCGAAGTGGATGCAATCCTCATCTGCGTGCCAACCCCGCTCGATCAGCGCCGTGAGCCCGATCTTTCCTATGTAACGGATACCGCCGAGGCGATTCGTCCACACCTGCAACGCGGGCAATTGGTGGTGCTGGAGTCAACGACGTATCCGGGAACGACCGAGGAACTGGTGCTGCCCGTGCTGGAGCAGACCGGGATGAAGTGCCCCGTCGCGCACGGCCCGGACAACGAGCAGATCGGAACGGATTTCTTTCTGGCTTTTTCACCCGAGCGCGAAGATCCGGGCAACAAGCAGTACGGCCTGGCCCAGATCCCCAAGGTCGTGGGCGGAGTAAATCCTCCGTCGGGCCGCGCCGCCTGCGCGCTCTACGCGCAGATCGTGGCCAAGGTTATTCCGGTGAGTTCGACTCAGGCAGCGGAAATGACCAAGCTGCTCGAAAATATTTTCCGGTGCGTGAACATCGCGCTGGTCAACGAATTAAAAATGTTGGGCATGCGCATGGGCATCGACATCTGGGAAGTGATCGACGCCGCCGCGACCAAACCCTTTGGCTTCATGCCGTTTTATCCGGGGCCGGGTCTTGGCGGCCACTGCATCCCGGTCGACCCGTACTATTTGTCATGGAAAGCCCGCGAGTACGATTTCGCCACGCGGTTTATCGAGCTGGCAGGAGAAGTCAATACAGCAATGCCGTATCACGTCGTCGATTCGGTGGCGTCGGCGCTGAACGAACGGCAGAAATCGCTAAAAGGCTCGCGAGTCATGGTCCTCGGCGTGGCCTACAAGAAGGACGTGGATGATCTGCGCGAGTCACCTTCGCTAAAAATCATCGAGCAGCTCACTCTGCGCGGCGCCAAAGTGGACTACAACGATCCACACTTCCCCGAGATTCATAAGCTCCGTCATTACAACTTCGAGGGCATGAAGTCTGTACCCATCGACGCCAAATCATTAGGCGCTTACGATTGCGTGCTCATCGCGACCGATCACACCAGCTACGATTACCCAATGATTGTGGAGTCCTCACAACTGGTGGTCGATACACGCAATGCCACACGGCGCATCGCCCGCAATCGTAATAAAATCGTGCTGGTGTAGCCCTGCCGGAGCGGGGCTTTCTGTCCGGAGGTCCCGTTTACTCATTGCTTCGCCTGACCTCAGGTACCATTGTCTGAATTCAGCGACGCTCGTAGCATAGTCTCTGACATGTCCACCGGAAAGCCATTGCCACGAGGATCAGATGCCACGCGCCGGCGAAGCCAGCGTGTGATTATTACTCTGGCGATAACCGTACGCGTCGAAGAAGCTCCCCAGGAAGCCCGGTTTGAAGAAGAAACGAATACTCTGGTTGTGAATTCGCACGGCGCGCTCATTCTGCTGGCCGCTAAAGTGGAAAAAGGTCAGAAGCTTCGGCTGATCAACCGCGCGACACGCGAAGAGCAAGTCTGCCAGGTGGCCAGTTTTGGCCCGACGACGGCGGGCAAAACCCAAGTCGGAGTCGAATTCCTGAAACCCTCTCCCGATTTCTGGCACATCTCTTTCCCACCGGAAGACTGGGTCGTGCCGGGTACGTCGGCCATCACTTCAGACAAAGCCTGACTTCCAACCAGCAGAAGTACTCCATCCTGTACGGGTTCCTTACTTTCAACCACGCGGAGCTTATGAGACGATCGCAAAAAGTGCGGCGGAAAAAGTGCGTGCGCTACTGATGAAGAAGTTCAATGCGAGCGGTACCGAACGGAATTTCCGCCTCGACCAGGACGGGTACATGTCCAGCGTCCTTGGTAATCCACAACCATAACCGCGTGTCCGTCATTTCCCTGCCGTGATCGAATAACTGAATCGCAACGCGAAAGGCGGGAAAATTTCCAGCCGGAACGGTAACCGTTCCTTGCGGCGTGTCAATCCGCGCGACCGCTTCGTACAGGCGCCGGCCGTCAAACACAGGAACCCGCAGCTCCGGAGTGCGCTGCCAATCCGCTGCGCGCAAATTATAAAGAAGGCTGATAGCGTCCCGGGTGCCCGGGGCCACGCGCACCGCAGTGGCATCCGCCGGGGCCGGCTCGTTATCGGTGGTCAGCCGGAATAAATTCGTTTGGGCCTTGCCTTGTTCATGCAAGTACATTTCAAACTGGATGGAAAACAGATTAACGGCGGAGGTATAGGAATCGAACTGATCGTCAATCGCAAGCAGCGCGCGCGTGGTATCCATCGTGTGGGCGACGGCACGAAAATGCCAGGCGGGATGCCCGAAGAAATCCCGCTGCTCAACCACCGAAGTCTCAATTCTGGCGGCATTTACGGAATATTTTGAGTACAAAACCCGGTATTCGAGAATTTCTCCAGAGCGGAACGGAACGGCGGCAACTAATGGGGCCGGCGGCGAGGATGAAGCTTTTGCGTTTTTCTTGGAGCGCTTGGATTGCTGCGCCGATCCGATAAGCGCGAAGGCCAGCATCAGCGTGACCGCCAGCAGCGGCGCAACGAGAGAAAATCGAAAAAATCTTAGCCGTGTTCTAGACAAGAATTCAGTTCGCAGCGGCGAAGTCGGGTCGCGCCGGTCCTTTCCAGCATGCTAACTTAGACGCGTGGTGAGGCCGCCCAGAGG
>Ga0157378_10001310_pt1 | contig 22382 bp, 20 predicted proteins | sample M65metaG_FD_115309 | JGI IMG/M metagenome (GOLD analysis project Ga0157378, IMG submission 115309) | Miscanthus rhizosphere microbial communities from Kellogg Biological Station, Michigan, USA - M6-5 metaG | ecosystem: Host-associated > Plants > Roots > Rhizosphere > Soil | place: USA: Michigan...
GATGGCTTCCGCCCCTACGGCGGCCACCTTGCGCGCGCCCTTCCGCCGCGCCGACTGCTCCACATCGTGAGCGGAAACACGCCGCACGCCGCACTGCAAAGCCTCATCCGCGGCCTGCTGCTCGGCTCGCACAACCGCGTGAAGCTGCCCACGGGTGGTTTGCCCGAGGTCGTCGCGTTTTGCGCCGCACTCCCGCCGGCGCTTGCAGAGCGCGTTGAAATCTCAGCCACGCTGCCCGACCCCTGGCTGCGCGAGGCGGACGCCGTGGTCGTCTTCGGCAGCGATGAAACGATCGCGCATTTTCGCGCGCGCGTGCCGGTGGGCGTGCCGTTCCAGGCCCATGGACATCGCGTGAGCGTGGGCGTGGTCTTCGACGATCCCGGTTGCGAATCGGTCGCCGACGCGGCGCGTGACATTTCGCTCTACGATCAGCAGGGCTGCCTTTCGCCGCATGACATCTACGTGCGCGAGACGGACGGACTCGCGGCGCGCACCTATGCCGCGCGGCTGGCGGAGGCGATGGAAGCCTTCAATCGGCAAACGCCGCGCACCCCGCTGGGCATCAGCGGAAACGCCGCGATCGCCGATCTGCGCGCGAGCTACGCCTTCCGCTCGGCGAACGATCCGCGCGTGCAATTGTGGACGAGCGCGGGGTCAACGGATTGGACGGTAATCTACGAGGAGGACGCATGGTTCGCCACGTCGCCGCTCAATCGCGTCGTCTTCGTGAAGCCGCTGCCGGCCGACCTCGCCGCGGCGCTCGCGCCGGTGAGCGGCTGGCTCGGCGCAATTGGCATCTGGCCCGCGACGGCGGAAAATGCGGATCGCGTGGCCCTGCTCGGCGCATCGCGCATTTGCCCGCTCGGCCGCATGCAATTTCCACCCGCGACGTGGCACGCCGAGGGTCTTCCGAACCTCGGTTCACTCGTGAGATGGGTTGATTTCGAATCCGGCACGTAATATAAACCGCCGCACTTATGGCGAAGGAAGAAGCCCTCGTTGCCCAAGGCGTCGTGATCGAGGTTCTCCCCGGCACGATGTTCCGGGTGAAGCTGGCGAGCGGCCATGTCGTGCTGTCCCACATCTCCGGAAAAATGCGCAAACACTTCATCCGCATCGTGCCCGGCGACGCCGTGACGGTCGAGCTCTCGCCCTACGATCTCACCAAGGCCCGTATCACCTTTCGCGAATCCGGCGGCGGTCCCCCGCGGCCGACGAAATGACCGGCCGCGTCGTCCCCCGCAACATTGCGGAACTCTTTCGCGACGCCGCGGCGCGCTTCGGCGACGCGCCCGCCTTCGCCACGCGCCAGAAAGGCGGCGGCTTTGTCTTTACGAGCTTCCGCGAGCTGCACGACCGCGCGACGGCCGTTGCGACCGGCTTGATCGACCTCGGCGTCGAGGCTCGCGAACACGTCGGTCTTCTCGCCGACAATCGTCTGGAATGGATCCTCTGCGACGGCGCCGTGCAACTCTCCGGCGCGGCCGATGTTCCCCGCGGCACCGACGTCACCCCCGCGGAAATTCGCTACATTCTCGAGCACGCCGACGTCCGCGTCTGCTTCGTGGAAAACGCCGCCGTGCTCGCGAAGTTGCGCGCGAGCGGCGTGAGCGGCCTGCGCCAGGTTGTCGTGATGGACCCCGCCTTTGCCGGCGACGAAAGCGCGCTCCCGCTCGCCGTGATCGAGGCCCGGGGACGCGAGTTGCGCGCCGCGGGAGATCGGCACGTCGAGGAACGCATCTCCGGAATCCGCGACACGGATCTCTTCACACTCATCTACACCTCGGGCACCACCGGCACCCCGAAGGGCGTGCAGCTCACCCACGCAAACATGGCCTCGCAGGTGCGCAACCTGCCCTTCCCGCTGCCCGCCGGCGGCCGCGCGCTGTCGATTCTGCCGATCTGGCACAGCTACGAACGCGTCTTCACGATGCTGGCGATGAGCTGGAGCGTCTGCATTTATTACACAAGCCTGCGCCACATTGCCGACGACCTCCGCTCGGTGAAGCCGACCGTCATGTGCTCGGCCCCGCGGCTATGGGAAAATCTCTACCACAAGATTTTTTCCAACGTCGAGAAGTCCACGCCAACCCAACGCGCGCTCTTCAACATCGCCTATCGCAGCGCGGTGCGCGTGAAGCGCGCTCGCCAATTTTTTCGCGGTCAGCAACTCGATCTCACCGGCCGTTCGCCCGCGCAATCTCTCGCACTCGCCGTCCAGCATCTCGCGAGTCTCGCCATCTTCACGATTCCCTATCACGTGCTCGACGGCGCCGTGTTGAAAAAACTGCGCGCCGTTGTGGGCGGGGAATTCTGCGGCACGATCAGCGGCGGCGGCGCGCTGCAGCCGCACGTCGATGAATTCTTCAACTTCATCGGCATTCCCGTGCTCGAAGGCTACGGCCTCACCGAGACTTCGCCGGTGCTCGCCGTTCGCCGCTGGTCGAACCTCGTCATCGGCACCGTCGGCCCACTTTATCCCGAGACCGAAGTCCGTATCGTCTGCCTCAACACGGGTGAGGTTCTTTATCCCAATCCCGCCCGGCGCGGCGAAGGTCGCGGCCTGCGCGGCGAGATTCACGCGAAGGGCCCGCAGATCATGGCCGGTTATTACAAGGATCCCGCCGGCACCGCGCGCATCCTCAAGGACGGCTGGCTGAACACCGGCGACATTGGCCTCGTGACCTTCAACGACTGCCTGAAAATCGTCGGCCGATCGAAGGACACCATCGTGCTGCTGAGCGGCGAAAACATCGAGCCGCTCCCGATCGAGAACAAGCTCACGCACTCGCCGCTCATCGATCAATGCATGATCGTCGGGCAGGATCAAAAGGGCCTCGGCGCGCTCATCGTGCCGCATCTCGATGCGTTTCGCGAGGCGGGCATCGCCGTGGATTCCGTCGCCGCGCTGGCGGAAAATCCGGCCGCCCGCGCGCTCGTCGATGCCGAGATTCGCCGCCTCGTGGGCGCGGAGACTGGATTCAAGCCCTTCGAACGCATCGTCGCCTGGCGTTTCGTGCCGAAGCCCTTCGAGATCGGCGACGAAGTCACCGCAACGTTGAAGATCCGCCGCCACGTCGTGACGGACAAATACGCGCCGGTTATCGCGGAGATGTTTGCATAGCCAGCTGCGCGTCGATCCAGCCGACGGCATCCGCGAGCACCTTGTCGGCATCGAGGTCGAACATCAGCTGGTGGTAGCCCTCGGGATAATGGAAGTGCGTTTTGTCGGACGAGCCGATCCGCTCGAAGAATTCGTTTTGCTGCGCGGGCGTCACGAAGACGTCATGCCCGGCGGTGAAAATCGCGACGGGCAGGCGAAGCTGCGGGGCCGCCGGTAGCGCGCTGTCGATCAGGTCGCCCATGCGCGCGAGAAAGCCCAGCGTGGTCGGGCCGAGCCGATAGGGTGCGGTCTCGACAGCGTGCTGGCGCTCGGGGATGCGCGTGAGTTTCGGCATGGCGGGACTGCCTTGCACGAACCAGCTGGGATCCAGCCGCAACCGGGGAAAGAATCCCGCCAGTGTCTGCAAAAGCGATTTCATCCACGGCGGATTTTTTTGGGCGAGTCCGACCACAGGCACGAAAAGCAGCAGACCCGCGAGGCGTTCCTGCCAAGGCTCGCGCGTCGCGGCCTGGATCGCAATGAGCGCGCCCATGCTGTCGCCGCAAAGAAAGAGCTGAACGTCCGTCGGCTCGTCCGCGAACGCCTCGAGATCGGCGAGCATTCCCTCCACGTCGAGCCATGCGCCGCGGCGGCCGACTTGCGGATCGAGGCCCTGACCGCGCAGGTTCCACGCCTCGACGGCGATTCCACGACGGCTCAAGCATTCACCCAACGGATCAAAATCATCGACGCGGCAATTCAGCCCGTGCAGGGCAATCACTCGCGCCCGGACAGGTCCCTCGGGCAACCATTGGCGGCAACCCAGGCGGCTGCCATCCGGCGAGATCCAGGTTTCGGGCCGGGCGAGCATCGTCATGGGTTTTCTGTTGCATGGTTTGGAGCCTTCTGGGAAGCGTTTGCTCATGCGCCCATCCCTTATTTTCGCCGCCGTCGTTTCCTTTCTCTCCGTGACATTGGCCGCCCATGCCGGCCGGCTTGAGCTGGCAGTGATTCAATACACTGACGCGAGGGATCTCGACGCCGTCGCGCAGGCATTGCAGGGCGAAGATCTAATGAAGATCACGGATTCCGATCGGGTCGAATCGAAACTTCCCGCCCTGCACGCCGGATGGGTGGTCTTCAATCAGAGCCTTCCCGTCGCGGCCGGCAGCAACTTTGCGAATAGCACCCGACTGGGCAATCAACGCGCTGATGTCTCCGGCACGATCAGCGGATCGAATGTCTCCGTTGAAATCAACATTCTGGAAGGCGTGAAAGTTGGCCTCCGGAAATATCGTCAGAGCACTTATGCGGGCGCGGGATCGGTGGCTGGCGGCGTGCCCCGGATCATTGCGGTGCGCCAGTCAAAGGGCAAGACCCAGACGGCGATCAAAGGTCGGGCGACGATTCAGGAATACAACTACACAACGCTCATCGTCGCCCGATACGTTCCCTGAGCACGGTGGCTGCCCAGTCGCGAACAATCTGTGAATAACTGGTGAATTTGTGGGCGCGGCTGTGGTTATTCGCGCGGCGAGAGGGGTTTATCGGGATGCGGTCGCAGCCGATGAAAAGTCATTCACAGACCATAATCGCCGTGGAACGCCCATGAATCCACAGAGGAACAGGATTCGGGCAAGTTATTCACGGCATTAAGATTAAGAATTAATGGGCCTTCCAAAATAAATTCTTATTCAAGATGTGAACAAGTGCGTGCGGGGCGGGGATTTCCCTTGAAACGGCTCGCTCAGTAGCGAAGAACGCGTTCAAGGAATTGCCGCACTTCCGGACGGTTGGGCGACCCGAAGAACCGATCGGGAGAAGCGATCTCCTGGAGATTGCCGCCGGAGACAAACGCGACCAGATCGGCGGTATGTCGGGCGAATCCCATTGCATGAGTCACAAGGATCATCGGCCGACCTTCGGAGCGCAGCTCGGCCAGCAAATCGAGGACTTCGGCGGTCATTTCGGGATCGAGTGCGGAGGTCGGTTCGTCGAAGAGCAGAAACTTGGGCTGGATCGCGATGGCCCGGGCGATGGCGACGCGCTGACGCTGCCCGCCGGAGAGTTCGGCGGGGCGTTTGCCGGCGTGCGCGGCGAGTTGAAAGCGCTCGAGGACGGCTTGGGCGCGGGTCGTGGCTTCGGCGGGCGCAAGGCGGTGCACCTGCGTGAGCGGGAGGAGGATATTTTCCAAGGCCGAGAGGTGCGGGAAGAGGTTGAAGGCCTGGAAGACAATGCCGATCTGGGCGCGGTAGGCACGAAGAGCGGCTGCGGAGCCGGGGAGCGCGTGCCCGTCGATGGTGATGATGCCTTCGTCCGGCGTGATGAGCCCGGCGAGCAGCCGGAGGAGCGTGGATTTGCCGCCGCCGGAGGGACCGATGAGCGCGAGCGTGTGCTCGAATTCCAGCGTCGCGGTGACGTTCGCGAGGACGGATTGCGCTCCGAAGCGCTTCGACACGCCGTGGAGTTCAATTTTCATAGTGGAAGCGGCGTTCGAGGAGGCGGGAGAGGGTGGAGATCGGGAGGGTGAGCAGGAGGTAGCCGATGCCAAGCGGGACGTAGCTTTCGAGCGTGCTGTAGGTGGCGGAATTCACCTGCTGGGCGGCCTGGGTGAACTCCGCGAGGCCGATGATCGAGAGGAGCGAGGAATCCTTGATGAGGGATGCAAACTGGCCCGCGAGCGAGGGCAGGATATGGCGGATCGCCTGGGGGAAGATGACGAAACGGTAGGTCTGCAGAGGCGTGAGGCCGATGGCGCGGGCGGATTCCAGTTGCGAGGTGCTGATGCTTTCAATGCCGGAACGAATCATCTCAGCGAGGTAGGCGGAGCTGAATCCAGAGAGGATGAGCGTGCCGACGAGCAGGCGGTCGTCGATGTGGACAAGCCCGACGGCGGTCCAGATGAAGAGAATCTGCACGAGGAGGGGAGATCCGCGGATGACTTCGATGTAAATAAGCGCGAGGGAGCGCAGCGGGAGAAAGCTGGCGCGCCGGGCGAAGGCGAGCAGAAGGCCGGCGATGGTGCTGAGGGCCAACGCGGAGAGCGAAATGCGAATCGTGAGCAGCCAGCCGCGCCAGAAAACATCGCGATAATCCCAGATGGACGTCCAATTCGAGGTCGAGGCGGCGAGCAGAAGCCAGCAGGCCGCGGCGAGAATCGCGGCGAGGACGACCACGGTCGCGATGCGCACCCAGCGGGGCGCGGGTGCTTGCGGCCGATCGAAGAAGAGTGAGGAGGTCACGCGAGGAACTCAGAGAGGCTTCGTGGCGCGAATCTCGAAGAGCTGAGTGGGAAGGGGCTCCTGAGCGCGCGGAAAGCGATGGATCACGCCGTTGAAGACGAGCGTGGGATTTACGAAATCGTAGTCGGCCGCGAGGAGGAGATGGAAGACGCTAGGGTCGGTCGAAGGCAGCAGTGCGAGGCCTTCCCATTTCGCGTTGAGCGAGCCACGGCGCATGCCGAGCTGGGAGATCAGATCGGGGAGATTGAAGAGCCGCGTCTTTTGGACAAAATCGATCTTCGCATGTCGGTCGAGCGGCTTGAATCCTGGCTCTTCGGGGCTCCGGGCGTAGGCGTGCTCTGGCAGGGAAAGGAGATTGGTGGCGTGCGAAAAATCGATGATCCACACCGCTTTGTAACGGGCGACGGGTGGATGAAGAGAGCCGTTGCGGCCACGACCATCGCGCTCGAGCACGAGCAGGGAATGCGCGTTGATCACGGCGAGGTCGTTGATCGAGAGTTCGTTGAAGGCGAGAGCACGCGGCCTCGAGAACGCGTAGGCGTATTCCGCGACGGGGAGGCCCGAGCGGAGATCGAGGATCAACAGCCGGCTCGTGCCGGCGCCGCGGCCCCCGTCCTGCGTAAGGGAGCTTTGGAGGAGGAGCGCGGCGTGGCGTCCGTCGGGGAGGATGCCCATGGCTTCGCAGCCTTGATTCTCGGTGCGGCCGGAGAGGAGCTTTGCGCCAGCGGTGTATTCGGGAAGGCCGCTGGCATTGCGCGGGCGATACCAGGCCGGAAGCGGGAACGTGCGGAGCAAATGGCCGCGGCGGTCGAAATGAAGGAGAGCGGGCGTGTATTCGTCGCTGACGTAGAGTGTGCCGTCCGGCGCGACAGCAATGGCTTCCGGATCCAGGCAGCGGCGTCCGTCACGCTCGGGCTTCGTGCCGGGATCGGCGAGCAAGCCGGTGAATGTGCGGCTGTCGGCGTCGCGAAACAGGATGGTTTGAACGACGCGAGCATGAAGGGTTTTGCCAGTGCGCTCGATTTTTACGCGGTAGCAGCGAGGGCGGTAGTCGATCGATCCGTCGCCCGCGCCGCGATCGGGCATGAGGAAGACGTCGCCGGTGGTCGAGTCGTAGGCGGCGGCGGAGCCGAGAGCGCCGATGGTGTCGCCGAGCTGATCCTTTGCGCCGGGGGCGATTTCGCCGTAGCCGAGTAGGCGGACGTCGGCGCGAACGGGCGCGATGAGAAGGAGGGTGGCGAAAAGGAAGTGGGCGCCGCCGGAGCGGCACCCTCCAAGCGGATGGAGGGAAACGCTCTGTCGTTTCCCACTACCAGTCATCTCATGAGTGGATCGCGTGCCCTTCGGCACTGAGCGCGGCCTCGTGGACGGATTCGCTGAGCGTCGGGTGGGCGTGGATCGTGGCGTGGATTTCGTCGAGGGTGAGCTCGCTGTTGATGGCCAGGCCCAGCTCGGCGATCATTTCCGTCGCGTCGGATCCGATGATGTGCGCGCCGAGAATTTCGCCGTGTTTCTCGCCCACGACGAGCTTCACGAAGCCATCGAGCTCGCCGATGGCGCGGGCCTTGCCACTGGCCATGAATGCAAATTTTCCGACCTTGTATTTGAGGCCCTTTTCCTTCGCGGCGCGCTCGGTGAGGCCGATGCTGGCGACCTGCGGATGGCAATAGGTGCAGCCGGGGAAGAGGGTGACTTTCTTCGGCTTGTGGCCGGGAACGAACATGCCCTCGACGGCCTGCGTGGCCTCGAAACTGGCGACGTGCGCGAGCCACGGCGGCCCGATGATGTCGCCGGCGGCGAAGACGCCCTTGATGGTGGTCTCGTAACGGTCGCTCGTCTGGATGTAGCCGCGGTCGGTGAGACCGATTTTGAGCGCCCCGCCGGGAAGCACGGGCGCGACGCCGATGGCAACGAGGCAGAGGTCGGCCTCAAGCACTTTTTCGACGCCCTTCGCGTCGGCGACGGTGATTTTGACGCCTTTGTCGGTGGCTTCGGTCTTTGTGGTCTTGTGATTCGTGAGCAGGGTGAGGCCCTGCTTCGTGAGGGATTTCTCCAGCGCCTGCGAGACTTCGGTATCCTCGACGGGCAGGACGTTTGGCAGCATTTCGACGACGGTGACTTTCGTGCCGAAGGCGTTCCAGAAATAGGCAAACTCGATGCCGATCGCGCCCGCGCCGATCACGACGACGGACTTCGGCTGCTCGGCCAGCAGGAGGGCTTCCTTGGAGCCGATGACGGTCTTGCCGTTGAAGGGAAGACCCGGCATCGGCCGCGAGACGCAGCCGGTGGCGATGAGGACGTTCTTCGCGGTGTGCGTTTCGGCCTTGCCGTCGGCGAGCGCGACTTTTACTTCGCCGACTTTTTCGAGCGAGGCGGTGCCGCGGATGAAGTCGATCTTGTTTTTCTTGAAGAGGTAGTCGAGGCCGGCGGAGCCTTTTTCGGAGACGGTGCGCGAGCGCTTGATGATGGCGGACCAGTCATAGTCGAGGCCCTCGATCTTGAAGCCGAACTCCGCCGCGCGGTGCTTCATGTCGTGGTAGAGCTCGGCATTTTTCAGAAGCGCCTTGGTCGGGATGCACCCGTAGTTGTTGCAAGTGCCGCCGCCGCGTTCGAAGTCGACGACGGCGACTTTTTTACCAAGCTGGGCGGCGCGAATGGCACCGACGTAACCGGCGGGACCGGCACCAATGACAATGAGATCGTAGTTGGCCATGAGAGAAGGGATGAGGAAGAGTTGCGGGGCGGTCCGGCGGCTAGAACAGCATCAGGGCCGGGTTTTCGATGAGCTTGCGGAGCGCGCCGAGGTATTCGGCCCCGACCGCGCCATCGACGACGCGGTGGTCGCCGCTCAGCGAAACATTCATGCGCTGGCCGACGACGATTTCGTCCTTCGCCTTGACGACCGGCTTTTTCACGATGCCGCCGACGGCGACGATCGCGGACTGCGGCGGATTCACGATGGCGTAGAACTGGTCGATGCCGTAGCTGCCGAGGTTCGAGACGGTGATCGTGCCGCCGGCGAATTCCTCGGGCTTCAGCTTTTTCGTGCGGGCGCGGGTGGCGAGGTCCTTCACGGCGGCGCTGATTTCGCGGAGCGAGAGGGTCTGCGCGTTGCGAATGACTGGCGTGACGAGGCCGTCATCGACGGCGACGGCGACGGAAATATTCACGCTGCCGTATTCCATGACGTGATCGCCACCCCAGGCGGCGTTGACCTTCGGGCACTGCTGTGCGGCGCGGGCGACGGCGAGGAGGATGAAGTCGTTGACGGTGATTTTGCCGAGGCCGGCAGCTTCGTTGGCGGCGTTCACCTCGGCGCGCAGACGCATGAGCGGCGCGGCATCGACTTCGACGGAGAGATAGAAATGCGGGATCTGCGTTTTGCTCGCGAGCAGGCGCTCGGCGATGATCTTGCGCATGCCGGAGAGTTCGATGCGCTTCTCGTCGCCGCCGGTTTTTTCGAGCTTGATCGGGGCGGGCGCAGCCGGGGCGGTGGTGCGCGGAGCGGAGCCGGCTGCCGGCACGTCTTTTTCGACGATGCGGCCGCCGGGGCCGGAACCCACGACGCCTTCAAGGCTGACTCCGCGTTCGGCGGCGACCTTCTTCGCGAGGGGTGAGGCTTTCACGCGACTGGAACTCGGAGCGGCGGGCTGGGACGTAGCGGAGGCTGAGGGCGCGGACTTTGCCGCTGCGGGAGCGTCGGCGGCCTTTTCGGCTTTGGCCGGAGCGGCCGCGGGAGCGTCGGCAGATTCCCCGTCGCCGAGAATGAGGGCGATCTTCTGGCCGACGCCAATTTTGCCGCCTTCCTTGACATAGACTTCCTTGAGGACGCCTTCGTCGAAGGATTCCATTTCCATCGTCGCCTTGTCGGTCTCGACTTCGGCGAGGATGTCGCCCATTTCGACTTTGTCGCCTTCTTTCTTGAGCCAGCGAACGAGGGTTCCCTCGGTCATGGTGTCGCTCAATTTCGGCATGTTGATAACGGGCATAGGAGTAAGGCTAAGGGCTGAAGGCTAAATGCTGAACGGGTGGTCGCGATTCGGCGATTAGAGAATGCCGAGGGCTTTTTCGAGGATGCGCTCGACGGTCGGGAGCTGGAGCTTCTCGACTTCGGGGCTATACATCGCGGGAGCGTCGATGGTGCAGACGCGACGAATGGGGGCGTCGAGTTCGTCGAAGATTTTTTCCTGAATCATCGTGGCGACCTGAGCGGAGACGCCGCAAAAGGGCTTGTTCTCATCGACGAGGACGACGCGGTGCGTCTTGCTGACGGAGCGCAGGATCGCTTCTTCGTCGATCGGGCGAATGGACCGCAGGTCGAGCACCTCGGCCTGGATGCCGCGCTCGTCGGCGAGCTGCTCGGCGGCTTTCAACGCAGTGAGCGCCGCGCGGCCGTGAGCGATGAAGGTGATGTCGCTGCCCTCGCGCTTGATGTCGGCCTTGCCGAGAGGGATGAGGTATTCCTCCTCGGGGACTTCGCCCTTCTCGCCGTAGAGCAGGGTGTTCTCCATGAACATGACGGGATCGTTGTCGCGGATTGCCGTCTTCATGAGCCCCTTGGCATCGTAGGCCGTGGCAGCGCTGACGACTTTGAGGCCGGGAATGTTCGCGAGCCAGTTCTCCGGCGTGTGCGAATGGGTGGCGCCGACGCCGGTGCCGCCGTTCGCGGGGCCGCGGATGACGATCGGGCAGTTGATGAGGCCGCCGCTCATGTAGCGGACGCAGCCGGCGTTATTGATGATCTGGTCGTAAGCGACGGTGCAGAAGCTCCAGAACATGAGTTCGATGACCGGGCGCAGACCCAACATCGACGAGCCGACCGCCATGCCGATGAAACCAGCCTCGCTGATCGGCGCATCGACCATGCGCTTGTCGCCGTATTTTTTCCACAGGCCGCGGGTGACCTTGTAGGCGCCGTCGTATTCGGCGACCTCTTCGCCGATGAGATAGACGTTCGGGTCGCGCTCGATTTCTTCGGCGAAGGCCTGGTTCAGGGCGTCACGATATTCGATAAGGGCCATCTTTTTGAAAATGTTGGAGCGTTAGTCGTTGAAGAAATGGCGGCCGGTGCGGCCGGCCTCGGTCTGGCGATCCACTTCAAAATAGACGTCCTCGTTGATGGCCTCGAAGGTTGGCACAGGACTCTCCTCGGCAAACTTCACCGCAGCTGCGGCTTCGGCCTGGGTTTCCTTGTTGATCGCGTCGGCCTCGGCCTCGGTGACGATGCCTTCCTCGATGGCGCGGCGGCGCCAGAGCAGCACGGGATCGTGGAGGTTCTTGAATTTCTCGATTTCCTCGGCGCTGCGGTAGCCGCCCTTGTGCTTGGCGTCGGCGACGGAATGGCCGTAGTGGCGATAGGTGTCGATTTCGAGAACCGTGGGGCGTGATTCGTTGTGGGCGCGCTCCATGGCGGTCCAGGTCTTGGCGCGGACTTCGTAGAGATCCTCGCCATTCGCGATGTCCCAGACGATGCCGAAGCCGTCGGCGCGTTCGGCGAGGCAATTCTTGATCGCGGAGGAACGGTCGAGACTGGTGCCCATCGAGTAACGGTTGTTCTCGATGACGTAGATGATCGGCAGATCCCACAACGAGGCAAGATTCAGGCACTCGTAATACACGCCTTGATTCACCGCGCCGTCGCCGAGGAATGCGAGGGCGGAGCCTTTGAGGCCCTTGTATTTGACGGCGTAGGCGAGGCCGAGGCCGAGCGGAGTCTGGCCGGCGACGATGCCGTGCCCGCCCCAGTAATTTTTATCGGGCGCGAAGAAGTGCATCGAACCGCCCTTGCCCTTCGAGCAACCGGTGGCCTTGCCGAAGAGTTCGGCCATGCATTCGTTCATCCCCATGCCGACGGCAAGGGCATGACCATGATCACGATACGCGGTGATGACGTGATCGTTCTCGCCGAGCAGCGAGCAGGTGCCCACGGCGACGGATTCCTGGCCGATGTAGAGATGGAGGAAGCCCGCCATCTTGCCCTCATTGTAATGCTTGAGAGCGACGCGTTCGAAATTACGGATCGCATACAACTGTCGCAGAAACCGGATCTTGTCTTCCTTGGTGAGCGAGGCGTTGATGGGCGCTTTCGCGTAGTCCACCGGGCTGACCTCGGTTTCGGCGGTTGTTTCGGTCATATTTCGATAACGGTTTGAAGGTCGAGGGGGAAGCAAGGCAAGTGCCCGTATTTCCACGCCAAGCCCTGAATATTTCCCGACCGTGCCCAGCTTGGCAACAGGGAAAAATCGGAGACGGGTTTTTGAGGGAGCCAAGGTGCGGCGGAGCGGACCTGTCGGGAAGGAAGGGAATCGCCAACGCCGGCGCGGCTGACACTGAGCGGCGAGACCCGGCGCTAGGGCTTGTCCTGCACCTTGCGGAATTTTTCCAGCTTCGGCTCGATCACGGCCTCGCTGTAGGGATAGCTCGGATTATTTTTGTAGAAATCCTGGTGATACTTCTCGGCGGGATAAAAGACCTTGAGCGGCTTGATCTCCGTGACAATGGGATCCTTGAAATCCTTTTGCGCGGCGGCCTTCGATTTTTCGGCGATGGCGCGTTCGTCGTCGTCCTGCGTGAGGATGATCGAGCGGTATTGCGTCCCGCTGTCCGCGCCCTGGCGGTTCAACGTCGTCGGATCATGCGCCTGCCAAAACAAATCAATAATCTTTCCGTAGGAAATTTTCGCGGGATCGTAAGTGATCCGCACAACCTCGGCGTGTCCGGTGCGGCCGGTGCAAACCTCCTCGTAGGTCGGATCTTTCGTAGCGCCGCCGGCGTAGCCTGAGACAACGGCTTCGATGCCGGGCACGCCCTCATACATGGCTTCGACGCACCAGAAGCAGCCGCCTCCAAGCACGGCGGTTTTCGAATTTGCAGTCATGGGTTCAGCGTGGGTGACGGGTTGAATGGACGCGAGGGTTGCGGCCAGGAGCCATAATTTCATAACGGGATGAGGCGCCGGGGGCGCGTTCTATTCCCGCGTCACCATTGCTCGATCAACATCGTCAGATCGCCGACAAGCGCATCGATTTTTTTGAGGTCCTTGCGACGGCCCTTTTCGGGCTTGATGGAAAACTTCCGCAGCAGCGTGAGCATGTCGCGCAGATCACGCATTTTCGCGGCCGGAATTTTCTTCGCGCTGGTCAGCTTGCCGACGGACTCCTGGACGAGGCCGATCTCCTCCTCGAGGCGGCCCGCATAGGCCAGCAGCGCGGAACGAAATTCGCCACGCAGGGCGTCGAGTTCTTCGACCACCGATTTTGCGGGAGATGCCTCGGGCGAAGGGGAATCCATAAGAGTGCTGTTTATCAGAGCCAGTCGAGGCAGGCAAGGGTCGTCAGCCGTCGAATCAGGGTCGGTATTGAACATGAAATGTCTGATAGTTCCGATCCTTGTTTTCGCAACCGGAATCAGCGACGCTCTCCCCGTGGAAATCGAACGCTGGCTCGACGCGGCGCGCTCGGTGCGGGAGCGCGCCTACGCGCCCTATTCGCAATTCAAGGTTGGCGCTGCATTGATCGCGGCCGACGGGCGAATCTTTACCGGCTGCAACGTGGAAAACATCAGCTTCGGCCTGACCATGTGCGCCGAGCGGGTGGCGATCGGCCGCGCCATCGCGGAAGGAGCGACCGACTTTATCGCCATCGCCATTATGGCCGACACCGCGTTTCCTGTCAGTCCCTGCGGAGCGTGTCGGCAGGTCTTGGCGGAATTCAATCCCCAACTGCCGATTCATCTCGGCACGCTCGACGGAGCGGTGGAAACTTTCCATCTGACGGAGCTCTTGCCCCGTGCCAGCACCGGTATTTTGGATCGTCCTTGATGTTCTACGTGGAACATAGGGAACGATAGCAGGAGGAGAGTTCTCTTTTCCTTGGCCGATGTGCTAAGGTCTGCGCTCTTCGAAGTTCGATGTTTCACTATCCCAAATCCTACGATGTCATCGTGATCGGTGCCGGCCATGCCGGGATCGAGGCGGCCCTTGCGGCGGCGAGGCTCGGCTGCGAAACGCTGCTGCTCACGCAGAATGCGGATACGGTCGGACAGATGTCCTGCAATCCCGCCATTGGAGGGCTCGCAAAGGGACACATGGTTCGCGAGATCGATGCGCTCGGAGGCGCCATGGGGCGGAATGCGGACGCCACGGGAATTCAATTTCGCATGCTTAATGCCACCAAAGGGCCCAGCGTGCGCGCCCCGCGGGCGCAGTGCGATAAGAAGGCCTACCAGTTTCGGCTCAAGGCGGAGCTGGAGGCGACCCCGGGCCTCGATCTGAAACAGGGCAATGTGACGCGCTTGACCACCCATGGCGACCAGGTTACCGGAGTCGAGACGAGCTTTGGGGTCACGTTCTCCGGTCGGGCGGTTGTGGTGACAACGGGGACATTCATGCGCGGGTTGCTGCACGTGGGTCTGCGCAACCAGACGGGCGGACGCATGGGCGACACGGTTTCGACATTTAGTGATTGTCTGCGGGAACTGGGCTTCGAGGTCGGGCGCTTCAAAACGGGCACGCCTTGCCGCCTCCTCGCGGCCTCGATCGATTTTTCCGTGTGCGACCGTCAATTGGGCGATGACCCGCCGCCCCGGTTCAGCTTTCTGGAAGGAGATCTCGCCTCCGCGGATCAGGAACTCTTCACGTTGAATCGACAAGCTGCCGGGAAGTTCCACGTGGAACAAATTCCGTGCTGGATCACCCACACCAACGAGAAAACCCACGCGATCATCCGCGAGAATCTCCATTTGTCGCCGCTTTACGCCGGGCGGATCGAAGGGGTGGGGCCTCGCTACTGCCCGTCGATTGAAGACAAGGTCGTGAAATTTGCCGAGAAGACGAGTCATCAGCTCTTTTTGGAACCGGAAGGCCGTCACACCGGGGAAATCTACGTGAACGGCATTTCGACGAGCCTCCCCTTCGAGGTTCAGTATCACTTCATCCGCAGCGTGCGGGGTCTCGAGCGTGCGGAAATGCTGCGTCCCGGCTACGCGGTGGAATATGACTATTGCCCGCCAACCCAGCTCCAGCGCACGCTCGAAACCAAACGCATGGGCGGTCTCTATTTCGCCGGCCAGATCAATGGCACCTCGGGATACGAGGAGGCGGCCGCCCAAGGCTTGATCGCCGGGGCCAACGCTGCGCTGAAAATTATGGGCCAATCGGAATTCGTTCTAGCCCGGTCGGAGGCATACATCGGTGTGCTCATTGACGATTTGGTTACGGTCGGCACGCCGGAGCCTTACCGCATGTTTACCAGTCGGGCGGAGTATCGACTGCTTCTCCGCCAGGACAACGCCGATTTTCGGCTCACCGGCCGAGGAATCGAAAGCGGACTCGTGAGAGGGGAGCGCCGCGCGCAATTCGAGCGCAAGCAGTTTCTGCACAAGAACTTGCGGGAGAAGATCAAGGGCTGGACCGTGGACGGAGTGGCGCTCTCGCAGTGGTTCAAGCGTCCAGAAAATCAGCATCAGCGCCTGCCGGCGGAAATACGAGCGGAATTCCCGGATGCCCTTTGGGAGGTCGTCGAAACGGATCTCAAATACGAAGGCTACATTCGCCGTCAGGAGGAGCAGCTGGCCCGCACCAGCCGTCATGAACACCGGAGCATTCCGCCAGCCGTCGATTTTGGCTGCATTCACGGGCTTCGCAAGGAAGCCGCGGAAAAGCTTGCCCGCGTTCGCCCTGCGACGCTGGGGCAGGCGTCACGGATCAGCGGGGTGACGCCGGCGGATCTCGGCCTGTTGAGCGTCTGGCTGGAGCGGAATGCGGCCGCGCCTACGCGCGAATAGCGTCAATTAGGAGAGGCAACCCGGCAGCGTGCGATTTGGGATTGGGGACGAACGCGATGACGATCTCCGGCGAAGGGTCCGCAAGCGGAATACGATGGGCGTCGAGGGCGCCGCGATCGGCGGTGGTGCAGAATGCCACTCCGACACCCAGCGACACCCTCCAGAAACGGTGCTGAAGCGACGACGAAGCGAGGTCCGTCGAAATCGTCACGCCGTCTGCTTCCAGCCGGCGCACCGCCGCTTGCTCGGCCGCGGAGCGTTGATCGAAAGGTGATAGCAGCAGGGTTTCGCCAATGAGGTCCGCCGGGGCAAAGTCATTTCGCTCGCAGAGACGATGTTTGGGTGGAACGGCGACTTGAATTTTCGCGCTTTCCAGAACAATGGCTCCGGCTGGCATGGCGTCCCGGGCAAACTCGGAAATTGCGCCGTCGGGAGCGGAATCTGTCGCGGCAGCCATTGGGATGGCCGCGAGTCGGAGACCGCGGTGTTTGCGGAGAAATTTGCGCAAGCGACGGGTGATGGTATCAGACAGCGCGCCGTCCGAATATTGGATCGTGATTTTGCCGAGGCGTCCCGCCGCCTCGTCTTGAATCCGCAAAAGGGCGCGGTCGGTTTGGGCGAGAATGGCGCGGGCGTCTTCCAGGAAGCGATGTCCGGCTGGCGTGAGTTCCACTCGGCGATTTTCGCGACGGAAGAGCGAACAGCCCAATTCCTTTTCCAGATTGCGAATCTGGACACTCAGCGGCGGCTGGGCGATGTGCAGCGAACGCGCCGCCTCGGTGAAGTTCAATTTCTCGGCGACCGCGACAAAATAGCGAAGATGACATATTTCCATATGATAAAAGTATCAATCAAGCATGATTGATTCAATATGATCATTTTCGGGCGCATCTTCCGATCCTAAAGGAAGGAAAACCCGCCGTCCCCCTCGACATTGGCGGGAAACGGAGCATCTTGACGCTGCATTTTCCCCCAACCTATGAAGTTCTCCGCTGGATGTCTGGCGAGCGTTCTGCTCGTTCCCGTCGTCGCCTTTGCCCAATCGAAAATCACGGACGATGCCGCGCCCGACGCGGCCACACTCGACGTGCAGATGGCGGCGCTGGCGAAGATGCGCGAGCAAAAGAAGATGCAGTATTTCCTGCGGATGCGGGATGAGATTGGAGATGCGATTTCGTCTCCGGGGGCCGCGGGCAACTACGTGCTGGATTGCATGCGAAAAGTGCGTTTCGAGGGACACCCGGGGGGAAATGTCGAATTTTCTGAATGGAAGAAGAAAAACATCGGTCTGTATTCGGACCACGATTTCGAGCAGGCCGCGAATCTGCATTTGCGTTATCTGGCGCTTACGCTCAAACGCGCGACGTTGGATTCCGCGGAACCGGTGATGCAGGAAACCTGGGATTACCTAGGTCTGTTAAAGAAATCGCAGGACGTGATCGTGGGGCATTTGCGCGATCCCGCGCAGGTAAAGATCCAGGTCTATGACGAAAAGAAGCGGGAAGTGACGGGCGAGATGATTGCCCAGATCGACGACATCAAACTCGCAAACGCTGCGAATACACGCGCCTACATTGAGGAGTTGTTGAACGGGAGCGTGAACGGCGGCCTGGCGGCACAGGCTTTGAAACTCGACAAATTGCTCCAGGGCATTTCGGAGTGGGAAATGGTGCCGGGAAATTTTTCGGGCATCATGGAGCAGGACATTCGAAGCGTGCTTCGGAAGACGAAAGACCCACGTCTGGTGGCGACCTGGGACGATGAAATCGCTTACTTGAATGCGCTGACCAAACTCAAAAAGGATGAGCAGGCGGAGAGCGAATTTGAAAAGGAAACTTATCCGCGGCTGCGCTGGAAACAGGCGAACGATGTCGAGCTGGTCGGGATGCCGAACCGCGCGTTGACGATGCGGATCGGCCTCGCCAAGCAGTTCCCGGAGCACCCCGATTTCGAGCAATGGACCAGCGAAATTTCTTCGGATTTGAAGAAACGAAAGGCCGCGGCGCTGGCGGCGAAATCGGACGAAAAGAAATCCTCGGCAGCCGATGCCAACGGCGCGCAACCCCCGGCGGCGACTTCCTCGCCGGCGGCCATCCCGCAGCCAAATTAGCGCAGATCAGAAAATTTCCGTGGCCACAAAAAAGCACGAGAAGTCACAAAAGGAAACAAGCCATCCCAGCGTTTTTTTGTTTCGTAGTGCTTCATTGCGGCCATGACTTTTCTTAAAATGCTTTAGCGGATTCCGCGGCGGCGAGCACGGTGCGGGCCACGGCGATCAGCCGCTCGCGAAGGGGGTGGGCACGAGCGGAGAAGGCGCGTTGGTGGATTTCGTAGGCGTGGCGTCCGGATTCCGTTTCGATCGCGATGGGGGGAAAACCCAGAGACGAAAAGTCGTAGGGGCTCGCCCGCATGTCGATTTCCCGAATATCATGGGCGAGTTCGAAGGCGTCGGCGACGAGTTCCGAGGGCGTGAAGGGCGCGAGTTTGTAGGCCCATTTGTAGAGATCCATGTTTGCATGGAGACAGCCGGGTTGCTCGTTTTCGGAAATGGACTCGCGGGTGGGCTGAAGGCGATTGAGTGGACGGGCCTCCGCGGTGAAAAAGCGGAAGGCGTCGAAGTGGCTGCAGCGCACGGGAAGGGTCTCGAGCACTGCTGCGGTGCCCTTGCGGCCGAGTCGCAGCGGCCAGCGCGGATGGCGCACGTCGTCGGCCCGATAAACCATGGCCCATTCGTGAAGGCCGGCGCAGCCATGGAACGCCGGGCGGCTTTGGACGGCCGCAAGCATGGCGATCAGCCAGCGGAGGAACGTGAGACGTTCCGGTTTCAGTCGAGTCGTCGTGACGCTGATTCCGCCGGGGATGCGTTCGTAATGGGGCCAGGCGAGGAATTCCTCCGCGCCGGCGGCTTCAAGCGTTCTTCCGATGCCCGGATGCCAGCGGCGCAGGTGAGCGGGCCGGTAGGAGTAGTATTGAAAAAGAAAATCGTGGACGGGATGCGCTTCGCCGACGGCCGAGCGGGCGAGGTGCGGCTTGATCCACGGCGCGACGCGCGCCTCGTGCGACGCGCGGAGCACTCCCCAAGCGGCCTCGGCGAGCGTGTTCGCCGCCGGGGTCGAGCAGGCTTCGCCCGTCGTCATGGCCGCTTTGAAAAAAGCCGGGAGCTACGCGGCGTCGGCGCTCTCATCGAGCCACTCGCAATAGGTTTTGCTGAGTTTGTTGGCGATCTCGATGAGGCGGAGCTGGGTGCGGTCGAGGTATTGATGGAGGCCGACTTCAAATACGCTTTCGATGGTCGCGTAGTCGATGTTTGCGCGCAGCTGGCCGGAGAGGCGCTCGGCTTCGTTGTGGAAACCGGAGATGCCGCTGCCGGAGATGCGGTGGATGGCGCGATCCATGTTGTCCACGGAAAAGCGGATCGAGCGGGGAAAGGTGGGATGGAGGATGAGAAATTCCGCGACATCCCAAGCGGTGACGTGGCCGACGCGAATCTTGAGGTAGGCCTCGAGGGCGCTACAGGATTTGAGCACGGCCATCCATTGGGTGAGATCGACGCTGCCGCCGACGCGTTCGCCCTGGGGCAGGAGGATGTGATATTTCACGTCGAGCACGCGGGAGGTGGAGTCGGCGCGCTCGAGAAATTTGCCGGCCTGGATGAAATCCCAGCCTTCGCCGTGCGTCATTGTCGCGTCGGTGATGCCCTGGAAGAGGTGCGAGCCATCGATGATGCTGCGGTAGAAATCGTGCGGTGTGCTGCGATAGTCGGCGCGGGCTTTTTCGCTGCGCAGGTAGAGATAGAGCTTGTTGAGGTGCTCCCACATCTCGCTCGAGATTTGCTCGCGCACGGTGCGGGCATTTTCGCGAGCGGACGAAATCGAGGAGATGATCGAATGCGGATTTTTCTTCTCGAAGGTGACGAATTCCATCACGGACTCGCCATCGATGTGGTCGTAAAGCGTGTTGAAAAGCTCCTGGTCCTCGAGCGAGGCGAGCACGGGCTGCCAGTGCTCGCGGACGGAGTCGTGATCCGCATCCTCGAGGTCGAGCATGAGGTTCATGTTGACGTGGAGCAGGCGGGAATTCGTCTCAGCGCGCTCGATGTAACGGCTCAACCAATAACAGGAATCAGCGACGCGACTTAACATCAGGCGGGAATGGAGGATGATTGCGACTGGGATTGCACCGGCGCGGGCGACTCGTCTTCTTCGTCGAGCACCCAGGTGTCCTTGCTGCCGCCGCCTTGGGAGGAGTTCACGACGAGTGAACCCTTCTTCATCGCGACGCGGGTGAGGCCGCCGGGGACGATGGAAATTTTTTCGCCGCAGAGGACGTATGGGCGCAGGTCAATATGGCGGCCCTCGATGTCTCCGTCGCAGAACGACGGGGAGCGGGAGAGGCTGATGACGGGCTGCGCGACGTAGCCGCGGGGATCGGCGAGGATCGCCTGGCGGAATTTTTCGATCTGCTCCTTGGTGGCGTGCGGGCCGATGAGCATGCCGTAGCCGCCGCTTTCGTTGGCGGATTTCACAACGAGGTTCGCGATGTTCTCGAGGATGTATTTGCGGTCGGAATCGACGGCGGAGAGGAAGGTTTCCACGTTCGGGAGGATGGGATCCTCGCCGAGGTAGAATTTGATCATCGCCGGCACGTAGTAGTAGGTCGCCTTGTCGTCGGCGACGCCGGTGCCGATGGAATTGGCGAGGGCGACGTTGCCCGCGCGGTAGGCATCGACGAGGCCGGGAACGCCGAGCACGGAATCCTTGCGGAAGACGAGCGGATCGAGGAAGTCGTCGTCGATGCGGCGGTAGATCACATCGACCTGCTTGAGGCCGTGCGTCGTTTTCATGTAAACGCGCTGGTTTTGCACGATGAGATCGGCGCCGACGACGATCTCGATGCCCATTTCGCGGGCGAGGAACGAGTGCTCGAAATACGCGGAGTTGAAGATGCCGGGCGAGAGGACCGCGATGGTCGGATCGGGATTATCGTTCGGCGCGATGTGGCGCAGGACGGCGAGCAACTCCTGCGGGTAGCGATCCACCGGGCGGACGCCGTATTTTGCGAAGAGGCCGGGGAACACCCGCTTCATCGCCTGGCGATTTTCCAGCAAATACGAGACGCCCGACGGGCAGCGACCGTTGTCCTCGAGCACCAGATAATCGCCCTTGCCGTCGCGAATGAGATCCGTGCCGCAGACATGGATGTAGATGTTCTTCGGCACGTCAAAGCCCATGAACTCGGGCCGGAAATGCTTTGCGCTATGCACGATGTCCGCGGGGACGATGCCTTCCTTGATGATGTGCTGCTCGTGATAGACGTCGTGCAGGAACATGTTCAGCGCGGTGAGGCGCTGGGCGAGGCCCCGCTCGATGTGCTCCCATTCCTTCGCGGCGACGATGCGCGGAATCAGGTCGAACGGGAAAATGCGCTCGGTGCCCTCGTCCCCGCTATAGACGGTGAACGTGATCCCCTGGTTGAGGTAGGAATGCTCGGCAAGCACCGTCTTTCGCTCGAACTCCGCGGGGTCCATGTCGGCGAAACGTGCCAGCAATTTTGCGTAGTGGGGGCGGACTTTGCCCGCCGAGTCGAACATCTCGTCGAAAAACCCCCCGACCTCGTAATCGGTAAACATCCCCTGCATTGGTAGCTGGAAAAGTGCCAATCGCTCAGGCCTTTGCAAGATCGAATTGCCAATTTTGATTTGCGGTTGGAAACTCACGTCCAATTCATGGGTCAGCGGACACAATTTGCGGCGGGAGTGCTGCCGGCCGGCCGGCCGGCGCTGATCGGAGTGATCCACCTCAAGCCGCTGCCGGGTTCCCCGCAATGGGGCGAAAATTTTGCGGCGATCCTGAAGTCGGCGACGAGCGACGCCCAGGCTTACGAACGGGGTGGCGCCGACCTGCTCGTCGTGGAGAACTTTGGCGACGTGCCGTTCACAAAAAACGCCGTGCCACCGGAGACGCTCGCCGCCATGGCGGTGGCCGGCGCGGCCGTGCGGGCGGCCACGAAGCTGCCGATCGGCTTCAACGTGCTGCGCAACGACGCCCACGCCGCGCTGGCCCTGTGCGCGGCGTGCGGAGGATCGTTCATTCGCGTGAACGTCCACACCGGCGCGATGGTAACGGACCAGGGATTGATCGAGGGAAACGCGTTCGAGACCGTGCGCCTGCAACGCCGCCTCGCGCCCACCGCGCAAATTTTTGCCGACGTGCTCGTGAAGCATGCGTGCCCGCTCGGCGACCTCCCCATCGAAA
>Ga0157378_10001312_pt1 | contig 22366 bp, 22 predicted proteins | sample M65metaG_FD_115309 | JGI IMG/M metagenome (GOLD analysis project Ga0157378, IMG submission 115309) | Miscanthus rhizosphere microbial communities from Kellogg Biological Station, Michigan, USA - M6-5 metaG | ecosystem: Host-associated > Plants > Roots > Rhizosphere > Soil | place: USA: Michigan...
GCTGCCGCAGCAACTGGTAACCGTGCTGACGCAAAGGGAAATCGCGAATCAGGAGATCGCGACGTACCAGATGCAGAAGGCCGCGCAGGATCAGCGCATCGAGACGGAGAAAGCCAAGGGTACTGCCGACATGCAGGCCGATCTGGCCAAGTCGCAAGTGGGTGTCAACATCCAGACCAACCGCACGGCTTCGCGAAAAATGGAAGCCGAAGGCGAGGCGACCTATATCGAGCAGACCGGCACGGCGCAAGGCGCTCAGGTCCGTTCGGTGGGCCTGGCCCGGGCGGAAGCCTATGAGCGTCAGGTGAAGGCTCTGGGCGAAAGCGCCACGGCGTTGGTGAACGCGGTGGAGGCGCTGTCCAAGAGCAATGTACCCTTCGTTCCCAGCACTTTGGTGATGGGGAATAACGGAGGGGGTACTCTGGACGGCCTGATGGCTCTGATGATGCGCCAGGTGGGGGCGAATCTGCCTCCGCGGGCGTAATCAGTGCGGGTGGGCAGGCGGCGATCTTGTCGCCTGTCCCAGCCTCCGGTTGTCAAGGGCAAGTTGCCTGGGTTATCCTAGAGATTCGCATGGCAAACACATTATCCGCGCAGAAGCGCGTGCGCATAGCTGAACGCCGGACGGCAGTAAACCGGACCCGCAAGACTCGTCTGCGGTACCAGATCCGGGCGATGCGCCGGCTGCTGGCTGCTAAGGACGCCAAGGGCGCCGCTGCAGAGGCTTCCAAGACCTTTTCGGTGATCGACCGCGCCGCCAAGTGGGGCATCATCAAGAAGAACTCGGCTGCCCGCTACAAGAGCCGCCTGACGCTGCACCTGCGCAAGCTCGCGGCATAGGCCACCTAGCGAGCCGTAAGCGCGAGTATCATTTCTTCCATCAGAATGCGGTCGTCCGGCCGCGCATCCCGCAGTCCCCGATCCGCTTCGAATACCCGTTGCACTGCCTGCTGAAGCCGTTCTTTCGAGAACGCCTCCATGGTCTGCTCGATCTGCCGGGCTCGTTCCGGCCACATCCGTCCACCCATTTTGTTGAAGTGCGCCTGGATCTGCCCCGCGCCTCGCAAGCCGGCTTCGCGAGCTGCCAGCGCCGTGCGGAACTGCGTGGCCAGGAACGTCAGAGCCAGCGGCATATACTCGCCGGCGCGCGTGAGCGTGTCCAGAAGCTCGAGTGCGCGCGTCCGATCGCCTCGACCCAGTGCGGCAACCAATCCGAAGATGGTGGCCGATTGCGCGTCGGGAACCAGCGTGGCGATATCGTCGGCCGTGATCTTGCGCGTGGTCCCGGCGAACAGCCGAAGCTTTTCGATTTCAGTCGAGATGCGCGAGGCATCGCCGCCGGTCGCTTCAAGCAGCAGCGCGAGCTCGGCCAGGCCCAGTTGGATGCCAGCTTCTTTAGCGAGCCTTTGGGCCTGGAAGCGGGCGGCTTCGGGAGCGTACGGGCGAAACTCCACCTTGGCAGGTATGGCTGAATAAAACGCTTCCACGCGCTCGATGCGGGCCTTGTCTTCGCCTTCAAATTCGTAACGGGCGCAATCGAACACCAGAATCACGTCGGGGGTCGGCTCGCGCAGGTAGGCGGCCAGACCGCCCTGAGGATTTTCATCTTCATCGTCTGTCTCCTCGGAAGCGCGGCCGCGCGGGCCCCGTGGAACGGCGGCTTCGGCTCCCGCCAGCCAGATCACGCGACGCGAAGCGAACAACGATAAGGCGCGGGCGTCATCCAAAGCAGCGGCTAACGGCATCCGATCGAGGTCGTGCCGGGTGAACCCGTCTTCACGCTGATCGGGCGGCAGGGCGGCATCCAACAGCGCACGCCGGCATTTGGTGCGCTCGTACGCTTCCGGACCGATGAATAGATATGCCGGCTCGGGTCCGTTCTTGGCAAGCCGGGCCAGAAACTGTTCCGGAGTCATTAGAAATTCTGGAGAACCGCGCTGACGATGGAGCGGGCGACTTCCTGTCCTGCCCGCTTGAGCGCCGGATCGCTTTCTTCAAAGTATTGGGTAGCGTTGGGGCTGATCTGATACGTGTTGTGTATATCGAAATTCGGACGCGACAGGAGCACTTTGCCGGTAGCCCGCTCGGTCAGCGTGATCGATAGCTGCACGTGCATTTCTGCCAGCACGGCGCGTGTGTTGATGGAATCGAAAATAGTCGGATAGAAGGAGTAGCTGATGACCGTGCCGCGAAGGACGGCGTCGGCCGTATCGGCATCGGGGATGACACGATAACGCGTGCGGGTGATGAATTCCCGCGCGATGATTTCGGGAAGCTGGTCGGTCAGCTTGTAGCGCGTCGTCAGATTGTTGAAGGCCGGGATGGCGACGGTGTGGACGGTTTTCGGCAGAGATCCGCCACCGTCGGCGAAGCGATATCCGCAGGAAGCGGTGCAGAGAATGACAACGAGGAGCAAGCCTGCGGCCCGGATCATAAAGACTCCTGGGCCACTGCTACGGCATTCTCCGCGGCCAGGCGCAAATTGTCGGACACCAGCCAGAACCAGCATGCCCTCGGCTGGTTGTGATCCACGATAATCGCGCCGATGCTGAGACCGCTCTGCCCGGCCATGCCGACATTGGAGGGAGGCTCGTCCCGCCGCACATCCAGACCGGCCTCGGCCAGCGCTTTTGCGAGAGCTTCCGCGCCGGGATTCTCTTCGAATTCCACCCAGGCCGAAAGGCTGTGTCCGTGGAAGACCGGCGCTTGAATCAGGCGCAGGGACGGCATGGGTATGCCCGGCCAGGCGTCCAGTAGCGAAGCCAGATGCTTCTCCACTCGCTGTTCGATGCTTTCCAGCGGCTCCAGCGCTTCTTCGCCATAGCGTGCCAGCATGTTGAAAGCGAGCTGGGTATCGAATACGTCGGTCTTGAGCTTTTGAAACGCGAGCACTCCGACGGTCTGCTGGCGCAATTCTTCCAGGCCACGCTGGCCGCGCTCGCTGGCCGGCTCGAATACGTGCACCACGGACCGCTTGATCCGCGCGGATTTCGACAAGCGTCCCAGAAACATCGCCAGAGCGATAGCGGCCGGATGCGCGACCACCTGGATCGGCGACGGGTCTGGTCTTGTGGCTTCGGCTGAGGGCGCGCGCAGACGCGCTTCGGGTTGTTCTTCCAGGCCTCCCGCGAGGTCGATCAGTCGAGGGCCGTTCACAGGGTTGACCTTGAATACGCGGCGGCTGGATGCGGGCGAGCCTGCCAGGAATGCGACTTTGGCTCCGGTGAGACTCTCGGCCGAGAGCGGCGCCATTACCAGGGGTTCTTCTTCGTCGGCGGTCAGCGTTGCCGATCCGTCGGCAGCGGCGGAAATTAATTGGACCCGCGGAGCCGGCTGGCTTTCATCCAGCACCTCGCGCAACTCTTTCGCGAGAAGTGTGTCGCCGCCCACCAAGGCGATCAAGGGGCGTTCGGTCAGCTTAGGCAAAGGGAACCTCCGGAACTTTAACCAAATGGAACCTCTGGAACTCTAACCAAATGGAATCTCAGGTTCCTGTTCCACTGGACGCAGCCGGCGCCGCACGATGCCCCCGGCCCGGATCACAATTCCGCTCATCCCGTAAAACACCGCCATTCCGAGCAGCATGATCTGCGAAAGGTCCCAAATGAGGTAGATCAGTATACTGACCAGCACGAAGGTCAGTGGTGAGCGCGGACGCACGAAGCTCATCTCTTTAAAGCTGGGATACCGCCAGGTACTCACCATCAGGAACGAAAGCAGCCCGAGCATCACCAGCCACGCGGCGGAATACACCCACCACTCGACGGGACCGTACTCAACCAGGGCGTAGACCACCGCCGCGACCATGCCCGCCGCGGCCGGAATCGGCATCCCCACAAAATACTTGCGGTCCGATCGTCCCGGATTCTTGGGTACCGGATTTACCTGCACGTTGAATCGCGCCAGCCGCAAGGCGCCGCACAGCAGAAATACAAACGCGAAGAAATATCCAGCCCGATGCAAATGTTCAAGTGTGAGCGGAGCGGGCGGCGCTCCGGCGAATTCGACACCCCAGGTATACGCCAGCACCGCCGGTGCGATGCCGAAGCTGATCACGTCGGCCAGGGAATCCATCTCACGGCCGAAATCGCTGACGGTCTTGGTCATGCGCGCGATGCGGCCGTCGAGTCCATCCAGAAACACCGCCGCTCCGATGGCGATGGCGGCTGCGCGAAAGTGCCAGTTCGCGGTTTCCACTGAAGTTGCGATCAGCATCGCGCCGCGGAAAGATTCCATCATGGCGTAGAAGCCCAGGAACAAGTTGCCGGCAGTGAAGAAGGTCGGTAAGGCGTAGGCCGCGCGCCGTGGATGCCGTTCGGGTGAGCGGGGATCGATCAGCCGTTCCTGGAGCCGCAGTCGTTTCATGCCGTTCATAGAGGCTGGGCTCCTGTTTCACGGATGCGGGCGATGACGCTGGTTCCAGCGCTCACGCGCTCGCCGGCGTGCACCGTCAATTCCCATTCCGGACCCAGAAATACATCGACGCGGGAACCGAATTTGATCAGCCCAACGCGTTCGCCAGGGTCGAGAATGTCGCCTGCCTTTTTGTAACAAATGATCCGACGCGCAATCAATCCGGCGATCTGCTTGAACATGACGGTTGTGTGCACGCCGCCGACGACGCCATTTACGGTGATGGTGGTCTGCTCGTTCGCGTCACTGGCTTCAGATTTGTTGGCGGGCAGGAACTGGCCCTTTTTGTAACTGACGCAGGTGACCTTGCCGGGAATGGGCGTCCGGTTCACGTGGACGTCGAAGATATTGAGAAAGATGCTGATGCGGGTGGCGCCGGATGCGCTGGGCCGGATGGCGACCACTTTGCCGTCGGCGGGCGATACGGCCACGGGTCCCGCGGGAACCGGACGCTCCGGATCGCGGAAAAAATTCAGGCAGAACGCCGCCAGAATGTAAAACGGCAGGGCGAGGGGCCATCCCAACAGGTACGTCACGACTGCGGCGCCCAGCAGCAATCCGCCCGCATAGTAGTAGCCGTAAGACAGCATCCAACACTATTGTCGCATTCGAACCCGCGAACGCTAGAGCGGCCGCTCCCTCACTGTCGCGGCTGTGTAGCAGTCTTGCACCATGAGCTACCTGGCAGTGGCCGGCGTCAACGTGGATGGCGTAACCGGTTCCATATACGTGGATATCACGCTCTGATTGCCGTCTTTGTCCACCGCTTTCACGCCGATCACGACGTCATCGATGGAGACATCGGGCAGGGTGTAGGTGGTTACGTTGCCGACCCAGGTTTCACGTTCCCAGAGCGGCGAGGTAGTGGACCGCAGCATTACTGCATAGCCCGCAAGGTCCGGTTCGGTGTTCGGCAGCCAGTGCAACACCGCGTCATAACCCGACTTGCCCCTGGTCAGCAGCGGCGTGTGCCCGCCTTTGTTCGGACCCGACGAATAAGTCCAATTCAAAACCGGTGGAGCCGGCGCCAGAGCCAGACTGGCCAGAGCCGCGGCATTCATGCGCACGACGCGGGCGGTGTAGGGAACCGAGGTGTTGGCCAACGTATCGGTGGTGGAATGCTGATTCTTGTAATTCTCGCTGGGGGTGGTTAGCCGTACCGCGGGAAAGCCCTGATTCAGGAAGGGCGTATGGTCTCCTCCGCGCAGGAAGCGATCCTGCCGAAACACCATTTGAACCTGCATGGACGGCACAAAACGCTCCGCGATCTGCTTCATATAGCGGCCCAGCTCGCGAGTGGGAGAGTCTTCGGGGCCGGCCGCGAAGACACGCAGGATGTTGGTCGCCGACTGGCCGTTGCCGGACACATCGCTGCCGATGATGTCGTTATTCAGTACCGCCTCAATTTGCATGCCGGTCTTCTTCGCCATGTCGGCATAAACGGAGCTTCCGCTCAATCCGATTTCCTCAGCGGCAAAAGCGATAAAGACAATTGTCTTGTCGAACTGATACTGGCTCATCACCCGCGCCAGCTCCATGACGGCCGCCGTGCCGCTGCCATCATCGGTCACGCCTGGCGCAATCAGCTGATCGGCGGTCGCCTGGAAATCGAGCGGCCCGAGATCATTTTCGGGAGGGTTGATCCTGAGCAGCGTCCGGGCTTCGTTTTCATCCATCTTCTGCCGGACCGATTCGGCGATGCGCTGCTCGTCGCCTGTGAACGGCTTCCGGATCAGCGCGACCGAGTCGTAGTGCCCGGTCACCAGCACATAGCGGTCCTTGTGGATCGTACCCGGAAGCACCGCGACGACATTGGACAAGTCGACGTCCCGAATAATCTGTCCCTGGCGGGCGCCCTTCTTGACCGTGAAGTCCTGGTAGCTGACTTCCAGACGCGGGCTGAAGCTCTGCATCTGGTCGTGGATCCATCGCTTGGCCGCGCCGATTCCGTGTGCGGGATCATCTTGGGCCGAGAGCACGTACCTGGTCCCGAAGCTTTCGAGCTTTTGCAGCGTCGTCGCGATCCGGTCGGCCGAGATGGAATCGGTAATCGTTTTTACGCTGGGGTTCAGTTGGGTTCCCGGAGCCTGCGCGAACGCCGAAAACGCTACGACCAGCGATGAGAAGAGAATCGGATGTATTCGCTTCATGATAAATTGTATCCGAGATGAGCCAGGCTAAACCCGAGAACCAGATCGATTATATTGAGCTGCCCGCTTCCGATATAGCCAAAACCAAGACTTTTTACGGCTCGGTGTTTGGCTGGAAGTTTGAAGACTATGGTCCGGACTACACCAGCTTCCACGACGGGCGCATGGCCGGCGGGTTTAGCACGGAGGTTCCGGCACCCGGCAAGGGCGTGCTTTTGGTGCTGTATTCGAGCGATCTGGCGGCGATCCAGCACAAGATTCAGGCGGCCGGCGGCAAAATCGTGAAGGAGATCTTTTCGTTCCCGGGCGGGCGAAGATTTCACTTTGCCGATCCGAACGGCAACGAACTGGCTGTCTGGAGCGAGTAGCGCGACTACTTGCGCACTGCCAGCACGCTGGAGCCGGCCGGAACGCTCACTTTCACGGGTGCCTGCTTCAGGGTTGCTGAAAACCCACTCGGCTCGTTCGACGTGCGCACCCATATGGTTTGCATCGGGCCCTTGGCGAACTGAATCTCAACCGGAACATCCACCGAGAAGTTTTCATTGACAGCGGATTGCTCCAGAGTCCCCGATACCCTCCAGGATGGAGCGTTTTCCTTGGCGGACGCCTTCACCGAGTACTTCACACGCAGCGTGGGAATACCGGTTGAGTAGACCCAGTTATCGAAGAATGACTCGATCGAATCGGCGGAGACCCCCGGCGGCAGAGACTTCTTAACCAGATCGAGGAGATCCGCGCTGCTAACACCGCGGAACTCATACTGCTTGCGAAGCTCGGCCAGCACTTTCAGGAATCGCTCATTCCCGATCCTCTTGCGGAGCATGTGCAGGACCCACGCGCCCTTTTCGTAGGTGATCACGCGGAATGCCTCGGCTGATTTCGCGGCTTCCAGGCGATAGCCCCAGGTAACGGGTCCCGCCGACTCCAGGCTCTGGCCGTCCTCGCCGATGTGGAGAAGCTCGCGCTGAAAGTCGGCCATGACCTCTTCCAATGCCTTGGAGCCTTTCTTCTTTTCGATCCACATCAGCGCGGAGTAATGCGCCAGCGCTTCCATCAGCCACTCGTCCTGATAGCTCTTGCCGGTGACCACGTTGCCCCACCACTGATGGGCAACCTCATGGGCCACCATCAGGTCGGAGAAAAAAGTCTGCAATGTGGCGTTGCGCACGCCCGCGGGCCGCTCCAGCGGATCCAGATACGAGAGAGTCGATAGATACACCAGCCCCGGGAACCCTTGTCCGAAGGTTCCCGGAATCGGGGATACCGTAAGGGTTTTCAGCGGAGGCGGACCAAAAAGTCCCGAGTAATATTGGAAGCACGCAGCTACGTCGATGGCTACGGCGTTCAAGCGCGCCAGGGGATCGGGTGGCGGGACGTTTTGCACGATCGTGGTGATTTCCTCGCGCCGGGGACCGCGCGGCGGCTGGACCGTCTGGGTCACAGTAGTGGTGCGCGGAGGGGGTTGCAGCGCGGGGTCGAGCCCGCGATTTCCGAAAACATCCACGGTGAGCCCAGCTGCGGTAATGGAGCTTTTCTCGTACGTGCCGAGATTGAATCCGGCCAAGCGGATCGGCGTAAGGGTTCGGCGTTCGGTAATCCGCGCATCCCCTTCCACGCGGTCCGACACGATGTCGCCGGTGGTCACCAGGGTCAGACGCTTGGGATAGTTGAACGCCAGTTCGTAATTTGCGAAGGCTGCGCCGCTGTGTGGATACCAATTGGAGCGCGCGCGAACAGCATACACTCCGTTGCCGGGGCTGGTGATGATATCGCCTTCGTGTTCGAACTCGATCTGGTGGGTGCTGCCGGCGGCGAGCAATTCGGGCGAGGTGACCAGAAAGACTTCGTTCTCATCGGCGCGCAGGGCCCGGCTGCGGGCGGATTCCCGTGTCAGCAGTTCGACGGGCACGCCATCGATCCGGGCGGCCGTGACTTCCTCGGCGCGAGAGATTTCGAACGCGAAGGCCCGAAGCGGGCGGGAGCCGATCTGCATGGTCGCGCGTGTAGTCGCGCGCAAGCGAAGACTGTCGTCGAGTGTCGCCTCAATCCGAAATTTGGTGAGCGAAAACCCGGAGGTCCCGGCAGGCGTGGCCGCGGTACGGAAGCGCCGCGCGGCAAAGCTGGTCCAGATGTCGTAAGCAAAGCGCTGACTCCGCTCCATGAGTTGTCCGGCCAGAATCTGTTCGGTAGCGGCGGGATCGTAGACCACGTCGAAGTTGCCCAGGGTCTTCCCGCCGATCGCGGCGAACAGGAGGCCGTCGGGCCGCCCGGGCGAGAGCAGGTCGCCTGCGATGCGAGGGGCGAAGCTGTCCAGGATATTCGACACCACCGGAGCCCATTGCTCGGACAGAAGAGGGGCCATCTCCGGCGCTTTACGCGCGGATCCTTGTTTCTCGATGCTCTCCAGCAGATCGCGTCCGGAACTGTCGGTGAACATCAGCACGGCAGCTCGAAAATGCTCGTCGAGATTGGGAGATCCGGTGTAGCGGGCTAGCGACTGGCGTTCGGCGCGCACCGGCGGCAAAAGCAGAATTTCACCATCGCCACCTTCCACGTCGGCGGTGAAGACGGCAGCGATGCGTTCGCCGGCTACAGGTTTGGCAAAGATAAGATACCCGTCGTTGAAGTACAGCCGGATATCTTCCTTAAACAGGCTCAGGTCGCGAACGCGATAGCATTGCTCGGGGTCGAGACCGGCGTCGCGGACGGCGCGCGCCGTTTCCGTAGCCGTCGGGCCAGCGCCCCAGGCGCTGATGGGCAGGATCGAGAGAAGTAGCGCTCTCCGAAGCACGTCACATAAACCTTAACACTTCAGGTCGGCAGGAACACTTCAGATAAACATTTCCTCGTCGACGGTGACTTGATCCGGACTGGGACGCGTGCCGCGCAGCAGGAATTCCATGGCAGCGCGAATTCCGGCGGCCACGCCATTGATGCCGCGGATGGGAGCCAGAACGCCTCTGTGGACCAGTTCCACCGTATCCTGGGCGCGATTGAGAGCGTCATCCACCACGATTTCGGCGCGCTCCAGCTGCCTGCGCGTCCGCATAGACGCGTCTTCCAGGAATTCTTCGACCGTCTGCATCTGTTCCAGCGCGACGTCCAGGATCAGGTTGGTCTTCACCGTGACTTCAGCGATCGTGGTTCGCGCGTCGGTCATCAGCGAACGCGAGCTGTCTACCAGCGCATCCACCTTTACCGCCAAGGGCAGGATCCGGTCGCGCACTTCTTTGGTCGCCTTGTAGGTTCCATACAGCATGGCCGCCTGAAAGGTCAGTGCGGCGGCGGAAATCGCTACAAAGATCGCGATGATGACGAGGAATACTGTCTGGTTTTCCATTTTTCCCTGAACTCGCGCCGGAGCCTTCCTGAGTCTGTCCCGGCCCGTCCGGCCCTAATCCGGTATCGGAGTTTTTACTGCTTCACGATATGCCTGCTTGCCTGCATCTACCGCGGCCGAGAGGTTGTCTTTCTGGCGACGGATGGTTTCCTTGCTGCGGTCGATTGCTTCCGCGGCGGTGTCCCGCAAATCATTCGCGCGGCGCTTTACGTAGTCGGTTCCGTCTTCCGCCCTGCTGCGCAGATAATCGCGTGTCTCCGCACCCGACTTCGGCGCGAACAGCACTCCCACGGCTACTCCCAGGCCCAAGCCCAAGAAAAAGTAAGATATCTTGTTGTCGTCTTCCATCTCCGTTACTCCTTCTTCAAAGTTCGCCATTTCCACTCACAGAATAGCAGTGTGGAATGCAGTCTGCTGCTAAGAACCGGGCCGGCGGGCTACCCAGCAATTGGGCGTCACAATGTAAACCACTTCGCCATGTTGATTCCGTGCGGTGGATTTCAGTTTCACGATTCCGTGCGTCAGGTGGGTTTTCGAGGGGCGGATCGACATTACTTCCATTTCGACCTGGATGGTGTCATTGGGGCGCACCGGCTGCGGCCACTCGATTCCGTCTACACCCAGGCCCAGCAGGGGCAGATCGCCCAGGGGATTCGCATCGACCACCAGCCGCATCACGATGGCGCCCGTATGCCATCCGCTGGCGATCAGGCCGCGGAAGGGTCCTTTGGCTGCGGCCTCCGGATCCAGGTGCATGGGTTGCGGATCGAACTGCCGCGAGAATTCGAGGATCTCGGCCTCGGTGACCGTGGCGGATGCGGTCTGGAACTTCTCGCCGACCTCTAAATCCTCAAGGTAGCGCCGCGTCACAGTTTCAAGAGGGCTCGCAGTCGTTTGGTTTGTACGCGGCTTACCGGAATCTCAGTCTGTTTCTTGTCATCCATGCGGAGCTGGAAGCTGGACTTGAACCATGGGATTACTTCCTTGATCCGGTGAATGTTCACCAGATACGAACGATGTACACGCCAGAACGTGTCGGGATCCAGGTTCGATTGCAGCTCTTCGATGGTGCGGTAATTGGACTGGCCTTCCAGGCTGTTGGCGACCACGGTAATCAGCCCGTCGTCGATAGTGGCGTAAACCACATCCTGCGCGTCCACGATGAAGTTGCGTTGGTTGCTGCGCACCAGAAGCTTGCTGCGCTGTAGTGCCGGCTTCGGCAGAGCCGGCTCAGGCTGCTCCGCTTTGGCGCGATCGCTCACCGCTTTGCGGGCTCGCTCGATGGCCACCGTCAGCCGTTCTTTGTCCACCGGTTTGAGTACGTAATCCAGCGCCTCCCAGCGGAAGGCCTCAACCGCGTACTGATCGTAGGCGGTCGCCATGACGAAATAGGGCAGGGGAACTTCCAGCTCGCGCAGCTTGCGGATCACTCCCATGCCGTCCAATCCCGGCATCTGCACGTCCAGGAATACAAGATCCGGCTCCAGGCTTTGGATCAGCTTCACTGCTTCCAGACCGTTGGAAGCAGTCGCCAATATCTCTATATCGGAGAATTCCTTAAGCTGGTAGGCGAGCTCTTCAGAGGCGAGCTTTTCGTCGTCCACCAGGATTGCGGAGATCGTCGCCGTCGCGCGATTCTGCATGAGATGCTAGTATATCAAGACAGGTGATTTGCCCTCGCGTTTCTTCGCCGTCCGCCCAATGAGACGGCAAAAGACTACGCCCGAGTGTCCCAGAGCGAACCACTTGGACCGGGAGGAAATAGGTTTTGGCGACTCGCGATAACGTCCAGATTGCGCCCGCGGACGGAAAACTCGGCGTTTTGATTCCAGGAATCGGCGCCGTGAGCACCACGTTCATCGCCGGTGTAGAAGCCGTGCGCCGCGGCACCGCCGCGCCCATCGGATCACTTACCCAGTTGGCGACCATTCGCCTGGGCAAGCGCACCGACGGCCGCACACCGATGATCAAGGATTTCGTGCCCCTGGCCGGATTGAACGATCTGGTCTTCGGCGGCTGGGATATTTACGAAGATACGGCGTATGAGGCGGCGGTCAACGCGAAAGTTCTCCAGCGGCCGCAGCTCGACGAGCTCAAGGGTTTTCTTTCGACCATTAAACCGATGAAGGCGGTATTCGATCCGGAATACATTCGCCGCATCAATGGTCCCAACGTCAAGGAAGCCAAGACCAAGATGGACAAAGCGGACATGCTGATGGAAGACATCGAGCAGTTCCGCAAGACCAACAACACCACGCGCAACGTGATGATCTGGTGCGCTTCGACGGAAGTCTTCCATCGGCCGGCCGCGGTCCACGCCACGCTGAAAGATTTCGAATGCGGGCTGATGCAGAACGATCCCGAGATCTCGCCCAGCCAGATCTACGCGTATGCCGCGCTCAAGTCCGGCATCCCGTTCGCCAACGGAGCGCCTAACCTGACTACCGATACGCCTGCCTTGCAGGAACTGGCCCGCGACCGCAGTCTACCGATTTGCGGCAAAGACTTCAAGACTGGCCAGACCTTCATGAAGACGCTGATCGCGCCCGGACTGAAGGCCCGAATGCTGGGGATCTCGGGCTGGTTCTCGACCAATATTCTTGGAAATCGCGACGGCGAGGTTCTGGAAGATCCCGGCTCCTTCAAGACCAAGGAAGAAACCAAGCTCAGCTCTCTGGAACAGATTCTGCAGCCGCAGCTCTACCCGCAGCTTTACAAGGATCTGTATCACGCGGTCCGGATCAATTACTATCCGCCGCGCGGCGACGACAAAGAAGGCTGGGACAACATCGACATCTTCGGGTGGCTGAACTATCCGATGCAGATCAAGATCGATTTCCTGTGCCGCGATTCCATTTTGGCCGCGCCGCTGGTATTGGATCTGGTCCTGTTCATGGATCTGGCGCAGCGCACCGGGATGCGCGGAATCCAGGAATGGCTGTCATTCTACTTCAAGGCGCCCATGACCGCGCCCGGGCTGTACCCCGAGCACGACATCTTCATCCAGCTCATGAAGCTGAAGAACACCCTGCGCTGGATGCGGGGCGAGGATCTGATCACGCATCTGGGCCTGGAGTATTACGACTGAAGTCTCCCCGCGTTCGCCTGATCTGTCCATGCCTGATTCGTCCATGAACGCATTCCAATGAATTGCCTGGTGATCGGAGGAACAGGCTTCATCGGGCAGCTGCTGGTGGCGGAGCTGTTAAATGCCGGCCACAGCGTCTCTGTATTGCATCGCCGCGCGAAGCACGGTCTGGGCCGCCGCGTGAAAAACATCGTGGCCGACCGCAACGATGCGCACGCGGTTCGCGCCGCTTTGGCCGGGTCGAAGTTTGAGCTGGTCTTCGACCACGTATACGACTGGGAGCGCGGGACCACGGCGGGCCACGTGGAGGCCACCGCCCGTGCCGCAGGCGATAACGTCAAACGTTACGTATTCATGTCCAGCGTGGCAGCGTATGGCGACGGTCTGAATCACCACGAAGGCGACGCCCTGGCTCCGGATGACGCCCCAGATCTATACGTCCGTAACAAAGCGATGAGCGAGCGCGCGCTATTCCGTTTGCACCAGCGCATCGGCCTGCCCGTGGTCACGCTGCGTCCGCCCTATATTTACGGACCTGGGAATCCCTACTATCGCGAAGCTTTCTTCTGGGATCGATTGCGCGCCGGCCGGTCCATCATCATTCCCGGGGATGGACGGCGTCTCATGCAGTTCGTCTACATTCAGGACCTGGTGAAGGCGGCGCTACGCGCGGCAGAGGAGCCGGCCGCCGCCGGCCACCCATTCAACATCGCCAACGCCCGGCCGGTTTCTCAGACCGAGGCCGTGGAGGCCTTCGCCAAGGCCATGCGGAAGACGCCCAAATTTGTTCGCATTCCGCGCGACTACATCCTGCGCGCGGGAGGGCATCCCATGGGTCCCAAGCTGTACTTCGGGCAATATCTCGACATGCCGCCGATCACGCTGGTCACAGCCAAGGCGCAGCGGGTACTGAAATTCAAACCGACGGATTTCGCCACGGGGTTAAATGAGACCCATCGCTGGTATCTGCGCCACCGCGGCTTCCCTAAGCCGGATTTTGGGTTTGAAGACTCGCTGCTGGCAAATGCACCGGTGCTGCCGCCTGCGAAGGCGTAACGCGCTGGCTGCCGTAATTCAGGAAGAGCGGCGCGTAGAAGCGCTTGCGGCATCCGGTACAGCGGAAGGGACGCAGCAGGACTAGCAGCGCGGCGCTATCCATCAAGCTGTTCGATCTCGATTTCCGGACCTTGCGGGCCCCGCAACACCAGCACGCCGGCATGAGCCAGCCTCGTACGAAGCTGCGGACCAGGAAGACCGTGCCTCCAAGCACGAGGATGATTGCCGCGGAAACAATTGCAATATAGCGAGGATCCATAAGAAGCAACGGGTACTTGCATGCGTTCTTCCAAACGTCGCCTTCGGATAAACCCTTGGAAAGGAAAGCTTTGCCCTGTGGAGAAAGTTTCTAGGCGGTGGTCCATCGGAATTTTCCGCCACACGGGATGCAGTTTTTGCTTGACCTGGCACGCGTTTCGCTCATATGATTGAAACGAACGTATGACTGAACGGGGAGACACCAAGGCCAAGATCCTCGACGCAGCTGAGAAGCTTTTCGGAATGAATGGTTTCGAGGCTACATCCCTGCGGGAGATCACAACCGAAGCAGCCGTCAACCTGGCAGCAATCAACTACCATTTCCAGTCTAAGGACAGCCTGATCGATGCGATTGTGGCGCGCCGCATCGAGCCGGTCAACAAGCGCCGGATGGAGCTGCTGGATGCTGCCGGACCCAATCCGACGCTGGAGCAGATTCTCACGGCCTTCATGGCGCCCGTGATGAAGGTAAAGACGGACGCTATGGTTCCATTGATGGGCCGGATCCTTTCGAATCCCGACCTGTTCGTCGATCGCGTATTCCTGAAACATCTGGCTCCGGTCTCGCAGCGATTTGGCGAGGCGTTGTCCAAAGCTCTTCCGGATTTGCCGACTTCAGACGTTTTATGGCGGTTACATTTTTCCGTGGCTGTGTTGACCCATACCATGTTGTGGGGCAGAGTTTATCCCAAGATCACCAACGGCATTTGTGACATTACCGACCGGGACGCATTAGTGGATCGCGCGGTGCGATTTGTGGCCGCTGGTTTCCGTGCGCCGGCATCTCAAGAGAGTGATTGAAACCATGCGAATCTATTTCTTTATCGCGCCAGCATTTGTACTCTTCGCGCCGCTCTGTTCGGCGCAGAACGTCATGCAGTTGAGTCTGAAGCGCGCCGTGGATATCGCGCTTACACCCGAAGGCAGCGCTCGCGTGGCGCTGGCCGAGGAATCCATTCGAGCCTCGGAGACGCACGTCAGCGCGGCTCGTGCGGCGTTTTATCCCAATCTGGATGGAACCGTCCAGGAACGCAGCCAGACCGTGAATCTAAGAACCTTTGGATTCGATTTCCAGTTTCCAATTCCGGGGTTTTCGATCCCCAGCGTGGTGGGGCCGTTCAGCGTCTTCGACGCGCGCGCAACGGCGAACACGACCGTGCTGGACTTTACCACCATTCGCAAGTACCAGGCCTCGCGCAGCGGGCTCCAAGCGGCCAAAGCGGATCTGAACGTGACCAGGGACCAGGTCAGCGAACAAGTCGCGCGCGCATATCTGGCCAGCCTGCGTGAGGATGCAGCGTACGAGGCGGCTCGCGCCAACGTGGACCTGTCGGAAGCGCTGCAGCGGTTAGCGCAATCGCAGAAAGACGCCGGAACGGGGACAGGCATCGAGGTCACTCGCGCTCAGGTGCAGCTTGCCAACGATAACCAGCGCCTGACGGTGGCGGAGAACAATCGGCGGCGGGCCATCCTGCAGTTGTTGCGCGCGATGGGATTGACTCTCACCACTGACGTGCAGTTGACCGACAAGCTGTCCTATCAACCCGTGGACACCGCGGCGATCGAAGCCTTGCTCGAAACGGCACGGAAAGGCCGGTCCGACCTTAAGGCCCAGGAACAGCATGAGCAGGTGGCCAAGCTAAGTTACGCCGCGGTGGAAGCGGAACGGCTGCCCTCAATCGCCGCGTTTGGCGATTACGGGACCATCGGCCGTGAGATTGTGGGCGCGCATCCCACGCATACCGTCGGGATCCAGCTCAAGGTGCCCTTGTTCGACGGCGGACGCCGGGCTGCCAGGCGCCAGGAGAGTTTCACGCAGGTTCGCGAGGAGGAAATTCGCACGCGAGACCTGGCGCTGCAGGTGGAACTGGATGTTCGGCTGGCGATGGATAGCCTGCGTTCGGCTGACAGCCAGGTGCAAACGGCCCGTCAGGGACTGACTCTGGCCCAGAGTGAACTGGAGCAGGCCCAGCGCCGCTACCAGGCGGGCGTCGCGAATTCGTTGGAAGTAACCGATGCGCAGACGCGCCTCGATCGGGCGCGTGACAACCAGGTCGCCGCACTGTATAACTACAACCTTGCCCGGCTGGAACTGGCCACATCCACCGGCGCGATTCAGGAGTATGTCCAGAGATGAACAAACGACGCGTAGTTCTGATTCTGGTGTTACTGGCCGCTGCGGGCGGCGGAGCGTGGTACTGGTACAACGGCAGCGCCAACCGCAATACGAGTTTCATAGCGGTGTCCGGCAATCTGGAGCTCACCCAGGTGGATCTGTCGTTCAAGACCGCCGGGCGGATGACGGAACTGAACGTTCGCGAAGGCGACTTCGTGAAGAAGGGCGACGTGATCGCCAGGCTCGATTCGGCGCAGCTCGACCAGCAGTTGCTGCGCGACCAGGCGTCGGTGGCCTCGGCTCAATCGTCTTTGCAGCAGTTGCAGACATCCATCGAATATCAGCAGGCGACCATTGAAAGCGACATTTCGACGCGCCGTGCGGAACTGGCACAGGCGCAAGCCCGGCTGGACGATCTGCTGGCGGGAAGCCGGCCGCAGGAGATCCAACAGGCGCAGTCGGCCGTTACGGACGCCAAAGCGTGGAACGATCAGGCGCGCTCGGATTGGGAACGGGCCCAGACTTTGTTCGCGCGCGAGGATATTTCGAAGCAGCAGTACGATCAGGCTCGCGCCAAGCTGGACAGCACTGCGGCGCAACTGCGCCAAGCCGAGGACAAGTCGGCATTGGTAAAAGAAGGCCCTCGGACGCAGGAAATTGCCGGGGCGCGCGCCCAGGTCGCCCGGGCGCAGGCCGCGGTGCAGACTGCCGAGGCGAATCGCATTGAAGTCCGCCGCAAGCAACAGGAGCTGACGGCTCGGCGGGCGGAAATCGAAAAAAATAGCGCGCAGGCCGGCATGACACGCACCCAGATCGCCGACGCAGTAGTGACGGCGCCCATTGACGGTGTGGTCCTGGTGAAGGCGGCGGAAGCCGGTGAAGTGATCGCGGCCGGCAGCACCATCGTTAGCCTGGGCGATCTGGACCATCCCTGGCTGCGGGCGTATATCAACGAAACCGACCTCGGCCGCATCAAGGTAGGCGGCAAGGCCCGGCTCAGCACGGATAGCTTTCCCGGTAAGGTTTACGAGGGCCGCATTTCGTTCATTGCCTCGGAAGCGGAATTTACGCCCAAGCAGATCCAGACCAAAGAAGAGCGCGTGAAGCTGGTGTATCGGATCAAGATCGAGGTCGATAACTCCCAGCACGAGCTCAAGAACAACATGCCGGTGGATGCCGAGATTCTATTGTGAGCATCGTCTCAGCACAGGGACTGACGCGGCGCTTCGCTGCGCTGACTGCGGTGGATCATCTCGATTTGGAAGTGCAGGCGGGTGAGATCTTCGCGCTGGTGGGGCCTGACGGCGCCGGCAAGACGACGACCATGCGCCTGCTGTGCGGGTTGATGAATCCGACCGAAGGCAAGGCGATCGTCGTCGGCCACGACGTTTCCAAGGAACCGGACGCGGTCAAGGATCAAATCGGCTACATGGCCCAGCGTTTCGGTCTTTACGGCGATCTGACGGTGAACGAGAACATGGCGTTCTATGCGGACCTGTTTGGCATCCTCGGCCGCGAGCGTGAGGAATTGAGCAACAGGCTTTTGCAGATGACGCGCATGGAGCCGTTCCGCAAGCGCCAGGCCGGAAAACTCTCGGGCGGCATGAAGCAAAAGCTGGCGCTGATGTGCACGTTGCTGCACAAGCCGCGCATTTTGTTTCTGGACGAGCCTACCAACGGGGTCGATCCGGTTTCGCGCCGCGACTTCTGGGCAATTCTGTATCAGCTGATCGGCGAAGGCCTTACCGTGGTGGTTTCAACGGCCTATATGGATGAGGCCGAGCGTGCCAATCGCGTCGGTCTGATGCACCAGGGGAAAATGATCCGCTGTGATACTCCGGCTGCACTGAAGGAATGCCTGGAAGAGACGTGCTATCGCGTGCATTTTCCGCATCCCGAGGAAGCCCGGCCGCTTTTGGAGCGCCAGCCGGGGGTGCTTGGGGTGTATCACGCCGGCATTGAGTATCACCTGTTCGTGAATGAAAAAATTACACCGGTAGAAGACCTGCTGAAGGTGACACCGTTCACGTATCAGCGAATCACGCCGTCGCTGGAAGACGTATTCATCGCGCTGGTTCGGAAGGAAGAGATTCCCCGTGCTGCGTAGCTCAAATTCCGTGGCGCACGCACTCGTGCGTGCCGTGTCGAGACTCATCTCGACACGATCTCCTCACAGTTGGAAACCTGGCGTCGCCATGAGTGGCGACGCGGCACGCACGAGTGCGTGCGCCACCCGCTAAATGGTTCCTCAGAATCAAGAATCGGCCGTCCATATCGAGAAGCTGGTGAAGCGTTTCGGCGATTTCGTCGCCGTGGACAATGTTTCGATCGATGTCGCACGGGGCGAAATTTTCGGATTCCTGGGTCCCAACGGGGCGGGGAAATCAACCACCATCCGCATCATGTGCGGTCTGCTGGCTCCGAGCTCCGGACGCGCCACGGTGGGCGGTTACGACGTCGCGACGCAGTCTGAGCTGGTGCGCGAGAACATCGGCTACATGTCGCAGAAGTTCTCGCTGTACGACGATCTGACGGTGGAAGAAAACATCGAGTTCTTCGGCGGCGTCTATGGAGTCTCTCCGGAGAAGCTCCCACAGCGGCGCGATTACGTCCTGAAGATGGCGAGTCTGGAAGACAAGCGCAAGTCGGCGACGCGCGAGCTTCCCGGCGGCCTGAAACAGCGCCTGGCGCTAGGCTGTGCAATTCTCCACGAGCCTCCGATCCTGTTTCTGGACGAGCCTACCAGCGGCGTGGATCCGGTCGCCCGAAGGAGTTTCTGGGAGCTGATCTATCAGCTTTCGCAGGCCGGCCACACGATCTTCGTCACCACGCACTACATGGACGAAGCCGAGTACTGCCATCGCGTGGCGCTCATGTATGCCGGCCGCGTAATCGCGCTGGGTTCGCCGGCGGAGCTGAAGCAGAGTTTCGGCGCGCGCCACCTGCTGATGCTGGAGACCAACGATCTGCTGGGCGCCATGCGCGCGCTGCAAAACCACAAGGAAATTGGGGACGTGGCCGTGTTCGGAAGCGGTCTGCACATCACAGTCCCGGAGGCGCGGGGGAGTGACGAAGTCCGCAGGGTTCTTGGCACTGCCGGTATCCGCATCGACAGCCTGGAGCCGATCCCGCCCTCCATGGAGGACGTGTTTGTGGGCCTCATCGAGGAACAGGAAAGAGCGGTAGCCAAATGAATTTTCGCCGAGCCCGTGCCATGGCCCGCAAGGAGATGCTGCACATCGTGCGCGACCCGCAAAGCCTGATGGCCGCGCTGACGCAACCCCTGCTGGTGCTGCTGCTCTTCGGCTATGCGCTCAGTCTGGACGTGGATCGGATCCCCACCATGATCTATGACGCCAATCGGACCGTCGAGAGCCGGAACCTGGTGCTGGCGTTCCGCGGCTCGCGCTATTTCCAGGTCATCGATGAGGTGGATTCGTACCGTCCGATCGAGAAGGCCATGGATCAGCGGCGCATTCTGGTGGGCGTGGCAATTCCCGCGGACTACTCGCGCGATTTGCTGCAGGGGAAGGAATCGCCGGTTCAGATTCTGCTGGACGGAGCCGATTCCAACACAGCATCCATCGCCATGGGCTACGCGCAAGGCGTGGTCCAGACCTATGCGAAGCAAGCACACGATAATGCCCAGAGCCTGCGCACCGGAAGCGTGATGCAGCCCGCGGTCGATGCCCAGGTGCGTGTCTGGTACAACCCCGATCTAATCTCGCGCAATTTTATCGTGCCGGGGTTGATCGGCGTGATCACCATGATTATCGCGGCGCTGCTAACGTCGCTGACCATCGCGCGCGAGTGGGAGAACGGCACCATGGAGCAGCTTCTCTCCACGCCGGTGCGTCCCATCGAAATGGCGCTGGGGAAGCTTTCGGCGCACTTCCTGCTGGGACTGACGGACATGCTGATCGCGCTATTCGTCGGGGTGGTGATCTTCAAGGTGCCGCTGCGGGGCAGCGTGGTGCTGCTGCTGTTCTCAGCCTGCGTGTTTCTGTACGGAGCGCTGGCATGGGGATTGTACATCTCGGCGTCCTTCCGGAACCAGCTCAGCGCCTATCAGATGGGTACGTTTACGTCCTTTCTGCCGGCGTTTTTGCTGTCCGGCTTTATTTATCCGATCGCCAACATGCCGTGGATCATCCAGATGTTCTCCTTTATCATCCCGGCGCGGTACTTCATCGACATCACCAAGGGAATCTTCCTGAAGGGTTTGGGACTGCGGCTGCTATGGTTCGATTTGCTGCTGTTGATCGTCTATGCGGTGGGAGTTTCATTCTTGGCCGTGCGCAAGCTGAGGCAAAAGATCGCATGAGGAACGTATGAGACAGCGTATCCGTACCATCATCCGCAAGGAATTCCGCCAGGTATTTCGAGACCCGCGGATGCGGGGCCTGTTGTTGTTTCCGCCTTTGATGCAGCTGCTGATCTTTGGATACGCCGCCAATCTCGATGTAAATAGCGCCCGCATCGCCTGGATGGACGAAGATCACAGTCCCAACAGCCGCGAGCTGCTTTCGCAGTTTCTGGGTTCCGGCAGATTCATCATTGCCGCCACGCCGTCCACTGACGCAGAGATGCAGGATTCTATGGATCGGGGACGTGTGGATGGCGTCGTCCGGGTGCTGCCTGGATTCGCGCGCGATATCGAACGGGGGCGTCCTACCGGCGTTCAGGTTCTGCTGGACGGAACCAATTCCAACAGCGCTGCGATCATTTCCGCATACGCCGGACAAACCATCGCCCGCTACGCCGCCGAGGTCATGGAGGACCGCCAGCGTCAAAAACTGGTCGCGGCCGGCGTGCCGATGCATCCTGCGATTCCCCAGGTGGTGACCGAAACCCGGGTGTGGTTCAATCCCGAGCTCAAGAGCCGTAACTATTTCATCCCCGGCGTGATCGTCAACATCATCATGCTGACCACGCTTTCGCTCACCACCATGGCCATCGTCAGGGAAAAAGAGCTCGGCACCATGGAGCAGTTGATGGTCACCCCGATTCGTCCGGCCGAGCTGATCCTGGGCAAGACCCTGCCGTTCGTGCTGATTGGTCTCTGGGACATGCTACTGGTGCTGGCGGCTTCCCTGGTGATTTTTCACGTACCCTTCGCGGGCAGTTTCTGGCTCCTGAGTTTGACGTCGCTGCTCTTCATCCTGACGACCCTGGGCGCGGGACTGTTTATCTCCACCATCTCGCGCACGCAGCAGCAGGCCAACATGGCCACGTTCCTGTTGTTTCAACCCTTCATGATGCTGAGCGGCTTCACGTTTCCCATCCGCAGCATGCCCGCGGCGGTGCAGTGGTTCACGTATTTCAATCCGATGCGCTATTTCCTGGAAGTTGTCCGCGGGATTTTCCTGAAAGGCTCGGGATTCGACACGCTGTGGCCGAATCTGGCGGCGCTGGCCGTGTTCGGAGTGGCGATTCTGTGGATGAGCATCCAGCGTTTCCACAAAAACCTCGAGTAGGGCGAGCGGCGCCTCGCCCGCGCTACACTGAAAATGATGGATTCCCGCCGAAATTTCGTAGGGAAAGTTGCCTATGGCTTGGCCGGGACGCTGGCCGCTGGCCCGGCCCGCGTTCTGGGCGCGAACGATCGCGTTCGGATCGGCATCATCGGCGCCGGGGACCGCGGTATGGAGCTGGTAAATCACATCCGCGCGTGTCCCAACGCCGAGGTTGCGGCGTTCGCCGACATCTACCAGAAGCGGGTGGAAACTGCCGCAGGAATCGCCCCTGGTGCGTCCATCCATCGCGATTACCGCAGCCTGCTGGAAGATTCCGCGGTGGACGCGGTGATCATCGCCACGCCTCAGCATCTTCACGCGCAGCAGTTTTGCGATGCGATTGCGGCGGGCAAACACGTCTACCTGGAAAAGGCCATCGCGCTGACTGTTGCGCAGGCCAAGCAGATGCGCGCGGCGTATGCCAAC
>Ga0157378_10001313_pt1 | contig 22362 bp, 16 predicted proteins | sample M65metaG_FD_115309 | JGI IMG/M metagenome (GOLD analysis project Ga0157378, IMG submission 115309) | Miscanthus rhizosphere microbial communities from Kellogg Biological Station, Michigan, USA - M6-5 metaG | ecosystem: Host-associated > Plants > Roots > Rhizosphere > Soil | place: USA: Michigan...
AATATGCTGAGGAGCCGGCACTCGGAATTCACATTGGAACGGCAGCGTTTCACTAGACCTAGGCTTCTTGCGGCCATCCGAGACTGTGGTTTGGAGCCCGTACGGTGTACCTACCTCAATGCGATCCTCTTGCCGCTCGCTCTGTTGAAGTTTCGAGTTTGGGAACCTTTGCTTGGAAAGCCCCCCGCCAGCGGACTCACGGCCGTTCCAGCATGGTTGGGACGAGTACTTCGCGCGGCGCTCTATGCGGAATGCACGCTGCTCGCGGCGGGATGGAACTTCCCGGTCGGTCAATCATTGCTCTTGTTTGCCCGAAAGCCTACTTCTGCTTCTACGAACTCAGGAGAAAGTATCGTCCCACTCGCCACCGATCTGTCCGATACGGAGGTCCAACTCAAAACGTGAGCCGGCCGACCAACAATCCGGTTCGCTCCCCGGCGACCGCAGTACCGGGCAGCGTGGAAATAGCTCCAAACCCGGTGTTATTTACCTTGAGTCCATTGGCCGCGAGCTTCGTGCTAATCGCCGTAGTGTAGCCAGTAGCAACCGGGTTGGGTACCTGGGTTCGGTTGAAGGGATTCGTAAACTCCATGCGAACGGAAAAATTGACGCCCTCGGCGACGCGAAAGACCCGACCAAAAGCCAGAGTCTCGCGAGGAATCCGGCGGTAACGGTAATCATCATAGTAGGCCGCCGAGGGGCTGAAAGTTCCGTTGTACGAGGTCTGCTTACCGGCCGAGTCGTAAGTGGAGCCAGGATCCCGCCACGCGGCCGGATTCAGAACTTGCGCCTGAGCTGGATCGAAACAGTGGCAGTCTAGATCCTGCAGAAACAGAGGCACTCCTTGAACGCGCTCCGCACGTGTTCCCCGGCCAAGCGATTGGGCCAGATTGGTTAGGTTGCCCGCAGTGCCGGGCACGGGGATAGGCTGGCCACTTCCATATTGGAGCGTGGTCCCTAGCGTCCAATCCGACAGCCCGTACTTCAACCAGCGGTTGGTTCCCCAACCTGGCACCGTGTAGGTAACGGCCAGAATGTTCCACAGCGGACGCGAGAAGCTGGATAGCTGCTTATTGGTATCGCGGTTGAAAATGTCGTTGACTGACTGCCCGAATAACAAGCCTCCATCACTTTCCGCTCCGAGGGTAAGCTCCTTCGACCAGGTGAAGGAATAAGAGAAATCCAGACCATGAGAGAAGCGCTTGGTCACCTTTGTCTGCAGCGAATCATACCAGGTCTTTCCCAAGGGGCCGGCGCTACTCAATGGTCCAAACTGCGGAAATGAGGTCAAAGCGCGCTGAACCGTGAAGTTCGTCGGGAAGCCCGCGAACGGCAATTTGTTTCGGAACCGTCCGGCGGCAGCCTGTCCAATCTGCGAACCCAGGATAGTTCGATCCGCGGCGTTGTAGATGTCGAGTCCGTACTGCTGCTTTAGGAATTCAGGCGTCAGCGAGTTGTAAGCGTTGAGCGAGGACGTGCGCCACCAATTACCACGATTGGCAACATAGGAAACATCCACGACCAGATTGCGCAGAATTTCCCGCTGCACTCCGATGCTCCACTGGATCTGGCGCGCTGGTCGGCCGGCGTTGTTGTCAGTCACTCCAGGCGCTCCTGAGAATGTGCCCGGCGAGGGGAACAGATCCGGCCGGATATCCGGCCAGGAGATCGCAACGGGAGGACCACCTACCCCCTGTGTATAACCTCCGCCCAATTGGATCGCAGCATCGCCAAATCCTGGCGCGTCCACAGTCTGCGTGGCTCCGGCCGCACCCTGGCCTCCTCCGGAACTGCTCGAATAGGCTATTCCAAAGCCCAGCCGGAACACCGTCTTCGGATCCATCTGGTAGGCGATGCCCAATCTCGGTCCAAACGCCAGGTAGTAGTTCTGTCCGAAGCTGCACCCGCAGTGGCCAGGCCCATCGCCCTCAAAGATCGACGCGCCCGGATGGCCGCCCGCTACCGCATTGACCACAGTAGGCGAGAAATCGGGAGTCCGCCCATATTGCTCGCGGGAATAGCCCAGATAATCCCAGCGTAAACCGTAATCCAGCGTCAGCTTGCGGGTGACTTTCCACGTGTCCTGAGCAAATACGTCCAGGAACTTTCTGCCGCCTCGCGAGTCGGTTGGCGCTGAGAGCGTCAGGGTGTTCACGCGTCCCATCAGGAAGCTGGCGAACGGAAATCCAGTGGACCCGCCCGAGAGCGGCACATTGGCGTCTGAGAACCATGGATTCGCGGTCTGCGCCGCATTGAAGGCCAATGTTCCGGAGTTGTTCGTGTAACCAATGGTCGGATATCCCTCCGTGCGCGCTTCGCCGCCGAACTTGTACGTATGGTTGTCTTTGACCCAGGAGATGCTGGCTACGAAAGTCGGCTTGACTTCAATGCTGCGGCTCTGCGCTCCAGGACCCATCTGATTCATACCGCCCGTGCTGTTATTGCCGACGAACGTCGAAAACTGCGGGAAGCGAGCGCCGTCTTTGGGGCCGCGCGTCGCACCCTTGATACCCAACTGGCCGAACACATCGTAGTCGGTGACCGGGGAGGTATCTTTGAAGTCGTTATTCTGGTACCCCGCGCCCAGATGGAGCAGCATCGTCGGCGATAGCGTGTAATCGAAATTGAGGCGCTCGGTATGGGACTCGATGAAGGTGCCACGAGTGGGCTCAATGGGGAGCGGCAAACCCTGCGACCCGCACAAGGGCAGACAATATTGCACCGCCGTCTCGGTCGTCGACCAGTAGCCTGAAATCTTGGCCTTGCTGGTGAAGGAGTGATCCATTTTCAGCGATGGGATCGGGGTCTTACGGTCTGTGGGAAACGGGTTGTTATAGTTATTGACCAACTGTTTTGCACCGCCGACGTTGGCATGGGGAATCAGTGCTAGCACCTTCTGCGCGGAGGAGTCCAGATACTTGGCCGACTGCGGAAGTTGGTTGCCGGCGAACGGCAGTCGGACCCGCCGCCCATCGGAAGCGACAGATTCGGCGAAGGGATCAAAAATCTGACCATCCATGGCCACAAGTCCATTGGGATCCGTTCGCGTGCCGCTGACCACTCGGCCCGTCAAGGCTGTGCCGAAATCACCTTTCCGATAGGCGTCGGTCGGCACCGTGGGAAATGATGTGGTAAGGATATTCTTTTCGCGAAACGCTTCGTAAGCGAAAAAGAAGAATGTCTTATCGCGGCCATTGTAAACTTTCGGAATCCAGACTGGTCCACCGATAGTGCCGCCGTAGTCGTTCCTTCGAAGTTTAGGCCGCGTATGAGTATAGGACTGACCAGCGTTGTAAGCTTCGTTGGAGTTATAGTCGTACAGCGAGCCGTGGAACTGGTTCGTGCCCGATCGCATGGTGTAATTAAATACGCCCGCCCCCGCCTGACCATACTCAGCCGCGTAGTTGCTGGTCTGCACCGATAATTCCTGTATCGCATCCACGCTGGGCTGGGTTTCCGCCTGGGCGAACGTCACCACGCCATTGGTGGAATCCTGACCCTCGATGCGCACTGATTCGGTGTTGCTGGGCGCGCCATTCACACGAATGTTCAAATTTGGATCGAAGAACGTTCCGGGAGTCAAATTCGCCACAGCCATAGGGTTCCGAACGCCGTGTGAACTAGAGAAACCGTTTCCAATCGGCAACATTCCGAGATTGAGCATGCGGTCGCCGGTGACATTGACGCTCACTTCGCCGCTTTCCGTTTTCAAGAGGGACGTCTCGGCGCTCACGGTCACCGATTCGGTGGACGCGCCTACTTCCAGCGCGGCATCAGCGCGCACAACTTGCGTCACCTGGACCACGATGTTCTGTCGGACAAAGTTCTTAAATCCAGGAACAGTCACCGTGAGTTCGTATGTCCCGGGCGGCAATTGAGGGAAGGTATAGTTTCCCGTAGCGCTCGTAGCGCCGCTATACACGGTGCCGGTTTGAGTGTTCTTGACATGAATCGGAGCGCTTGCTACCACAGCTCCAGTCGGGTCGGAAACGCTTCCGGTAATAGTACCCCGATCAGTTTGTCCGAAGGCCACACTAATCAGAACAAAGCAGACAATCCCCAACAGTGAGCGCATGACTTGCCTCCTAAACATCTAAAGACCCCAACACGACCCGTTAGCAGCGGACTCACTATGCTATGGCGATGCGGGAATGAAATTACATCCCCCCGATAGACTAAGGGTCGCTCTAAAAAGGCAGTAGATGTGCAAAATATGCGGCAAAAACAACATCGCCGCGGGGGGCTTGCGGGGGGCCACAAATCCCGTGCGGCGAGGTTGCGATTTGGAGGTCTCTCATGCGCCCAACACGTGTGCAGCGCGATGGGCCGTTCTTATATTAGGGCTTCATCCTTGAAAAGAGAATACGGCAAAGTGAGTAGAACGAATCGAAGAACGCACTAGGCTCGATTGCGGCGGTCACGGCGTAATGAGGGCTTTGCGAACAGCGTAAAGCACTATCTCGGCAGTATTGTGCAAATTCAGCTTCTGCATCAGGTTGTTGCGGTGAGTCTCGATTGTGTAGGGACTGATGTTCAGAACAGATGCAACCTCTTTGTTTGACTTGCCTCCCGCTAGCAGCTGCAGCACCTCGCGCTCACGCTCCGTCAAGAGATCGTAGGAATCCTGCACGCGGCGCTCCCGCATCAAATTGACATAGTCTTCCAACAACGCTTGCGCAATCGAAGGAGAGAAGTAGGGTTTGCCCGCAGCAACCGACTGAATCGCTCGCTCCAGATCCTCGTCAGCATGGTCCTTGAGTAAATAGCCCTTGGCTCCTGCGTCTAGCGCGCGCAGAATGTAACTTTCGTCGGTATGCATGCTTAGGATGATGATGCCAGTGCGATCGTTCTCCCGCAGGATGTGGGCCGCCGCGTCAAGACCGTTGAGCAAGGGCATCCCGATATCCAGGATGGCAATATCAGGCTTAAGCTCCCGCGCCAAGCGCACGGCCTCTCGGCCGTCGGCCGCCTCGCCTACGACTTCCATTCCCGGCGCGCGGTCAAGCAGAAGCTTCAAACCCGTCCGAACGATCCCGTGATCGTCCGCGATCAGGATTTTTACCATCAAGAACCTCCGGCTGACTCGAACGGGGCAAATGGATTTCGATGCGCGTGCCACGGCCCAGGGACGAAATAATCTGAATACTGCCACCCAATTCCCGTACGCGCTCTTGCATTCCCAGTAGTCCGAGACCCTTCTGTGTGCCCAAACCCGTCTCAAAGCCCCGGCCATCGTCCGTAATGGAACCACCCACCGAAGCGGTGCCGGTTCTGAGTGTCACCTGAATTTTGCGCGCGCCAGAATGTAGCGTAGCATTAGTGAGCGCTTCCTGGACGATCCTGTATAAGCAAGTGCGATGAGCATCGGGAAGAGAATTCGCGGCTTCATCCACGTCCATCTTAATTTCGATACCGCTGGATCGCGACATCTCACGGCCAAGCCATGCCAGGGCTGGCGTCAAGCCAAAATCGTCGAGCATGGACGGGCGAAGCAGCATTGCAATGTCCCGAACTGACCGCAATACGTGTTCCACGGTCGCCTTCGCGCTCGCCAGCCGCAAGGAACCTTCGGGGTCATTCACAGTCCTTGCGACGCTGCTGAGTTCTAAACGGAGGGCTGTGAGCAACTGACCTACCTGATCATGCAATTCACGCGAGAGGTGCTTGCGTTCCTCCTCCTGAGTCGTTCGCAGTTGGCCCGAAAGTCTCCGCAGTTCGGTTTCGGCGAGCTGTGACTGCCTTTCGACACGGCTTGTGTGTATTAGCGTTACGGCAGAGATCCCGAATCCAAGCAGCAAAGCAATGCCACTGATCCACCCCAGGGAAGCACGGAGCTGCTGGTCCGCCTTGGTGATCTGGTCCCCCTGACGTTCGTAGTTCGTGATTACCAGCTGTTCTACCTGTCCGGTCAGGGCGAAGACCTCCTGGCGCCGGCGTAACCGTTGACGCAACATTTCGGGACCTAGTGCACGCTTTTGTTCGGCGCTCCACCCAAGAACAACTGCAGTGATATCACTGTATGCACCAAATTCATGGCGAAGCTGGTCGAGAGCCTGACTAGGAAGGTCTTGGTCTTTAGAAAATGCTAATGCCTGAAAGCTTTTCTCCGTCTCAGATCGGATGGCATTGAATTGTGTGACGTACTGATGTAGGTCGGCGGGATCACTATCGAGTAGATAATCGCGCGTAAGGATTCCAATCAGGTAAACATTCGCGCGAATTGTGTCGAGTGCATCATCACTTTGCGTGCGGGCTTTGTTGAGGGCTGTCACCCGACTTTGCGCAATTCGAGCGCTCTGCCCAACGGCGAATGTGGCCGCACCGAGCACCAGGAGAAGTCCCACAAAGGCGGCTGCGAGGAAGGTAGATCGACGGGACTTCATCCGCTTCCAGTGTCGCGCGATTCCGTGCATCTTGCATCTTAAGACGCCGCTGCCATGTGAATCGTTGCTGCGGGTCGGCGACCTTTGAAACGCCGCTGCCAGCCCATGAAAAGAAAAACGCAGATTTAGCGCTGTCTAGTGTCTTTTAGGGATGGTTTCCCCCGCTCCATCGTGATGTACTGACATGTTGTAGTCGCAAAATCGCTACTCCGCTTTCAAATGACCAGCCAGATTCTTGGAGTCTGGCCAAGAAGCAACAGCAGGCTAAGGCGCAACACAAGGCGGGACGTCCAAGCCGGAAGGCAACTAGCGAGCCATTTCACCATCGGGTGATCCATCCGCCAGCGGACGTAGGCTAAAGGAAGCCGCTGTCGGATTGGATAGCGGAAGTCCGGCACGGCAATCGTCCTCGGTTCCTGGCTTTGAAGTCGAAGTGTTCTAAGCCAAGACAACATTGCGCCGACCGCACGTAAACACACGCTCGCCTGAGCTATAACGTTCATGTTCATGCAGCTAATTCACCGCAGAACACGGGTGGTTGAGCTTTAGGGATTTCGTGCGGTGAGGGTGATTCCTGGCCAGCCCTTTCGGTAGACCGCATTCTGGACAACGGCAAACAGACATCGCATATCTTAGATGACATCCCTCCCCCGCGGGTGTTTCTGCCAGTACCACTCGTAATGGGGTCGAAGGGCAGCAAACCCACTTTTCAATGGACCTCGCAGCACGGAGGTTCCGTCGGAGGATAGCCGACGCAACCGACCCCATATACAAATTGCGCAGGCCGTTCAAAATCTGCTCATATCTTTCGATTGTCTATTGATGTTCTAGGCGCTAGGCCGTACAATCCGAACACCTCGGCGTGAAGTGCGAGCGCCCGAGTTTCATCAGAGGACAGGCGCTCGTACCCGCTGGGTCCTCCGTCCCAATCCATTGCAGCCCGTTCATGTTTCAATCGATAGGAGCACTAGAAATCGGGTAGCGTGATTTGTGAAAGGGATAATTCCGCAGGTTTCTCCGCAAGTTATTGTTTATACAGCAGAAGTGAACGCAGTTCCCAGCCAGGTTATCGGCTACAGCCTTTGCCGTATTGATCTTGGTGACCCCGCCAACTATACTCAGCCAGATTGGGTGACGGCGAAAGCCAGGAGGTTGGGGATGGATACTTCACTTTTCGCGTTTGATTTGCCCGCGTGGTTGTCGTGGAGTTCAGACGTCTTATACCTGGCGACCTTCGGCTTGGCGCTAATCGTCATATTGCTCGTCAGCTGCCTGGTAGGGCAGAGCGCTGATCCTCGAGCGGCCAAAAGAAAGACGCACCTGGCCCACTAGTTCCCCTGCACGGTGTCCCAATCCACCGACACCCCAACTCTAGGGAATGGAAGCGGGATGCCGGAATTCTCGAACGATTTATAGAAATCAGCCTGCCCGATTGTGTTCGCAGGTGAATTAAACCGACCGGTCGTCCATTGAGGCGAACCCACAAACGCTATGTGTAGCAGGCGTGGGCATTTCGTCCGAGTATCTCCGTCTCTCATGCTGGTCGTGTCGGCAGATCCACGGCCAGCCACAAGCTTGTGCGAGTGCACCTCCAGGTCACACTAGCTATACATCCCGCGTCGGCACGAAATGTAGTGTATAGGTCCCGGTGCGGGCCAAATACTCGCGGAATCGAGTCAGAACGTGATGCGGCCAATGAGCTGAGCGGTACGCATGCCAGTCGTGCCGGACAGCGGCCGGATCGTGCCAAAGCCGTTACTGTACAGACCGGCATTTGCGCCACTGGTAAACTTCGTCGGAGTGCTGGCGAAGTTTCCGGCGGTGGTCGGCTGCGGCACCTGCATCCGGTTGAGGACCTGGTTGAACTCCACGCGAACGTTCAGCTGGACGCGTTCCTTAATCCGGAAGTTGCGGCTGATGTTGGCGTTCTCGGTAGGGTAGCGGACGCCCCGGTAGAAGCGCAGGGAGCTATTGTCCGGGGCAAACTGACCGTCGGGAATGTTCTCCCACGCGTTTGGATTCAGGACGATGTTCGTGGTCGGATCGAAGCAATGGCAGTTGATGTCGATCGGATCGGTGTGGTGTTTGCCGCCGTGGTCGGTCCAGTCCACCGACCAGGGGCTCATGTAGCTCCCGTCGGCGTTCTTCTTCAGCTGCGCGCTGCCAGGGCCATAGCCCAGGAACTGGCTAATCGGCACGCTGCCGTTGCTGCTCGGACGACCGAGGATAGGTGCGCTCTGGTAGTTCAGATACGCACCGACCCCCCAATCCGACAGAATGGAGGACACGATCTTGTTCGAAAATACATTCCCGGAATCCCGCAGCCGCGGCACTTGGTATTGGACTGTCATCCGGAACTGATGCGGAAGATCATTAAGGGAAATGTTCTTGGCCAAGTCCCGGTTGTACACGTCGATCGAGTTCATCGCATCAAGGTTCTTCGAGTAGTTGTAATTCATGTTGAAGCTCAGCCCATGGCTGAAACGCTGGGTCACACTCAACTGGAACGCGTCGTACCAGGTCTTGCCCAAGGGAGCGCCGTTGACCCCGTTCAACGTCGTGCCAAAAATCGACACGCTGGGACTGTACTGAGGATAGGCCAGCAGCGATTGGCGCACGTTCTGATTGGTGGGGAAGTTTGGGTAGGGGATGCCGGTGATGCCGCGGGCGGCCAGAGTGGCCTTCTGCGCGGTGGTCAGGTTACTCACAGAGGTGGTCAGCAGGCGGGCTTCGGAGGAACTGGTGAAATCATTAAAGCCATAGGCGCGCAGCGTGTCCAGGCTGATGGTGTTCAGCGGGTTCAAGGCGTTCGCCGTCCACCATACGCCCCGGTTGGCGACATAGGAGGCCTCGACCATGAGATTGTGGCTGATTTCGCGCTGTAGGCCGATGGTCCACTGTAACTGGCGGGCCGGGCGGCCCGAGTTCTGGTCCATGAGTAGGGGCATCGAGATGACCGAGCCCGGGGCCATGCCCACATTGGGTTCAAACGACGGCCACTTCGGCTGGACCTCTGCCGGCATACCGTCCTTGAACAGTCCGGTGATCTGGCCCGAATTTGGGGCAAGCGTGTTCGTACCAGCGTTATTCGACGCAGGAAGCGTCGGGGACGCGGTGGAGTTGTAGACCACACCGAAACCGGCGCGCAGCACGGTCTTGCTGTCGATCTGGTAGGCCAGGCCAATCCGCGGGCCGATGGCATACGGGTAGTTATTTGCGAAGTTGCATTTGCAGGTGGCCTCAAACTGAAGGCCTCCGGGCCGGCCCGAGGCGGACGGATTGGGGATTGCGAGACCGATGGAACCGATACGTCCATGCTGTTCGGCAGTGTACGTGCCGTAGTCCCAGCGTACGCCATAGTCGAGCGTCAGCTTGCGGGTGACCTTCCAGGTGTCCTGAAAATACAACGCGGTTTGGGATTTGTTGTTGCTCAAACCGATGGGTGCGTTTAGCGTGTTTGAGCTCATGCCGCCCAGCAGGAAGGAGGCAAACTCAAAGCCGTCGAAGCCCTGGTTGGTCGATACACCTTGCAGAGAGGGCTGCTCGGTCATGTTCGCGCCGAATATGAAGGAGCCTTGCGAGTTGGCGGCGATCACGTTCGGGAACCTCTCCAAGCGCCAGTCCATGCCGACTTTGAAGGTGTGCCCGCCGGTGACGTAGGCGGCGGAGACGATACCGGAGGGACGCCGTTCAAACGACCGGGTCGGAAACAGCGAGCCCAACGTGCTCATGCCGCCGATCGCCGTGTTCCCATTTACGGCGGTCTGAACGATCGGAAAATAATAGGGCAAGAGCCCTCCCTTCAGACCCAGTTCCTTTAACTCATCGTAGTCGTGTACCGTAGTTTGGAGTCCGAAGTCGCTGTCGTTCCAGCCCGCGCCGATGTGCAGCAGCAGCCGCGGGGTCGCCGCGTAGTCAAAGTTCAGGCGAATCGTCTGGCCCGAATTAAAGGCCGCGGCGGAAGCGGTGATCTCGTTCTGGAACGCGTCGGCGCCGGTCGGCGTACGGGGCACGTACGTATGGGTGTCCTGGTAGTAGAACGACCCGTGGAGCTTCTCGGTGAAGTTATGATCCATTTTGATCGAGGGGATCGCGGACGTGCGGCTCGAGTCGTAGGTTCCCTGATAATTGTTCGAAGCCTGCCCGCGGTCGGCATTCCCGCCGAAGGGCAGCGGGACCAGCTTCAGAACCTTGGCCGAGATCGGGTCAAAACGGGAGACCGGGATCATATTCCCCGGGAACGGATCCCGGTACGCTCTACCGTTGGCGGCCACCCCTTGCGTGATCGGATCGAAGATCGTGCCGCTGGCCATGGTGCGGCCCAGCGCGTCGGTGGCAGGACCGCTCGCAGTGGTGATCAAGCGGTTCTCGGCGGTCAGCAGGTTACTGAAATCGCCATTCCGGTAGGCCGGGACGGGCACGGTGGTCGTATCACTGGTGTTGATGTTCTTGTTTCGGAACCGCTCGTAGCTCCAGAAGAAGAAGGTCTTGTTTCTGCCGTCGTAAAGCTTCGGAAACCAGACCGGACCGCCCACGGTGTAGCCAAAGTCGTGCTGTTTGACAATGTTGCGGACGCCCGTGTAGGGCTGGTGGGAATTCAGCGCTTCATTGGTGATGTAATCGTAAGCAGTGCCGTGGTACTGGTTGGTGCCGCTTTTGGTGACCATATTGATCATGCCGCCGCCGGCCGTGCCGTATTCCGCGGCAAAGTTACTGGTCTGGATGTTTACTTCCTGAATTGCATCGACGGACGGTTGGGTTTCCTGTTGCGCGGTAATCAAACGAGGGCCGGTGGGACTGATTGTCATGCCATCCAGGCGGCTCTGATAAGTATTGGAAGGCGCTCCGTTGATGCTCATGGAGGTGCAGCAGGCCACGGTACCGGCGCCAATATTCGAGCCAGCGTTATAGTGGATGCCCGGGACCAGATTCACGGCTGCCCAGGGATCACGGAAACCCTCGTTGGTCGAACCGATCGCGAGAACCGGCAGATCATTCAACTGGGACAGCGTGACGTTATGGGCCACTTCGCTAGACTCGGTTTTCAACAGCGAGGATTCCGCGTTAACCGTGACGGATTCGGCCGCATTGCCCACTTCGAGCCCTACGTCCTCGCGCATCGTCTGAGCAGCCGCCAAGTGGAACTTGGAGTGGGTGTAGGTCTTGAATCCCGGAACCGCGACGGTCAGGTCATAGTCTCCGATCGGTAACTGCGACACGGTATAGTTGCCGGTCTGAGAACTGGCCGCCCTGAAAACTTGTCCGTTTTCCAGATTACGAACCGAAACCGGGGCGTTTGCGACGATGGCGCCGGTCGGATCGCTCACCGTCCCGGTGATGGTCGCGAGCGCAGTCTGCCCGTAGACGGCGCCTGCGCTTATTGCGGCGCAGAGCGCCAAACTGAATAGCTTCATTGGTTTTTCTCCCCATGTGAAAGCGCCGATGATCGCCGTCCGGACGATTCCCAGCCGCACTCTTCCCGGTCAATTTACCCACATCGCGACGAGGCTCACCCGCACGCCCCGGAAGGGCGTTATCTAGCCTTCCAAACTTAATTACTCAGTCGAGCCTAGGCGAAGTCTGCATGCAAAACAAGTCCCCAAAAGGCATCAGTTTTGTCCAGAAACTCCACCAGGTAGTGATTGCCTGGACTTGCATCAGGCGATCCTCGTGAGTCATTTTGAACGTGGAGAAACATTCACAAATACACTGCTGACTGTATCGCTACATGTGGAGCCTCGCCGTAAACTAGACACTCATGTCATCCGGCTCTCCGAAGTGTGTTCCGAGAACCGAAAGGGTCCTTAAGGAGTTCATCCAGAAGCTAGATCTTGGTGAGTTCGATGGAAAGCTGCACGAAGCGCTCAAGGATCTTACCAAGGAAGAGCTCGTGAAGGTTGCCGAGCATTTGGCGGCGCGCAAACACTCAGAATGAGTGCAGCTAGGGAACTCCCAGTACTGTCTAGACGGAATTGATCGTCTGGGGATTGCGCGTTATGCTGGCCGAGCCATGCACAAATGCGTCCTGTGCGGAGCAGACACCATTCTGTTCATCAACGGTATCCCGATCTGCGTCGAGTGCGACGAGGAACGGGAAAAGAAAACAACCCAATATCCTCTTCTGGCGAAAACACAAAATGCGATCGTTCCACGAGGTAGCGTCCGACTTTATCGGAGGGACGGACGCTATCTCTAAAACACGGAGGGTGTCGCACGGATTGTCGCCCCTGTGGATTCCGACCAGCAGTTACTGATCGCCGGAAGCAAAGCGGCATCCTAGTCAGTAGAGTGGGAGCGTGAGCCTATCGGTGATCTCACCAGCGATCGTAAAATCCGCAACCCAAGGGATTCGAAGAAGATTCATGACCTGGTTGCGCATGAAAAGCGACGCCTTCGATTTCGGTGCAAAAAATCCGGCGAAGCGCAATGCCGCGTTCTGCTTTCCTTGAACAAACGGGGCGAACAGCCGCTGGTACTGGCCAAAGGCCTTGGAGTAATCGCCTTCCGCCCGATGCAGCTCACCAGCGAGGATATACGCCGCCACCATGGCCAGGGCAGAGCCTTGACCTGCGAGCAGGGAGACGCATGAAGCTGCATCACCGAGGAGAGCTACACGCCCCTGGGTCCACATGTCTGTTCGCGCCTCCATGTGTATCTGACTGACCCGATCGAAATAGAGATCGCTGCTCGCATCCAGTGCGTCCAATATACGCGGACATTCCCAACCGCTGTTTCCGAAACGCTTCCGCAGTAGGGCCTTTTGAGCCTGAGAGTCGCCAATGCCGGGATCACCGTCGGCAAACGTGAAGAGAAATAACGTGCGGTCTTCGCGCATCGTGAACCGACCTACCTGTTGATGTACTTCTGTGTACATCACATAAACCAGTTCGTCTCTTGGCCGGTAGCCTTCAACCTCAAACGCCGCAACTTTGTAACCCAGATACTTCTCGAAGTGGTTTTGCGCGCCGAAGACGAGCTCACGGATCTCTGAATGGAGTCCATCCGCCCCGATCACGAGATCGAAATTGCGTTCAGGCCCACGTTCGAAGGCGACACGGACCGTCTTCTCTTTCTGATCTATCCGGGTCACACGGTTACCGAAGATCGCCTCGACTTTGCCATCTATCTTGCCGAAGATGGATGCGGCGAGTTCCGACCGCGGGAGGCTGATATAGCGGCCTCCGGTCGCCCGGAAGAATGCTTCGACAGGGAATCCGGCCACTCGTGCTCCCTTCTCATTCACGACCCTCAGCTCTTGGACCACGTAGCCTTTGCGGCGGATCTCCGGCAGCAGCCCCATTCGATCCGCTACATCGAAGCCCGCTCCCCAAAAATCAATGATGTAGCCCCCGGTCCGCAACCTAGGCGCCTTCTCGACGATCGTGGGCGTGAAGCCGTAACGTGCCAGCCAGTAGGCGAGAGTAGGGCCTGCAATTCCCGCACCTGAGATCAGAACCCTCATAAAACACTGCCCTAACGTAGGATGCCTGAATTCGGCCACGGTGTCCTTCTTGCAGGTACGATCGAGACCGATTGTATGCATCCGCGACCATTGGAAGTCGATTTCCTACAAGCTGAACGCTAGGGATCGTCCCAGCTATTGCTCAGATTCGCCTGGAAACAAGACCACTTCTTTCTTGCGAATTCGCGTCCAGCACCAGCATTTCGAGCAGTCTGTCGATTTCCGTCTGGGTCCTTAAGTAGTAGCGGGCATGCGACCGCCGCTTCCACCCGATGCGGACCGGAATGATCTTGCCGTCCAAGCCGAAGGCGTCCTCGTCATTTTCGTCGTCGCCCACATATAAGACACTCTTGCAGCCCAAGCGATCCCGTTCGGCGGCCAGAGCCTCTCCTTTATGAGGTGCTTTGTCAATAACCACATTTACGACCTGATTGCCTCCGAAAACGCGAGCCTGCTGGAGGTTCCGCGTCACTTCAAAAATCCGCCTTCGCGACTCCGCTTTTTGCGTGGACTGGCGGTAATGCACGGCCAGAGAGAGGCCCTTGTCTTCCACCCACACTCCCGGGATAAGGTCAATTTCACGCTTGAGGGCGGCATTCCATTTCTCTACCCGCCGGCGATGCGATTTTCTCGCGGTCCCGACCGTCTCCGCCCCGTGATTGCCGATCACACCAGCAACCTTCACGCCTCGCAATTTACCGAGCACGTCCGACCGGGCGCGCCCCGAAACAATAATGCACGGATAGATCGCGGCCAAGTTGGTAAGCAGCTTTCGCGTCCGGACTCGCATCCCCGCCTTGTTCGGATGCTCAACAATGGGTGCCAGCGTCCCGTCGAAATCGAATGCGCACAAAGCCCGCTCGGTAGCCAGCCGCGTCAGGATCGGGCGGGAAGCCCGGGAAAGGAGATACTGCATCCTCAGACCGTCGAACCCGCGCTGGTCCGTTCGGCCAAGCGTCCCGTGACCCGTTCCTGATTGCGCAGACGCGCGGCGTCCACCAGCATTTTGCCAGCCCAGCGATACACGTTGAATTGAACCAGGAGTGATCGCATCGACCTCATGCGGTCCTGTTGCTCCTCCGCGGGCATTTTCAGCGCAGCAGCCAGGGCGTCACTGCAGCCTTCCAAATCGTAGGGATTCACGATGAGCGCTTCGGTCAGCTCGCGCGCTGCTCCGGTGAACTCGCTGAGCACCAGCACGCCTTTTAAGTCCGTGCGGGCGGCGACGAACTCTTTGGCGACTAGATTCATGCCGTCGTGCAGGCTACTCACGTAGCAAAGATCCGCCGCTCTAAAAAAACGAAATACCTCCGGCGGCTCGTGGTGAGACCGGAGCAATATGATGGGCTGATAACCTTCCGTGCCGAATCGTTGGTTGACGCGGTGCGCCAAGCGCTCCACGGTTTCGTTAAGTTCCCTGTATCGGTCGATCTTGGTTCGGCTTGGCGCGGCAAGCTGGGCGAAGCTGAAGCGGCCGCGGAATTCCGGATATCGCTCAAGCAAGAGCTCTACTGCAAGCAATCGCTCCTCGACGCCCTTGGTATAGTCCAGGCGGTCCACACCGACGCCCAGCAGCGCATTCGGTTTCAAGCCAAAATCGCGCCATACCTGCGCGCGGCACTCCTCGGGACTGGGCGCCGTCTCCACCCAACGGACGGGCCATTCGAGTGAAATGGGATAGGGACGAATCAGCGTACGATGGCCCTGCATCACCACTGCATTGTGCTCCCGGTCGATACGTGTTTCCAGATACCGGTCGACCGAATCCAGAAAATTGTTGCAGTGGAGCTGCGTGTGGAACCCAAGAATGCTGCTGCCCAACAAGCCCGCCAACAGTTCGTTGCGCCAGGGACAGATTCCCATCCGTTCTGCGTTGGGCCACGGAATGTGCCAGAACACGATGACGGTCGCCGACGGCAGACGCTTGCGAATCATCGCGGGCGCGAGAGCAAAGTGATAATCCTGCACCAGGATGATGGGATCTTTTGAGTCTACTTCGCTGCAGATTGCGTCAGCGAATTTCTGGTTGACGGCACGGTATTGACGCCAGTCCTCAGCCCGGAAAATCGGTCGCGCATGGGCGACGTGACACAGGGGCCACAACCCTTCATTCGAAAACCCGTAGTAGTAACCCTGCTGCTCTTCCTCGGAGAGCCACACGCGGCGGATATGGTAAGACTCCTCTCCCGGGGGTACTCGAACATGATCGTTGCGGTCCACTGTTTCGCGATCGGCGTCACCACTACCATGCGCGATCCATACGCCGGAGCACGCGCGCATCACCGGTTCCAGTGCCGTAACCAGACCGCTAGCGGGATGCTGAACTTCGATCCCGCCGTCAGCAGCGTGCTGGTGAATGTACGGTTCGCGATTGGCGAGGATTACGATCTTTTCGCCGTGCAGATGCCGGTTTAGAGTCTGTTTCAGCCGTTCCGCGGTCCACAGTCCGGGAGCGTCTTCTCAATCATTTGCCATGCGCCCGACCAATTCGCGCATGTCACTGAGAATGGGCTGAAATTCGTGACTCTGCTGTCCTCCGCCGCGAAGCAGGCTGCGCAATTCCAGGCTCCAGCCGTAGCGCGCCCATTTTGCTACAAACATCGGCACGCCAAATGCCATTACCGCCAGGATGCAAAAGACACCGATCAAAAACGTCCGCGCCTGAGCTTCCCGCCGTTCGATGTAGCTAAGATCGTGCAGCAGGATAACGAATCCCAACTGCTGTTCCTGGTCGCCGACGGGCATGACGCTCACATGGACCCGGCCGGTCGGCAGGATCGCGACAGTGTTCCACTCCTGCAGTCTTCCCAGGTCTTCCTCAGCCCCACGGGCCCGGATCCCGATCACCGAACAGCCGAACCCTTCCGGAAAACCCTGCGTGTTGGCTCGCGGGCTAAAGTCGGCGCTACATGCGGAGACCCCCATCACGCGCTCGTCGCGCGCAAGGTCGTTCAATTGTTTCTGCAAATCTTTGGGGTCGCCATACCAGGCGTTGGCCAGTGACTGCCTTGCGCCCACCAATACCAATTGGGCTCGTGAACTGACGTCACGCTCAAACCATTCGCGCGCTGTGGTCTGTACAACGCCGGACGCTGCCCAAGTCAAGAGCGCCAAGCCCACCAGCAGCGCCAAGATGAACTGCGCCATGCGGGGCATGCTGCCATTAAAGCACGTTCATCTTGTGCTACCGTGCCAGACATGAAGCTGGAAGAACTAGGACTGATCGGGAACTGCCAGTTTTCAGCGCTGGTGCACAACAGCGGTGAGATTGCCTGGTGTTGTCTTCCGCGGTTTGATTCTGAACCAGTGCTTTCGACGTTACTCGATAGCGAAGATGGTGGTCGCTTTCGCATCGGACCAGCGGGTGGCGAGACGGGAACGCAGCGTTACCTGCCGAACACCAACATCCTCGAAACAACGTTTAGGACTTCGACCGGCTCTTTTCGGGTGATTGACTTCGCGCCCCGATTTCTCCAGTTCAGACGGGCGTTCCGGCCAACACAATTGCTCCGAATCGTCGAGCCACTCGAAGGCACGCCGCGTATTGCAGTCATTTGTGAGCCGAGGCTGGGTTGGTCAAAGGAACGACCATCTATCCTGCAAGGTTCTCATCACGTTACATTCTCTGGGTTTGCAAGCGAACTGCGGCTCACAACCGATCTTCCGATTTCCTACCTGGGTGGCCAACCGTTTACCCTCACCGGACGCCAGCACCTCGTGCTCAGCTGGGGGGCGCCGGTAGAAGAACCTCTCGCAGCGTTGTGCGAACGCTTCTGGAACGAGACTGCCCGATACTGGCAGCGCTGGGTCAAGCAGTGCGATATCCCTCCGTCGTTCCAACAGGAAGTTATCCGGTCCGCGCTCACGCTGAAGCTGCATTGCTTTGAAGACACCGGAGCCATCATTGCAGCAATGACCACGTCGATCCCGGAGTCGCCTGGGAGCGGGCGTACCTGGGATTATCGCTACTGTTGGTTGCGAGATTCCTACTATGTGCTGAATGCTTTCGGACTGTTAGGGCAATTTGAAGAACGAGAGCAATTTGTTCAGTACTTGCTGAACGTGGCGGGCGGTGCCCCGGGCCTCGTTCTCGCACCGTTGTATCGTGTGGACGGGTCCCAGAACCTGGAAGAATCGATCCTGGAACATTGGCCCGGTTATAACGGAGAACGGCCGGTGCGAATCGGCAATGCGGCGGCTCTTCATTCCCAGCACGACATCTATGGCGAAATGGTCCTGGCGCTGACACCGATTTTTCTCGACGAACGCATGAGCGCGGAACGTTCGCCGGCGGCATTACGGTTGATCGAGGGACTCGCGCAAAAGGCTATTTCCCTCGCTGGAATTCCGGACGCGGGCATCTGGGAGTATCGTACGGAATGGAAGCCGCAAACATTCTCGAGTCTCATGTGCTGGGCCGCCGCGGATCGCATGGCGGGGATCGCAGATCGGCACGCTCCGGCACGTGCCGCCGAGTTCCGGTCTGCCGCGGAAAAGATCCATACCGAAATCATCGTCCAATCCTGGAGCGCCAACAGGAAGAGTTTCGTGGGCCACTACGGCGGTTCGGACCTGGATGCTTCTCTGCTTCAGATGGCCCGCTTGCGTTTTCTATCCGCGGGTGACCCCAGGCTGAGCAGCACGATCGATTCAATTCACAAAGGTCTAGTCCGAGGTGACTGGCTACAACGCTATAGCTTGAACGATGGTTTTGGAGAACCCTCGGTCGCTTTTGTCATTTGTACATTCTGGCTGATTGAAGCACTGGCCACGGCAGGACGCCGCGAAGAAGCGCGCGCTCTCTTCGAGCGGATTCACACCGCACTCTCGCCGCTGGGACTACTTTCTGAAGATTACGACCCCAAGGAGCCGCGCATGTGGGGTAACTTTCCGCAAACCTACTCGCACGTGGGGCTTATCCATGCTGCGTTCGCAGCCTCACCGTCATGGACGGACGTGTTGTGATCGGTGTTCTTGAACCTTGAATACAGCGCCTTCTTCCAGGGGGTGCACCGGATGGCCGCGCTCATCGCCACCATCAGCACCATCAACGCTGCCGCCGCCGCCACGCACTGCCAAACAGTCAACGCTTCCTTGTAGGCCGAGAACCACCATCCATAGACCAGCTCTACGTGGATCCAGTACACTGCCAAAGACGTACTTCCGAGCAGCTGTACCCAACTCCACCCTTCACTAAAATACTCGGTCCAGAAGAAGGCGCCAGTCCCTAATAAAAGCGTGACGCCCAATTTGCACGCGACCAGCGCTGGACTGTCAAGCCAGAAATCCGCGTGCGGATAGACGGAGAAGGGAAGATTCCCAAAGTATCGGCCAGCCATCACTAAGCCGAATCCGCACAGAGCAGTCCCCTGCATAACATGGATCCATCCCGTCCGGATCAAGGGGATCGCACTTCCTGCCGCCAGGCCGAACGCAAGGTACGATCCCCAAGGAAAGACGCTGAAGGCTGTCGCGCTCGGCACGAAATAGTCGCGGACGGGACCCGGGATTCCGCCGGTTTCCAGATCCGACATTAGGGGAGAAGCTGCCGCCAACGCGATTCCTGCGGCCACGGCCCAGCGCACTCTCCGCAAGCCGCGGAACAGCGCCAAGGCAGAGAGCGCAAGCGCGGTCGCGCCCATGACGTTGAGAGCATCCACACGAAGCAGATCAGTCCATGGTTGCCCTGGTAACGCAAAGAGCCACATTTGGAACCGGAAGAGAAACGCTAGCAATAGTAAGTAGCGAGCGCGACGCAATGAGCCGGCAAGCCGCGGCCAGGCAGGCAAATCATCGCGCTTATTCATCCCTAGCCCGTATGTAATACCGGTCAGAAATAGGAAGATCGCTGCGGCTTGCCCACCAAAGAACTGCGAAAGGAGGTAGACCGCGTGATCGCGTCGCTCAGGCGCCATGAAAGAATTAAAAGTGTGCCCTTGGAGCATGACAATGGCTGCCAGACCTCGAAGCCAGTCCAAAAATACAATTCGATGGCGCGGTAAGGGCATACCTTTTTGCATCTATCCAGATGACCGGTTCGGCGGCACTCCGTCAATCGCTTGTTACCTGTATGTTGAGGCTCAAGCAGTAGCGGACAGGAAAGTGCAGCCCACTCGTAAGGCAACCCGCCAGCGTTGGCCGTGGAACGGAGAAATGCCGTATCCAGGGGAGGAGCCGAACCGTCCCGAGATACGTCAACTCAGATAGAGGAGTTCCTTGGGGGATATGTCCCGGCCAAGGAGATGAAGGAGATGTTACGTAGTCTATACACTATGCTCGACTATCACATCGCTGCCGCAGACGGCGAGTCGGGCCGAGTTCAGGATTTTCTTTTCGACGATGAAAGCTGGATAGTCGACTATCTCGTCATTGACACGGCGAGATCACCCGAAAAACACGAAGTTTTGATTACTCCGTTTGCTGCAGGAGTGCCTGACTGGGAAACGAAGCGAGTTCCCGTCCTTTTGACCTGCGACCAGATTCTCACCAGTCCGCCGGTCACGAGCGATATGCCCGTCTCGCGCCAGCGCCGAGCCGGCCTGAAATCGCCTGGGTCTCACTTGAGAAGTATGCGGGAGGTGCTTGGATATACAATTCACACTGCAGACGGGGAGGCTGGAAGCCTTGAGGATTTTATCATCGAGGACACGCTATGGGGCATGCACCACGCCATTATTGCGTTGGGACAGCCTCTCCAGCGGTCCGTTATCGCGTCACCCACATCAATCCGATCTATCTCATGGGCCGGAAAAGCCGCCTGGATGAATCTGACTTCCCAGGATCTTCAACAGAAACCCAAGTTCGACGCAACCCGCCCTATAAATCAGGACAACGAACATCGGCTGTTTGACTACTACGGTCGTCCCGTCAGCCCGCCTCCGTTAATCAAGGCAGAACGCACGCCCGACGCTCCCCAGCACTAAACACGTCGGGCGGAAGTATTTTATCGTGCCCGAGCGCGGTCAGTCTATACAGCTGAGACTGTATAAATCTCTTGAAAATAGCGCCTTTTTAGGGTGATACGGATTCCTTCGCCGTGCTAAATTTGACTGCGGGGACACAGCAGTGCACATCAAAACTGGATCGTCATTACACAGAGCAGGCCAACTCGCTTGGGTAGCGCTCGGCTTAATCGCGGCCGCGATGGCCCCGAAAGGCGTGTGGGCTTTTCAGAAGGGTTTCGGATCGGCTGGGTCTCCGAAATTGGGCGACTTGAAAGTCAATCCTAAGGACGGGCTCGCCTATCTGTGGATTCCGCCCGGCAGCTACCTCGACGGATGTTCGCCTAAGGACACGGACTGTTTCCCGGATGAAACTCCTAACCGCAAGACAACCCTGACGCGAGGATTCTGGTTGAGCCGTACCGAAGTCCCGCAAGCTGCCTTCGAACATGTCATGGGCTACAATCCCAGCATCTTTCAGGGATCGGATCTGCCCGTCGAGTACGTCTCCTGGGTCGAGGCTGACGAATATTGCGGCGCGATCGGGGGAAGACTTCCGAGTGAAGCGGAATGGGAGTATGCCGCGAGAGCGGGAACCACGGGAAGCCGGTACGGCAATCTAAATGAGATCGCTTGGTATTACGGCGACGCCGGATTTTCAACCCATCCGGTCGGGAAGAAGAAACCGAATGCGTTCGGCCTGTACGACATGCTCGGCAACGTCGTGGAGTGGACCCACACGTTCTACTGGGTCCAGCACAACCAGGAAAACATCAACCCCACAGGTCCAAGCACGGCTGAATATGTGGAACTGCGCGGCGGCGGGTGGTGGGACGATCCCAAGCTGATTCGGGTGTCGTACCGCCGGCACTTCGAAAAGACAGATATTGACTACAACATCGGCTTCCGTTGCGCTTCGGAATAAGCGATCAGCGATTCGCTATTGAGCAATCTTCGCGAGGACCAACGCGAGCGCGCTGTCAGACGCTGGCTCTGACGCGCCGCAATCCTTACCGCGAGCCTGCCACAGTTGCTCCGTCAGGTCCAGATTGGCCTCGGTCGCCGTGTTCTGCTGTAACTCCCCAACCCGGGCCTTGAGCGCCTTGTTGGCGGAATCCACAAGCTCCTGGGGTGCCGAAGTTCTCGAACAGTTGTTTATTTCGTTGAGCGCCAACGCGACCAGTTTGAGACTACGCTGGTACCGCTCATTCGAAGCCAACCCGCGCCGAGTTGGATCAAGCGACATGATCTGCTCGCATAGCTGCAGCCTCTTGCGGATCGCTGGATCGTCAGGCTTCAGGCGAGACGCGTTGAGAAAGTCGGTCCGCGCCGATTGATAGTTTCCGCGCGCAAACTCTGCTTCGCCAAGACCACTGTAGGCATCCGCGTTCTGCGAATTACGGCGCAAAATGTCCTGAAAGACATCAGCCGCGCGGGCAGGAGATCCCGCCGAAAGAAACAGTTCCCCGATCCGCATCCTAGTTCGAAGGTCAGCCGACGCCTCATCCTGGAGCGGCAACAACTCGGCCAGCAGCTCCTCTTTTGCATGCTGTCGGGCGAGTAAATCGACTAACTC
>Ga0157378_10001316_pt1 | contig 22353 bp, 19 predicted proteins | sample M65metaG_FD_115309 | JGI IMG/M metagenome (GOLD analysis project Ga0157378, IMG submission 115309) | Miscanthus rhizosphere microbial communities from Kellogg Biological Station, Michigan, USA - M6-5 metaG | ecosystem: Host-associated > Plants > Roots > Rhizosphere > Soil | place: USA: Michigan...
GTTCACCGCTACCGCTGGGACGGCCACGTCCAGAACGAGGGCTGGAATCCCTACGCGGTAGCACCTACAGACGCGCGGCTTGCGCCGCTGCGCGATCCGGGCTGGTACATCATGCCTGTGCCGGAAATTCCCACGATGTACCCGCCGCTCTCAATGCTGATTTTTCGCGCGACCTGGCGCCTGCTGCCGGACCCGGTTGGTTTCAAACTGCCATTTCTGCTCGCCGATCTTGCCGTGGCGGCCATGCTCGCCGGGTGGATCCGTTCGACTGGGGGACGGAACTACCAGGTGGCGTTATACGCCTGGAATCCGCTGGTTATAGTCGAATTCGCATCCAGCGGCCACAACGACGCTCTCGCAATCGCCGCTGTCGTCGCTACGCTGTTGATTATACGGCGCTTTCCGGCAATGTCAACGCTTACGCTGACGGCCGGGGCGCTGGCCAAGGCCTTCCCCGCCGTGCTGTTGCCGCTGGCATTTTGTCGCGCAGGATGGCCCGGGAAGCTGCGTGGGTGGCTCGCGGCGGGCGGCTGTGCTGGCCTGACTGCGTTGTGCGTCTGGCCGTACCGCCATGGGTGGCGCGAATTTCTGGGGATGCTCAAATATTATCAATTTATCTTCCGGAACTACCATTCGAGCATCTATCCGGTGTTGCTCTGGTTTTCCGGGTCGCACGTGATTGCCGCGGGAATTGGAGAGGGTGTTGTCATAGGGCTTGCTGTATGGCTGGCCTTGCGCCACGCGGATGCGACGCGCGCAGCATTTCTGCTGATCGGCACGGTGCTGCTCTTCGCACCGAACGGGTATCCGTGGTATTTCACCTGGATTGTGCCGCTCCTGTGTTTCTATCCGAGCCCGGCGTGGCTGCTGCTCACGATTCTCGAGTTTCTCTCGTACAAAATATTCATCAACTATCGCGCGTTAGGCGTGTGGCACTTCGATCCATTCTTTCAGTGGTTATGCTACGCGCCGTTCTATGCGCTGCTGGCATGGGAGTTCTTTCGAAAGAGGAAGAATTTTCGTGGAATCCCCGAATAGCGCAAAGAGGGGTTTGCGTGGTGCAAGCTTCAGCCTGTGGGGTTAGTCCTTGCAAGGTCCAACTTCCACAGGCTGAAGCCTGCGCCACCATATTCTTAATTCTTAGAGGTTGATGGAAAGTGTTACGTCGGGGCGAGGGCCCGGCGGGGGAGGCATCTTTGAGCGGTCCACTGGCCGATACAAAGTGTCGCGCTCGACGGGGACGCGGCCGGCATCGCGGATCAGGCGCTCGAGTTCCAGGCGCGGGGTGAACTCGGCGGTCTTGGCGCCGGCGTCATGGTAGATCTTTTCTTCGACGACGGTGCCGTCGAGATCGTCCGCGCCGAAGCGCAGCGCGATTTGCGCGATGGCCGGTGTGAGCATCACCCAGTAGGCTTTGATGTGATCGAAATTGTCGAGCAGCAGGCGCGAAATGGCGATCGATTTCAGATCGTGGTAGCCCGTGGGCGCCGGCAGGTGCGCGAGGCCGGTGTTGTCCGGGTGAAACGCCAGGGGAATGAACGCGGAGAAGCCGTGCGTCTCGTCCTGTAATTCGCGCAGCAGGAGCAGATGCTCGACGCGCTCCTCTTCGTTCTCAACGTGGCCGTAGAGCATCGTGGCGTTGGAGCGCAGGCCGATTTCGTGAGCCGTGCGGGCGATGTTCAGCCACTGCTGACCGCTGACTTTGTGATCGCAGATGATTTTGCGCACGCGCGGGTTGAAAATTTCGGCGCCGCCACCGGGGAGCGAATCGACCCCCGCTTCCTTCAGCTTGACCAATACGTCGCGGATGGGGAGCTTCGCGATGCGCGAGAAATAGCCCACCTCTACCATCGTGAACGCTTTTAGGTGCACGGACGGGCAGCGCTTTTTCAGGCCGCGCATTAAATCCAGAAAATATTCAAATGGCAAATCGGGGTGCAGGCCGCCGACCGTGTGGAATGCGGTGGCGCCTTCGCGCATGCCCTGTTCGGCGCGCTGGTAGATTTCCTCGAGTGCGAAGGTGTATGCGCCGGGAGCGTTGGGGTCGCGTCCGAAGGCGCAGAGCTTGCAATGCGCGACGCACACATTCGTGGGATTGATGTGGCGATTCACGTTGAAGAAGCAGGTGTTGCCGTGCATTTTTTCGCGAACATAGTTGGCGAGCCAGCCGATGGCGAGGAGATCTGGTGAGCGGTACATCGACACGCCGTCCTCGGAGCTTAGGCGCTCGCCAGCGAGGACCTTGTCAGCGATGGGTTTCAGTTGCGCGTCGTTGATGCGTAGCTCGGTCATGGTTTGGTAGCACAGACTTCAGTCTGTGGATTTCCAAATGATCTTGGCTGGTGCGCACGGTCCGGCTCAGCAATCGCAGCCTCACAGACTGAAGTCTGTGCTACTTCAGAGCAACCGCGGCGCCCCAGAACAACAGGAACAAGAGACTAATATAACCGTTCACGGTGAAAAACGCAGCATTCATCCGGGTCAAATCATTCGGCGAAACGAGCGAGTGCTCGTAGGCGAGCAAGCTCGCTACCACCACGATTCCCGCCCAGGCCGGCCATGGCAGATGGAAACTCCAGGCAAGCCAGGCGAGGAGCGCGATCATCAGCACATGCATCGCGCGCGCGATTGCCAGAGCTTTTGCGACTCCGAAGCGTTTCGGGACGGAGAAAAGATTCACCGACTTGTCGTACTCGAGGTCCTGGCAGGCGTAAAGCACGTCGAAACCGCCGACCCATAGAGTTACCGCCGCGCAAAGGATCAACATGCGCGCATCGAGCGAGCCGGCGATGGCGATCCACGCCGCCGCCGGTGACATACCCAGGCAGAAACCCAGCACCAAGTGCGACCACGAGGTGAATCGCTTGGTGTAGGAATAAAAAAACAGGACGCCGAGCGCGACGGGAGAAAGTTTCAGCGCCAGCGCGTTCAATTGCCACGCTGCGATTGCCAGCACGGCGGCAGCGGCGATCGCGAACACCCAGGCAAACTGAACCGTGAGGGCGCCGGTGGCCAGGGCGCGCGTGCGGGTTCGCGGATTTTCGCGGTCGTAGCGCAAGTCGATGATGCGATTCACGGTCATGGCAAAGGAGCGCGCCCCGACCATGGCCACGATGATCCATGCGATTTGCCGCCACGAAGGCCAGCCCCCAGCCGTGCCCGCGATCGGCGCATAGCGTGCGGCGAGCAATGCTCCCGTCAGCGCGAAGGGCAGCGCGAACACGGAGTGCTCGAACTTGATCATCTCGAGGATTGTGTGGATGCGCGTCGGGCTCAATTCAATTCTCTCAACTTTTTCGTGGAGCGAGCTCACTATTGGCCAAACCGGCGTCACAGTCGCCCAATTGTCGGTTTGTCATTCTGAGGCGCGCTGCGCGCCGAAGAATCTCTCTGTTGGTGCGTTCAAATCCAAGAGAGATTCCCCACTTCGTTCAGAATGATAACTGATCGATTCTGTTCGACACTCCGCTTAGTCTGACGGCTCTGACCTGATTCGAAGCGGAAGAAGTCAAAAGAGAACAGGCTGAAGCCTGTTCTACTTAGGGCGCTTCGCGGGCTTTGCCTTTTGCCTGGCCTTCCCAGCGGTACATTTCTTCCTGCGGCAATCCCATTTGCGCGAGCACGCGATAGACGTATTGCGCAACGAGATCGTCGATCGTTTTCGGCTGGTGGTAGAACGAGACGATGGCCGGCATGATCACGGCTCCCGCTTGCTGCGCGCGCAGCATGTTTTCCAGATGAATCCGGCTGAACGGCGTGTCACGCACGCAGAGCACCAGGCGCCGTCCTTCTTTCAGGCAGACATCCGCGGCGCGTGCGATCAGATCGTCGCTCGTCCCGGCTGAAATCGTCGCCAGCGTGCCCATGGAGCACGGAATCACCACCATCGCGTCTACCGGATAGCTGCCCGAGGCAATCGATGCGCCCACGTCCTTGTTCGGCAGCACTTCCGTTTTTGCCGCGCGGCCCCCGATCAGCAGAGACGGAAGCTTCTTCGCGTCCGTTGTAGCTATGCCCAGTTCGTGGGCCAGCAGCCGCGCCCCCGTGTCCGTTACCACGAGATGAATGCGCTCCACCCGCGCATCGACTTCGAGCATCCGTAGCGCCGCTTGTGCCAGCACCGCCCCGGAGGCTCCGGTGACACCTACAACAATCGTTTTGTTTTCCGCCTGAGTCATGGTTTGCGCGGGAAGATTAAGTCTAGACAGCGGTTCGCACGAAAGTCAAGAAACGCGGAGCAGCACTTTCATCACTCCCGGCTGCTGTGCGTGGCGGACCGCTTTACCCGCATCTTTCAAGGAAAAGACTCGTGAAATCAGCGGGCGCGGGTCCACGCGTCCTGCGCGCAGGAGCGAGAGAGCGCGCGGAAAAGGTCCGCAGCGGGAGCCAATGACCGTCAGTTCCTTTACGACGATGGGCCAGGTTTCGACGTTGGCGGCGCCGTGAAATGTGGATTTCAGGACCAGGGTTCCACGTGGAACGGTGATTTGCTGTGCCAGGGCGAGACCGGAGGGTGAGCCTGTGGCCTCGACCGTCAGAGAAAACTGGTTCGAACGCTGCGTGCGCGGGGATGTGATTTTCAGCGTGGTGATACCCGCCGGGCGCGCGAGGCGCAGCTTTTCTTCGTGTTTGCCGATCATCGTCACGCGCAGCCCGACGCGCAGGCCTGAGGCGAGCAGTACGCGGGCGATCAATTGAGCGAGTTTGCCGTCGCCAATTACGGCTGCTTCGCGGTGCTCGCGGATATCTATCTGTTCCAGGATTTCGCAGGCGGCAGCCAGCGGTTCGGTAAAGACGGCGGCTTCGTCGGGCACGGATGCGGGAACGCGGTGGAGGTTCGCGACGGGCAGAGCCAGGTATTCGGCGAAGGCGCCGTCGTGGCCGATGATTCCGAGGACGCGGCGGCGCGCGCAGTGCGTGGGGATTCCAAGGCGGCAATAGCTGCATGGTTTGCGGGAGCCGAGGCCGGCGCAGGATATGTTGATTTCGCCGACGACGCGGCGGCCGAGCCAGACGCGGTCTTTTGGGCTCGCTACTTTGACGACTTCGCCTACGAATTCATGGCCGAGCGTGCCTTGAAAATTGTGGTAGCCGCGCAGGATTTCGATGTCGGTGTTGCAGATTCCTGCTAAACGCAGGCAGATCAGAGCCCAGTCGGGACGCAGTCTGGGCCGCGGTTTTTGAACAACCCTGAGACGATTTCGATGTGTGACCGCGGCTATCATCGGGGAGCATTTGAGCATAGGCGGAGGAGCCGGGCAAGACGAGCTTGGGTAGCACAGACTTCAGTCTGTGGGGTTCCGATTGATCTTGGTAAGCACGAACTGCCCGGGCAAGTTGCCGGAAATCCACAGACTGAAGTCTGTGCTACCAAAGGCGAAGGGCACGGCGAGCCGTGCCCTTTGCTGAATTTATTTTTGAACGTACGGTTTAGCTGCAGCCGGAGGTGCCGCCGCAGTTTTCGCATTTGTAGCAGGCGCCATTGGGGGTCATCAGCATGCCGCATTCGGAGCAGGTGGGGGCTCCGTCGAACATAGGGCGCGAATCGCTGCGCGCGTTCATGCCGAGAGAACCGGAACCTGCCGGCGACGGATCATCATCGGCGGTGGTCACCATGGCGGGTGGCACTGCGGGCGTTGCCGTGACGGTGGCTACGGGCAATGCGGCTTCGCCGTTGTGCGTCAGGTAGTCGGGCGAAATGAAGCGGCCACCGAGCCAGCGCGCGATGTAATCGAGAACTGACTTAGCGTACGGGATTGCGGGATGGCCGGTGTAGCCGGCGGGCTCGAAGCGCGTGTTGATGAATTTGTCGACGAGCGCCTTCAGCGGCACGCCATACTGCAAGCCGATGGAGACGGAAAGCGCGAAGCCGTCCATGAAGCCGGAGAGCGTCGAGCCTTCCTTGGCCATCTTGATGAAAATTTCGCCGGGCTCGCCGGTCTCGTACATGCCGACGGTGATGTAGCCTTCGTGGCCGCCGATGGAGAATTTATGGGTGATCGAAGAACGCTCGCTCGGCAACTTCCGGCGACGCGCGCGCGCGAAGAGTTCCTGCTGTTCGGCAACAGCGAGCGTTGCTTCAGCGGGCTTGGCCGGCGCGGCGGCGGGCTGTGTCTGCTGAGCGGTGTCCTTCTTGTCGCCTGCGGCGGAAAGCGGCTGCGATCCTTTTGAATTGTCGCGGTAAATCGCTACGGCCTTCACGCCGAGCTTCCACGATTCGATGTACGCCTGCATGATGTCTTCGACCGTGGAATCCTCAGGCATGTTGATCGTCTTGCTGATCGCGCCGGAGAGGAAGGGCTGGGCCGCCGCCATCATTTTCAGGTGTCCGCGCCAGGCGATCGAGCGGCCGCCTACTGCTGCGAGCGAGCAATCGAAAATCGGCAGGTGCTCGGGCTTGAATCCGGGCGCGCCTTCGACCTTGCCGTTGCGGTCCACGTAGGAAACGATCTGCGAGGTTTCTTCGGGCGAGTAGCCGAGCTTCATCAACGCGGCAGGAACGGTGTTGTTCACGATTTTAATTACGCCGCCGCCGACCAGCTTCTTGTATTTCACGAGCGCGAGATCGGGCTCGATGCCGGTGGTGTCGCAATCCATCATGAAGCCGATGGTGCCGGTGGGCGCCAGCACGGTGACTTGCGAATTCTTGTAGCCGTATTTTTCGCCGAGGGCGAGAGCCATGTCCCATGCGTATTGCGCAGCGCCGTGCAGGGAAGGCTGTATGTTTTCCGGCTTGATAGGCCGCAGCGAATCGCGGTGCATGCGAATGACATCAAGCATCGCCTCGCGGTTGACGGCGTAGCCGGAGAAGGGACCCAGGCGCTCGGCGATACGCGCTGATTGCGCGTAGGCTTCGCCGCACATCAGCGCGGTGACCGCGCCGGCCATGTCACGGCCGCCGTCGGAGTCATAGGGCAACGCCATGGACATCAGCAGCGCGCCCAAGTTGGCATAGCCGAGGCCGAGCGGTCGGAATTTGTGCGAATTCTCGGCGATCCGCGGCGTCGGGTAGCTAGCGTTGTCCACCAGGATTTCCTGCGCCGTGATGGTAACGTCCACGGCGTGGCGGAACGCTTCAACGTCGAAGGAGCCATTTGAATTCAGATACTTCATCAGGTTGAGCGATGCCAGATTGCACGCGGTGTCATCCAGGAACATGTACTCGGAGCATGGGTTCGAGGCATTGATACGCGCGGTGGCCTTGCAGGTGTGCCAGCGGTTCACCGTGGTGTCGTACTGCATGCCGGGATCGCCGCACTGCCAGGCCGATTCGGCCATGCTGTGCAGCAGATCGCGCGCGTTGTATTTGTCGACAGGGTTTCCGTCGTTGACGTTGCGGGTCCACCAGTCACGATTGTCTTCCACGGCCTGCATGAATTCGTCGGTGACGCGGACGGAGTGATTGGCGTTCTGGAAAAAGACGGAGGTGTAGGCCTCTCCGTCGATGGCCGGGTCATAACCCTGCTCGATCAACACGCGCGCTTTGCGCTCTTCCTTCATTTTGGATTCGATGAATTCAACGATGTCCGGATGATCGGCGTTGAGGATCACCATCTTGGCTGCGCGGCGCGTCTTGCCGCCGGACTTGATCACGCCGGCAAAAGCGTCGAAGCCCTTCATGAAACTTACGGGACCGGAGGCAATGCCGCCGCCGGAGAGCGTTTCGCGGCTGCCGCGCAGCGAAGAAAAATTGGTACCCGTGCCGGAGCCCCACTTGAACAGCATGCCCTCGGTCTTGGCCAGATTCATGATCGATTCCATGTTGTCCTGGACCGAGTTGATGAAGCAGGCGGAGCATTGCGGCTTGGGCTGCACGCCGACGTTGAACCAAACGGGAGAATTGAAGGCCATCTTCTGCTCGACGAGCAGGTGCGTCAGTTCATCGCGGAAGGCGTCACGCGAGGGAGCGCCGGTGAAGTAGCCGCCCTTTTCGCCCCAGGCGACAATCGTGTCCACCACGCGGCTGATGAGCTGGCGCACGGAATTTTCGCGCTCTGGCGTGTTGGGCTTGCCGTGAAAATATTTTGACGCGACGATGTTGGTAGCGGTCTGCGACCAGCCCTTCGGGACTTCCACACCTTCCTGGCGGAAAATGGTCTTGCCCTTTTCGTTGCCGATCAGCGCGACGCGGCGCTCCCATTCGACTGCGTCAAAAGGCGAAGCAGCGCCATCGGTGAAATATCGTTCGAATTCGAGACCGGCGCGGACCTCGACATCGTCGGGAGTCGTACCGTTCTGCAGTGCCGTCTTTTCGTTCAGAGCCATCTTCGTAAACGCCATCGTCGCCTCCGCGCAAGTAGGCTCCCCCGCGCAGAGGGAACCTTTATATTTTACTCCCGAAAAGCTTGGCTGGGGAGCAGGCAGGAGCTTGATTCTCGGCAAGCCACTGCTCGATTCAATTTTGGCCGTGGGAAACTACGAGCATCACTTTTAAGGTTACAGATCCCAATATTTACTCGACGCGTGCCGAGCAAAAGTGGGTTCCGTGCCCGAAAAAAGAAAAGCCGTCCTTGCGCATCGCCCCGGCCGCTCGCGGCCTCTGGCTTTACGCGGTCCCTCGCCGGCAGCGCTGGGAGCGCCAGCAACGGGGAGTGAAAGGAAGCCTCCTCGATGTCTCGATGAAATCCCGCAGGTTGCGTTAATCGACTTGGCGATGCTCCCGGGGTTTGAATGGGCCGCTCGCATGTCGAATCACGATCCCTGAATTCCGACGGCGCAATGTAATCATTGGAGAAAAATCTGTCAAGGGGGAAATGCACGCAGAAGCACAAAATCTTGTTGCCGCGTGTTTAAACTGTCTATCCCTAGTGGTAGGGTTCCACCGAGCCACAAGTCTCATCGACCACTTCGCGCCTGAAAAAATTTGCCGGATCACCTTGTGAACGTAGCACAAGGTTTCGCGCAGAGCAAAACATTCCGGCAATTAAAATCGCGAAACGAGGAAAAGTCCCGCGCCGATCGCCAGCGCGTCTTCCAACAAAGCGATCACAATGTCCGGAACTTTCAGCGCTTTTACCAAACGAGTGCGTACCTGGTAGCCGCCAAACGCTCCGGCAATACCACCTGCCGCTCCCAGGACAGCGCCAATGGCGATGGATTGGGCTCCCGCATCCGCCAGCGACGCTCCACACAATGCGCCGAGAACGATGCGAGCAATTAAGCCTGGCGGCGCGGTGCGGCTCGGAGTCGAGGGGAGCTGATCAGCAACCAATTCGACGATTGCGAATACGGTGAAGACGATGACCGAGGCCAATGAGCCCAGAAAATGAAGATACGGATAATGCAGAACGATCCAGCCGCGATAAGCCGCCCAAGCGACCGCGGCGGGAGCGGTGAGAGAACGCAGGCCGGATACGACGCCGATCAGAAAGGCCAGGAGCAAGACGAGGACGGGGGTCATGGAATTCTCCTTTGAATGACTGTCGCTCTCATCGCTGCGTTAAACTCGGCCGAAGGTTGCAATGTAACCGTCACACGAGTCGAAATGCAACAGACAACACGGGACAACTACAGCTTGCCGTGGAGTTTTTTATTCTGGCTCGGAAAATTGAGCGCCGCAAGAACATCGCGGTGCAGCAGCGCCGGAAGCGGCGTTCAGACCGCGCGCGTCTTTATTTCAATTTTTGATGCGAGTGTGCGGTGAATCGGGCATTTGCCGGCAATTTCCATGAGCTTCTCTCGCTGTTCATTTGTCAATGGGCCTGCGAGGTGAATATCGCGTTCGATGCGATCAAGCATGCCGTCCCTGGTTTCGCAATCGGAGCAATCCGCCGCGTGAACTTTGGAGTGCCGCAGGCGGACGGTAATGTCTTCGAGCGGCCACGCTTTGCGGCGGGCATAAGCCCCAAGCGTCATCGAAGTGCACGCGCCCAGCGCCGCGAGAAGCAGGTCGTAGGGAGACGGCCCGGTGTCCGCGCCGCCGGCCGCTGCCGGTTCGTCCGCATGGAGACGGTGCTTACCCGCTTGAATCTCCTGCGCGAAACCGGCAGCGCTGCCGCGAACGAGCACACTTCCATCGTGATTTTCCATCTTTGTATCTTACTTCTTCACGCGGACGCCTGCTGGCTGCGCTGCAAAAACGCCAGCAGTTCGGCATTGATTTGATCCTTCAGGGTGGAGCACATCCCGTGCGGCGCTCCGGGAATGACTTTCAGCGTGGCGCCCTTGACGATCTTCGAGGAGAGCAGCGCCGAATCAGCGATCGGCACGATCTGGTCGTCGTCGCCGTGCAAAATGAGCGTGGGGACATCGATCTTCTTGAGATCTTCCGTGAAGTCCGTTTCCGAAAAGGCTTTGATGCAGTCGTACGCGCCTTTCAAGCCGCACATCATTCCCTGGAGCCAGAAAGAATCGCGCAGGCCTTGCGAGACTTTCGATCCGGGGCGGTTGGCACCGTAAAACGGTACACTCAGATCTTTGAAAAATTGGGAGCGGTCGCCTTGGACCCCCGCGCGGATCTGGTCAAATACGTCCATTGGTAAACCACCGGGATTTGCGGGCGTCTTGAGCATAGTCGGAGGCACCGCACCGATCAGCACGGCCTTAGAGACGCGCGTCGTGCCGTGACGACCGATGTATCGAGCGACTTCTCCGCCCCCCGTCGAATGACCGACATGAACTGCATCATGGAGATCGAGGGATTCGACCAGCTGGGCAAGGTCATCTGCATAGGTGTCCATTTCATTGCCTTTCCACGGCTGGCTGGAGCGGCCGTGCCCACGGCGATCATGGGCGATGCAGCGGTAGCCGCGTTCGGCGAGAAATATCATCTGGTCTTCCCAAGCGTCGGCACTCAGCGGCCAGCCGTGGCTGAATACGACCGGCTGTCCCGTACCCCAATCCTTAAAGTAAATTTGCGTCCCATCTTTGGTGGTGATCGTTGCCATGGATTTCTCCTTTACAGTGCGATTGACTTAGTACGACACGAAGTGAGCCTGCGAGTGAAGGTCTCGTGAGCGGATGTCGCTCTCCGACAAGGCGTTTTACTACGTCCGCAAACGCTAATCCACCAGCGCTGGTTAATCTCTGGCCAAGGCGGAAGATGCCGCGAAACCAATCGTCAAGCGGTTGCCGGTGGGGATGGAGCTGTATTCCAGCGTGTCGGCGAACCGCCTCAACAAGCGAATTCCCTGGCCGCCTATTTGAATGTTATCCAGCAAATTGATGGGCGGTAGCTCGGGCGCGTCCACGGGATTAAACGGAGGCGCATGATCGTCGACAACAAAAACAAGGTAATCGTCCTTGTGAGTATCAAAATGAACGCTGATGAAATGATCGGAATCGCCCGAATACCCGTGGCGGATGATGTTCGAAAGGACTTCCTCGAGGCAAAGATTCATGGCGAACTCCGTCTTTTGCGGAATCGCATATTTCTTTGCCAGCCGTTCAATCCAGGGGGAGACCCGCGTCAGTTCGGACATCCGGCCTCGTAAAGTCAGGGTCTCGGTGGTTGTCTCATTGCCGTTGAGGTTCATGACGCACGCTGGTCCCTCCGGCAGACCGTTTCGAGGACTATTGTAGCGCAGCGACCGCATTTTGCAGTTCGTGATGGATGGGGATCAGGGTGTCCACACCGCTGGTCTTCAGGACTTTTTCAACCAGTTCATTGGGGCCAAAAATTACGATTTTGCCGCCACGGCCCATTACGGCTCTCGCTGGAATGACCAGAGCCCGGAGACCCATCGATCCGAGGAACGAGACTTTCTGCAAGTCTAGGAGCACCGCCTTTTTTGTGCCGGCGATCACGTTCATGCGCATATCCACGGCGGCTGCGCCCGCAATGTCGAGTGATCCTTCCAGGATGACCCTGGTGATTCCGCCTTCCAGTTCTTCTGTGGAGATTGGCATGCTTCAGCTCCCTATCCCAATTCAATCGAAAAACGTACCAACAGAAGTTCATTTCCAGATAACGCATGTCCGCGTGAGGGCAATGGGATCATACTCCGCCGAGTATTACAGGATTGTTACAGCGAACTTGCTCACATCCGGATGCCGTTGACTGCAAGCGTTCAGGCGACGGATTCGGCGGCCTGCGACGCGGCGCGATAGCGAATGAACAGAAGCGTGATGTCGTCAGCCTGGCTGGCGCCGCGCGCGAAATCATCAACGGAATCAACAACTCTCTTCTTGAGTTGATCGAGCGGCGATTCGTGCTGGCCCTCCAGAACTTGGCTGAGGCGGGGTACACCGTACATCTGTTCATGCAGATCCGCGGCTTCGGTGACGCCATCGCTGAAGAGGACCAGGGTGTCGCCCTGCTCGAGCGTCACGCGCGAGGTCGAATAACTAGCCTCCGGAATCAGCCCCACGGGAAACGAGCCCTCGGTGAAGATCTCGGTAACATCTCCGCGACGAAGAAGCAGCGGAGAAGGATGCCCGGCATTCAAGTAGTCGAGATTGCCGCTGCGATCGAGCATGCCGAAAAACATGGTGGCGTACCGGCCGACGTCGGCGTGCTGGCAAAGGAAATCGTTGATGTGATGAAAAACGCGCGCGGGATCGGCACCGAGGGTCATACCCGTGAGCGCACCCTGAAGCATCGTGGTCAGCAAGGCAGCGCCAATTCCCTTTCCGGCGACGTCCGCGATGACGAATGCGGTGCGGTCTTCACTCATGGGGAAAACATCAAAGTAATCGCCTCCCACCGCGTGGCACGGGGTATTGAAGGCGGAGATGGAAAGGTGAGGAAACTCACGGAACCCGCGGGGCAAGAGCGCCTGTTGAATTTCCCGCGCAATGCTCAACTCCTGCTCGAGGCGCTGCCGCTGGCGTTCGCGCTCCACCAGGCGTGCGTTATCCAATATGCTGGCGGCTTCCACGGCCAGCGCATCGAGAATCTGGCGGTCGAGTTTGGAAAAGGCCGCGGGGCGCCGTGAATCCAGATAAAGGATGCCCAAAAATTGGCCGCGCTGAACATGCTGGATCGATTCGGCATCTGCCGCTCGCGGCATCGCATACAGAGGTATCGCCACCACGGAACGCAGCCGTTGCGCGATGATGCTTTGCGCGCCCTGGAGCGCAACGTCAGCTTGCTGCAGGTCTCCGGTAATCACCCCGGTCTGGCTCTCCATCGCCATGCGCAGAGCGGTCTGCGTGGGAGCAAAGCCTTCTGTCGGCATGTCCACGGCTCCGGCGCGGCGAGCCAACCGATGCACCAGCGTCCCTTCGGGAGTAGCTTCGAGCAACAGGCCGCGCTCGGCATTCGTGATGGTGATGGCGCGATCCAGCATGGCTTGCAGCACCGCGCCAAGCGGCAGCTGCGAGTGCAGCAGCATGGTCGCTTCGAGCAACAGATTGAGTTTGCCGAGGCCAACCGGCGACGTTTCCGTGTTTGGCAGGCGCCCCATCCGAGTGAGCAGATTCTCGATGGTGATTTCGGGCACGGACGGATGAAAAATAAGCTGGTAGGAATTTTCGACGCCGAAGGTAACTACATCCCCCTCCTGCAAGATCCTGCTGGTGGAGAGGCGATCCCCATTTACAAAAATGCCAAGCTGGTTACCGCGATCCTCAAGGACGTACTGGTCGTCCTTGTTAAGAATTGCCGCGCAGTTGCGCGAGATGCGGCGGTCGGAAATTACCAGCTGATTTCCTACCTCTCCGCGCCCGATGGCAAAGGGAGACTCGGAAATCGGCACCGACCGGCGGGTATTCTCCGGTGATACGACCTCGAGAACAGCGTGTTCAGATGCTGGAGCTTCCGCCATAGTGTGATCCGGAATGGGATTGTACCACTTTCCCGCGGAGGTACTGGGATGAGGAGGATCTAGTCCGGTTCTGGGGCAGTCGATTTTTTGCCCTAATATCTTTGCCCCAATAGCGCTTCTCAAGGCGATAATAGGAGGGAAGAAATTTCTCGGCACGAGGTGATCTTATGAATATGCCACAAGCGCTTCACGACAAGGGCCAGAGTATCTGGCTCGACAACATCACGCGTGAAATTCTGGATAATGGAACGCTGAAACGGTACATCGATGAATGGTCGGTTACCGGTCTCACGTCCAATCCCACCATCTTCGATCACGCCATCAAGAACAGCGGGGCTTACGATGCCTCCATCGCCGAAAAGCTGAAGAACGGAAAAGAAGGCGAGGAACTTTTTTTTGGAGTAGCTCTCGAGGATCTCACCCGCGCAGCGGACCTGTTCCGGCCGCACTACGACAAGACAAACGGCGTCGATGGCTATGTTTCCCTGGAAGTGTCGCCACTACTGGCCTATGACACGGCCGGCACGATTGCGGTTGCGAAAGAATTGTTTGCACGCGCCAAGCGCCCGAACCTCTATATCAAGATTCCCGGGACGAAGGAAGGTCTTCCGGCCATCGAAGAATCGATTTTTTCCGGCGTGCCCATCAACGTCACGCTTTTGTTTTCTCGTGAGCAGTACGTTGCAGCCGCCGAGGCATTTTTGCGCGGCATCGAGCGGCGCATTGCCGCCGGACTTAATCCGAAAGTGGAATCCGTGGCTTCGCTTTTCATCAGCCGCTGGGATGTCGCGGTTGCGGACAAGGTTCCTGAGAAATTGCGCAATCAACTGGGAATCGCAATCGCCAAGCGAACGTATAAGTCTTCCCTGGAGTTGCTCGGATCCGAGCGTTGGAGGCGTATCTGCAATTTCGGCGCGCGCCCGCAGCGCGTGCTGTGGGCCAGCACCGGAACCAAGGATCCCAAGGCGCCGGCGCTTATGTACATTCACGCTCTAGCATCGCCGTACTCGGTGAACACGATGCCGGAAGCCACCTTGAAAGCGCTGGCAACGAGCAGCGAATCATTCGGCTACATGCCCGCGGACGGCGGCGATTGCGAACAAGTGCTGGCGGAATTCGGCAAGGCAGGCATTGACATCGACGCGCTGGCCGCGCGGTTGCAAGAAGAGGGAGCGAAATCGTTCGTGGCGTCGTGGCAAAATTTACTGTCGGTGATCGCGTCCAAGAGCGAAGCGGTTGCAAAGACGGCCCGCTAAAAGCCGTGGAGTGTCCGCTCGCTTTGCCGCGAGCACAGAATTTCAAGGACCCGGCAGGTGAATCGTAGCGCCGGCGTCCGCCGGCAGTTTTGAGTTTCCGCGCGTTGCGAACAGCCGGCGAGACGCCGGCGCTACAACTACCGCACACAGGGGAGAAACTGGATGGCTAATCAGCATTCGGACGCGCTCGTTTTCTTCGGCGCCACGGGCGACCTGGCTTACAAGAAAATTTTCCCCGCACTGCAGGCCATGGTGAAGCGCGGAAATCTAAATGTGCCGGTCGTAGGAGTGGCCAAGGCCGGATGGAATCTCGATCAGCTGAGGGCGCGCGCCAAGGACAGTCTGGAAAAACATGGCGGAGTTGATCCCGCCGCGTTTGAGAAATTGAGCAGCCTGCTGCGGTACGTGGACGGCGATTACCAGGACCCAACGACTTTCGAGGCTCTGCGCGGCCAGCTGCAAGACGCCCATTGCCCCGCCTATTACCTGGCGATTCCTCCCGTGCTCTTTGAAACCGTTGTGGAAAACATCGCGAAATCGAAAGGCTCGGATGGCGCCCGCGTGATCGTGGAGAAGCCGTTCGGGCACGACCTGGCTTCGGCCATGGAGTTGAACAAGATTCTGCTTTCCATCTTCGACGAGTCCTGCATTTTTCGAATCGACCATTTTCTCGGCAAGCGGCCCGTGGACAACATGCTGGTCTTTCGCTTCGCCAACGCCTTCAACGAAGCATTCTGGAATCGCAATTACATCTCGAGCGTGCAAATCACCATGGCGGAAGATTTCGGTGTGCAGGGCCGCGGCGCGTTTTATGACGGGACTGGAACGATTCGCGACGTGGTGCAGAACCATCTCTTTCAGATTTTGTCCAATCTGTGCATGGAGCCCCCGGTGCGGTCAGACGGCGAGTCCCTGCGCGACGAAAAAGTAAAAGTGCTGAAAGCCATCCCGCCGATTCAGGAAAAAGACGTGGTACGGGGACAATTCCAGGGATACCTCAACGAAAACGGAGTGGCCAAGAATTCGCACACAGAAACTTTCGCCGCGTTGCATCTGGAGATCAATTCATGGCGCTGGAAAGGCGTTCCCTTTTTCATTCGAGCCGGCAAAAGCCTGCCCGTAACCTGCACGGAATTATTTGCCAGGTTCCGCAAGCCTCCCACGCTCCTTCCGGACAGAATTCTGACCGAAAATCATTTACGGCTGCGGATCAGTCCCGATGTGGTGATCGCCATGGGACTGATGTCCCTGGCTCCGGGTGATGGAATCAATCTGCAAGCAGGTGAAATGGTGGCCATGAGTTCACCGGGGGCGGGCGACATGGATGCGTACGAACGCCTGCTGGGCGCGGCCATGGCCGGGGACAATTCGCTTTTCGCGCGGGAAGATTACGTGGAAGAAGCGTGGCGCATTGTCGATCCCGTGCTGAAGAAGGACACGCCCGTTTATCCCTACGCGCCGAACACCTGGGGACCCGCCGAGGTTGAGCGCGTTACCCCTCCCGGAGGATGGGACGTTCCGCTCCCCGGGCCGCACAACGGTGCAGTCGACGCGTAGCCTCGCATTGCTGTAGTTCGGGTCTTCAGACCCGGGGATTTTCTTGCCTGACGCCGAGAAAATTACCTGGCGAAAACCTGCCATCACGCCCGAAAACTCCCGCCGCTGAAGAGGCGGGCTACAACAGATACCCTCTCTGTTTACGGATGTATTAGAATACCGAAATCGTTCTATCCAAGGAGGGGGCATGAATCGTTTGGCCAGAAATGTAATTGCTATGGGTATTGCCTGCGCCGGCTTTATAGCGACGTGCGCGAGCGTGCCGGTGAACGCCGCGGATGACGCAGTGGTAACCGCGGACAAAGCCGTTGTCGCGGCGCTCGCGAAAGGCGATAAAGCGGCCGCGAACAAGTGGCTCGACGCGGATTTCAGTTGGATCGATTCCGAAGGAATCATGTGGGCCAAGGAAGATGCGCTGCGCGCGGATCTGAAACCACTGGTGGTTTCCGGCGATGATGTGAAAGTCCTGGAACATAAATACGGCAAGAGCGTGGTATGGATCCAGTGGAACCAGGGAAACAAATATTCGGCCCGGTTCTGGGTGAAGCGGCCCGCCGGCTGGAAGCTGCTGCATACCACGGAGATCGCTGCAATTCCCAAGCGGGATTTCCAGACTGTCGAGCCCACGTTTGACATTCCCTGCAACAATCCTTGCAAAGCCGTCCCCTACAAGCCGCTGAGCGCGGGCGAAAAAGCTTCGCTCGACGAATGGCAGACGCAGGAATCCAGCCAGGCCAATTGGGAGCAACACGTTGCGGACAATATGGATCAGCGCGTGGTGAGCACGTATGGCGGGGCGTCGCCCTCCAAGGCCGATCGCATCGTCGGAATGAACAAGCGCAAAGCGGCTAATCCGAACGCTCCCAAGGTTGGCGCGGCTCCGGCGCTATGGATTCGTACTTGGGATTTCGGAGACGCCGTAGTGATGGTTTCCGTCCAGCCGACTTATGGAGACAAAGCCTACTGGTCCAGCCGCGTGCTCGCTCCAAACGAGGCCGGCCTGTGGCAGATGATGGAGAGCTATCACAACTATATTTTGGCTTCGCCCGTCATGACGGCTACGCCAAATCAGCCGGACCTGAAGTAGCGAGAATACGATCGCAATTGGCATGAAACAAAAACGGCTCAAGGCGTAACGCCCTGAGCCGTTTTTAGTTCCAGAAGCGAGGTTCGATTTGAAAAGTTGAACTACTTGTGGAAACGGCCCACCAGCACGCCCTTGCCGAGAATGTGTCCGTCCATCGCCGCGATTACATCCGCGCGTGACGCATCGGGACCGACGCTGAGCTTCGTGTCCAAAGCGAATAGTTCGAACGTGTAATGATGATACGGGCCGACCGCCGGCGCACCCGGCCCAAGATAGCCGATCGCTCCACGGCGATTTTTCGCTTGAATGGTTCCGTCGGCGAGCTGGGCCGTTGCCGGAACGCCTCCTGACAGGCTGGTCGCCGTGCCCGGAATATTAAAAGCCATCCAGTGGAGAACGTCGCCGATTTTCTTGTCGATCGCCACATCCGGATCATGCGCGATCAGAACGAAGCTGACCGTATTCGGCGGAACGTTGGTCCATTGCAGTTTGGGGGAAACGAAATCGGTGACCGATTGCGTGAATTTCCCTGGGATGATGCCTCCATCTTCAAAATCGGGCGACGTCAGCGTCAATCCCGGAACAGCTGGGGCGGCCGCCGGAGGCGCCTGAGCTTTGGCGGGCGCGGCGGCAACAATCGAAATTGCCAGCAGTGCGCAGATCGTGGAAATTTGCGTAAATCGCATTTTTGTAGTTCTCCTTTTGATTTCAACGGGGTTATTCGAATCGCAGGGCAATGGGTACTGTACGCTGGACCGAGTCTGCAAGCAATGACGCCGTAGCTCGGCCTTTTTTTAACGGAGTAGATATGTAGGGGAGCCTGCGGGGTCTTGTGCTTGCATGGACCAAACCCCGCCGGCTGAAACCTGCGCTACTTAAAAACTCAATGTGCTGGAAGCGGCGGCAGCGGAGGCGTTTTGCCTCCCGGGGTGCCGTCTTCGGCCGTGTTGCTCAACATCGCCAGAGTGATGTAGACACCGCTGACCGTGATCACGTCGACGATTTGCTGATCGCTGAAAACTGCGCGAGCTTTCTTGAAAGTGGCATCGCTCACCACATGATCTTTCGCCAGTTCCATTAAAATATCGTAGACGGCCGCTTCATCGGGTTGCATGGACGCCGGCCGCTTGCCTACCTTCAGATCATCCGCAACCGATTGAGCAAGTCCGGCCTTCAGCGCGAGGGGATAATGTGCGGTCCATTCCAGTTGCGAAGTCCATAGGCGGGCTTCAATCAGGATTGCAAATTCATTCAGACGGCGCGGCACGGAAGTGTTGAACCGCAGGTAATCGAGCATCGCAAACATGCGCTCTCCCATGACCGGGCTGCGCAGCATCATGTTATAAGGACCGGTAATCCCGATGCTGGATACCTTCATAATTTCGTCTGCAAAAGGTTTTTGCTGTTCGTTTAACTGCTCCATTTTGAATACCGGGAATCTTTGTTCCTTGTCCGCCGACACTCGCACCTCCGGATTTATGATCACCACGAGAATTCCTAGAACGACGCACAGCGCTAAAACCGCGAATCTTTTCATGTCTGTCCCCTCCACCCCTGTGATATTTCCCGGCATTTTAGCCGCAACGCAACATATATCCCCTCGCGGCGGATTGCAACGTCCAGGCAAATTGCCATCCGCTGCCCGGAGCGCCTCATTATGCCCAACTTGCAATCCTTAATAGGACAGGCATTCAGCCTGTTCTGGTTTAGATTGATGCGCCGCAAATTTAAACCAGGCAGGCTAAACAGGCTGCGGAAAAACCAAAACGCTGTCATTCTGAGCGAAGCGAAGAATCTCTCTTGGTTTGTTCTCTTGTACTTACATCGAAGAGAGATTCTTCGCTCCGCTCAGAATGACAGAAATGAGTCATTTTTCCGCAGCCTCAAAAACCTGTCCTACTTAAAGACCTTGCAGCACTCATTCGCGGGGGAAATTTCAGTGAGGCAGCCAAATCGGGCTGCGCGTGAAGAGGCCATTGACGAATCCCATGTGGTACACAATGAAAAGTCCGAAGGCGAGGCTTGCGAATCCCGAGGCGAGCGCAAGACCTCGATGGATACGGGCGAAGCGATTCTCCGACAACTGAAAAGGAATCGCGATGGCTGCGGTGATCAGCATCATTCCGGCGACCGTGCCAAGTCCAAAAACCAACAGATAGAAAACGGCCCATGAGGGAACGCGGATTGTCGTGAGCACCAGCAAGGCCACAGCGGCCGATCCCGCCAACCCGTGAACTATACCGACCACGAATGGCCGCACGACTTGATAGATTCCAAAGCTTCCGAAAGCGCGATCCATCCAATTTACGGGCACTGCGGCTTCGGCATGAGTGTGGCCGGCCAAACCGTTATGGTGCGAATGCCTATGAACTGGACTTTCGTCGGATGGAGCGTCTTTATTTTCCTCCGAGCGGAACGGCGTGACCGTTTCGGTGATCCAGCGCGTCATTCCGGAAAGGTTCAGAATTCCCAGAAGAACCAGCATCAGTCCAACGGAAAATTCCATGGATAACCCGACCTTCGGAGGGATGACAATTCCAAAAAGAATAATCGCCGAGCCAACGGCAAGAATTGTGATCGTGTGACCCAATCCCCACAGAGCGCCGATCCACGCGGCGGCTCGAATGGTTCGCTGGCGACTCACGATGGTCGTGATGGCTATGACGTGATCCGCATCCGTCGCGTGACGCATGCCCAGAAAAAATCCGAGAGCGGCGATGGAGAACAAGGTGACCATTTTTATTTTGCGGCAGCGGACGCGGCGCGAGAACGAGCGCGCCGGCTTTCCAGAAATTCGAAATACTCGGACATGCCTTCACCGGTCTTGGCCGACAACTTGAATACTTCCATGCCCGGGCGCACGGCCTGGATGTTGCGCCGCGCGAGGGCTTCATCGAATTCCACGGCAGCCGCGAGATCCGATTTGGTGATCACGGCTACGTCCGCGCTGTTGAAAATGGTGGGATATTTCAGTGGCTTGTCCTCGCCCTCGGTCACGGAAAGAAGAACGAAGCGCAAATCTTCGCCCAAATCGTAGGACGATGGGCATACCAGGTTGCCCACATTTTCGATGAACAGAAAATCCAGCTGAGCCAGGTCCCAGCCTTCCAGCGCGTTCTGCACCATGGCCGCTTCGAGATGGCAAACCGTTCCGGTGAGAATTTGTTTCACGGGAGCCTGGCTGCGGGCGAGCCGCGCAGCATCGTTTTCCGTGGCCAGATCGCCGACGAGGGCCGCGACCCGGTAGCGGCCCTGGAGAAGCGTGAGCGTTTTTTCAAGAAACGCGGTCTTGCCCGAGCCGGGACTGGACACCAGGCTGACGGCAAGCACCCCGGCTTCGCGGAAGCGCTCGCGCAGTGCTCGGGCGATGATATCGTTTTGCTTCAAAACATTTTTTCGGACTTCGACAAGACGCGGTTCGGTGGTCATTCTCTGATCTCCAGCGCTACAACTTCCAATTCTTTGCCGTGCAAAACCGTAGGCGTGGGAGTGCCGCAATCCGGGCAGCAAAACCATTGAATCGAGTCCACCATTCGCGGGCCGTCGCACGTGGGACAGAACACTTCCACCGGAATTTCCTCGATCAGCAATCGCGAACCCGCGAGTGGCGTGGCCTCGCACGCCATTTCGTAGGAAGACAGCAGCGCTTCCTTCACCACGCCCGATAGCTGACCGAGCCTGAGGTGGACCGCCATCACTTGTGCGTTCCCCTGGCGCTCCGATTCCTCCTGCGCCATTTCTACGATGCTCATGGCAATCGACAGTTCATGCATTGTGGGAACCTGCTTCCGTGCCAACCTGAAGATGTTCGTGCGCCGCGGGCAAAGTTCGCACGGAATGAATATCGATCACCGTTATGCTTGCTTTCGGATTCGCCATCGCGGCGAGTGCGGCTTGTCCAAGGCTGATTCCGCCATCACCGGGCGGCACCGCGTGGTTGGTCCAAAGCCGCAGGCCGTGCGCCTCGACAATCCTCATATCCTCCAAGAGCATTTCGTTTTGGAACACGCCTCCCGAGACAACAACCGAGTTCACGGAGTGCACGCGGGCTAGTTCGACTACAGCTGCGGCCAATCCTTGCGCGATTCCTCGCTGAAAGGCCCGCGCGATTTCCGATATATTTCTGCCAAGGATACGATCGCGGATCACGCCCTCGAGCAGCGGACGAAAATCCAGCTGATCATTGACGAACGGGAATGGATACGCGTCGGTGGTAGCAGAGCGGCCGGCAAGGCGCTCGAGCCACATCGCGGCCTGGCCTTCAAATGTAATTTCGCGCGTGAAACCGAGAAGTGCAGCGGCCGTGTCGAAAAGCCTGCCAATGGAAGTGGTCTGGAAGCAGCGGACATTCGCGCGCACGAGTTGCGATGCATCGCGATAGCGCGACGGAAATGAAAAAGGGGCTGCGGACATGGCCGGGAGTTCGTTCAATTGCGCCAGGAAGCCGGCTGCTGCCTGGACCGGATAGGCCGCCGCCGCGTCGCCACCGGGAAGCGAGGCTGGGCGCAGATGCGCGACACGCTGAAGGTTTCCGCGCAGGCTACCGACAAAAATTTCGCCGCCCCAGATGGAGCCGTCGTCGCCGTAGCCTGTGCCGTCAAAACTGACGCCGATCAGGCGCTCATCCCAGGCGCCGCGTTCGGTGAGCACGGAGGCGATGTGCGCGCGGTGGTGCTGAACCGCGAGTTTTTCTGACGCAAATAAATCCAACGCATGAGCGGTCGAGACATATTGCGGATGCGCGTCA
>Ga0157378_10001317_pt1 | contig 22342 bp, 21 predicted proteins | sample M65metaG_FD_115309 | JGI IMG/M metagenome (GOLD analysis project Ga0157378, IMG submission 115309) | Miscanthus rhizosphere microbial communities from Kellogg Biological Station, Michigan, USA - M6-5 metaG | ecosystem: Host-associated > Plants > Roots > Rhizosphere > Soil | place: USA: Michigan...
ATAATTCCTAGTTATCGTCCATGGGAGCATGGCGTGCTGTCGCCCTGGCGCGAACAACTCAGGAAGGTCCATGCGTCATCGCCGGCCGAACGCATCCGTGAGCACTTCCTATTAGGTACTCACCGCATTCGATCGCAGAACCCGCCAGAATCGTTAGGTTCAGTAAATGTAGGGGATGAACCGCTTCGTGTGCTTCGAATACTCTGCGTAAGCCAAACCAAAAGCTTTCTGCAAAAGTGATTCTTCTGCTCGTGCCCGCAGTTCGCTCCCTAGGACAATGAGGATGACACCTATCCATACCATCGGGGTCGACACCCACAGCAACGTGCCGAGCGCGGCTAAATTCATTCCCGCGTAAATCGGGTGGCGCAAGAGTTTAAACGCGCCTGTTGTCGCCAACTGGTGTCCCTCGTCCAGTTTTGCTCTGAAGCGCCAGGAATGAAGTGAGGCAATCGCCCATGCAATCAATGTTGCGCCCATCACTATGACGAGCACACTCACCGCTCGATGCGCTGACGCCCAGATTTGTACCGGCTGATCCAGCCGCGCCTTCGCCACGCCAACGTAGAATACGGCGATGCCACAAATATGAAATACCAAGAGCGTACGCGAGTACGCGGCCGTATACTCGCGCGACGCTTGGAGGCCGCCCGAATGAGTTTTTATCAGGCCGGGTCGGCCGCGCATAAAAAGACGCGCCGCACAGAATAAGCTCCACACCGCAACGTGGATCCCGTAGAGAATCAGGTTGGAACTAGTCATAAGAGCGTACGGCGGTGAACGGCCGCAACTATTCGAATGTGCCCTTCGTGCTGGCTGAAGCAGCTGCCCACGTTTTGAACATTCCTGGTACCCCGGCGGCGGCCACGATCCTGTCGGCGAACCGCGGCGAAAGCACCTGCATCACAAGGAGCGGCAGAATCGGCACACCATTCAGGACGATCTCCGGCTCGTCGGAAACGATCGCTCGCACAACGGCCCTACCAACCTTCTCTACAGGTACAGATCCGATCATCACGGGAGCTTTCATGCCGGTTGCCGCAGTGGCGGCCTCGTACATTCCGGCACCCCTCACCATACCGGGACAGATCACGGACACGCCGACCCGATGCCCATCTGAGCGCAATGACACGCGCAGACTCCGGGAGAAGCCGACTAGTCCATGTTTCGACGCAGCATACGCTTCTTCGTATGGCGTCCCTACGAGACCGGCCAGCGACGCGATATTGACGATGTGGCCCTCTGCCCGCCTGATCATGTCCGGCAGCAGCAAACGGGAGAGAATCATCGGCGCGATCAGATTCAAAGATATGAGGCCTGTCATCCTTTCGAGATCGATGCATTCGTAAGAGCTCGCGTGTTCTGCGCCTGCATTATTGACCAGGATGGCGATACCGCCCGACTCGATCTCAGCACGTTCAACGAGCATCGCGATGTCACCTGGCTCCCGCAGGTCAGCAGCGATACAGTGAACCGACACACCGCGTTCGCGTGCGCCCGCCGCTGTATGCTCCAGCGCTCGCAAATGGAGTGCGGTCAGGATAAGGCTAACGCCTTCCTCCGCCAACACATTTGCAATCACACCGCCGACTCCCCCGGACGCACCGGTGACCAGCGCAAATTTCCCACGAATTTTGTTCATGATGACCACTACAATACCCCAGTCGCCGAATGATTCGAATCTCTTTAGCCATAGCCATGTTTATCTTCTATGCGGTTCGGTGGCGACCCAGCGTGCTCAGGCGCGTTGCAAAACGCAGCGTCAACATGGCTCTTTTCTTCTGCGATTTGTTCTTTTTTTTGCTGATAACATGTCAACTCTGCGGCATGAACCATCCGGAGTTAGCGGCGCCGACCTATGTCAATTGCGTGGGCCTGGTTGCCGCGTTCCTTGGAGGGGCGTTTGCTACTTCTGCGAGACTTGCGCTGAGGGACAACTATCTTCCGGCGTCGTCAACCGCGGCGTCTCGCTCGCTGACAACGCGCGGGCCATATCGAGTAGTCAGGCATCCTTCATATTCAGGATCAGTCATCGCGTTTATCGGCGTGGAAATGTTGCTCAACAGCTATCTGATTTTGATCACATTACCTTTCGTGTTCATCACCTGCAAACAGATCGCCACAGAAGAAGACATTCTTTCTGAACTCCATGGAGAGGAGTGGCAGCGATTCGCGGCAAGGACGCAGTACAAGCTGGTCCCATTCATTTATTAGCAGCGCCCGGACTGCGGCAGCTCAAACGGTCACCTCCTCGTGCAGCAGGTCAGCCTGCACACTCTTTCGACCGGAATGGGTCGAATTCCGAGCGCGAAGGGGTAGATCCGGTCGATCAGATGGACCTTGGAGACTCGGCGGATAACCTCCGTACGGTCCAAAGAGCCTCGAAAAGTGACGCCGATCGTGGGCGCTGTTCGGCGGTCGTGCTCATCTGCCTCTCGTCGTAGGGGCAAGGGTGTGCTGCACGCGATCTCGACCTCCGAGCGTCGCACTAACCTAGTTGCCCGTGGCGGTAGACGAAGGAGCGCCATCGACGCAGCAACAATAGGCGGATCAAGGCAATCTTCGCACTGTCAAAATCACTCTCATTCCGTGTCCACCGAGGCCGTCTTGAGAATAACTTTTTGGTGGACACGACTGAGGAGCGAATCCAGCTAAATCCTTTCGATTTGCTGGTTCTGTATGTTACCCAAAATCAAATGCGCGGGCGCGCCTTCGGACGCGCCCGCGCGGGGGTTATTGCACGGACCGGATCACATCACTGCTTCGGTGGCGGCGTTGTCGGAGCAGGCGGTGTACTGGGGTTTGCCGGAACCGGGGCCGGCTTGGATTTGGCCTTGGGACGAGGGTTGCGCAGTGCGCGCCGCATGTCTTCGACGTGCGGTGCGAGACCGGCTGTCTCCGGCCGTTTGGCCAGACGCTTGGCCATGGCGTAGGTCATGAGCGCGTTGCTCCCGGCCTGATTCTTCGCCGCCCGCACGCTGTGGCGGACGAAGAGCGCCATCGCTTCCAGTTCATCCGCCAACGGACCGTAGGCCTCGGCGTAGCTCCTCAAATCCTCGGTTCGCGCGGGATCTGAGTCGCCACCTCCACGGGCCAGTTCCTCGTTGTTCCGCGTGGCCATCGACGTGAGGTCGACGAACTGCGGAGGCACCGAGGCGGCCCTCGCCAGACGCTGACGGGCCGCTTTGGATTCCGGAATGACGAAATGCGGGATCCGACCTTTCAGACCACGAACCTCGTCGATGATCGCTGCAGCGGCGTCCTTGTGGGACGTCGCAGGGGTGGTAACGGGTACTTCATTCTCAATGGACACAATGGTCCTCCTTTCGTTCTCTCAAACTTGCTGTGATCAGAGCGAGCAGGTTGAGACGAGCGGAGGAGCACGGCCTCGGAAGATCCGTCTTGGAGCCTCGGCGACGGTCAGGCGAGCCGACCGTTGACGCCGGACATGAATGCAGAAAACGCGGCTACGCTCCGAGAAGAGCGTCGCCGGAAGGTTCCGTCTGGTCATGAGCCGCGGAGCGGGGCCGCCGCTCTTGAACAGCTCATCGAAATCGAGGCAGGCGCCGGCACCCTTCACGTACTCGACCAGTGCGGCGTGGTCGTCGTCCAACTGGTCGAAGAGCGCGGCAATCGTTGTGGTCGCGCCGGCCCACTGTGCGATGGCAGTCATGATCAGTCGCGGGGCGTCGCCGGCGTCTTGCGGCGCGAGGGCGATACGGTGGTTTGTTTCTCCCAGACCCTCGGCGCCACGCTCCAACCGCGAGAGAGCCCTGCCGAGCCGGCCCCAGACCCCTTCCAGTTGACGACTGGCGCGGAGCGGATGTTCCGCCGCCGATCAGGCGTAGCGATGCGATGATGGCCCGCCGGGTACGGCGGTACGGACGCACCCACGACTCACTCCGTACGCGACGAGAGCACACCCTGTCCCGACGCGAATCATTCGCGTTGGCTCCAGAGGCGATCCCGAAATCAGCGTTAGCCATGACAATCTGAGCCTAATTATAGCAGCCTCAGCGGGTGTCCCCTGGAACTGAGCGTCACGTCCCGGGAACTGAGCGTCACGTCCGCGGAACTGGAACGTCAGTCCCCTCGAACTGGAATGTCAGTCCCGGCGACTGGAACGTCAGTCCCCTCGGACTGGAACGTCAGTCCCCTCGAACTGGAACGTCAGTCCCGGCGACTGGAACGTCAGTCCCGGCGACTGGAACGTCAGTCCCCTCGAACTGAACGTCACGTCCGCCAATGCGACTGTGACGCGGCCGGTATTCACGCATCTGGGCGTAGAGCGGCGTCAGCGTGGCGATCTCGCACGACGTCCCCTCGAAGACGTAGGTGTTCTCGAAGTCTTCGTAGCTACGCGCACGCCAGAGCCGGCCCGCCGGGTCGATGACCAGCGAGTGACCGTGGCCTCCCCGGAAAATGGCGCTTCCGTCGACGCCGGTGTGAAACGCACAACTCCAGTCTCGCTCGCCGGGATTTTCGCGCACGAAGTGAAGGATCTCCTGGACGAGGCGCTTGAAAAGGAAGGCGCGCTCGGCCGGAGGTGCTTCGAGCGTTTCGGCGATGGCGCCGCCGAGCATTTCATCTGCCGGCGAATACAGCACTCGGGATTGGAGCTCTGCGACTGCGGGCATTTTCGAAATGGTAACCCCACCTGCAAAGCTTCCGCGCGCTATCCTTCCCCGCTTATGCGCCGATTCGTTTTCGTCCTTCTTCTCTTAGTCGCCTCCGCCGCCAACGCCCAGCAGCGTGGCGATGAGGCCTTTCTCGATGACCTCGAGCGCGTGCGGACGTTCAACGCCGTCGCCATCGCGCCGGACGGCCGGCACATCGCCTGGTCGGTGCAGGGAATGGGCGTATCGACTTCGACGACGGCTGGTCAGGATGTTCGCCTGCTGCCCGGCGATGGCGATGATCATTACTTGGCCTGGTCGCCCGACTCGACCTCGCTGGCCACCGTCAGTGACGGAGGCAAGGATCAGCGGCAGATCTTCGTCACGCACGTCGGCGGCTCGCCGGTTCGCGTGACCAACGGGCGCGGCTACCTGGCCGAGCCGCAGTGGTCGCCGGATGGAAAGTCGATCGCCTTCCTCTTCATCGAAAACGCCAAACGCGCCGCCGGTCCGCTCGTGGCCATGTCGCGTGCCGTTGGCCCGATCGAGGAACACATCGACGAGCAGCGCGTGGCCATCGTCGACGTCTCCACGAAGAAGCTGCGCATCGTCACGCCGGCCGACATGTACGTCTACCACTTCGACTGGTCGCCGGATGGCAAACAGCTTGTCGCCGAGGCTGCTCCAGGGTCGGGCGACAACAACTACTGGATTGCGAAGCTGCACGTGGTCGACGTCGATACGGCCACGATGCATCCGATCTACACGCCGAAACTGCAGCTCGCAGAGCCGCGCTGGTCGCCTGACGGAAAGTCGATCGCCTTCATCGAAGGGCTGATGAGCGACGAAGGCTCGACCGGCGGCGATCTGTTCGTGATCCCCGCCACCGGCGGCGAGGCGCGCAACCTGACGCCGGAGCTCCGGGCATCGGTGGCGTCGATCGCATGGACGGGAACCAGCCAGATCACCTTCGGCGAGAACGCCGCAGGCGAGTCGGCCATCGCCCGTGTCGACACGAACAGCGGCTCGATCGAAACGCTCTGGCACGGTCCGGCATCCATCACCAGCCACGACGTCATCGGCGCTTCGATCGCCGCCGACGGTAAAACCTCGGCGGTGATCCTTAGCCGGTTCCGCAACGCGCCCGAAGTGTGGGCCGGGCCGATCGGCGACTGGAGAAGGATCACCACGACGAACCGAGTCGATCCGTCATGGGGCGAGGCCAGCTCGATCCAGTGGCAGAGCGACGAGCACGCGGTTCAAGGCTGGCTGCTCGCGCCGGCGAAAATCGAACCGGGACGCAAGTACCCCATGGTGGTCTGGATCCACGGCGGTCCGGCTTCTGCGTCGCTGGCCCGCTGGCCCGATCCGCGCGCCGCGCTTCTATCGCGCCGCGGCTACTACGTCTTCTTCCCCAATCCGCGCGGCAGCTACGGACAGGGCGAGGCGTTCACGCGCGCGAACGTGAAGGATTTCGGCTACGGCGATCTGCGCGATGTCATGACCGGCATCGACGCCGCCGCGGCGTCGAATCCGATCGACACCACGCGCCTCGGCATCTGGGGCTGGAGCTACGGCGGCTTCATGACCATGTGGACGGTGACGCAGACCACGCGCTTCAAGGCCGCGGTCGCCGGCGCAGGAATCGCCAACTGGCAGAGCTATTACGGCGAGAACGACATCGACGCCTGGATGATCCCGTACTTCGGAGCTTCTGTTTACGACGATCCAGCCGTCTACGCACGCAGCGCGCCGATCACCTTCATCAAGAATGTGAAGACGCCGACGCTCGTCCTCGTCGGCGAGCGCGACGGCGAGTGCCCTGCACCGCAGTCATTCGAGTTCTGGCACGCCCTCAAGACCCTCGGCGTGGAGACGCAGCTGGTGGTCTATCCCGATGAGGGACACCGCTTCGCGAAGAAAGAGCACATCCACGATGTTGTCAGCCGCATGGTTGGATGGTTCGACGGACATTTGAAATGAAACGGACGATTCTCTTTCTCGCTCTCATCGCCACACCGCTCTTCGCCGACACGCTGACGTTCAAGGTCATCGGCATCGATTGCGCCTCCTGCGCGCCGCCGGTGAAGAAGGCGCTGGCCTCGGTCACGGGCGTCTCGAACGTCAAGGTCGATACGAATGCGAAGACGGCCACGGTCGATGTCCCATCCGGCTTCGACAAAGCCAAATTGCGCGAAGCACTCTCGAACGCGGGCTTCGACGCATCGTTCCCCGGCGAGAAGCGCGGCGACATCGATCCGTTGCCGGCCGACGTGGTGAAGTCGCTTGACATCGTCCGCTACGATGGCAAGTCGGCGCTCGACTTCAACAAGATCCTCGCCACCGGCAAGATCACCATCGTCGATTACTACGCCGACTGGTGCGGGCCCTGTAACGTGCTGGAGTCGCGCCTGGAGCGCTACATGGTGGCGCACCCGAAGCTGGCCATCCGCCGCGCCGACATCGGCAAATGGAACAATGCCGCCGCCGCCCAAGCCACGCACCTCGGCGCTGAAGCGCTGCCGTACATTCGCGTGTACGACGCGCACGGCAAGTTCGTGACCTCGGTGACCGGCGGGATGTGGGACGAGGTGTTGGCGGCGATCGAGAAGGCCAGCCGGTGAAAAAGCAATGTTGAATGTTCAGTGTTGAATGTTGAATGTTGAATGAGGAGACCTTCAGTGGCGCTGAATCCATTCAACATTCAACATTCGAGGATGCGCGCGGCGCTGCTCTTCCTCGCCCTGATCCTCTTCGCATCCTCGCTCCACGCCTGACCCGCCTGAGCGAATCCCAACCTCTCCGGCGGAGCGGGTCTGACCAACATCATCGGCGTCGATCACTGGCGCGTCACACTCACGGCGGCCGAGGGGACGTTTCTGACGTCGCACGTGGCCGAGTGTCCGGACGTAGCGCCCGAATGCGCGACGACGTTCATCCCGCCGCACAAGCACGTAGTGTCGATTGGGCTCACGCATCTCGAGTTGAACGCCAGCTACGGCCTCGGACACGGCGCGCAGCTGACCTTGCGCATGCCGTACGACGTGAAAGCGATGCACGTCAAATACACGACGCTTACCGGCGAACCGTTCGTGCCGCCGTACGGCGACATTCACCATCGCACCGAAACGCTCGAGGGCATCTCCGATCCGTCGCTCGGCATCGACTGGTCACCGGCCAAAGAGTGGCAGTTCGGACTCGGGACGACGCTGCCAGTCGGACACATCGTCCCCGATCCGATCATCCTCGGGCGCGAGGGGAAGACGCACGAGCACATCCAGTTCGGAAGCGGCACATTCGAGCCGCGCCTGGCCGCGCAGTGGACGCACGGTTCGTTTTTTGCGCGTGCCGAGGGAAAGCTGAGCGTGTACGAAAACCGGGAGGGATATCGCGCGCCGACGACGTTCGTCTGGTCGCTCGGTCCGACCTTCCGCGCGGGCCGCATCTCGATCAACCCGACGCTCGACGGCCAGTATCAAACCCTCGGGCGCTGGAGCGGCGTGGGCGACGAAGGGAGCGGTTTCGAAGACGGCGGCGCGCGGCTGATGATCTCCGTACCGTTTCGCGGGCTCGTCGTGTCGCCCGCGGTCTATCACCAGCTCTGGTCTCATGGATTCGATGAGCAATCGTTCAAGCAGAAGACGACGTGGTCGCTTTCGGTGACGCGGGTCTTCTGACCTCCACTTCTCAACTCAACAGTCTCCGCGAATCTCTGCGACAGACCACAGGTGTCCAAACCAGGTTTTGCGAGCCGGCGGTGACAACGAGCGCAATCATCACGCCGTGAGCTCAGCCGCGGAGCGGCGTTCATCTACGTAGCCCACGGCGTGAGCCGTGGGAAATCGTTCGCGCCAATCTCAAGCCGCGGAGCGGCGATATCTCGAATGAGGGGTCGAGGCAACGCTCGATATGCCGCCGCTCCGCGGCTTGACATGGGCTGATCACATTCCCACAGCTCACGCTGTGGGCTACGTAGATATCGCCGCTCCGCGGCTGGTTTCGCATAAGAAATGCGAGCTAAACATCCGCAACGTTCTGCCGTACCATCGCCCGTGATGACGACAGCGCGCACGAACCCCTATCCCCTGCTCCTCCTCGGTGGAGGCAGCCTCGCGCTGCTCGCGGCGTTCGTCATCCGCACGCAGGCTTTCGCCTCGCATCCCGATGTCCTGGCCTGGGCCTTCACCTTCGATCTGACGATCTCGCTGCCGCTGCTCTGGTGGTTTTTCGCCGTGCGAACCGGCCGCGCCGGTGCGGTGACGCTCATCCCGCTCTTTGTCATCGCCGTCGGCGTGGCGGCGCGGATCATCCCGGCGGCGCAGCATTCCTTCGTCGATCAGCTTCGCTACATTGCCGCGCCGCTCGATCTCGTCACCATCGCCCTCGTCGTCCGCCGCGTGGCGCGGATTCGCCGGATCGAGGGCGGCGGCGATCCGATCGCGCGCATCGAGCGGGCGTGTGCGGAGATGTTCGGCAACGGCTACGCCGCGCGGGCCGTGGCGTTCGAGATCTCCATCGTCTATTACGCCTTCGGCGGCTGGCGCAAACGAGCACCGGACGGATTCACCGTTCACAAGCGCAGCGGCTGGAGCACGGTCATCGGCGTGTTCATTTTTCTGATCGCCGTCGAATCGATCGGCGCGCATCTGGTGGTGCAGATGTGGAGCGTGAAGGCGGCCTGGATCGTCACCACGCTCGACCTCTACGGCATCCTCTGGCTCCTCGGCGATTTCCAGGCGCTGCGTCTGCGAACGACGACGATCGAGAACGACACGCTCGTCGTCAACTACGGCCTCCGCTGGCGCGCGGAGATTCCGCTGTCGGCGATCGTCGCAATCGAGCCTGTGCGTCTCGAAAAAGAGTGGAAGCGCAAGGGCGTGTTGAAGATGGCGATGCTCGACGAGCCTCGCCTTCTCATTCGTTTCGCCACGCCGCAAACGATGCACGGCGTCGCCGGGATCACGCGGGCGTTCGACGCCATCGCCGTACTGGCCGACGATGATGCCGGTTTCGAAGACGCGCTGCGTGCCGCTACGCCCGCATCGTGTCCGGCCGCCACGTCTTGATGCTCTTCTTGATGTCGTTGCGGGATTTGAGCTCGCCGCTCAGCACCGAACGCGTCAAGCCGGCCAGCTCCTTTTCATCGCCGCAGAACCGGAGCGCGATCAGCTGCCCGCTGGACAGCTCGCCGATGCGGCTGCGCAGGTCGTCCGGCAGGCAACGCTGCAAACGAATCGACTCTTCGAGCTTGATCAAGCGATCCTGAACCGCCAGCACCATGATCCGCGACGCGAAGGCGACGCAGAGCAGCGCCACGGCCACGACGATTTCCCACCACACCAGCCGCGCGCCGCGGTGCATCCAGGCGTAGATGACGCGGATGACCAGGTTGGCGGTCAGCAGCGGGATGGCGATGAAATGGAACAACGGGAAGTACCGTCGGTGGGTGGAGAAAGACTGCGTTGCATCGGCCATGGGACCCTCCTCTTTGCGGGAAAGGATCGCACGGCCGTCAATGGCGTACGCCGCGACGCCGCGACGAGATCGGCGGCACGGTCACGCGCACATCCTCGGACGGAGTGCCGCAGACGAAGGGATACGGCAGTTGCTGATCGGCCGAGCTCTCCAGCAGGTGAATCGAATAGCGATAGCTCCGGCCCGGACGAACGGTGAAGTCGGTGTAGGAGCGCGCCGAATCCGGCAGCCGCACGAGAAGCGTCAGCGGTCCGTCCCCTTCTCCGCGCAAGATGTCAACGAAGCCGGATGAAGTGCCGGTCGCCTGCCACTGCAGCATCACCTTCGTATCGGCTGTCGATGTTGTCACGACCGGTGCCGCCGCGCGGCCGAATGCGTGCGCGGAGAAGCAGGCGCCCGGCCCCGCGGGAACGAGTTGCATGCCGAGGCGGCTGCGGCCGAAGTGCAGGTCAACGGCCGGAACGCCGAAGCAGTTTCCAGAGCGCGCCCAAAGCCGGATGCGGTTCGGCGCCGAGGAGCCCCAGTGAATCGGATCGACGTAGAAGAACTTCTGCGAGCGCCCCGGCGGCACGGCAAACTCGACCAGCGTGAAATCGGCCGTCGAGCATGAATTCGGATCCGCGCAGGTGGCGTTCGGCGTTTCGACCAGCGCGTTGCAGGCTCCTGCCCGCGCATCCTCATAGATCGCCTCGACCGTCAGCGTGATCACGCCGCTGGTCTCGCTGCGATTGTCGATCTCGACATAGCCGTCGCCGAACGCCGTGTAGTCGTCGATCACCGCGCCGGACGGCGTAAGCGGCGCCGCCAGCAACTGCGTGTCGATCAGCAAATCGTACTTGCCGCATGCCGGTGTCCCGCCCAACCCGCCCGTCCCGCCGCTTGCACCCTCGGCCACGAGGAGGCAATTGATCGGCTGATGCTCCGTACCGAGCGAACCGGTGGAGGTGGCGTCGATCGAAGGCAGCGGCTTCGACTCGACTGTTGCCGGTCCGGTCGCCGCTTCGACCTGCGCCAGCGTCAGTACGGCCGGCGATGCTGCGCGCGCCTCCAGCCGCACGGTGTGCGCGCCGGCCGGAAGGAGATCGGCGAGATGATCCCAGAGAGCGAGGCCGCCGACGGGCGGAATCACAACGCTGAACGGCGCCAGCGGCGCACCGTCGACCACGTAGCGGAAATCGACCGCCGCTCCGGGCTGGAGCTCGACGTAGCTCTGAAAGTAGACATGCGCCGCTTCGGTCAGCGTGAGACCGAGCGAAGCGTCGGCAGATGTGAAATCGCTACCGATGGTTTTGCTTTGCGCATCGATCCGCGAATCGGCCGGGAAACGCGATGACGGAAAGCCCTGCGCGGTGATGAACATCAAACGGAAACTGATGTGGCCTTCGCCGGTCACGCGTCCCTCAATGGCCACGCGATGCGCGCCCGCGGCCACTGGCGGCATCACCACGTTGATGTCATCCGCATGCGGGAACCCGGCCTGGCCAACGCGAAAATGAAACGTTGCGCCGACCGGCAGGTCATCGAGCAGCCAGCGATACTCGACGTCAACGCCCGGCGTGGTCTCGTCACTCAGCTGCAGGAACGCGCGCGCAACAACGGTGACGTCGGTCGACGCGGTGATGTTGACCCGCCTGGTCTGCGCGCAGCTTTCGAACACGCGTTTCCAACCCTGCCCGCCGACGACCTCGGTATCCGGAATCAACCGCCGCGTGCGAATGACCTCGAAGTACGGGAACTGTCCCTCCTGCTGGTACTGGTCCGAACAGAACTCGCAGCAGGCGCTGCCGGCGTGGGCAAGTTGAGGCAATGCGAGCAGGACCAAAAGCGTGATGACGATTCGCAGGCGCATCCGATGGCGGGTGTTGCGATGAGTGTGCCGACGGATTGCCTCAACGGTCCCGAGGCTAACCGGCACAGACAGGAGTGTCTGTGCCACATCGGTCCTGCTTCTTGCGCGGATCAGCCCTGTGGCAGGGTCAATGTGGCACAGACACTCCTGTCTGTGCTTCTGAAAGGTGCAGTGCTGATGTTGGTGCGATTCTTCAGAACACGTACTTCGCCGTCGCGTGCACCGCTTGCAGTTTCGCGCTCAACCCCGCTCCAGGCTGGACGCGAAAATGCTGGTTGACCTTCAGCCGCACCTCGCCGCGGTTCGAGCTATCGGCCAACATCTGCGGAAGTTCGACGATCGTCACCGTCAGGGGGATTTCGCCCTGGTGCTCTTCGACGATCTCGCGGATCCGGCGCACGGTGTCTTCCGACATCCGCGGGTATGGAACCTCGAGTGCGATCTCCTTCACCTTCTTGTCGCGAATGCCTTCCAGCGGAATGATCTCGAGCGCGTTGAGCTCGGGTGTGATCGGGGCCTCATGAAACGCTGCCGCGTGGGACGCGAACGACGACTCCGGCTCCTCGGCGACGCTGGCTACGGCTTCGTTGAACGCTTCCGAGATGTCGTCCGGCTCTTCGGCAACCAGCGGCGGCGCGGGAGCGGCGGAGAACAACCCGAGGTTGGCGCTGCGGTCGCCGTACTTCTCGTTCTCGATCTCCTTCGGATCGCGATCGTCATCGACGTCATCTTCGCTGACGTCGTAGCCCGACACGTGCGCGTAATCCTCGTCGGCGCGCTGCGCGTTCTGCTCGGCGGACTGCAGCGCGGCACTGCGGCCGGCCTGCATGCCGCCGGTGTCTTTCACCGCCGCAGTGAGCAGCACGGCGATTCCGTTTTCCAGCCAGCGGGCGTACTTGGCGTAGAGATCGGAGAAGACCACCACCTCGACCGAGCCCCGCTGATCGTCGAGAATGAACTTCGCCATCAGCTTCCCTTCGTTCGGCCCCTTTTTGATCTTCGACTTTTTCAGCTGCGAGACGATGCCGCCGATGTTGACGATCTCGTCGATGTGCTGGTGAAGGCTGTCGGTCGTGGCGTTGGCGAAGAGGGTCAGCTCGTCGTTATAGCGGTTCAGCGGATGGCCGGTGATGTAATAGCCGAGGGTCTCCTTCTCGAACCGGAGCTTCTCGTCGTCGGGCCATTCCGCGCCCGAATACTTGGCCGGCGAGAGCGCCGGTGCCGCGCTCGCAATCATGCCGCCGAAGAGCGATGACTGGCCGCGCTCCTTCTCTTCGCGTGCCCGCTGCGCGGAGTCGGCGGTGTTCTCGAGCGTCTCGAACAGGACCCGGCGCGGCACGCCGAGGAAATCGAACGAGCCCGATTTGATCAGCGCCTCGATCACCTTCTTGTTGCAGGCGCGCAGATCGACCGCTTCGCAGAAATCGAGCAGCGACGTGAATCTCCCCTTCTTCTGCCGTGCCTCGAGGATCGACTCGATGGCGCTCTCGCCGACGCCCTTCACGGCGCCGAGGCCGAAGCGGATGTTCGGGCCGACCACGGTGAAGGCGTAATTCGACTCGTTGATGTCCGGCGGCAGGATGCGGATGCCCATCTGCGACGACTCGTGGATGAACTTCACCACGAAGTCGGTGCGATCCATTTCCGAGGTCATCAGCGCGGCCATGAAATGCCGCGGGTGATGCACCTTCAGCCACGCCGTCTGGTAGGCCACCAGCGCGTAGGCCACCGAGTGCGACTTGTTGAATCCGTAGCGCGCGAACGGCTCGATGTAGTCGAAGATCTCGTTGGCCTTCTTCTTGTCATACCCGTTCGCGTTGGCGCCCTCGACGAACTTGCCGCGCTCGGCGGCCATGACCGCGGCGTCCTTCTTGCCCATTGCTTTGCGAAGCAGATCGGCCTGACCGAGCGTGTAACCGGCCACGCGCTGGGCGATCTGCATGACCTGCTCCTGGTAGACGATGACGCCGTAGGTTTCCTCGAGCAGCTCCTTCATCAACGGCACGAGGTAGCGCGGCTTCTGCGCGCCGGTCTTGACCTTGACGTAGACGTCGACCATGCCGGCGTCGAGCGCGCCCGGCCGGTAGAGGGCGTTGAGCGCGGCCAGGTCCTCGAACTGGGTCGGCCGCGACTTGCGCAGAACGTCCACCATGCCGCCCGATTCAAACTGGAACACACCCTTGGTCCGTCCTTCCTGGAACAGCCGGAAGACCTCGGGGTCATCGAGCGGCAAGGTGTCGATGTCGATGGTCACGCCTTCGACCGACTTGGCCGATTTGATGGCGTCGTCGATCACCGTCAGCGTGCGAAGGCCGAGGAAGTCCATCTTGAGAAGACCCATCTTCTCGACGATGCGCCAGTCGTACTGCGTCACGATTTCATCGCGGTTCGTGCGGTAGAGCGGCACGTAATTCGTGACCGGCTCCGGCGTGATGACGACGCCGGCCGCGTGCACGCCGGCGTGGCGCGAGAGGCCTTCCAGCTTCGTACCGATCTCGATGATGCGCGCCACCTCGTGATCGTTCTTCATCGCCTCGATCAGCGCCGGCGACTCCTTCGCCGCCATCGGCAGCGTGACGTCGGGACCGGCCGGAATGGTCTTGGCCACTTTGTCGACGAGCGTGTATGGCAAGCCGAGGACGCGGCCGACGTCGCGAACGACCGACTTGGCGGCCATGGTCCCGAAGGTGATGATCTGCGCCACTTTGTCCGCACCGTATTTGCGGCGGACGTAGTCGATGACCTCGCCGCGCCGGTTCATGCAGAAGTCGATGTCGATGTCGGGCATCGAGATGCGCTCGGGGTTGAGGAAACGCTCGAAGAGAAGGTCGTAGTCGAGCGGATCGACGTCGGTGATGCCCATCGAATACGCCACGAGCGATCCGGCGCCGGAGCCACGGCCGGGACCGACCGGGATGCCGTTGTCTTTGGCGTATTTGATGAAGTCCCAGACCACCAGGAAGTAGCCGGGGAATCCCATCGACATGATGATGTCGATCTCGGTCTGCAGACGGTCGTGATACTCCTGCGGCTCGTGCTTTTTCTTCTTCGCGGCGAAGAGCGGCGCCGCGGCTTTGAGCCGCCGTTCCAGTCCCGCCCGCGCCACCTCGGCGAAGTAGCCCGCGAGGTTCTTGCCCTCGGGGATGGGGAAGTTCGGCAGGTGATAGCCCTCGACGTTGAGCGAGACGTTGCAGCGCTCGGCGATCTTCACGGTGTTGTCGAGCGCCTCAGCGTAGTCTTTAAAAATCCGGCGCATTTCGTCGGGACTCTTGACGTAGAAGTCGTCGCTGTAGAACTTCATCCGCTTCTCATCGCCGAGGGTCTTGCCGGTGCCGATGCAGAGCAGTACCTCGTGCGCGAAGGCGTCGTCCTTGGAGAGGTAGTGCGAATCGGTGGTGGCGACGAGGCGAAGACCGACGTCCTCACCGAGCTTCGCCATCATCGGCACGATCTTCTGCTGGTCGGGGATGCCGTGATCCTGAATCTCCAGGAAGAAGTTGTCCGCGCCGAGGATGTCTTTGTACTGGAGCGCGGCCTCGCGGGCCTTGGTGGGATTGCCGCCGGCGAGCGCCTGCGAGACTTCACCTTTGAGACACGACGAGAGAACGATCAGCCCTTCGCGATGCTCGCGCAGCAGCTCTTTGTCGATCCTCGGCTTGTAGTAGAAGCCCTCGGTGTATCCCGCCGAGACGAGCTTGACCAGGTTCCGGTATCCCTCGTCGTTCGAGGCCAGGACGATGAGGTGATTGTTCGCGCCGGCGTCGGCCTGGCCGTCCTCAACCCCTGCTTTGTCGAAGCGTGAGCCGTAGGCGACGTACATCTCGCAGCCGATGATCGGCTTCACCTTCTCCTTCTTCATGGCGTTGTAGAACTCGACCGCGCCGAACATGTTGCCGTGGTCGGTGATGGCGCACGCCGGCATGCCCAGCTTGGCGACACGCTTCGCCAGCTCTTCGGGCCGGCTGGCACCGTCGAGGAGGGAGAATTCGGTGTGAAGGTGGAGGTGAGCGAACGACATCAGGGCGCCGGTTGGAAGTCTAGCGGTCCGGCGCAGGTAATTGGCAACCGGAACTGTGCAGTTGGCGATCTTTCTACAACTGGTAGAACTACTGTGGCATGGCCAGACCCCAGTAGTACTGCTCGAAAAAGGGCTTCCAGTCCTCTTTGGTCATGAAGCCGAGCAGGCCGGCAACGTCGGTGGTCGTTCCGAACTTTCCCTGGAACGACTTCACGTATGACTTCATGAACGTGAGGAACTTCTCGTCGCCAAGCTTTTTATGAATGACCGCCAGCAGGACGGGGCCCTTGTTGTAGAGCAGCTGGTTCCTCGCCGCGTACGCCAGAAACCCATCGCCGCCGATCCGATTCGCGTACGGAATGGGCGCGATGGCGGCAGACTGTCTCGCCTGGGCGCGCCAGGTATTGACCATGCGGTTGTAGGTGCCTTCGCCTTTGAACTTCTTCAGCACCAGCGCCGCCGAATACTCGGCGAACGTTTCCGTCAACCATTGCTCCTCGGCGCTGGGCATCTTCACCGACGAGCCCCAGTACTGGTGGGCGATTTCATGCGCGAAACGCTCGTTGACACCCTGCGAGTAGATCTGTTCGGGAGTGATTTCGGCCTGGCCCGCTCCTCGAAGTGGGTTGAAGGCCTCGTTGGTGATGAACATCGTGGCGTCAGGAGCCTGGCCATATCCGAAACTGTTGACCTGGATGATGTTGAATTCCTTCCAGGGGAAAGGCCCGAGAAAGTACTCGTAGTATTCGATGAATGCGAACGCCAGATCCGTGAGCGTCTTCGCAGCCTGGTCATTCGAAATGCCGTAGGCAGCCACACGAATGATGCGATCCTTTCTCTTCTCCTCGACCAGGTGATACTTGCCCCCCTCGACGATCGGAAAGGCGATGGGCTTGTCGACGACGTTCTCGACGACGTTGTAGCCGCCCTCTTCCTTCCGGACGACCGTTGTGCCCTGCGCGATCGGGATGAAGGGCTTCTTCACCTTGATGAGCGAGTGGACCGTGAAGAAGTTTCCCGCCCAGTTCCGCGACTTCGGATACCAGGAAAAGTTGGCGAGCTGCCAGGCGTTGTCGCCATCCTCGCGGATCAGAAAGTCACCGTCGATCACGAATCGCAGGTTGAAGGGCTGCGTTGCGGCCACCGGCAGCGTGACCAGGAGATTGTCGGATTCATGCGCGAAGGAGAGCGCTTTCCCCTGCTCGTCGGCCACGGACACGAGATGGACATGCCGGGGCGGTTTGTTGTCCCCGATGAACAATGCGTTATCGAGGCTGAAGCGAAACGCCCGTTGACCGGCGAGGTGAGGAGCGATGGTTTCGGTCATCTCCAGCCTGGCGTTGTCGCCCTCGGTAACGAGGGAGTAGTCGAGGGCGGTGATCGTAAACAGCGGCTTCGCGTACTCCCGAACGTCGCGTCCTACCGGTTGGGATGAGAGAGTGGTCGGATAGAGAAAGCTGGCCAGGTTTTTGTCGGGGACGTAGCCGTTCGCGGGATGCACTGCGGTGAGGGACTCTTTCTGCAGGTCAGTCGGGTCGTACTCGTAAACCAGTTTGTCTTTCGGCGTCACGATCTCGATGTACGCGCCCGAGCCCGGCAGGCCAAGCCTGTGGGCCGCGATCAAATGGCTCCCCGGATCGATCTGGGCCCGCTGGAAGATGACTTGATGCGCTTTGAGACCATCCTCCAGCCCCGTGCCGGCCGGGGAGGTGCCGAGGTCGGGCGCGGCGGCGGCAAGCAGCACCAGGGCCTCGATGACATCGCCGTTGATCGTGGCGCCGGTGAGCGTGGCATGCGAATCGGTCTTCACATTGCGCGTCACGACCGGCATTTCGGTTGCCTCGGCGACGTATTCGAATCGGCCGGTTCCCTTGAAAAAGAAACCGACAGCCTCGCCCGCTGCGGTGAGTTTCGCCGCCGATCCGCTGGCGAGCGTGAGCCGGAGATGGCCGACGTTCAGAGTGACGTTGCTGACCGTGACCGGCGCGGCGAGAACAGGCGTGCGCAATTCGCGGAGCAGATCAGATTCCGTCGCAGCGAACGCGGACGAAGCGCAGAGCAGCACAAGTGCCGCGAAGACACGGACATTCATGGGGAGGTCTCCTGAGTTTGGATGGGCGCGATTCTACGCTACGAATCGAAGGCCACGCCGCCGATCGGGTGCGAGGAATGATCGACGCGGGTGTCGAGCAGCTCGCGGAGATTCGTCGTCTCGATGAACATGTGCCGGTGGCGGATGCAGTGCACGGCGATGGCGAAGAAGAGCACCGCCACCACGCCGAGAAAAACGGTCGCGGCCGGCGATGCCGAGGGCAGCGGCGAGAGCCGCGTCGAGACGAACAGCTCCTGCGTCAGGATCAGGCAGTAGAGCGGGAACGGGAAAAAGACCAGCGCCGAAAGCACGCGGCTGGCCTGCACCGAAAAGTACGGCCGCAGCGCCAGGAAGGTCAGCGAGAGGAAGCAGCCGAGCATCATCAGGGCCACGAAGTGGAGCTGGGCAATCTCGCCATACGCGGCGCCGGTCCGGACCAGCATCAGCATGCGCGTCTGCAGCAGGAGCGTCCACGCAAGCGAAACGATGCTGGCTGTCGTCGACAGCAGAGCGAACAACGCACCGAAGACGTTCCGCGCCGCGAGCAGGGCCGCCATCCGGACCAGGATCGCCGCGGTGGCAATCCCTGCGATGAGCGCCACGACGATCGCCCATGCGGAGGCGCTTCTGGCCGAGACGATTGCACCGTGCACCGCCACGAACGCCAGCGGTCCCCCTTCCGCCTGCGACATCAGCCCCGCCGCCGCACAAAGCGCAACAAAAAGGCAGAAGCCGGTGCCTGCGTAGAAGAAGAACTTGGGCATGACGGGATGTAGGGTAGCACCGGGGCGTGGGGAGTGGGGTGTGGGAGATCACTTCGGCTGTCAGCCAGCGTGCTCCCACACCCTACACCCCACTCCCTACTTCCTTCATGGCAATGATGTGATCCAGCCGGATGTCGATCGGTCCCGCGCCGGCGACGAACTTCACGAACTCGGCGCCATCGGCGGTGTAGACGTCGGCGATCGTCCCTTTCTCGCGCTGGGTCACCCCTTCCAGGTCGAACTCCAGCTCCACCGGCTGCTTGTGCATCGCTGCTGCTTCGAGCTCATCGTGGTAGTCGCACGAGACAGGCTCATACCGTTCTTCGGACATGCAATCCCTCCCGTCATCCCCTGCGCAAAGAGCGTTCCAGAGCGCCGCGGACATCGTCGCCGAAGGCAACGAAGAGGACGCGATCGAGGTCGTCGCCGTCTGCCAGCACTCGCTTCGTCTCCCCGATGGCGATGTCCGCCGCGGCATCGATCGGGTAGCCGTAGATGCCGCAGCTGATGGCCGGGAAAGCGATCGTGCGGACGCCGTTGTCGATGGCCAGCTCGATGCCGCGCCGGTAGCACGACGCCAGCAGCTCCGGCTCGCCGTTCGTCCCACCGCACCAGACCGGGCCGACCGTGTGGATGACGTACTTCGCCGGCAGGCGGAAGCCCGGCGTGATCTTCGCGTCGCCGGTCTTGCATCCGCCGAGGAGCCGGCAGGCGGCCACGAGCTCCGGACCGGCCGCGCGATGAATGGCGCCGTCGACGCCGCCTCCGCCGAGGAGGGAGGAGTTGGCGGCGTTGACGATGGCGTCGACCGCCAGTTTGGTGATGTCGCCGGAAACGACTTCGAATTGAGTCACTTCGCGCGGCCCAGTTTGACCACGATGTCGAACTCGCTCTTCGTCACAGGCTGGATCGAGAGCCGCGAGCCCTTCTTCGTCACCACCATCTCCTCGAGCCCCTTTGTCGACTTGAGGGTATCGAGCGGCACGATGTGCGGAAACGTCTCCACGTAGCCGATGTCGACCATGTACCAGATCGGATTTTCGGCGGTGGCCTTCTCGTCGTAGTACTTGCTCCCCTTCGTCCGGGCGAACTGATCGGGATAGGCCTCGCGGCTGATCTCGGCCACGCCGGTCACTCCGGAGGGATCGGCGTTGGAGGCATAGAAGAGCACGCGGTCGCCGCGCTTCATCTCATCGCGAATGAAATTGCGCGCCTGATAGTTGCGGACGCCTTCCCAACTGGTGGTGCCGTCGCGCTTGAGATCGTCGATCGTGTAGGCAGCCGGCTCGCACTTCATCAACCAATACTTCATGGGCGCGATTGTAAAACGTGGATTAGGAATCGCCAGCGGCAGGTTCTGGCGGTGACCATGCGCTCCCGTGCCATCGCCCTCTCCATCGCCGCCTGTCTCGTCGCCGCCGCGCTCTTCGCCGAGGAGCCCGAGTGCGCGACCAACTACCACTCCGATGGCCAGTCGGCGGAAACGTTCGTCACGACCAGCCTCGCTCCGAAAGTGGTGATCGAGCGCCTTCCGCGGATGCTGATCGGCGCCGGCGCCACGATGCGCTGGACCGAACCGGAGAAGGGTCTGCTCAAAGCGGAAGGTCTCGACGTCAAAGCCGAGGTCTCGGGCAACGCCACGCGGGTCACCTTCCGCCTGGCGACGGCCGCCGACAAGGCCGCCGTTTGCCGTTACGCATCGCTGGTCGGAAACCCGCCGCTGCCTCCCGTCCCGCAGGATCCCGCGCGCATCGCTCAAATCAAGGACGATCTGATCAAACTGCATCGAATCGAGCATCGAGCCAGCAATGGCGGTATCGACACAGCCACGGTTTCGTCCCGTGAGGATTTCCTGGAGCTCACCATCAAGAAAGCGGACGATCTCGCCGCCGGCAAGCGGCAGACCGACGTCTCGATGCTCGTGCCCCGCGCGGCTTGTGACATCGCCAGCGAGGACGTCGCGGCTGGCATCGCCGGGTTCGCCGGCCACGACACACCCACGCCCACGAAACCGGTCCGGATCGAGGCATCGTTGATTTACACAAAGAGCGGCGACGCCTGGCAGTTGACCGAGGTCAAGGTCTCGCAGATCGAGAGCACGAAGTAGCGTCGTGCGTATTCTCCTCACGCTCCAATACCTCGGCACGCGCTACGCCGGCTGGCAGTCGCAGACGAATGCCACCGGCATTCAGAACGTGATCGAGGAAGCGCTGGCGACGATGTTCAGCATGCCGGTGCGCATCGAAGGGGCGGGACGGACAGACGCCGGCGTGCACGCCCGCGCGCAACGGGCGCACGCCGACATCCCTTTCGCCATCGAGCCGCGCGGATTTCGCCAGGGGATCAACAATCTGCTCCCGCACGACATCCGCGTCATGGCGGTCGAGACGGTTGCCGACGATTTTCATTGCCGTTTCGCCGCGAAGTCCAAGAGCTACCTCTACCGCGTGTGGAACGATGACGTCGCCGACGTCTTCGCCGCCGAGACCCACGCCTTCGTTCCGCAGCCGCTCGACGCCGTCCGGATGCGCGCCGCGGCGCAACAACTGATCGGCCACCACGACTTCGCGCCGTTCACTGTCATCAACCCGGAGGTCAGCTCCACCGAGCGTACGATCACGTCAATCGACGTCGCACGAGAGGGAAATGCCATCTCCATCCCGGTCACGGCGGATGGTTTTCTGCGCTACATGGTGCGCCGCATCGCCGGTTCGCTGATCGAGATCGGCCGCGGAAAGCTGGAGCCGGAAGCGATCTGGGATGTGGCGCGCTGGACCGCGCCGGCGAAGGGATTGACGTTGTGGCGCGTTGAGTATTGATTGACATAACGGCCGAGGTAAGATTTCCGAACGATGGACAGCGATCTGAAAGAAGTACTTGAGGCGATCCGGGAAGAGAACGCGGCCGCGCACGCGGAGACGCGGCGGCGGATCGAAACCTTCGAGGCGAGGTTCGAAACCTTCGAGGCGAGGTTCGAAACCTCGGACGCGAAGTTTGAAACGGCCCAGGCCGAAAACGCGGCTGCTCATGTCGAGACTCGGCGACGGCTCGCAACCTTCGAGGCGAAGTTCGAAACAGCACAGGCCGAAAACGCGGCTGCTCACGCCGAGACTCGGCGACGAGTCGAAACCTTCGAGGCTAAGTTCGAAACAGCCCAGGTCGAAAACGCGGCCGCTCACATCAAGACACGAGAACACGCTGAACTGATCGCTGAGTCGTATCAGCACAAGCTCGATCTTGTCGTCGAACGGGTGCAGAGCAATGGCGAGAAAGTCGATCGACTCGACGCGAAGGTCGACCGCCTCTTCTCCGACCACGAGTCACGCATCACCCGCCTGGAAATCTCGGCGTCGCTGCACGGGCAACTCTGAGCGCCTTCCCCCTCGGAGCCGATAGCCGGATGCGGACGCGCAGTCTGCGATAACATCCCTCACTTCAATGATCGATCTCCGCAAACTCGCTGAACCGGGCTCGATCGAGGAAACGCTCCTCGACCGCGTCGACTTCAAGAGGATGCCGCGGCACATC
>Ga0157378_10001324_pt1 | contig 22249 bp, 18 predicted proteins | sample M65metaG_FD_115309 | JGI IMG/M metagenome (GOLD analysis project Ga0157378, IMG submission 115309) | Miscanthus rhizosphere microbial communities from Kellogg Biological Station, Michigan, USA - M6-5 metaG | ecosystem: Host-associated > Plants > Roots > Rhizosphere > Soil | place: USA: Michigan...
AATGCCGCATCAATGCCGAGGACCCTGAAACATTCGTGCCCTCGGCGGGTCACATCACGGTCTTTCGGACGCCGGGCGGCCCGGGAATCCGAGTCGATACGGCGGCGCATGCCGATGCCGTTATCCCCCCGTACTACGATTCGCTGGTGGCCAAGCTCATTTCGTTCGGCGACACGCGCGCCGAAGCCATCGTGCGGATGCGTCGCGCCCTGGAAATGTTTGTGGTGGAAGGCATTAAAACGTCCATTCCCTTGCAGCGCAAGATCATGATGGATCCCGATTTCAGCGCCGGCCGGCTGGACACCCACTTTCTTGACCGATTCGCCACATCGCGCGTGGGATAATCCCATATGAACCTTGTGTTCCCCCGGCTCTATGCCATAATCGACCCCACTTTCCTCACCATTTCGGAGCTATCTTTGGCCGAAGCTCTGGCGGAATCCGGTGTCCATCTGATTCAGTACCGCAATAAAACGGGGACGTCTCGCCAATTTTTCGAAATTTCCGGGCAGCTTTCGAACGTTTTGAACCCGCGGGGTGTGCGTTTCATCGTGAACGATCGCGCGGACATTGCCCTGCTGTCGAACGCTGGCGGCGTGCATGTGGGCCAGGAAGACCTGGGCGTGGAAGAAGCGCGCGCCGTATGCGGCCGGGACCGCTGGGTCGGGGTTTCCACTCACAATTTCGAACAACTGGCGGCTGCGAATCGTACCTCCGCGGACTACATCGCCTTTGGGCCCATTTTCCCGACGTCCACCAAGAAAAATCCTGATCCCGTTGTCGGTACGGAACTTTTACGGCAGGCGCGGAAATTGACGACGAAGCCGCTGGTTGCCATTGGCGGAATCACGCTGGAGCGCGCCGCGGAAGTGTATCGCGCCGGGGCTGATTCGCTGGCGGTCATTCGCGATTTGATCTGCGCGCCGGACCCAGGCGCTCAAGCACGCAAGTATCTGGACGTGGCTGCATCCGCGGCGGTTCGCCAAGAATGATCGGCATGCAAGTCCGGTTTTGTAGTACCCGGCTTCCAGGCGGCTACTGTGGCGTAGCCGCGATGCGCGCCTGAAGGCGGGCGCTACACAGTTCCGCAAGACGTTCGAGGTTCTCGCGCGCTGAAGTAACCAAGGAGAAGCCGGTGTCCGACACGAAAACCGTAGTCACGGCGCTTCCCGCGGAAACGGAATCGTCGGGATTCGTACGCGGGCTGGGATTGTTTGACTCGACCACGATCGTGGTCGGATCGATGATCGGTTCGGGCATCTTCATCGTTTCCGCGGACATTGGTCGCAACACCGGATCGACGGGAGGCCTACTCGCCGCATGGGTGATCGCCGGACTGATGACGGTGACGGCGGCGCTGTACTATGGTGAGCTTGCGGCCCTGATGACCACGGCCGGCGGGCAGTACGTTTATCTTCGCGAAGCCTACTCGCCGCTGTGGGGATTTCTGTACGGCTGGACGCTCTTTCTCGTTATTCAAACCGGAACGATTGCCGCGGTGGCGGTGGGCTTTGCGCGGTTCCTCGGCGTTGTGTGGCCTGCGATTTCTCCCAACGCCTGGGTCATTCGTCCCATCGCCCTTTCCGATAAATATGCGATCAGCCTGTCAGTGCAGCAACTCGTGGCGCTGCTGCTGATCCTGTTTCTCACCGCGCTTAACACCCGCGGACTCGAACTAGGGAAACTGATTCAGAATATTTTTACTTCAGCGAAAACGTTGGGTCTTGCCGCACTGATCTTGGCGGGATTGTTTCTGGGCCGCAACGCCGAAGCGATTCACGCCAATTTCAGCGGCCTGTGGACGCTGCACGATCCGCAAACCATCGAGCCGGGCGCGCAGTGGATGAAATCATTTATTCCGTCGGTGTCCGCGGCATCGGGAACTTTCGGTTTGCTCATTGCGTTCGGCGTCTCGCAAGTAGGATCGCTCTTTTCCGCCGACGCGTGGAACAACATCACGTTTACTGCGGGCGAAGTAAAAAATCCCAAGCGCGACATCCCGGTGTCGCTTGCCGTGGGCACGGCGGTGGTGATCACGCTCTATTTTTTGGCCAACCTCGGCTATCTTTCCACGCTGACTCTGCACCAGATTCAGACGGCGCCCGATGATCGCGTCGCGACGGCCACGCTGGCCGCGATTTTCGGCAACAGCGGCGCGACGCTCATGGCGCTGACCATCATGATCTCTACCTTCGGCTGCGCCAATGGCCTGATCCTGGCGGGCGCACGCGTCTATTATGCGATGTCGCGCGACGGGCTGTTTTTCAAGAGCATCGGAAAGCTTAACGCCAATCACGTCCCGTCCATGGGGCTTGTGCTGCAGGGAATTTGGGCGGCCATCCTCGTATTGCTGCGCACGCGGCTCGTGAACGCCACAACGGGCGCGGTGACGTTCGGAAATCTCTACGGCGTGTTGCTCGACTACGTGATTTTTGCCGTGCTGATTTTTTATGTGCTTACGATCGGCGGCGTTTTTGTCTTGCGCCGTAAACGCCCGAATGCTGAAAGACCTTATCGTGCCTGGGGTTACCCTGTCGTTCCCATTTTGTACATTGTGACTGCGCTGATCATAATGTTGATTCTGATCCTGTATCAGACTCAGGACACCTGGCCGGGGCTCGTCATCGTGCTATTAGGAGTTCCCGTATACTGGGCTTGGTCGCGCCGCTCCACGTCGAGCGCGGGAACGCACTCATAGGACGGCTCTAGCCTTATTGGATTTTATTTTCGTCGGCTCGAACGGCAAACAGGCTGAAGCCTGTTCTACTGAAAAGCAAATTCGCATCGAAGGTGGATATGGCGAATCAACTCTTCCAGGTCAAAACGCACGAAGCACTCATTGAGGAACTTCACGGCGAGAATCAATTGCGCCGAGTCCTGGGTCCCATTCAGCTGACCAGCCTGGGCGTTGGAGCGATCATCGGCACAGGCATTTTCGTGCTGACTGGCGTTGCCGCGCATGACCTTACGGGTCCCGCGCTCATGCTCTCGTTCGTTGTATCCGGAATGACCTGTTTTTTCGCGGCGCTCTGTTACGCGGAGTTTGCCTCGATGGTGCCCGTCGCGGGTTCGGCCTACACTTACGCGTATGCGACCCTCGGCGAACTATTCGCGTGGATCATGGGCTGGGACCTGATCCTCGAATACGCGGTGGCGTCGGCCACCGTTGCGCACGGCTGGTCCCACTACTTCCAGGATTTTATGCGATTTTTTCATATGGGAATTCCCAAGCAGTATTCCAACGCGCCATTTGATTACGATTTAACGACAGGGCATTTTACGTTGACCGGAACCTGGTTTGATCTGCCGGCGATCGCCATCGCCCTGATCGTCACCGTAATTCTGGTAAAGGGCATCAGCGAAAGCGCCAGCGTAAATGCGGCCATTGTGGCTGTGAAGCTCGCGATTGTGTTGTTCGTGATTGTGGTTGGCGCATTCTACGTGCATCCGGCGAACTGGCATCCTTTCGCCCCGTTTGGCTTGACCGGACTCAGTTTCTTCGGTCACACGGTAATGGGAAAAGCAGGGCCCGGCGGCCAGCCGATGGGGATGCTGGCCGGAGCAGCAATCGTCTTCTTCGCCTACATCGGTTTTGATTCCATTTCCACGCACGCCGAGGAAGCGCGGAATCCGGCGCGCGATGTCCCGATCGGAATCATGTCCTCGCTCGTGCTCTGCACCATTTTGTACATCGCTGTGGCCGGCGTGCTCACCGGCATGGTCCCCTATAACATGATCAATATTGACGCGCCGGTTTCCGACGCCTTCCGCCAGGCAGGCCTGCCCTGGGCGGAATTGCTGGTGGCTGTGGGGGCTGTCGCTGGGATTACGTCCGTTCTTCTGGTCATGATGCTGAGCCAGCCGCGAATTTTTCTGGCGATGGCCAGGGATGGCCTGCTGCCAACCGGTTTTTTCGGTGCGGTGCACAAGAGGTTTCGCACGCCGTGGAAATCGACCATCTTGACCGGGCTATGCGTAGCAACGATGGGCGCATTTCTTCCGCTGCGCATTCTCGCGGAGCTCGTGAATATCGGAACCTTACTTGCATTCGTCATCGTATGTGCGGCCGTGTTGATCATGCGGCGCACGCATCCCGAAGTTAAACGTCCCTTTCGCGCGCCGCTGGGGTCGATCATTCCGATTATTGGAATCTTATGTTGTCTGGTACTGATGTTTTCCCTGCCTGTTGCCAATTGGTTTCGGCTCGCCGTGTGGCTCGTGATCGGGCTGGTGATTTACTTCAGTTATGGCATACGGCACAGCCGCATAACGCTGCAGCGCCGTGAGGGAGAAGCTGCGGCCACGTCCGGCCGGAAGTAAACTGTACCGGAATTTCTCCACCTTCATTATTCGTGTGCGATTCCTGGCTGGTTCGCCTCATGAAGTGGTACCGTTTCTGGGGACAGAAATTAACAAGAGAATTCGAATATCTCGATTTAGGTAGCACAGGCTTCAGCCTGTGGATTTTGTGGTTGGCAACGACTAAACTCCACAGGCTGAAGCTGCGGCACTGGTTACTTCAGCCATCGGTCAGTTCAGAATGATCACCCGCGAAAAACTTGTATCCACACTGACAACACGAGGTCGCGCCATTTGGGCGGGCATGACGGTCGTCGATCTGGTTTCCTTGGGCCTGATCGTTCTTTACGGAGCGATTTGGGCGTTACGTCAGGCCGACGTGCGTCTTCCCTTGAGCGGGTTTGCGTTTTTCCTGGCGATCTGCGCCTCGATCTACTGGCTGGTTCGCGGATGGCTGTGGGCTCGCGACCATCTTCTTTGGAGCCTGCGCAACCGGCTGGTGGCGGCCTATGTGTTCATTGCCGTCGTTCCGGTGCTGCTCCTCCTGTCGATGGCTGGACTCGCCGCGTATCTGCTGTACTGGCAGCTCGGCTCCTACGTCATATACACAGAAATGGAAGAGCGAGAGGAGCGGGTGGGTGTCGTGGCCACGGCGATGGCCACATCGTACGCGGTCGAAGCGACTTCCGGACGCAGCGCGGCGGCTCTGGCTTTGCCCGTCGATCCCGAGACGTACATCAAGAACGCCATGGTCGAATTGCCCGGCCTCAAGGTTGAAACCGGCAAGGGAGAAGAACTGCTTCAGGTCGCTAAAGGCTCTTCCGGTAGGAATCGTTTCCGGGGCCTGGTCTTCAGCGGCGGGCAACTGGCCCTGCGCGCCGTCGTATCGCGCCCCACTCCTGCGGGACGTATTCTAGTTTCGGTGGTTGTTCCGATTACGTCTGACCTGATTGGTACCCTGGCGCCGGAAGTAGGACCGGTTCAATTTAACGTCCTGCGCCCGGAGGGCAACAATTTGGATCCGGATCTCCCCAACGTCATCAACCCCCAGCAGTTGACCTCAGTCCAGCAGATTGGCACCATCGGGCGATCGGTGCCAAAGGCTGCAAATCCGTTCGATAAGTTAATTACCGGAATCGTGGATCTTGATGTTCTTGATCTGGACAAGAAGCCGGGCCAAAGCGATTCCGTGCAGGTAATCGCTTCGTTCAGCACGCGCCCGTCGCTCTTGAACCGGAAGCTTTTCAGTCCGTTAGGCGATTTGGGCGGAGCGGCGGCGACGGCGTTGCTGATCGTGGGGGCTGTTTTTTTGCTGATTGAAATTATATCGCTGGTAACGGGCATCGTTCTGACTCGAACTATCACGACCGCCGTCAACAGCCTGTACGCCGCCACGCAGCATGTGCAGGAAGGCGATCTGACCTATCGCGTCCGAATCCCGCATCGGGACCAGCTCGCGGCACTCGGCGAATCGTTCAATTCCATGACGCAATCGGTTTCCACGCTGATCGAAGAGCAGCGCCGCCGGCAGAGACTCGAGAACGAACTGTCCATCGCGCACGAGGTGCAGCAGCAACTTTTTCCACGCACGCTTCCCAATCTGCGAGGAATGGAAATCGAAGCGATTTGCCGTCCAGCCCGTGTGGTCAGCGGCGATTACTACGATTTTGTGCGCGTTTCGCCCACCCGGCTGGCCATCGCCCTAGCCGACATCAGCGGAAAGGGAATTTCTGCCGCGTTGCTGATGGCTAATGTGCAGGCCGCGCTGCGCAGCGACGTCCTGCGCTATCGGAACGGGCAGCCGGGAGCGCATCAAGAGCAGATCAATACCGCGGAGATCGTCTCGCATCTCAATCTGCACCTTTTTCGCAACACTTCCGACGAGCGCTATGCCACGGTTTTCTTCGGCGTATACGATTCGGAGACGCGCCAGCTTCATTACACTAATGCCGGGCACCTTCCCCCGATCTATATTCACGGGAATCACGCGAGGCGTCTCGAAATCGGAGGAATGGTTGTCGGCTTGTTCAATGACGTCCCTTTTCAGCAGGGCGCGGTGGAAATCGAGCACGGTGGAATACTCATTGCCTATAGCGACGGCCTGATCGAGCCTGAGAATGTTTACGGCGAAGAATTCGGCACGGAACGCCTGATCGATGTGGCACTGCGCAACAGGGAAAATTCATCGCATGTGATTGCCGAGGCCATGATGCACGCCGCGGAAGAGTGGTCGGGTTCACCCGAGCAGGCCGACGATATGACGGTGATCGTCCTGCGTTTTTCCGCGGATTCCGGGGAGAAGACTTCGTGAAAGCCCTCACCGCGGCGCAAATGCGCGAAACCGACCGCCTGACCACCGAAAGGTACGGCATTCCCGGCCTGGAATTGATGGAGAACGCGGGAACGGCGATCGTGGAATTTCTTCGTGAGAAATTTGCGGATCTCACGAAGCGCAAAATTCTGGTGCTGTGCGGAAAAGGGAACAACGGCGGCGACGGCATGGTCATCGCCAGGCTGCTGAAGGATTCCGGCAGCGCAGCGGTAGTGTTTCTGTTTGCGAATCAGGGTGAGGTCGAGGGCGATGCCGCGGTGAACCTGAAGCGCTGGCAGCAGGGGCTCGGTGAGTTGTACGTCGTGACCAGCGATGCCGAATGGCAGTCGGCGCGTCCCGCGCTGGCCGAGGCGGACTTGATCGTCGATGCGCTGCTGGGCACCGGCCTGCGCGGGCCAGTGCAGGGAACGCTTGGCACGGTAATTACGGATCTGAACGAGGCGCGCGTGAAGAGGCGCCGCAAAACGGTTGTCGTGGCCGTGGATATGCCATCGGGTCTCGGGTCCGACACGCAGGATTTTGACGGACCGATCGTCGCCGCCGATTTCACCGTGACGCTGACCGCGCCGAAGGTGGGGCAACTCGTGCTGCCGCATTCCTCCTGCTGCGGTTCGCTCGTCGTAAAAGATATCGGGACGCCGCCCGAACTACTGGAGTCGGATTCGCATTTGAAAATTCACTGGATCGAGCCGGCGGAGTTCCGCGCGCTGCCGCTGGTGCGCGACGCGGTTGCAAATAAGGGAACCTATGGCCACGCGCTGATTGTCGCGGGTTCGCTCGGAAAATCAGGCGCGGCAATCCTCGCGGCGCGCGGCGCATTGCGTTCGGGGGCCGGACTCGTCACCGTGGCCACGCCACAAGATGTCTTGCCGATCGTAGCGGCGGGGATGCCTGAAATGATGACGGCTCCGCTTGCGTCCACCGACTCCGGGACGGCCAGCCTGCGCAACCTCGATTACGGCAAGTTTGCCGAAATCGTGAAGGGCAAATCCGTTCTCGCCATCGGGCCCGGACTATCGATGCAAAGCGAGACCAAACAATTTATCCGCCAGGTGGTTAAAGAATCTGATCTTCCGATTATTCTGGATGCCGACGGGCTGAATGCATTCGATGGTGTGGCCGAAAGCCTGAATGAGCGCCGCACCGCCGCGATGGTTATGACTCCGCATCCGGGAGAAATGGCCCGGCTGTTGGGCATCACGGTGAAGGAAGTTCAGGCGCGGCGACTGGATGTAGCTCTGGAAGCGGCGGGCCGCTGGCGCGCGCACGTGATCCTCAAGGGATTTCATACTATCCTCGCGACGCCTTCCGGGCAGTCCTACGTCAACACCACTGGAAACCCCGGCATGGCCACCGGTGGAACGGGTGACGTGCTGACGGGCATTCTCGCCGGCCTGACCGCGCAGTTTGGCGTGGATGATTGGTCGCGCGTGCTGAGTTTCGGCGTTTACATGCATGGTTTGGCAGGAGACATCGCCGCCTCGCGGGTGGGTGAAGCTCCGTTGATCGCCTCCGATTTGATTGATGCGATGCCGCAAACGTATGCTCGAATTTTGAACGAGAGGGAAGGGCATGAGTAGCGCTGCCGCTCTGGGCTGTGCGCGTTTGTTGACTGCCTAAAAAACCGCACAGCTAAGAGCCGCTGTGCTACTCAAACCGAACTGAATGCCTGTTACGGAATTCATCACCAACTCATCCGAAGAAACTACCGCCAAGGGTCGCGAGATTGCCTTGAAACTTCGGCCGCCTGTTTTAGTTCTTTTGAAGGGAGATCTTGGCAGCGGCAAGACCACGTTGACCAAGGGAATCATCAGCGGTCTGGGCGCCGCCAGGGAAGAGGACATCACCAGTCCTACTTTCAACCTCGTCCACGAATTTCGCAGCATGGCTCCTGCCGACTCTTCGTCGCCATCACGCCCGTGCAAGGTCTACCACGTCGATCTTTATCGCATAGAAAGCTTTCCAGACCTGGAGTCCCTGGGACTTGAGGATGCTCTCTCTGAAAACGCCATTGTGATCATCGAGTGGCCGGAGCATTTCACGTTCCGCACGGACTGGCCCACGATTGAAGTTCGCCTCGATCACAACGGGGAAGATTCCCGCCGGATCGTCATCTCGGGCCTGGATTTACTGCCCGAGTCGAAGTAAAAACCCAAACGACTGGGATCGTGAAGTCCCGTCCGGGACGTTCGAACCGCCGAAACTCGCGGCATGCCCACCGATTCCGAAAATGTCCGATCTGCTGTTAACGGGTTGGATTCGCAGCCTTGTTCGCGCCTGCTGCGCTTGTTAACCTGAATACGAGATTCGCGTAGCTCCTTATGCCTGAACGATCGTCCATGCTCTCCACGGGTGCGCCCGCGCGAGTGAATCTTAAGGCTTACTCGGCCGAGCTTCCCCTCGGCACTCTGGCCGTTGGCGTGGACAACATCCATCACGACGTCTTTCTAAGTCCCATGTTTGTCGAGACTACGGAGACGTACCTGCTGGAATTTATTCGCCAGACCGCCAACCTGCCGTTTCTTTCGCAAACCGACCGCGCGCAACCCGACCGCCGGCAAATTGGCCGTCGCGAGACGGACCGCAGGGCCCTGCGTGCGCCCGAGCCTCCCTCCTGGAAGCGCCAGCTTTCCGATCTTTTGCACGCCGGATTGCAGCAGGCCAAGTTCGAGAAAAATGTTGAGATTGATTTGCTGCTGCGCGTCGCCCTGTTGAAGTACCTGACGCAGGAAATTGGGACGCAGTTCGCGAATTTGCTGCTCGAAGCCAAGGAGTGGATCCGCAGCCGCGGGGCTCATTTCGACCATACTGAGCAGGCGCACGTGATCAAGGCAAGGCTCGCCGAATTGCAGGCCGATCGGCGTAATTTTTTCCGCAACGTGGGCCAGCATGTCTATCAGGCGATTGTGGATCTGGAAGAGAACAGCCTGGGCAGGTCAAGGAAGGCGCTGTTCGGCGAAGAAGCGTCGGCGGCCTACGATATTTTGAACAATCGCCTCGCTTTCGTCGAAGGGGGCAAGGATGACGTTCTGTTTCTCGAGCAATATGTTCTGCTGGGAAACTATATACGCGATCAGGACCGCTTCGAAACGTTCGACGCCGTCATGCTTGATTTTCTGCGCGAATCCATTCTGGCCGGAGATCCGGGCAACGATCTGAACGAATCGTGGCGCGATCACCAGAAACTTGTGGACAGCGCCGTGGCCTACCGCGCGGAAATCGCGCGGCTCGAGGAAGAACGCGATACGCTCGCCCGCAAACTCGATCGCTCCGACAGCCTGATGGGGCGCGTGGGATTTGGGTCCGACCCCGCCACTCTTCGCGCTTCCATTTCCGATGTAGAGAAGCGGCTTCGCCATGCGCGGCACAAGCTGGAAGAGGCAAATCCGCGCATTGAAGCGTCCCGCGGCGAGGCCGATTACCTGGCTCAGCGCTATCAGGAGCGTCTGGGCGATTATCTGAACCAGCCGGACAACGCGCGCCGTTTGTTTGACGTGGCCGCTCCAGGCGAGCCGCGGGGAAACGGCACCGAGATGCGCGCGCGTTTGCTGGACGAATTGATTGTCCGGCTCGAACAGCGCGACTTGCTGGTGCACATTCTGGCCAGCTACCAGTTGCGGAATATCTGCCACGATTACTGCCCGCCGATCCACCTGCAGCAATTGAAAAAAGCGCTGGTGTCACGCGAGGAATTCAAGCGTGTGGAAGATATTCTGAAGCAATTTCCGGCGCGGCAGTATTCCACGCAGCGCATCGACGAATTGTGCAAGAAAATCCGGAAAACGCCGCGCGAGGAAGTGCGCGCGGTGGTGCTGCGCTTTGCCGAGGATTTTATGAGGCTGCGCCGCGACATCCGCAACTTCGAGCGGCTCAGCGCGGCCATGGAGCGCGTTCATCTGGTGCGCAACGAACGCACGCGGGAACTTTCGGAGATGAATCGCAGCCTTTACGAATTCCTGCTGCCGGAGGAATCACGGCCGGCGGAAGACCGCGTTCTCTCCCACACCATCATTAAGGCGGACGTGCTCGGTTCGACGAAGATCACGCAGGAGTTGCTGGCGCGCGGCCTCAATCCCGCATCGCTCTTCAGCATGAATTTCTATGAGCCGGTGAAGCGCATCCTGGAACGGTACGGAGCGGCAAAAGTTTTTATTGAAGGCGACGCATTAGTACTCGCCATTTATGAAACTGAATCCAATCGCGCGCAACAGCGCGCGGTGTCCAAAGCATGCGCCCTGGCCCGGCAAATTCTGGCGGTTTCCGCCGCGTACAACGAGCGCCCGGATACCGGCGATCTGCCCCGACTCGAGCTGGGCGTGGGGATCGCGTTTCAAGGATCCCCTCCGACTTACTGGATGGACACGGATTCGCGAATCATGATTTCTCGCGCCTTGAATCTCTCGGACCGGCTATCGAGCTGTTCCAAAGCCGCCAAGCGCATGCTGTCGCAGAATCCCTCACTTTTTCGCCTGTTTCTGTTTCAGACCATGACCGAAGGCGTGGCCGAGGACGAGGCCGACGAATTCCTGATCCGTTTCAATCTGAACGGAGTGGAATTAAACGACGAGGGTTTTCAGAAGCTGCAGGAAGAAATTTCTCTGACGCCGCTGGAAGCCGATTGCCTGATGCCGTGGGGCACGGAGCGCGTCACGTTCTTCTACGGAGAAACTCCGGTGGGAGAGGGACTTGAGCCCGTTTTGATTCGGCGCGGATTTATCCGCCAGATGCTGCCGGGTGGCAAAATTGGTGAGGCCGGCTCACACCCTTACTATGAAGTTTGCGTGAGTCCCCAGGTGCTGGAACTCGCCGAGTATTTGGCCGCCGCAGCCGCGGCTCAGCGCGAGTGAAATGGGAGGATGATCTGGGCGAGCGCCTTTTGATCCGAGCTGTGCATGACCCGAAGCAAACGTAAAATCAAGCCTAAAAAGTTCACTGCGGCAGCCGAAGCGCGCCGCCGCGCGCGAGAGCTTGCCGGACCTCCGCCAGCCGCGCGGGTAATCCCCGACAAGCGCCTGAAACCGCCCAAGCACAAACAAAAATTGATGGAGGAGTAGGTAGCACAGGCTTCGGCCTGTGGCTTTTTGTTGGTTGCCAGCCGAAAACCCACAGGCTGAAGCCTGTGCTACTTTACGGCACTAGTGAATGTGGCGCGTCTTCTTTTGCATGTAATCCATCAGCAGGTACTGGCCTAGCGTGTAGGGAGTGGTGAAGTAGGCTTTGCCTCGGCACAGTTCGGTCACTTTTTGCACGAAATGCACGAGGCTGTAGTCGCTGGCCAGCATGAAGGTGTTGATCAGAATTCCCGATCGCCGGCACCGCCCCACTTCCTCGAGCGTTTGGGTGACCACGAGCGGATCGAGGCCGAATGCGTTCTTGTAAATGCGCCCGTCTTCGAGCGTCAAGGCCGAAGGCTTTCCGTCGGTGATCATCACAATCTGCTTCATGTCTTTCTTCTGGCGTGCCAGGATGCGCCGGGCGAGCCGCAATCCTTCGCGCGTATTCGTATAGTAGGGGCCGACCTGTACGCGAGCCAGTTCGCCGAGCGGCATTTCCTCCGCGGAATCGTGAAACAGCACGAGGTGCAGCGAGTCGCCGGGATACTGCGTGCGGATCAAGTGCGAAAGGGCCATGGCTACTTTCTTGGCGGGCGTGAAGCGATCTTCGCCGTAGAGAATCATGCTGTGGCTGCAATCGAGCATCAGCACGGTGGCGCAGGAACTCTGGTATTCGGTCTGATGGACCATCAAATCCGGATAATCCAGTTCAATCGGAACTTTCGAGCCTTCGCGGCGCACGGCGTTGAACAGTGTTCCGCTGATGTCCAGATTCAAGGTGTCGCCGAATTCGTAAGGGCGCGAAATGCCGCCCGATTCAACGCCGGTAGCCAGGTCGCGCGTGTCATGGCGGCCGAAGCTGCTCTTGCCGAGCGAGCCCATCAGATCTTTGAGCGTCTTGAATCCCAGGAAGTCGATGGTTTTATCGGTAATTTCGAAGCGCGCTTCGTTCTGCCGGTCGCGGTCGCGTCCCTGTCCCACTTGGCCGCGCGGTGTTTTGTCCGGAGGAGCTGTTACTTGCGGCTGGCCGGTGACGTAGCCCTCCTCCATCAGCCTGTCGATCAGCTGATCGATCAGTTCTTTCATCCTGGCGTCCATCTGCTCGGGAGTGCCGTCGAGAAGCTCTTGCAACTCCTGGTTGGGTAGCAGATCGCCTTCTTCGAGCGCCCGTTGGATTGCCTGGCGCAAGGCTTCCATCGACTTTTCCGGGTCCATTTCGGAGAGGCCATAGAATTGCGATTCGTATCCGCTTTGCAGAAAAAAGTCGGACAGGCGTTTGACCAGTTCCTGCAAATCGACGCCGTCGGCTGGTTCGCCTGTGTACTTAGTGTAGCGGATGAATTTGGTCATAAAGTCGCCTGTTACGCTTCGCGCCGTGCCCTACTTGAATGAAGCCCCTCGCCTCTAGAAAGACGGGCTACGGCAATTGTTGTAGCCCGGGTCTTCGGACCCGCGGAATTTCCCACCTGCTGAGAAGAACGCCGCAAAACACGGGCAACGCACGGGGAAGCATCCCCTCTAATTAAACTGGCGGCGCGGTGGACGCGGTTGCTGCTCGCGCGATTCGGGGGCTTTGGGGCGTTCCGCGTGAAAGCCGCGCTCTTCGTTGCGGCTGATTCGTTTGTGCGCCCAGAGTCCCTCGAGAATGAATTCCGCCGCGGCTGCCATCCCTGCCGGACCGTTGCGCCCGTCGGCTCCGAGGCGCTCGACGTTTTCCATCAGGCCTTGAATTTTCTTCAACTGCGCCAGCGAATCAGCTGCCGGAGCGCTCTCGGGCACCTTTAACTCGCCACCCAGTTCAAACCACTGCACTATCGGTTGAAAATTCGCGCCTTCCAGGCGGCTGGTGAAAACCTTGCCGACTGCGCCGCGAATCAATTCGCGCGCAATGTTTTCCGCGCCACGCAATTCGCCTTCATATTCCAATTCCATCTTTCCGGTAATTGCCGGCAGCGCCGAGTAAACATCCGCGATGCGCGCCGAGGAGCGAGCCTCGCGATTGCGCACGGCGCGCTGTTCCGCGCTGCTGACTACGCTTTCGAGGCAGGCAATCGGCATGCGCTGGCTGACGCCGGAACGCTTGTCGATGCGCTTGTCGTCCCGCGCGAGAAACGCTACCAGTTCCACCACTTCGCGCAGGTAGTCGGGAATGTCGACCGCAGTGCGGCCGCCATCCCGCTTGACCCATGCTTCCTGAGCGGTGATGGACACGCCCTCTTCGACCGTAGCGGGATAGTGCGTGCGAATTTCCGAACCGATGCGATCCTTGAGCGGCGTAATAATTTTTCCGCGCGCCGTGTAGTCATCGGGATTGGCGGTGAACACCAGCAGCACATCCAGCGGCATGCGCACGGGGTAGCCCTTAATCTGAATGTCGCCTTCCTGCATGATGTTGAAGAGTCCGACCTGAATTTTACCGGCGAGGTCGGGAAGCTCGTTCACCGCGAAGATGCCGCGATTGGCGCGGGGCAACAGACCATAGTGAATCGTCAACTCATCGCCGAGGGCACGGCCGGAACGCGCGGCCTTGATGGGATCCACATCGCCCAAAATGTCAGCGATCGTGACGTCCGGGGTAGCAAGTTTTTCGACGAAGCGCAGATCGCGGGGCAGCCATGAAATAGGAGTGGCTTCGCCTTTCTCGGCGATCAAATCGCGGCACGCACGGCACAACGGCGCGAGCGGGTCATCATGTATTTCACAGCCTGTGATGTAAGGAATTTCCTTGTCCAGAAAATCGATCAGGCCGCGCAGAATGCGGCTCTTCGCCTGACCGCGCAGACCGAGCAAAATAAAATTGTGCCGCGCCAGGAGGGCGTTGGCGATCTGCGGCAACACCGTTTCTTCGTATCCGTGAATGCCGGGGAAGAGCGGCTCGCCGGTTTCCAGTTTCTGCAGAATACTGGCGCGCAGTTCGTCCTTCACGGTGCGCCGAGCTGTTCCAGGCCCGTAGCCGGAAAGTTTTCGTAATTCGCCAAGCGTTGCAGGTTTAGTCGTCATCGGGGCCCCTGATCGATTCGTGAGACACCATTATATGCCACACCGGGGTTTACTGCAGAATCGCGCCGCGCGCGGCGTTTTGCGTCGAGTCTCTCGCAGCTACAATTTGGCGTGCCCGTTGCCCGCCGCTTTGCCTCGGACATGTTCGCGTTTCTGCAGCTGCTCGTACCATTCGGTGAGATGGTCGACGAGCTGTTTCTGGCGCACCGCCTCCGACCGAGTCTCGAGAAGCCCCTGACGGACCGTTACATCCACGGGCAATTCCGAGGCGACGTGATAAGCGAGGGAAATGCCGCCCTCGGTTTCAAACAGCGGAGCGTCTTCACCATAGAGAAGATGGTGACATTGATTGCACAGTTGCTCCAGCCGCGCCCCAGCCGCCGAATCCACCTCCGTGAAATCTTCTTCAAGGTACGTAACATCGCCTTCCAGGTAGGGCTTTTCACTGTGGGTGCGAATGATCTGAAAGGGATTTTGTCCGGCGATCAGGATGTCCGAGCGTCCGTCTTCGTATTCTTTCAGAATTTTAACAATCAGCGCCGAGCAACCGGTGCGGGCCAGGCCGCCTTCACGCATCAGTACGATTCCAAACGGGGACTGCCTATCCAGGCATTCGCGCGTCATCTGGCGGTAACGCGGCTCGAAAATGTGCAAGGGCAGGGCCTGACCGGGAAAGAGCACGAGTTCCAGCGGAAATATCGGAATGCGCGCGGAATCCATGGCGTCTCCGAGCCATCATAGCAGAAGAGAAGGCAAGACCGATTTCTCCGGTGTAGCGCCCGCCTTCAGGCGGGCATCGGCGAGTAGGCCGTGAAGTGCCCGCCTCGAAGGCGGGCGTTACAAGATGCTAGCTGGCCGCTCTCTCCTTGCAAGGAAGAGCGTGTCGTACAACCATCCCGCCACAACCCCGCCAGCCATCGGACCGATCCAGTAAACGCCGTGGTTCGTCCAATGGTTCGCCGCGAGAGCCGGACCAAAAGCGCGCGCCGGGTTGAGAGCCGCGCCCGTAAACGGCCTTCCGAACAACATCCCCATGGTTATGCTCAGACCGATGGCGAAGCCGGTGGCCTTATTGAAAGCGCCACGCTCATCGACGGACGTCGAGAAAAAGACAAGTACCAGGAAAAACGTCATCACAGCCTCTAAGATCATTCCGAGAGTGCGCGAGATGCCGCCGGCCAGATCTGGCGTTCCCATTTGCACGGGACCCCACACATCGAGCGGTAAGAGTCGCAGCGTATAGGCTGCGACAACGCCTCCGGCGATTTGTACGATCCAATAGGCTAGCGTATCGAACGTAGAAATCTTGCGGGTTACCCACAAACCGATGGTGATCGCGGGATTGAAGTGTCCGCCCGAAATGTGGCGCAGGGAAGTCACCATGATGCCCATGGCCAGACCATAGGCTAGGGCGATGCCCACGAGCCCCACATCCACTTGCCCGTTAGTGCTGGTGCGCAAAAACTGATCCGCACAGATCGCTCCCGCACTGAAAAAGACCAGTGCGTAGGTGCCGACAAATTCAGCCGCTAGTTTTTGGGGCTTTGAATAGGTCAAAAACTTCTCCCGCCCGACGCACCGAAGGGTTTTTTCGCCTTCGAATTACATTGGGGAAGCAAATTCTATGCAAAGCGGAGCAATGGAGTCAAAGAATGAAACGGTGCGGATGCGGCGCAGCTTGTCGAGCCAGGTACGCCGGAACCTTGAATTCTTCCAGGTTCCGGCGACGGTTTGTGTCGCTTAGCGCGTTCCGGCGCTGAGCGGCACGCTGACGGGCGTCAGCCAATTGTGGTGGTCGGCCTTGGCCCCGCTCAGAATAGAGAAAAATTCCTCTTGCAGCGCCTTGGTGATTGGCCCGCGCGATCCTTTTCCGACCTTGATCCGGTCAATCGAGCGCAGCGGGCTGATCTCAGCGGCGGTTCCGGTGAAGAACACTTCGTCGGCGATGTACAGCATTTCGCGTGGAATCATCTGCTCGCGAACCGGAATTTTCAGCTCCTCGCACAGGGTGATCACCGAACTGCGCGTGATGCCCGGCAGGACGCTGGAGCCGATCGGCGGCGTATACAGCACGCCATCCATGGCCACGAAAATGTTTTCGCCCGATCCTTCGCTCACATTTCCACTCGTATCCAGGGCGATGCCTTCGGAATAACCGTTGGCGTGGGCTTCCATGTGGATCAACTGCGAATTCATGTAGTTCGCGGCGGCTTTGGCCATGCTCGGCAACGTGTTGGGCGCCATGCGGTTCCAGGAACTGACGCACACGTCGACACCCTGCTCGATCGCTTCCGGCCCGAGGTAGCGTCCCCATTCCCAGCAAGCGATATAAACTTCGGTCGGAACGGCCATGCCGCCAACTCCGATATCGCCGTAGCCGCGCAGAGCGATCGGGCGGATATAGCAAGCGTTCATCTTGTTCACGCGCACGACTTCGGCAGCTGCATTCGAGAGCTCTTCGGCGGTGAACCCCAGGTCCAGCCTGTATATTTTCCCGGAATTCACCATGCGCTGCATGTGTTCCCGCACGCGGAAGATGGCCGGACCGCTCTTGGTTTCATAGCAGCGAAGCCCTTCAAATACCGCCGAGGCGTAGCTGACCACGTGGGAAAGGACGTGAATCGTCGCGTCATTCCAGTCGATCAGCTTTCCGTTGTGCCAGATTTTTTCCGTCGGCTTCATGGGCATCGTCATTCTCCACGCTGCATTTCAAACAAGATTTGAATTGCACTGAAAGTGTCTAGCAAAATTATAGCACAGCGGTTCCCGGCGCCCGCAGCGAGGGAATTGAGCGTAAATCCATGCCAGGGATGCCAAATTGATTGTAAGTAGCGTGGCCTTCAGCCGGCATTGCAAGCCCTAAGCCCCACAAGCTGAAGCCCGTGGCACTAGTGGTCGATGCGTTCCATCGAGTAGGGTTCGCGGATCGATTGCAGATTCTTCATGGCGTGGCTGCGCAAGTCGCCGTTCACGGTTTCCCAGACACCCAGCAGTAGGAAGGGAACCACAGCCACCGCAGCCCAGAGTTTGGCCTGGCGAGGGGCTTTGGACTCGGGTTCCCAGCGGAAGAGTTGCGCCGCAACGATGAAGGCGATCAAAGCGCACCCCCCGAGCGAGGCCAGGTACATTCCGAGGTCCTGCAGGCTGGTGTGGTCAATCATTGCACGCTGCAACCCACTGACAAGATAGGTGGCCGGAAGAAAAACAGCAACGGCCTGCACTATGCCGGGAAGAAGCGGAAACGGAATCGTGGCGCCTGAAATGAACAGAAACACAAACCAGATAATCTGATTGATGATTTGGGTTTCCTGCATGGTGTTGGTGACGCTGGCTACGATCAGTCCAAGCGAAGCAAAAGTCACCGTTCCGATCGTCACCAGCACGAAGATCGACAGGATGTTGCCGAGCCCCATCATGTGAAACACCGAACGCGAAAGGAAAAACTCGATGGCAATCGTGGGTATGGTCAAAAAATAATTGGAAACGAGACTGGAAGCCAGCATGGCACTTGCCCCAACCGGCGTAACGCGGAATCGCCGCAGGATGCCCTGCTCTCGAAACGTCACGAGTTGCACGCTGAGTCCCCAAAAGCTTCCCATCACCGTGAGCGCCAGAACTTCGGCCAGCAGGTAAGGCACGGCTTGGCTCTTGCCTCGGCCAAAAATTCCCGCGTAAATGAAGAGAAACGCGATGGGCATGATCAGGCTGAAAAACAGAAATGCGCGGTTGCGCATGGCCAGGCGCATGCGGCTCATGGTAAGTGCCCAGGTATGGCTCAGAACGTGGCTCAATCGCGCAACCTTCTTCCGGTGAGTTCCAGGAAAATGTCTTCCAGCGACGGAGCAGAAATCTCCAGGCTGACCAGCTCGTTGTTCTGCTCTTCGAGGTGTTTAACGAGGGCCACGATCGTGCGCGGCACTCGCGTCGAGTACAGCAGGTAATCATCGGCTTCAGCGCGGCACTCGGTGACGCCTTCGAGATTTCCCAGCGCTCCGTTCGTTTCAGGCCTGGCCATCCGCACGGAGATTCGCGTAACGGCGCCCGAGCGCTGCTTCAGTTCGCGCGGAGTTCCGAGTGCGATCACCTTTCCGTGATCCACAATCGCGACACGATCGCAGAGCTTTTCCGCTTCCTCGATATAATGGGTAGTCAGGAGTATGGTTTTCTTCTCTTTTTTCAGTTCCTCGACAATATCGTAGATTTCTCGTCGTACCTGCGGATCGAGGCCGGCGGTCGGCTCGTCGAGGAAAACCACGCGCGGATTGTTCACCAAGGCCATGGCCAGGGCCAAGCGCTGCTTCTGACCTCCGGAAAGTTGCGAATAGAATGCGTTGCGTTTTTCTTCGAGGCCGAAACGCGTGAGCAGTTCCTGGGTTCCGCGCCGTTGAGGATAGAAGCTGCCGAAGAGATCCAGCGCTTCGCGTACGCGCATCTTATCGGGTAGAGCGGTGGACTGTAGGGCCGCGCCAATTACATATTTGAATTCCGCGCCGCTGGTCTGAGGATCGAGGCCGCAAACGCTCACGGTTCCGCTGTCCTGTCGCCGCAATCCTTCAAGAATCTCGACCGTGCTGGTCTTTCCTGCGCCATTCGGGCCGAGCAGGCCAAAGACTTCCCCCTCGTTAACGGCAAAACTTACCCCGCGCAAGGCTTCCACATCGCCGTAACGCTTGGTCAGGTTGACAACTTCAATCGTAGCCTCACTCAACATGAGCCCCTATCTATAACACAATCTGCACTCGTGGCGCGAACCGCCGGCTTCTATCTATTGGAGTGGAAGGCCTTAGGAATGTGTACGCAACCGATGTAAAGTCCCCCGTTTATCGCAGTTCCAATTACGTTCTTCACTGTATCGACCGGTCCACATCCGCCAACCTAGAATCATTCTCAGGATTGGAAAAACTAGGGAGGTTGACATGGCCGACAAACGGAAGAATGAATCCGGCGACGCACCGGGTGTTGAAGACCGCGAAGAAATCCGCCGAGAGTCCGAGAGGGTGGAACAACAGGATCTAAATCAGGGAACAGATACCGGAACACACGATACAACCCGCCGGGGCGTCAAGTGGGGAGATTCTTACCGAGGCAAGAAGGGAACAAGCAAATCCAAGAAAGCATGAGGCGACCGGGCCGCAATTCGCAGCGTTTGGACCCGATCTTAGGCAAGATCGGGTTCAGCGCGCCGGTTCACCTGAAAGGATTTGGCCGATTTCCGAAATTGACGGCTGAGGTTGCAGTGGAGCCGCGTTAGATTCAGAGTTTGCTGGCCGTGCTTGTAGCCCATTGCTGATTGAAATGTCTGAGACGGCTGCGGATATCCCCGCCTTCATGTTTGGAAAAGCACGCCGCAATTTTTCGGCATCGATCGGTAAGCCCGCAACCTTTTCCAATTCCAGACGCTTGAAATGCAATGCAGAGCAGGTTCCCGCCCGCGACAATTTCCAGAGCAGTTTGCCTCTAAGCGCGCCAAGATCAGGCTTGTCCGAGACAGCTGTCGAGAGGGTCAGCGGCCTGTACCAGGAGAGGAAATCGAAGGCGCGTCCGCGGTCGACAATGATCATGGCTGACCAGCCGTTTTGTCGCCATGCGGCCGGACCCTCTTTCGTCCAGTGCTTGTTGTCCAGTTCCTTGGAACGATAATAGGGATTGATGCATTTTCCGTTAAACGTGGGATACACGAAGACCTCTCCAACGTCCATCAGAAGCGGTTGCGGTTTCTTCAGAACGGTGCGCGGGCGAACGGCTGGAGGTGGCGTCACGAGCCGCGCGCGCACTTCAAGCAGCATTTTTCGTCGCTTCGTAAGTGCCGCAGCGCTCATCCCAAGCTTTCCGGTAATCACCAGGTCCGTACCGCGATCGATGATCATGATGGCACGGTCGCGCACGATCGCACTCAACATGGAGCGCTTGGCCATTTGATCGGCGACCAAGCCAAAACGTGGAGTGATCGGCATCGTCGGGAATTCCAGCCGCGCCGGGTTCAACCTGGCACAGAATCTCCACGATCCTGTCCGCGTCGAAGGGAAGGCGCGCGACTGCGGCGATTGTTGTGCGTAAATCCATTGCGAAATTGCTTGAGTAAAGGCCCGTTCCCCACACGCCCACCTGGATTGCCTCCTAAAAAATCGGTTCGAAGTAAAGACCGCGTTTCTCGAGCCGGCCCTGGTCAGAAGGCTTTTTCAACGGCCTTTTTTCTTGGCGAGAGACGCTTCGCGCCGCGGTTTGCCGGGCCTCCACTCATGCTTTCGGAATTCCAGAACACGTTTCTCGGCGAGTTCAAGACCTTCGGATTCGAGCAATTTCCGTTGGAGGGAAGCATAAGGCTCGCGTATCAGCAGTTTTCCGCCGGCCCCGAGTACGCGATGCCACGGGATTCCCTGGCCGCTGGGACAGGCGGCCATCGCGCGCCCTGCGGTGCGTGCGCCACCGGGCAAACGCAACACTTTCGCCACCTGGCCGTAAGTCATGAAGCGGCCGCGCGGAACCTTTTTCACCAGAGCGTATACGCGATTCCAATTCATCGGATTTGTTCTTCCAATAGGTAATTGTAGCGGTACTAGTTCGAAGGAACCAGCAACTTGAACCTTTCGAACTATCGCGCTCTGCGGGGCCGCGGCGCAACCTTACGATCGTTATTCGAAAATTCAGCATCTAAGTAGGTGGAAGCAAAAAACGAAAACGCCGAAAATATCGAAGCTACGATGGTAAAGAGAGGCGATCGGCAATCACGGAACGGATTGAATTCGAACGAGACTCCACAGCAAGTTAACTGATACGAGTCAACTTGCAGCGGAAGTTCGATATCTGAATTGACTCCCGTAGTGGAAGCGCTTTACACTACGGGTTCGATGTCGGAGCCGGGAGCAATCTATGGCTTTTCTACGACGCAAAGGCAATACGTTTTACCTCGTTCATAACGTTCGCGAGGGCGACCGGGTCAAGCAGCTGCACCTGGCCAAGCTCGGAGAACGTCCCCGGATTACCGACGATGTCGTACGGCAGGTCACCCGTTCTTATCCCTTCGTGGACGTCAACTGGAGCGAACTGCGCGAGCAGCTGAACAATCGCGTGGAGTTATTCGATCCCAAATCCAATCAGATACAGAAGCTTGTTTCCACCCTGCGAAACCTCAACCTCGACCTGGCTGATCTTTTTCCGCCGCTGCTGGATGTAACGCACGCGCCGGAAGCGGGGCAGGAAATCATCACGCAGCTCCGTCTGCTGCATTCCACCGTAGGAGTCAAACTGGACCAGTTTGATCGCGCACCGCATAGGGGCGTTTTAGGCGACCGGAAGTTCCGGTAGGAGAATGGTCATGAGCACTAACCGCGCATCACAACAACACCTGGATCCCACGCTGAGAAGCGTTGAGTCGCAGGAATTTCAAGCCGCTCTTCGCAGCAAGGTTGTCGGGCAGGAAGAGGGAGTTCACGCCCTGGTGGACCTGTACCAGGTCTTCTGCGCGGGGATGAGCTCGACTGGACGCCCGGTGGGCAATCTGCTGTTCCTGGGTCCGACGGGCTCGGGAAAGACGCGGATCGTGGAAGCGGCGGCGGAAATCCTG
>Ga0157378_10001325_pt1 | contig 22248 bp, 14 predicted proteins | sample M65metaG_FD_115309 | JGI IMG/M metagenome (GOLD analysis project Ga0157378, IMG submission 115309) | Miscanthus rhizosphere microbial communities from Kellogg Biological Station, Michigan, USA - M6-5 metaG | ecosystem: Host-associated > Plants > Roots > Rhizosphere > Soil | place: USA: Michigan...
CGCACCCTGGTACTAACAATCTCAACTGAATTCTGCTCCTGGGCGTACCCGTAACGAGCGCGATGCGATTGATGAAAGGCGTTCACGATATCGCCAGACGTTTGTTGGATCTCAAGTTCAAAGGATTGTCCGCGATAGCGCATCGCCAACGATCGTTCGTGTCGCTGTTTACCATCCTTGAAGCCTTCACTACGCAAAACCTTGCGTCCTTCCATTTCCATATCTTTGAAGATGCGCGGCAGTGCTTTCAACGACTCACGATCGCAAGCGAGCATCACTGTGCGACTTTGATCTTTGACTACACTCGCAACCAACACACCCACGGCTGACAAAGCACCCGCGGCAGTTGGCGCAATGATGTTTGGAATACGCAACGCGCGCGCAAGCTGAACTGCATGCAAACCACCGGCACCACCAAAAGGTAACAGTGCGAATTGTCTCGGATCGTGACCCCGTTCGACGGAAATGTGGCGTAACGCTTTTTCCATGTTTGTATTCGCCACTGCCAAAACTCCCTCGGCTGCAGCAATAACACTGCAACGTTTCCCCGATGCCTTGCTTAAGTCTTCTGCCAAAACTGACAGCGCGCCGGCTGCACGTTTTTCGTCCAAGCGAAACTCGCCGCCGAGCAAACCGCCGCCGGCAAAGTGACCAAGGACAACATGAGCATCTGTAACCGTCGGTAGAGTTGATCGGCCATAACAAGCTGGACCCGGATCCGCTCCTGCTGATTCCGGTCCTACTCGAAGTGAACCGCCTTCATCAACGCGAGCTATGGAACCTCCGCCAGCTCCGACTGTGTGAATGTCCATCACTGAAACCGCCACCGGTAAACCAGCAACGACCGCTTCATTAGTCGTGCGAATCGAGCCGCCCGCGCAGAGTGCAACGTCGGTGGAGGTTCCGCCCATGTCGAAAGTAATTACGTTTGAGAGACCTGCAGCACTCGCTGACCGCAAAGCACCCACCACTCCCCCGGACGGTCCCGAGAGAATTGTTCGTACAGGCTCTGTAGCCGCGAGATCGGCTGAGATGCTGCCGCCTGAGGATTGCATGACTCGCAGTTGGAGTTTCTTCGTTTTTGAATTCTCCTGCATCGAGGAGTCAGCAAGTTTTTTGAGGTAGCGCCCCATCAACGGCTGCAGGTAGGCATTGATGACGACCGTCGACGTTCTTTCGAATTCGCGATACTCAGGAATTATGCGACTCGAAACAGACAAAGGAACACCCAGCGAAGTGAGCGCTGTGGCAATTCGCTCCTCGTGCTCCGGATGGAGAAAGGAAAATAACAAAGATATCGCAATCGCCTCTGCACCCGATCTCTCTAAGCGCGACACCAGCTTCGCCAGGTCACCATTGTCGAGAGCTTCAATCACTTCTCCCGATGCCACCACGCGCTCGGCGACACCGATACGCAATTCGTCGGCAACCAATGGAGCCGGCTTGATCGCGTTGAGGTTGTACAGTTCAGGCCGAGCCTGGCGTCCAATAACGAGAACATCTTCGAATCCTTTGGTTGTTACAAGAGCTGTACGCGCACCACGGCGTTGCAACAGTGCATTTGTGCCAACTGTAGTTCCGTGAACTACCTCAAGCTCATTGAAACTGAAACCAGTTTGAGTGCAGATACGAGTTAAGCCTTCTGTAATCGCTTTCGATGGATCGGAGGGAGTGGAAGGGAGCTTGAAGAGGTTGAGGCAGCCGTCTTTCTCGAAAACAAAATCCGTGAAGGTGCCACCTGTATCTACGCCGATGCGGATATGTTGTGGTTTGAACTTCGCTTTTCGTGCTTCGTACTTTGTAGTCATCTCACGAAGTACAAAGTTCAACTTTGGAGGTTTACCCAGCAGCCACTTTGATTCGAAGCCCGTGCAGCGTCGAGGACTAGTTGTGTCCGATGCCCGTCCTCAAAAGTTGCGGCGTCTGTGACGCTAGTCTTTGCCGAGCGCACCGCGTCGACGATCGCCCCGGAGAATGCCGTGAAGCCACGCGACCAACTGCTCTCGCGCATACCATGCGCCATATGATCTTGATCAACCTGAACAGGTCGCCACGCTCCTGACCCTACCGGTGAGTGCCAGAGTTCCGCAGTCTCTTCAACCATGAGTGCGCCCGTAGTTCCGTAGATCTCGAGACGATTCTCGTATTTTCCAGCTTCCACCACCGACAGCGATGCAGATCCGGTTGTTCCGCTGTTCGTCGGGCCGTCAGCAAGGCGAAAAAGCAGTTTGGCCTCGTCATCAGAAGTTACTGCACGAGTCGTCCCACTCGCTTTATCCGGTCTTTGCTTGATGTGAGTCGATAACATTCCCAGGACGCCGGCGATCTCGGTTCCGAGCATCCACCGAAATGAGTCGATAACATGAGAACCAATTGCTCCTAACGTTCCACCACCCATCGACGAATCAGACCACCAGTCCCAGGGCCGATCGAGGACGCCCCTGTAATCCGAACGAAACGTGTAGTTGCAATGTCGCACCTGACCAATCGCACCTCGCTGCAACATCGCGCGCATTGCCCGGCGGCTATTCAGAAAACGTAGCTCATGATCGACCACAGCAAGCACACCAGCTGTTCGCGCGGCTTCAACCATTCGGGCTGACTGTTCCGCATTGAAGGCCATCGGCTTTTCACAAAGAACGGCTTTGCGATGTTCGAGCGCGGCGAGTGCGATCTCCATGTGCGTGGCGGGAGGTGTAACAATACTGACGAGGTCGACGTCTCTGTGTGCGACAACTTCCTGCCAATCACTACAGACGTTCGCGATGTCGAACTCTTTGGCAACGGCGGCGGCACGTTCGCGATGTCGACTGGCAATTGCAATAACCTTTGCGCCCATGCAATCGCGAAAACCAGGAATCTGCGTTGTGCGGGCAAATCCAGTTCCAACTATTCCGATCCCGATGGGTGATTTTTTCATAGAGCCAATAGTGAGAGGCTACGTGTCTCGCATTTCGATCAAAGGATTAGGCCGGGCGTTCAGGCCCGCAATGTTAGCATCGAAACGCTTGGCCCGTAAGTAGGTCAATGCTGGGAGCGCAGGCGTCCTCGCCTGCTAATTAGATCTTAGTTGCGCTAGTGGTTGCCAGCAGGCGGGGACGCCTGCGCTCCCAGCACTGTCCCTGTAGGCGAGTGGAAGAGTCTCAAACGCGGCGTCCGGCAAGTCGCGCAATTGTCATTACCAATTGTGCTGGGCTGATCGGCTTTGCAATGTGCATCTGATACCCGGCAGCGAGAGCTCGCTCGCGATCTTCATCTCTCGCGTAAGCCGTCAGAGCTGCGGCCGGAGTCTCGCCACCTTCATCTGGTGGAAGCGAACGTACCTTGGCGATGAAACTGTAGCCGTCTTCATCAGGCATCGCGATGTCGCTCATCAGCACGTGAGGATGCCAATCTTTCACGACCTCCAGGGCATCTGCAGCAGTTTCACAGGCTTTTACTTCCGCACCTCGGCGAGCGATTACAGTGGTAAGTATCTGACGAGCCTCAGCCTCATCATCCACGAGCAACACTCGCAAGCCATCAAGATAAACCAACTCTGAAGCGAGGAACTCACCGCTCTGTCCAAGCGTGTGTGGATCCATGCGATCCGCTATAACGGGGAAGGTTGCTGAAAACGTTGCGCCTTTTCCTGCACCCTCGCTCTCCGCCGAGATCGTACCGCCATGAAGCTCAACCAGATGTCTGACGATCGCCAATCCCAAACCAAGCCCACCAAAACTTCGCGTCGTTGAACTGTCCGCTTGGAGGAATCGATCAAATACTCTTGGCAGGAACTCAGGATCAATCCCGAGGCCAGTGTCCTTCACGGTTACCCTGGCATTAGTACCATCCTGTTCAAGGCGAACAAGAATCCTGCCGCCCCTGGGCGTGAACTTCACGGCATTCGATAATAGATTCCAAATAATCTGTTGCATTCGTGCCGAGTCGGCAGAGATGGCGCCAACTCCAGGCTGAGCGTAATAGTCCAACGCTAGTCCTTTGGCTTCAGCGGCCGGCTGTACCACACGGATCGCGGTTCTGATAACGGATGAGATATCCAAAGGCCGCACGTCCAAATGAAGTTTGCCCGAGACAATTCGTGAGACGTCGAGTAAGTCGTCGATGAGCTGCGCTTGAACGCGAGCATTTCGGTCGATAGCTTCGAGACCCTGGCTTACTACTGTTTCATCGTGGCGTGACTCTCGCAGAACGCTGGCCCAACCCAGGAGTGAGGTCAGTGGCGTTCGCAGCTCATGAGAGAGTGTCGCAAGAAACTCATCCTTGATCCGGTTGGCGGCCTCAGCTTCGGCGCGTGCACGTTCAGCTCGCAAGAGTAATTGTCCACGCGCCTCTTCTGAATGTTGCAACTCAGTGATGTAACCGGAAAGCTCGTCAACGTGCCGGCGTGCAGATTCAGCCTGAGCTAGTGAAGCTTCAATGTTTTTGAGGTAAGTCTGGTAGGTAAAACAAATGATGAGAATGATGGGAAAGGTGGCAACTACCGCGTAAAAGCCGTAGGTCTTAATCAAAATTGCAATGATGCCGGCAGCAGACGCGCCAGCGAAATATGTTACCGAGGTCCAAAGATAATAGGTTCGCCAGGTGCTCCAGGTTGATTCCTTGATCTTGGAGGACTTCTCTATAGCTATCAAGCTGGTATTGGCGATGTACTGAACGAGTGCCATCAAGCAGATCGCCAAAAAGAAATTAGCTGAGAATCCTTCAGCAGTAACTTCTGTTGGCGAACCAATCGTCCAGTAGAGTATTGCTGCGGTGAAGAAAGTGGACGTCGACAGAATCGCGGCATTGAAAAGGATGGTCCGGGGCCGCTTACTGATAATTAGCGTCGCGCAAACTCCTTCTAGTGCGGACATCAGGATTGCGGCCGGGCCCCCGTAAAGAAGCATTGATAGGAAAACAAACGTATCAGCGACCGTGATTCTCCCAGTGACTCGCGGAATCTTGATCGCAATTACAGAACTTGCCGCGACCATCAAACACAACAATGCAAACCTCAGGTCCAGGCGGTGAAATGGGAACTCATAGATCGAGACGAGGATGATCGCTGATCCCGCAGCTACCAAAGACCACATGTAAACCTGACCGAATTGTCGAGGACTCAATTTGAGCTTCAGTTCCACCGCACTCATGGTTACCTCACTGATTCATGAATTGATTTAAGGCATAAATCAAGCCAGTCGAGACTTCAGTTGTTCGTTTTGTGCCAGGTAAGAAAACAGGTGGCACGGTTGAAGTTTGAAGCGGCTTAAAGCGTCAGTAGCTCAAACAATCCGTACCATCGTCGGGTGTAACCGGCGTTGAACTGGCGTCACCGCCAACCATCGCCGACTGCGCGGTCGCAACCATATCCCCGGTGATTACTCCATCACCGGTGATCACTCCATCTCCGGTAATTACCCCGTCATTGAGGAAACTACTTTCAACGAGAAGATCGTGAACCAAAAGGTTAGTATCCAGGAACGCTGCGCCATCTCCGGTTATAACTCCGTTGCTGACGAGAATTTGATCGCCGGTAATGACACCATCTGAAAAGAACGACGAATCAAGACTAACCGTCGCGTCGCCGGTAATTACCCCGTCGCTTAACAAGCCGCCGAGGCCGTAGTTCATTTGATACTTGGTTAGGAGATCTATGCCGGTTGCATAGTTGTAATTAAGAACGATGCCGCGAGACCACGTGAATTTGTAAGACGAAATTGTAGTCTCGGGTGTGGGAGGATTGTCAGATGTGAGCAACGGTGACCCAATGGTAGTTGTTGCACTCAGATCGGTTCGAACTAACTGCGAAAGCTGCACTGCACCGGAAGTATTTAATTGACCCGCACCTTGTTCGAGCATGTTGAATCCTGCCAGCGGCTGGGCCGAGTACATCAGCAGCAGCTTTATCAGATTTGGAGTAAGGCTTGGATTGGCTTGCAACATCAGTGCGGCAGTTCCCGCCGCAACTGGAGCAGCCATTGAAGAGCCGCTCAGGTACATCATCCTTCGATTTTCATGTGAGCTAACACCGGCATCCAACGAAGGTGTTTGGGTAACAAGCAAGTTGCCGTCAGACTCAGCTTCAATCAAGCGATTTCCAGGAGCAACCAGATCAGGCTTGATCAAGTTGTCGTAGTGCCTGACACCGTCGTCGTCGGTGTAGAAGCTTCTTGTCGGCCCACGAGAACTGTAGGTCGCCACTCCATCGTCACTTCGTTCATCCGTTCCAAACGTATTTGACGCACCTACGGTGATGGCAGAAGGTTCATTTCCAGGTGAGTGGATATGACCGTAGACTTTATTACCGTCTTCATCTTTCCCGTTGTTTCCAGCCGCAGCAAATACAGCCACTCCGGCGTCAACCACTTTACGAACTGCGCCACAAATCGGATCGTTGCGATACGAATCGATGGCCGGCATGCCTAGGCTCATGTTTACCACGCGTATGTTGTAACTATTGCGGTTTGAGGCAACCCAATCGAGAGCTGCGAGCACCCACGCCGTCGTGCCAACTCCTTCAGCGTTGAGAACGCGCAAGTTGATCAGATTTGCGTTCGGGGCAATCCCCACATATTCACCACTTGAAATTCGCCCATTGCCTGCGGCAAGTGCGGCGACGTGACTCCCGTGTCCATATGGATCGTCGGTTCGTCCTTCACCAGTGAAATCTTCGCTATGAACCACTCGGACGTTGTTCAATTTGTCCAGGAAGGAGATGTGGTCAGCATCAATTCCAGAATCGATCACAGCTATGCCAATACCTGAACCGTCCAGACGACTGTTGTCAATCCCACTATTCCTTATCTGATCTGCGCCGGTTGTTCGCGACAGGTGACCGAGTGGTCGTACGTCACGATTCAAAGAAACATAGAAGATGTCGTTACGCTTGGCTAGATTGGCGGCTGCCCTTGCGGTTAGTGTAACGACCCGTACCGGGAAGTTACGGAACCTCTTAATGTCAGTGCCTCCGTCGGCCGCGAGGTTTGAATCCAGAGAACGGTCCGCCGAGGAAGTTGGTTGGACAATTACCCTGACACGATCGGATCCTCGACCGTCCTTAACTTTCTTCAGAATGTCCCTGGAAAGCTTCCCGTGGGGTTCCAGCGCAGAACTCCGTTCTGCTTTCGTGTGGGTTTGGGTCACAAATAATGCGAAAAACAGGAGGGAAAGGAGACCGCTCCAGAGGATTGGGCGAAAAAACCTGGTCATGTATTACTCCGAGAGACATTCGAGACAAGTCTCTATTCGGTCAAATGACGATTGGGGATGAGAAATGTGCAGCAATCTGCACTTCGTCGGGGTATTCGATTTCGGGGGGCGTTGAGTGTACCAAAGCGTAAAAAATGTTTCAACACAAACCGGGAGTTTAATGTCGAGGAGGGACATGCCCCGACCGATTTGAGAACCGACTGTTCGGTTAGAATTGTAGGTATGTCGCCAATCACGAAATCTCGGGGCAGACTCTTTGCCCTAATTGCTCGAGATGCCCCGCTGGCGGTCGTGTTTCGGCGCGGCCCGTCGAAGCGCGTTCTGCTTGTTTACTGGGATTTGAAAACCGATAAATTCATTGAAGGTCAATGGTTCAATGGCAGGATTTACGAACGTCGTTGCGACCTATCACCGAGCGGCAAACGATTGATCTACTTCGCTGCAAATCAAAAAAAGCCGTATTACTCCTGGACTGCCGTTAGTCGACCGCCATTTCTAACTGCATTGGCTCTCTGGCCAAAAGGCGATGCATGGGGTGGTGGCGGACTGTTCACCAGCGAGAATGAAATCCTCCTCAATCATCGCCCGAACGAACTGGAACTCGCCGACGGTTTTAAGTTAGCTCGCAACGTTCGCATAAAAACCCTTGGTACTCATTCCGGATGGGGCGAAGATAATCCGATCTGGGACAAGGTTCTGATTCGCGACGGTTGGCACCAATCGCAGGACGGCAAAGCGAATCGACACGGACTACGGTCGCCGATTTCGTGGACAATTGATCCGCCACTGGTTTGGGCGAAACGTAATCGCAAAGGTAAAGGCGAATACGAATTGCAAATGCAAATCAAGGGAATGCATGTCCGCAATGGTCCGTGGTACTCGATCGATTACCTCGTAGTAGATCGAGTGAATAACTTGTTATTTAAGCTTGAAGCAACAGACTGGGCTGATTGGTGTCATTCAGGCGATTTGCTTTTCGCCAAAGACGGCAAACTGTTTCGGCTGGAATGCGGCAGCATAGGAGCATCACATGAGTTGGAGAGTGCGAGATTGTTAATTGATTTGTCAGATCGACAATTCAAACAGGTGACTGCTCCAATCGAGGCGAAACAGTGGAACGGTAGATTCCATCTCTAGTATTTCGTGACTTCTCGACAATACGCTAGGTCGCTTCTCGGAAAGCACGGCGTGATGCCAACGCCGCCAGAACATAGCATGCACTCCCGATTAGCATTGCTGCCTGAAAGCCTGCCATCAAAGCCACAAAGACAGTAACGATTGATCCAATAACTGACATTATCCCGTTTAGTCCCCAATAGAACGGCGGCGCCGGTAACGAGTCGTTTCCCGTCTGACGCAATCCGCTTGGAAACGGAATCCCCATCACCAGGCCAAGAGGCGCAATCATGACAATCGCGCCCACGATCCGTGCCCACAACGGCAGCCACAACAAAGCTGGAACCAACCTTGGCAGTGCAATGGCTTCGACGCATCCGATCGCCGCGATACTTATGCATGCAACTCGTATCGACACGTGTTTGCTAACTGCGCTACCAATTCCACCCATCGCCAACAACGTGAACAGAAGAACCGAAAGCGTAAAGATCGGATGACCGACAAGCAGTGTCATGTTCTGCAGTAGTGCCAACTCTATCGCGATGAAACCGAAACCCAGCGCGGCAAAGTAAATCAACGAACTTGCATAAGGACCGACATTCGCGCGGCGTGGCCGTCCGAAGACTGCGAAGATTGCAAGCATTCCCATACTTGGTCCGAGTAACCATCGCATCAGCGAATCTGCAATCGCTGACGGCATCCGAAAGGGTCGCTCGATCGCAAAGTAAAAAGGACTGTCGTCCCAAACTGGACCAACGAAACGTGGTGATGATGCTTCGTATTCGGCCAGGCTCTTGTGCCCACTGAGTACATCCCCGATTAATCCTGTAGCAGTTTCACCGGGCATGACCAGCCGTTCAGCCTGATCCCACTTTTTTATCTCTTCAGTTTCGGTCGTTGTGAACGGACGCTTGCGCAACATGAACAACATTTGGGCCGGCTGATCTTTGGCCGTTTGCTTTTCCAGCAGGGTTACTATTCTTTGCGAAGCTGCCTGCGAACCCAGATTCGCTACTGAGTTTGAGACCAGACGTGGAATGTCTGAATCCCAGCGAAGGATCACGAGGATCCCGTTGTCGGAAAGGTGATCGTAATAAGCTCGAAAAGCTTCGACTGTGTAAAGATAGTTTTCGGAGAGTGACAGACCGCCTGATGCTACGGAAGCCCACGAATCAACAAAGCCGAGCAGGATGATGTCGAATTTCTTGTTGGTGCGACTGACAAAGTTGCGTCCTTCGCTAAGTATGGCTTCTACATCATTGCGATTGTAAAGATTGCCTGCGCGCGGGCCGTAGCTGCGCACAAACTGAAGCATCAATGGATTCATCTCGACTGCCGTCACTTTCCGGCTACCCGAAGCAAGTGCGGCTACGACGTCCGGTCCACCTCCAGGTCCGATGATCAGTGTCTCGGCATTCGGCATGAGTCGAAATGGAAGTGCTCGATACGAATCACGTAAATCTGTTGCGCTTTCAATTCGTCCATCCCATTCTCGAATTCCTGTCCAGGCATCGGAATCAATATAGAGTCGGGCCAGATTGCCCTTAGTCTCGACACCTTCAACCGCATCGATGCGTGAATAAGCATTCCAACCAGTTTGTGTAATGCGTGATCCTGGCGATGCGTCCATCTGGCGACGCATCGCTTTCGTCGTTCCCGGTGAGACGCGGAGAATTCCAAACCTGGCGGCTGAGAAAGCCAGGCCAACAGTTACAATTAGTGCGGCAATCACGCCAATACGAATCAGTGATGATCGCTGCTCGTCCTGCTTACCAAGAAGACAAACCGCGGCGATCGCGGGTGCAATCGCACCCGTGAGTAGGGCTGCTTCGCCGCCCAGCCAATGCAATAGGAACGTCACAAGAATGGCGCCAATTGCTGCTCCCAAGAGATCGGCAAAATAAAGAGCGCCGGCCACGGTTCGATGAAGATCGAAAATGATCGACAGTGTCATGCCGGCGAGAAAGAAAGGTAACAGTGGCGCCAGGAAGTAGAGAGGCAGTCGATCCATTTCGAACGGATAGCGGACCAGCACCAGGAGGCAAAGAGGAATTGTCGTCGCGTAGAGAGCCGAGAGCAGTGCAGCTGAATTCATTGTGAGCTGCATTCTTTGTTTTAAGAGATGAACCGTGAAACCACCCAGGCCCCAACCAAGCAGCGCCACCGAAATGGCGACAAAAGCAAAGTGGTACCAGACACTGGCTGAATAGATACGAGTGAGTCCGACTTCAAGTACAAGTCCAGACAACGTGATGAGAAAAACGCTGATCCGTGTGCGCATGGCGGAGTAGTAAAGGCGAAGCGTGGATGTGAGGTCAAGAAAATAGTGCGCTAACTGGTCCTACTGAGCTTACCGCCAATCGGGAGGCGTAAGGCTGGAGGGTGTGTATTCGGTTTCGTTTGGAGTGATTTGCTTCAATCCCGAGTGGTCAGTTATGTGCCGCTTTATCATTGCTCGAAACAGATTTTCTTGATCTGCGCTTTTGAACGCTCGCTTGGGCACCATGGTCATCATTCTGAGATCTGTTCCATAGATCAGAAGGTACATGTCGTGCCCTTCAAAGGCTTTCGTGTAAAGACCCCAACCCTGTTTAGAATCGATCTGACTCGTCCTCACATGGAGGCCATCATCTGAAAAGGTAATCTGGTACTTGTCTCTAAAGTTGGCGTTGCCACGAAAATATTTACGCGGTAGAGCCACGAACACGTTGTAAAAGAGAGCGGCTATAAAAAGAATAATGATGCCAAAGCCGGCCCAGAGGGGAAATAAGTCAGTCAATAAAAAACTGAAGAGCACCGCGCTCATTAAAGCGACAAAGGAGAAAACAATCAGCCTCAACATTGCCGTCGGCGTGCGAAAGAGAAAAAGTCGATTGGCGGCAAGGTATTCCGCTTCGGAGTACTGATATTCGACTTCTACGAGCGATCCATTCATCCTGGCCATTCTAACGCCTGAAGGAATACTTCGATAAAAAAAGTTCAAGCTCACCTCTCCAAGCCCAAAGTGGTCGCCATTGTTCCTTGCAATGGATCGGCCGGGTAAACCATCCTTCCTAGCGATTTACTTGCAAGCCACGCCATCCGTGTTCGACTGTTCGATCTCAAAAGGAACCGTTTGGCTCAAAGGAGAGTTATGAAACACATCGCAAATCGTTTCTTAGTAATTCTTTTGATGTCCACTTTGGCAACGACAGTTCAATCGCAGACACGAAACAAGACTGGACTGCTTCCGAAACTCCTGTCAGTTCGCGAACAACAGGCTGTGCGAGAGAGTTGGCTGAAGAAACGACTTGACACACTGATTTTGCCGATGATGCGTAAACAAAAAATTGATATGTGGATTGTGACGAATGAAGAGTTTCACACTGATCCAGTTACACCCTATATTGCTCCGCCACTACCGTACGTCGGTCGGCGGGACTTCTTCATCTTTGCCGATCGTGGTGGAGACAAACTCGATCGATTGGCACTGGTGCGCTATTCGGAAGAACACTTGAAGTATTTCTTTGAAGTCTTGAATCCCCCCGGCAGCGAGATTGCCTCAACCTTGCGCCGCCTCGTCGAGGAAAGAAAGCCCAGGACGATTGCGCTCAACATGGGAGGAACTCGGGGTGCGACAAACGGGCTCACTCATGACACTTACAAGTTTTTGGCAGAATCTTTAGGGCAGGACTATGCATCGCGTTTCGTACCGGCAGCACCACTGATCGTCGAATACATGGACACGCGACTGCCAGAGGAACTTGAGCACTATCGAACCGCAGTGGAGCTCACCGACCTTTTGACGCAGCGCGCGTTTTCCAACGAAGTGATCACACCGGGCAAGACTACTGTCGGCGATGTTCGTTTCTGGTTCCTGCAGCAAGTGAACAACGCCGGTTTGGACGTTTGGTTCCAACCTGATATGCGCATTCAACGACAAAACAAGGAGACCGGTAAGACGCAGCAGTTTCTCAGCGTGACGGAAGAGCCCGATGTGATCCAGCGAGGCGATGTCATTCACATTGATTGCGGATTGAACTACATGGGACTAAGCACTGACTGGCAGAAGATGGGATACGTGTTGCGAGCCGGCGAGAAGGATGCACCCGAAGGTCTCAAGCGCGCACTCGCGAATACCAATAAACTTCAGGATGCGCTGTTTTCTCACATCAAGCCCGGCGCGAAGGGCTTTGAAGTTTATGACGCGACCATGTCTGACATGAAGAACGCTGGTATTGAGGCAATGATCTATTCGCACTCAGTCGGCAATCAAGGACACGCACTTGGCGCGAGTATCGACTTTCGACGTCCATTATCAGGAACTCCGTCGGAACCAGCATTTCGCGAAGGCTCCTACACCGCCATTGAATTGAACACAAGTACGGCCGTTCCGGAATGGGGAGGACAGAAAGTAACAATGATGATGGAAGACGACGCGTACTTAACCAGAGACGGCATGAAGTGGTTTCGTCCGCGCCAAACGGCTTTCTATTTGATTCGGTGAATTGAAAGCCAGGCCAAACTGCCGGAAGAATTGGGTAAATGATCGTAAAGGACACCGCGCCATGAGACAGTAAGGTCCTCAACTGTTAACTAAAAAGAGTGCCGGCGATTCATTTGGATCGGCGGCACTCATTTGTTTCGAAGAGTGATCCAGTGACCAGACTCGCTCAGGTTTACTGGAGTAGTTGAGCGAATTGCTGAAGCTCAGCGAGATTAAGATCAGATACAGCACAGTAAGTCATACCTGCATTAGTCCAACCAATCAGATTGTAACCCTGGCGTACTGACGCCTTTTCACTTTCAGCCGGCGCTGCACTCGAGGGCCAAACGAACAGATTGATCGCATGTTGACCACGCTGGTAAACCAGCGCAGCCACCGGGCGGTTACCGATGTAATCGAGTCGCCCTCCACTCAGACTGAATCCTTGCTGACTCAAGTCTTTCACTGGCGGCGAGAAGTCCAGCTTGCCATCAAACCAGGGCTTCACTGTGTGTCGATCGGAAGACACAACATCAGTCAGATGATTTGCCATCAGTGAACGCACATGACTTGAAACGATCTCCTGGGCCAGAACATCGTGTGCCGACTGTCGCGTCAGCAGCGCTGCAACCGCCCACGTAACTGTGAGCGCAACTATCAAAGACACGGCGGCAACTATCCATCGCCAGCGAATGATCAGAGCCCTCGCATTTGGTTCACTTTCGCGACGCAGCGCAGATCGCAAACGTCCTTCAAAATTCGGAGGAGGCTCGAATCGCACTGCCGTATCACCCACCGCCGAACGCATCGTGCGAATCGCCTGGTAGCCACCCGCGCAGTCGTGGCATTCTTTGAGGTGCTCTTCGATTTCCAAGCTCTTCACGAGATCCAACTCACCATCGACGTATCCGTGAAGCAGGTCACGCGTTTTCAGACAACTCAACGCTAGCCTCCTTTCCCATATAACTCGCGAGCAGCTTATGCAGTCGCTCGCGTCCGCGCTTTAGTCTGGACATAACGGTGCCGATAGGAATGTCGACGACGTTAGCAATCTCTTTGTAAGAGAGAGCCTCCATCTCGCGCAGCACCACCACTTCACGAAACTCAACCGGCAGTTCCTGTAAAGCGTTTCTTACCGTCTGCGAGTCGAGATGCTGTAGCAACAACACTTCGGGATCCAAAAAATCCGTACCCAACTCGTCAAGTTTGTCTTCAATTGGCTCAGCCTGTCGGAGAAGACGATTCTTTTGCAACCACGTGTAGCAGGTATTTCGAACAATCGTCAGCAGCCACGCTCTGGCATCACCGCCGTAGTAACCACTGAAATGCTTGAGAGCGCGCAGGTAAGACTCCTGAACAATGTCCTCAGCGTCGTGTTCGTTATGAACGAGCCAGCGGGCGAGGTTGTATGCAGCACGCAAATGCGGCAAAGCAATCTCTTCAAACCGAATGACTTTGCTTTGATCTGACAAGCTTCGACCCTCGGCGCTTCCCTCTCTGAAATCAAGACTCTGGCGGATACGAATTTATTCCCGGCGCCGAATGAGATGCCTCAAAAGCTCACCAGGAGCGCCGTTCTATAAGTCGTTTTACCAAAGCGGCGGGGGCCGCCGCACTCCAAGGATGTTATCTAACCCCGAACGGGAATATTTAGAAGGCAAGCTCAGTCTGTGTACGTGAAAGCAATTCTGTAATGAAGGGAATGAAGGAAATGAACGACTTAATTAACTGGCTTCTTAATCCGCCATCAGACAGTCCAAGAGCAACTCTTTTAATCCGTCTAATGGCAGGTTCGGTGTTTCTTTGGGAAGGCATAATGAAATTTGTCTTTCCGAATCAGGGTGTGGGACGTTTTACGAAACTTGGATTTCCAGCTCCTCATTTCACAGCAACTGCTGATGGCTGGTTTGAAATCATTGGTGGCGTGTTGCTGCTTACCGGTTTGATGACGCGACTAATCGCAGTGCCATTCATTATCGAAATGATTGTCGCAATGCTATCGACAAAGATCCCTATGTATCTGGGAACGTCGCCGTTGCCACTTCCACCTGTGCCCCCACAAATCGGGTTCTGGGCGGTACTGCACGAGATACGTTCGGAACTCGCGCAACTCTTCAGCTGTGCTTTTTTGATGTTCGCAGGACCAGGTCCGTGGTCTCTTGATGCGTGGTTAGCGAAGAGACGTACCGGCACGTCGAGTGGAGGATTGAAAACAGCCAGGCTTCAGGAACTAGGCCGGGTCTGACGGTAACAACATCTGAGATGCGACGCGCAGTACCTCTTGCACCTGCTTGTCCCAGTATGACCAGCTATGGTCTCCGGGAAGCTGACGGAATTCGAGAGGTACTTTGCGGTCTTGTAGAGTCTTGGCAAAACGTTGGTTGATGTTGAGCCATTGATCATCGCTGCCACAATCCACGTAGAAGTAGGGCAAGAGAGGAATTCGTTCTGAAGGAAACTCTTCGGCGAGTCGAAGCACGTCGTTGTTCTTGCGTTCAACGCTATCAAGTGCCCCAAAGGTTTGCATGATCGACTGGTCGTCAGTGCGAAACGTTGCATCGAGAGCGCCACTAATAGAGGCCACCAGGGCAAACATCTCTGGATGCTTGAGTCCAAGTTTCAGCGCTCCGTACCCACCCATAGAAAAACCGGCGATGGCACGACCGCGTCGTGCTGCGATCGTTCTAAGACGTTTATCAACGTCGGGAATCAATTCCTGCAGTATGTAACTCTCGTATTTGTCTGTGGATGTCGTGGCACTGTCGGTGTACCAACCGTTGTTGCCTTCAGGCGTGATGATGATCAGCTGATGTTCGGAGGCGTATTGGACCAACGCTGTTCTTGAAAGCCACGAATCATAATGGCTGTTCCATCCGTGAAGCAGATAGATTACCGGGTAGCGAGTTCGCCTGGCTGTGAACAGACCATATCCTGGCGGCAGCACAATGTTGTATGGAAGGACCTTGCCAACGAGCTGACTATTTAACCGGATCGTTTCAGTGTGGACTTGATTCTCGCGATGATAGTAAAGAGCCACCAACGCGCCGAGCAGCAGCAAAGTAAGGACAACAAGGCGAAGCCGTTTCATCGTTTAGTTTTTACTTTGTCTGGACCAGGATGAAAAATCGTTTCCGCAGATTACGCAGCGCTGCGGAGCCGCTACCAAAATCATGTTGTTGTTCGCATCGGCTTCGCCGCCTGATGTGAGGAATGGCTGTGCCTTTCCGTTTAGCTCGCTCTATCGCCTGGGCTGCGCCCTTGCTCTAGACCTCAGTATAACTTCGACTTCAAGACGGTGGGCAACCTGGTAGGAAATTAATCCGGAGACTCTTCGAGACGATGGCGCAGCCCGGAAGAAAGAGACAACAAACGGAAAGGCACAGCCATTCCTCACATCAGGCGGCGGAGCCGTGTCGAAAAGTAAATCTTGCCAGGAAAATAAGAAGTTGGTCGTTTGCTACGCAGGAGTGTGCTTCTCTCTGGCGTGCAGTCGCTTCGCTCCTGGTTCTGTAATTCTTGCTACTAAAACAAGAAGGGCTGATTTGCTGCGCAGATGCGATTGCTACCGCAAGGCACTTGCTACATCTCAGATCCGATCCGATTCCACCTTCACCATCCGAGTCCGATCGGAGCTCTTGCCAACGAAAGGCACGAGCATCGGCACTGAGCGGCGGTACTCTTCGTAGGTGTCTCCGTGTTCACGGACCAGATCTCGTTCTTCGAACTGGATTGCCAACAGAATGTAAGCTGTCGTTGCAAGCGAGAAGAGGAGGTGCGCGAATGTCATCACGGGGGTCATCCAGAATGCGAAGAGCCAGCCTACGTAGAGCGGGTGTCGCACCAGCCTGTACGGCCCAGGGGTCCCAAAACGCAACGTCTCATAGGGTCGTCCCAGGAGGTAGAACCAGACCTGACGCAGACCGAACAGATCGAAGTGGTTGATCAAGAATGTAGAAACCAGAACGAGCGCAAATCCAAAAGCAAACAATCCTCGCAACACAATTCGTCCGGTAGGGTTTTCGATAGACCAAATTACGCCACCCAATGGTCGCCATAGTGCAAACAACAGGAGCAGAGCAAGACTTGAGAATAGGACGTAAGTCGATCGCTCAATTGGCTGCGGGACGATCTTCGTCCATCCATCCTTAAACCATTTGCGGGCCATGACACTGTGCTGCACCGCAAAGAGCGTCAACAGACCAACATCAATCGCAAGGCTCAGTGCCAGGGGTCCACTGGCAGGACCGTCGAGTGTCTTTGGAACCCCGAAGTTGCCGATGAAACCGATTGCATACAGAAACGTTCCCAGGAAGATCAGATAACTGAAACTTCCGTAGGAAAAGAATAGGATTCGCTTGAACATCGCATTTCCTCCATCTCTGGTGATGTCTTGTCTTTAGCGCGGCTTTGTTAAGCGTCGTAGAGGATCAGACTTTCCGCGCCGCGAAGCTATGGGAGATTCGTCCCGTTTAGATATACTGCGGTTCCTTCCCCTGGGACTTTCGTCCTATTCAACTGAAAGTGCAACCTTAGATGACCAAACGGGCGAGCCAGCGAATCAGTTATCTGCGCACAAGAGATGGAGTCCAGCTCGCCTGGGCTGAAGCAGGTACAGGATCCGTCCTAATCAAGGCCGCGAATTGGATGACCCACCTGGAATTCGAATGGGAGAGTCCGGTCTGGCGTCATTGGATTCGTTTCTTCAGTGACAACTTTCATTTTGTGCGTCACGACGAACGAGGATGCGGAATGACTGACTGGAATGTCGGCGATCTTTCGTTCGAGCGATGGGTAGAAGACTTGGAGGCAGTAGTGTCAGCGGCAGGAATTCATGAACCGTTCGCACTGCTTGGCATTTCCCAGGGAGCGGCAACGTGTCTCGCATACACCGTCAGACACCCGGAACGCGTTTCGAAACTCATACTCTATGGTGGCTACGCGAGGGGAACGTTTCGTCGAGGCGATCCAGACAAAGAGCGATTGTACCGGGCACTTATGGATCTCACGCGGCTTGGATGGGGCAAAGATAATCCGGCCTTTCGCCAGGTATTCACTTCTCGATTCATCCCTGGTGCAAACGACGAACAGGTGGGCTGGTTCAATGAACTCTGTAAGAAGACAACTTCACCGGAGATTGCCGCTCGACTACTTGAGACACGCGCCACGATCGATGTTGTTGAACTTCTCGGAAAAGTTCAAACACCAACGTTAATTCTTCATTCCCGAGACGATGACGTCGTCCCGATTGCCGAAGGGCATATTCTTGCTGCCGGAATTCCCGGTGCTCAGTTCATTGAACTTGATTCAAAAAACCACATCCTGCTTGAACATGAGCCGGCGTGGGAACGCTTCCGTAGTGAAGTTTTAGATTTCATGGAACTCGAGCACTCGAGTCTCGGCGAAGATCCGGCGTTCAAGTCACTATCGCCACGCGAACGTGAAGTGCTTGGTCTGATAACTGAAGGACTTGGTAACGCGGAGATTGCAGAACGTCTTTCGATCAGTGAGAAGACCGTACGCAATCACGTTTCGAATCTTTTCGATAAGCTGGGTGTGTGGACGCGCGCGCAGGCGATGGTTTTTGCAAACGATCATGGTTTCCGCTCTACATAGAACGAATCAAGGAACCCGATTCCGTTGTCTAAAGATAAAATCGCAAACGTATCTCACTGGAGGAATGGCTTCGAGTTACTGTTTATAAGCCTCATCATTCTCTTTCTCGAACTGGCTTGCATTCGATGGTTCCCGGCCCACGTTCTTTACCTCACATTCTTTACAAACGTAGTGCTTCTGGCCAGCTTCCTCGGTATGTCGGTGGGTTGTTTGGCGGCCGGGCGCAATCGAAGCTACCTGAAATGGACACCGCTCGTACTCGTGATCGCCTTGGCTGCCGCACAGGCCGTTGAGATTACGAGCGGATCACTCATTCAATTCGTCAACGTTGGTAATCAAACTTCGCCACAGCAAGTCTACTTCGGCACGGAATACCACAGTCAGGATCTGTCGCGCTATGCAATACCTGTCGAGGTTCTTTGTGGTTTCTTCTTCATCGTCATCGCAATCGCCTTTCTTGGGCCAGGACAGGAATTGGGTCGTGCTCTCAAGCGATGGCCCAACCGCGTGCAGGCCTACACGCTCAACATCATTGGCAGCATCGTCGGTATCTTATTGTTTGCTGCGTGCTCCTGGCTTGAACTATCCGCGGCCTGGTGGTTCTTCCTCGTCGCGTGCGGATTGAGTTATTTCTATTTCATCTCACCCCGGGTGCGATTTTCAAAAAAACTGTTCTGGGCTCCGGTGACGGTTGTCCTGTTGATACTCGTAGTTTGGTTGTCAGCCTTCACGGCCCGCCAGCCCGAGCCTCGTGACCTGAGTGCACAGCAAATCTGGTCGCCGTATTACAGGATCGATTTTAATGAGCCCGATCTTTCGCTCTCTGTAAATCTCATCTATCACCAGCAAATGGTGTCGCGACAAGAAAACTTTCCGGCTTATGCTCTGCCTCATCTTTTAAATCGTGACTCAGGAAGACCGGCATTTGGAGATGTCCTGATCATCGGCGCCGGTTCCGGGAACGATGTCAGCCGTGCGTTGCAATGGGGTGCTAAACACATTGACGCCGTTGAAATCGACCCTGCGATTTATCGTCTTGGTCGACTACATCATCCCGATCATCCTTACCAGGACGAGCGGGTTCAGATTCATCTTGATGACGGTCGTAACTTTCTTCGTTCAACGGATCGTAAGTACGACTTGATTGTTTATGCGCTCGTGGACTCGTTGGTCTTGCACAGCGGTTACAGCAATATTCGGCTGGAGAGTTTTCTATTCACGAATCAGACCTTTGCCGATGTGCGCCGCCATCTCAAACCTGACGGCACCTTCGTTATCTACAACTATTTTCGCCAGGGTTGGCTTGCTGCCCGCTTGCAGAAAGGCCTGGAGGATGCGTTCGGCGTTGGTAATCCATTGGTTCTGACGCTGCCTTACCGAAAAGTTATTGAGCCTGAGAAAGCAACATTCGGAGACTTCACGATCTTTATTGCCGGCGCAACCGAGCCTTTGCGAAATACCTTCTCCAGACAGCCGGATTATTTATTGCGCAGTGACCAACCTCCAGGGCCGGAAACACCAAACGGTTTTCAAGAGGCCGAACGTGAACGCAGAATCTCGGAACCGGTTCAGCCGACGGAGTCAGGCTGGCAACATTTCGGCTTGGCGACAGTTACGCCACCAAATGAAAGTCTGCGCACTGCGACCGACGACTGGCCGTTCCTTTATCTCCGCAAGCCTATGATTCCCACGCTAAGCCTACGTGGAATGGTGATCATGGGAGCGCTCGCACTGTTATTCATTTACCTATTCTTGCCGCGTAGAGATATGGCAGATCGGATCAGCAACGATAGCCGTTCACACAACGCTCAACTCTTCTTTTTAGGCGCCGGGTTCATGCTCGTTGAGACCAAGGCAGTTGTCACCATGGCTTTATTGTTCGGCAGCACGTGGATCGTAAACTCCGTTGTGTTCTTTGCCGTGCTTGTAATGATCTTGCTGGCGAATTATTGGACGTTGCTTTTTGAGCCTGAGCGATTGTGGCCTTACTACATTGGTCTAATCTTTACTCTGTTTTTAAACGCCGGAGTGCCGCTTGATTTTTTTCTCGGAATGACGCGAAGCGTTCAAGTGATTGGTTCATGCTTGCTGGTGTTTGCCCCGATCTTGTTTGCCGCAGTCATTTTTGCGACGGCATTCAAACGTGCTGAGCAGCCGGATCGTGCGTTAGGAATCAATATTGCCGGGGCAATGTTTGGCGGGTTGGCTGAATATAGTTCGATGCTGTTGGGTTTTCAGTATTTGTTGCTGGTTGCAATTCTGTTCTACGCACTGTCAGCGATTGGACTACGACGAGGCAGTGCGCCTGAAGAAGAAAACTATGCTGAGGATTCGGCGTTGAGTTATTAGGAAGTTTGCTCCCCCCTCAAATCGTTTATTCAACCCTACAGTCCGCGATCAGCGGACGGCTGCTAATAGCCCAGCACTTCAGTGCTGGGAAGCATCGGGGAAAAAGCGGAGTCCGTGAAACGGACGACTGAAGGACGGAATATCCTTCATTATTTCAGCTAAGCTTCGGTTCAGCCGTCCGTTTCACGGACTGAAGAGATGCAATCATCGCGGACCCAGCGATAAATCGCTGGGCTACTTTCATTCGTCCGCTTCTCGGACTCCACAACTTTTGGCGCGATAAATAACAAAGTCGTTAGCCCTCACCGCTGCAAGATTCAATACACTAACGGCGGTAAGTTTTCAGGTTGGGGCAACTTCACGTTCCAGCCAGCGTCTTATACGACTCCCATTGCTGTTTCAACTTCGCCAACAACGCAATGAACCGACCATCCTGTCGCAACGAATTCAAATTTGCGTCGTGCTCAAACAAGGGGTAACAGGGAAATCCTTCGTCGACTGCCTGCTCCAACCATTTGATCGACTGGTCCGGTTTGTTCATTAATGCATACGCAACTCCAATGAAATACTCCGTATGATGAAAGTGACCGAAACCTTTTCCTTTCTGTACAGCCACTTGGATCTTTTCTTCTGCACCGCGTTCCTGCTTATTTGAAGCTGCCAGCACTGCCTCCAGACTCGTCAGCAAACCGCGATTGTCTTCCGGATAGTCCTTTAGAAACTGCACCAGTGTCGCCGATGCTTCCTCTTTCTTTCCAAGACAGAACAAGACATAAGCGATCTGATGGCCAATCAACGCTGGATTAGATTCGCGAGGAACGTTGCGTAAAGCAGCGAGCGACTCCTCATATTTACCTTGAAACAAGAGCACCTCACCTACACGATATCTCGCGAGGGTGTTGCTGGGATTAATGGCAATTGCTTTTTCCAGTTCCTGCAGCGCCTCATCAAGAAGCCCAATATGTGCGTAGACGACCGCAAGTTGGTGCCGCGCCTCATCAAGACTAGGATTTAGTTCCAGGGCGCGACGGTATTCCTTGATAGCTTTGTCGTGCGGAAAATGATTGGAGGGCGTCCATAGCAAGCGGCCACGAGCGAGGTGTGCCTCAGCTAAATCGGGATCGAGTGAAAGCGCCTTCTCAACAGCAACAAACGCCTTCTCTTCGAGCTTCCTTTCCTCCGGTGCAAATAAAAACAATCGCCATACGCAGGCTTGGGCCAATTCAGCGTGGCCCGCAGCGAAGTTTGGATCCGCAGCAACCGCTTTATCAAACATCTCGATCGCGGTTTGATTGTCACTCTTCGTCTGACGTCCCAAGTAGTATTTGCCCCGCAAAAAATAGTCATAAGCGACGGGGTCAATCTGTCGCGAGCCGGCTAAACGTATTTGCTCCTGCTGCGTTAACTTGATCTGCACCGCCTGCGTTACATCTCGCGCTACTTCATTTTGAAGCGCAAGTACGTCGCGCAGTTCGCGGTCGTACGTTCGAGTCCAGAGTTGTCGATTAGTTGAA
>Ga0157378_10001327_pt1 | contig 22240 bp, 20 predicted proteins | sample M65metaG_FD_115309 | JGI IMG/M metagenome (GOLD analysis project Ga0157378, IMG submission 115309) | Miscanthus rhizosphere microbial communities from Kellogg Biological Station, Michigan, USA - M6-5 metaG | ecosystem: Host-associated > Plants > Roots > Rhizosphere > Soil | place: USA: Michigan...
CCACTCCTCCTGCGGAGGAGCGGGTAACTCTCAGAGCCAGAGCTTCCACTCCTCCTACGGAGGAGCGGGTAACTCTTTTCTTTACTCGTGTAAAGAAAAGAGTCACCAGAAAAGAAAGCACGTGGTCTGCGCCACAGAGGAGCTGTCCTGCACGCCTGCCATGATCCGAACCGTCCCAATCAACACGGCAGTGCACAGAATTCGCTTCACTTCCAAGTGACATCGTCGATAAGAAGAAAAAAAAGGCGCGCGCATTAGGCCGTTACGCTGCCTCGACGAACACGTAATTGGGATCTGCGCAGGCTTTCCGACCTGAGCTGCGTCAAACCTGGGACGGCTCAGATTCTAAAAGGCATTTCTTTGGTGACTTTCTTTGTGCCAGCAAAGAAAGTTACCCGCTGGCCGTAGGACAGCGGAAGCTTTGGATCTTACGCAAAGGGCGAAGAGCAGAGCTGAGTCCCGCCTTCGCGGGAATGACGAGCGGGAGGAGCAAGAACTGGATTCCAGCTTTCGCTGGAATGACGAGCAGAGCAAGAACTGGATTCCAGCTTTCGCTGGAATGACGAGCAGAGCAAGAACTGGATTCCAGCTTTCGCCGGAATGACGAGTGGGCAGCAAGAATTGCATTCCCGCCTTCGCGGGAATGACGAGAGCAGAGCAAGAACTGGATTCCAGCTTTCGCGGGAATGACGAGCAGAACAAGAGCTGGATTCCAGCTTTCGCTGGAATGACGAGCAACAGCAAGCACTGGATTACACGCGGGCTCCTGCCCGCGTGCCTTGCGGGCCATTCGCTGCGCGAATGTTCGCTTCGGCATCCTGCCTGCGTAGTCACGCCTGCGCGGGAATGACGAGCAAGACAAAAAACAACTCGCGCGCGGCAATGCCGAGCGATGGAAGACGCGCGCGAACGCATGCGTTCGCGCTACAATGTCGTGATGCGAAAACCTCCCATCGTCCACTCCACGCGCAGCGCCGAAGGCAGTCATTTCCTCAAAGTCGAGTTGCTCGATCTGGAATTCTCCAACGGTGAGCGGCGCACCTACGAGCGGCTGAAGGGCTCGGGTCTGGGCGCGGCGATCATTGTGCCGATGCGCGACGACGACACGGTGCTGCTGGTGCGCGAATACGGCGCCGGCATCGGCCGTTACGAGCTGGGCCTGCCGAAAGGCCGGCTGGATCGCGACGAGACAGTGGAGCAGGGCGCGAACCGCGAGCTGAAGGAAGAGATCGGCTTCGGCGCGCGCGAGATGCACATCCTGACCACGCTGTCGCTGTCGCCGGCGTACATGACCAGCATGACGCACGTCGTGCTGGCGCGCGATCTGTATCCCGAGCGCCTCGCCGGCGACGAGCCGGAGGAACTCGAGGTGGTGGAGTGGAAGCTGTCGCAGCTGCACACGTTGCTGGCGCATCCGGAAGTCACCGAAGGCCGCTCGATCGCGGCGCTGTTCATCGCGCGCGAATATCTGGCCGGCCGCTTCCAGCCCAAGGTCTGACGCGATGGCGCCGGCACCGCGAAGCGATTCCGCAACGAACGAACTGGCCGAACTCGCGCGCGGCTGCTGCGCGCTGGCGCGCCGCGCGGGCGCGGCAATCATGCAGGTATACGCCGGCGAGTTCGCGGTCCAGCGCAAGGACGACAATTCGCCGCTGACCGCAGCCGACCTCGCCGCGCATCGCGCCATCGTCGACGGCCTGGCGCTGCTCACGCCGCAGATCCCGGTACTGTCGGAGGAGTCGGTCGAGCACGCCAGCTGGGAGCAGCGCCGCACGTGGGTGCGCTACTGGCTGGTCGATCCGCTCGACGGCACGCGTGAATTCGTCAAGCGCAACGGCGAATTCACCGTCAACATCGCGCTGATCGTCGAGCATGCGCCGCTGCTGGGCGTGGTCTACGCGCCGGCGCTGGACGAGATGTACTGGGGCTGGCGCGGCGGTGGTGCGTATTTTTCCACAAGTGGACAAAGTGCGCAGCCGATGCGCACGCGCCGGCGTGCGTCGCCGCTGCGCGTCGCCGGCAGCCGTTCGCATGCCGACCCGCGCATGCTCGGCGCACTGCAGCGTTTCGGTGCGCATGAATTGTACGCGCTGGGCTCGTCGCTCAAGTTCTGCCGCACCGCACGTGGCGAAGCCGACGTGTACCTGCGTTACGGGCTCACCTCGGAATGGGACACGGCCGCTGGGCAATGCGTGCTGGAGCAGGCCGGCGGCGGCGTCACCGATCTGACCGGCGCGCCGCTGCGCTACAACACGAAGGAGTCACTGCTCAATCCCGATTTCGTCGCGTTCGGCGATCCGGACGTCGAATGGGCGCGCACGATCGCCGCCGCATGAGGCGCCGCACGAAGCCCGCTCGCGTCGGCGCGGCCCGGACAGGCTCGCAGCGGCGCCAGTCGGCAGCACGGCAATGTCGGCGCAACGTGTGCCGCTCGCTACCGATCGCCGCAGCCGCCACGGGAAGTACCGATGTCCAATATCGATGAGCTGCTGAAAATCATGGCGCGCCTGCGCGATCCGCACGGCGGTTGCCCGTGGGACGTGCAGCAGACGTTCGCGACGATCGCGCCGTACACGATTGAGGAGGCGTATGAAGTCGCCGACGCGATCGACCGGCGCGACTATGCGGATTTGCGCGACGAACTCGGCGACCTGCTGCTGCAGGTCGTGTTCCATGCGCGCATGGCCGAGGAGGCCGGACACTTTGCATTCGGCGACGTGGTCGAGGCGATCAGCACGAAGATGGTGCGGCGCCATCCGCACGTATTTCCCGATGCGCAAGGCAAGCTGCAGCAGGTCGCCGATGCCGCGGCCCAGACCGCGGCGTGGGAGGAGCACAAGCGGCGCGAGCGTGGCGATGGCGACAGCAGCGTGCTGGCCGGCGTCGCGCGCGGCATGCCGGAGTGGCAGCGTGCGCTGAAACTGCAGAAGCGCGCCTCCAGCGTCGGCTTCGACTGGAACGATCCGCGTCCGGTGCTGGACAAGCTGGCCGAAGAAATCGCCGAAGTGCGGCACGAGTTGGACACCGGTGCGGATCGCGAGCGCTTGAGCGACGAGATCGGCGACGTGCTGTTCGTCTGCGTCAACCTGGCGCGGCTGGCCAAGGTGGACTACTCGACCGCGCTGCGTGGCGCCAACGCCAAGTTCGAGCGGCGCTTTCGTCGCATGGAAGCGCTTGCGGCGGCCGACGGGCGGGATCTGGCGCAGCTGCCGCTGGCCGAGCAGGACGCCTACTGGGACCGGGCCAAGGCCGAGGAAAAGGCCGCGTTGGCGCGTTAAACCCTGCGCCGGATCGGTGCATCCAAGCGGGCGGACATCCAAACGAAAGGGGCTTCATCATGCGTGCAATCCTCGGGTTGGCGTGCGCCGCACTGGCGTGCAATGCACTGGCGAACGAATGCCGCTACACGGCCGACCGCAAACTCGACATCGATCCGAGCGGCTTGCATGCGCTGGCGTTCGAGCTCGGCTCGAGCGATCTGCGCGTGCAAGGCGTGCCCGGCTTGAACAAGGTCGAAGTACACGGCCGCGCCTGCGCCTCGGACGAGTCGAAGCTGGACGGTCTCGGCATCGATCAGAAGCGCAGCGGCGATCGCGTCACCGTGACGCCGCACCAGGCCGAGCATCAGAGCTTCAATCTGTTCGGCTCCAACTATGCGTACATCGATCTGGAGGTGCGCGTGCCGCAAAGTCTCGCGATCGAAGTGCGCACCCACTCCGGCGACGCCGACATCAGCGATGTTGCGACGCTTGATTTCTCGGCGCATTCGGGCGATCTGATCCTGCATCATGTCGCTGGCGACGTCGCCGTCGAAGTGAGCTCCGGCGACGTTACCGCCGACGACATCGGCAGCCTGAACGTGCGCCGCGCCGGCTCCGGCGACATCCGTGTGCGCGGCGTGCGCGGCGACGTCCAGGTCGGTCATGTCGGTTCGGGTGATCTCGGCTTCAGCGACATCGGCCGCAGCGTGCAGGTCGATTCGGTCGGCTCGGGCGACCTGCGCGTCGATCACGCCCAGGGCAATGTCTCGGTCGGCTCGATCGGCTCCGGCGACGTGACCGTGGCGAGCATCGGCGGCGACTTCAGCGTGCACTCGGCGGGCAGCGGCGACATCCATCACCGCGACGTGAAAGGCCGCATCGACGTGCCCAAGCGCGGCGACGACTAGAACGGCGCCCGCGAAAAAAACGGCAGGCGAAGACGCGCCTGCCGTTTGGGAAAGGTCCTCACTCGCTGGAGAACCGGGCGCATCCGAACCGCCCATCGGGTCAACGCGCCCGTGCGCGAACGGTTGACTTGCGCGCACCGGCAGCGCATCGCAGAATCGCGCATCCGCCCGGGGCACGCGCATGGCCGATCGCTTCGCCAGTTTCCGTGACTTCTATCCGTTCTACCTGAGCGAGCACAACGACCGCACCTGCCGTCGTCTGCACTTCGTCGGCAGCTCGCTGGTGTTGCTGGTCGCGCTGATCGCGCTCGCGACGCAGCACTGGTGGTGGCTCGTCAGCCTGCCGCTGCTCGGCTATGGCTTCGCCTGGGTCGGACATTTTTTCTTCGAGCATAACCGCCCGGCCACGTTCACCCACCCGCTGTACAGTTTTGCCGGGGACTGGGTCATGTGGTCGCAGATGCTGACCGGGCGGATACGCTTCTAGAGCCGCGCACGCCGCGGGCCGTGTTGCCGTATACAAATAAACTTCCGGGGATCGCACATGGCATGGGTTCACCTCGTCACGTTGCTGGCGCTGCTCGAATACCTGGGCTTCGGCGTACTGGTCGGCCGTGCGCGTGGCCTGTACGGCATCAAGGCGCCGGCAACCAGCGGCCACGAGATCTTCGAGCGCTATTTCCGCGTGCAGATGAATACGCTGGAACTGCTGATCGTTTTCGTGCCGGCGTTGTGGATGGCGTGCAGTTACTGGAGCGCACCGTGGATGGCCGCGGTCGGCGCGTTGTATCTGCTCGGCCGGCTGCTGTACCTGCGCGCCTATGTCGCTGCGCCGCGATCGCGCAGCCTCGGCTTCGCCCTGAGCGTGGTGCCGATCGGTTTTCTGCTACTTGCCACGGGTGCGGGTGCGCTGCGCACATTGACCGGTTGGTGAGCTTGAGGCGGTGAACGTGGAGCTCGTTTCGGATCGTCTGGCCGCTGCTTTCCGGCACTACGCCGGCTATGCCATGGCGGCCCTGCTCGGCGTCGAGCTGCTGGCGACGACGGGCATCGGACTGCCGCACGCACGAGTGCTGCTGGTCGCGCCGGCGGCGGCGGACACGCTGCGCTGGTTTGCGCCGATCGCCGCCTGCTGGCTGCTGGCGTATGGCGGCGCGAACACGCGCGCACGCGAGCTGCTGGGCTGTATCGCCGCCGCTGCCGTGATCGGGCTGGTGAGTCTGCTTGCCGGCACCGAGGCCGCGACGGCGCTGCTGATTGCCTTCGATGCAGCGGCGCTGCTGACCGGCGCGCACACGCTGCTGCTGTCGCGCAGTGCCGCGCGCGGCAAGTGGGCACGCGCGCTGCTGTGGCTGTACTTGCTGTTTGCCGCGCTGGTGCTGTTGCTGCAGCAACTGGCGAACTTCACCGTGGTACTGCACGCGTTCACGCACGACACCGTGCTGTATCGCCTGGACGGCGTGTTCGGCCTGGTGCCCGACGCGTCGCTCGCGCGCTTCGCGCTGGCGCTTCCTGCCGCCGCGCCAGTGCTGGCGACGTGGCATCCGCTGCTCATTGCCGCGCCGTGCTTGCTGCTCGGCGCAAGCCTGCGCGGCGTGCGGCAGGATGAGGCACTGGCCGTGCTGCGCTTCGTGCTGATCGCCGGCGTCGTGTTGTGCATGGCGTGCAACCTATATCCGGCAGCGGGTCCGGCCGCGACGTTCCAGAAATTCTTTCCGGCGGCGCTGCCGGCGCTGCAGGACGTGCCGCTCGAGCGCGTCGTGCTGATCGGCGCGGCGCGCGTCGCGCTGCCGGCGCTGCATTTCAGCTGGGCGATGGGGCTGGTTCTGCTGACTTGGCGCCGGCAGCGGAAGTGGCGCACGCTTTTCTGTGTCGTATGCGTACTCGACGTGCTGATCGAGCTGGCGCTCGGCAAGCACTACCTGATCGACCTCGTCGTGACGATGCCGTTGACGCTGGCGCTGGTGGCGCTCGTTGACTGCGCGCTGCCCTGGAAGGGAGTGCGCGCCGCGCTGTGCATGTTCGGCGCTGCCGTCTATGCGCTGTGGTTGCTGCTGCTCACGTTCGCGCCGGAGTTGCTGATCGGACACGCGCTGCTGGCGTGGCTGCTGGTGCTGCTCAGCGTCGCCGCGTGCGTTGCCGGCAGCGTGTCCCTGTTGCGCGCCGGAACGTCGCGTGCTGCGCCCGATCCGATGCCTGCCGTGTCTGCAGCGGCGCAGCCGTGGTTGCTGTACGGCATGTTCTCCATCTCCGGCGCGGCAGCTCTGGTCTACCAGGTGGTCTTCAGCAAGCAGCTGACCTATGTGTTCGGCAGCATGAGCACGGCCACCAACACCGTGCTCGCCACCTACATGGGCGGCATGGCGCTCGGCGCGTGGCTCGGTGGCGTGCTCGCGCCGCGGCTGCGGCGGCCGGTGGTCGCGTACGCGGTCTGCGAATTGCTGATCGCGATTTATTGCGCGGCCAGTCCGCTCGTGTTCAAGCTCGTACTGGGCAGCTACGTCGCGCTGGCGAGCGGCGCGGAACCCGACGCGCCCGGATTGCTGCCGCTGCGCGTGCTGCTCGGTGGCATCGGGCTGATCATTCCCACGATTCTGATGGGCCTGACGCTGCCGATCCTCGCGCGCTTCTTCGAGCAGCGTCGCGAAGCGCTCGGGCTTTCGGTCGGGCGCCTCTACGCGGCCAATACGCTCGGCGCGAGCAGCGGTGCGTTGCTCGCAGGCTATTGGCTGCTGCCGCTGCTCGGCGTGCGCAACACGACGCTGGTTGCCGTCGCGGCGAACCTGCTGGTGGCCGGGCTCGGCATGCGCTTCCAGCGCCTGCGTGCGGAGCAGCTGTCGTCGGTCCCTGCGCCCGCGGCAGGTGCAGCCGCCAGCGCTGGACAACGCGAGCTCGGCTGGATCGCGCTGCTGATCCTCGGCTGCGGCGGCTTTGTCACGCTCGCACTGGAAGTGGATTTCATCCATCTGCTCGCTGTCAGTGCCGGCAACAGCACGTACGCGTTTTCGCTGATGCTGTGTGCGTTCCTGGTCGGCCTGGGCGGCGGCGCGGAGGCCGGACGCTGGCTGCTGCAGCGCATCGAGTTGCTGCGCCTGCTCGCGTGGCTCGAGTTCGGCTTGTGCGCGACGATCCTCATCGGCGTCATGCGCATGAACGCGATGCCGGACTATTTCGGCAGCTTCGAGCACTATCCGATCGAGCTCGGCTGGAGCGCGCGCGAAGCCATTCGCGGCCTGCTGTGCTGCCTGGCGATGCTGCCGCCGGCGTTGTTCATCGGCGCGATCTTCCCGGTCGCGATCGAATGCATCGGCCGCGGCTTTCCGCGGCGTCCGATTCGCATGCTGGGTTTCGCCTCGGCACTGAACACGGTCGGCAACATTCTGGGCGTTCTGGTCGCCGGCTTCGTGCTGCTGCCGGCGATCGGCCCGCTGCATTCGATCCGTCTGCTTGCCGGCGTGTGCCTGATGCTCGGCTTGGTCGCGACGCTGCGCCTGCAGCGGCGCTGGGACTCGCTGCTCGCAGCCGGCGTTGGCGCACTCTGGCTGACCCTGTTGCCGCCGACGCTCGACTACGACCACCTGACGACCGGTGCAAATGTATACTTCAGCGTGCGCGACTGGGGGCACGTGATCGACCGCGCCGAGAGTCTCGACGGTGGCCTGACTACGGTGAATGAGTTGCGTCGTCCGGGTGGGGAACGGCTGCTGACGCTGCTGACCAACGGCAAGTTCCAGGGTACCGACGCGCCGTTCGGCGAAATGGTCGCCCAGATCGGCTTCGCGATGGCGCCGCTGCTGCACAACGATCGGCGCGAGAGCGCTCTCGTGATCGGCTACGGCACCGGCATCACGTCACGCGTGATGCACGACGCCGGCTTCGCGCAGCTGGATATCGTGGATCTTTCCGCCGACGTGCTGCGTCTGGCCAATCGGCACATGCACAGCATCAATGCGCATGTGACCGAGAAACCGGGAGTGAAGACCTTCGTGACCGACGGCAGGAACTTCCTGCTGCTGTCGCGCCAACAGTACGACGTCATCTCGATGGAGATTTCGTCGATCTGGTTCGCCGGGGCCGCGTCGTTGTACAACCGCGAATTCTACCGGCTCGCCAGCACGCACCTGCACAGCGACGGCGTGCTGCAGCAATGGATGCAGATCCATCACATGGCGCCGAGCGACCTGCTCTACATCCTGGGCTCAGTGCGCGCGGAGTTCCGCTACGTGTGGCTGTACGTCATCGGCGACCAGGGCATCGTCGTGGCGACCAATTCCGCGCAGGCGGTGCCGTCGGAAGCGCACGTCGCAGCGATCGACGGCCGCGCGGAAATGCACTCCGAGGTCGCGCACTACGGTGGCAGCGCCGCGCGCCTGATCGACAGCCTGTTGCTCGACCCGGACGGCATCGATCGCCTGCTCGGCGCGTCCGGCGTGGGACGCGAGCATTACGTGTCGAACGACGACAACGCGCACCTGGAATACAGCACGCCGAAGGGCAATGCGCTGGATGCGGGCCAGACCATGGAAACCAACATGGCGATGCTGAAGAAGTTTTCGCTGCCGGCGTTCAAGCCGCCGCAGTGAGCGGCCGCGCGGCCGCGCACGCGACGTGCCAGCGTCGGCGTGAATGACAATCGCGCCGGCGCCGGTCTGCTGCAGCGCATGCGCCGCGTCGCGAAGGGGACGACTGCGCCGGCGCGGGGAGATCCGCATGAAACTCGAGGTCGTTGCCGCGCTTGTTGCAATCCTGGCCGCCACGCCGGCGTGCGCGCATTACGTCGGCTTCAAGAGTCCAGGCGCCGCGATGCACTTCACGGGCGGCGAGCCGATCGTGGTATTCGCTGACCTGTTCGACGACAACGACAACCACGGCATGATCGTGTGTCCCGGCACGCAGACGCCGGTCGTTCCACCCGGCGGTGGACCGGCAACCTGTTCCGGCGGCGGCACGCCGGTCGGCTGGCCGCAGTTGCAAGTGCTCGTCGACGGCGCGGCGCAAACCGACAGCGTCACGCTCGGCAGCACCGTGCCGGGCAGCACCGACTTCGATTCCAACGGCAACCCCGATCCGATCGACTTCTACCGCTTCAGTGTCGGCGGGGTCGCGCCCGGCATGCACCAGATGGTCGTACGCGGCCACTTCGCGCCGCCGCCGCATTCCGACGGCAGCACGCTCGACAGCGTGGCGATCCCGATCTTCGTCGACGCCTTGCCGGCGGGACGCAGCACGCTCACGCTGAATGCCGACGTGAGCGGTCCGCTCGACTGGAACAATCTGATCGTGATCGGCAACGGGCACAGCGTGCATGCCAATGGCGCGGTGTCGATCGTGAACACGCTGGTCACGGGGCTCGGCAGTGCCAGCGTGCGCGGCATCGACGGCCTCGCCTCCAACCTGACGATCCAGAATTCGGTGTTCGAGGCGACCGCGGCGCTCGATGTCACGGTCGCCGCCAGCGCCGTGGTACGCAACAATGAGTGGCGTGCGAACAACCTGCTGACGTTCGTGGCGTCCGACCCGGACGCCTCGCCGATCATCACGCTGCGCGGCAACGGCATCGGCGCGAAACTGTTCCAAGGCAACAACATCGGCGCCGGCCGCGTCGAATTCCGCAACACCGACAACTGGCTGATCGGCGGCGACAGCGACGCCCAAAGCAACATCATCATCGGGCCGCGCGCCACGCTGTATCTGGTCGACGGCAGTTCGGGTCTGACCGTGCGCGGCAACTACGATCACCACAACTACCAGGGGGGCTGGAGCCAGGGTTTCAATTTTTCCTGGGTGTGCAATTTTTGCGGCGCCTCCAGCGGCAGCGGGATACTGGTCGAGCACAATCTCATTCGCGGCGGCTCGTGGCCGCTGCAGTCGGTCAGCGGCGAACTGCGCTACAACCTGATCTATGGCTACGGGCACAACTGGCTGCGCAGCGCCGGCGACAACGGCGCTTCGATCCACCACAACGTGTTCGCGCCGGAAAAGGGCGGCGGCGATCTGAACCAGGGTATCTGGTTTTACGACGGCGAGACGAATATACAAATATACAACAATACGTTCGACGGCGGCGGCGGCGGTCATTTCGATTTCGCCGGGCCGACGCTCGCGGTCAACAACAGCGCGCACGTCGACAGCATCCGCAACAACCTGGTCACGTTCTCGCGCAACTTCGACAACGCGTCGGGCGACCCGCGCATCGTCGGCGACGCCGGCACGATCGGCGCGGCCGACTACAACGCGTTCTACTCGCCCGACAACTCCACGCACGACAACTACGCGATCAGCGGCCAGCCCGAACCGGCGGTCGGCGCGCACGAGGCCAGCGCCGGCGGCACCGGCGTGGTCGACGGCCAGCTCGCGGCATCGCCGTTCGCCGGCGCGCGCGTGGATCCGTTCGAATCGCTGGTGGATGAGGGCGCGGTGTGGCAGCGCACGCAGAAATTGTCGAGCATCCTGGCCGCGTTCCGCGCGCGCTACGTGCCGGTCGCCGGCAGCCCCGTGATCGACGCCGGCGACCCGCGCGACAACGACGCGCAGGGGCGGCGCAGCGATATCGGCGCGATCGACCGCGGCGGCCACGATGCCGACCTGTTCGGCAAGTTCGCACTCTTGCCCGACGAGATCTTCGCCGATGGGTTTCAGTGAGCGCTGCAGTTCGTCGCGGAGCACGAAATTTGTAGATGCCTCGACCCGGCGTGGACGCGCGACGTCGCGAAATCCCGTAAGCTCTAGCGGGTGGCGCGTTTCACCTGTCGAATGGTCAATAGGGAGCGAACGATGAAAATCAACCGCACGGGATCGGCTCAATGGTCGGGTCCGATCAAGGAAGGCAAGGGCGCCATCAGCACGCAGAGCGGAGCACTCAAGGCATACCCGTACGGGTTTGCCAGCCGCTTCGAAGGCGTGCCGGGCACGAATCCGGAAGAGCTGATCGCCGCGGCACACGCGGGTTGTTTCACGATGGCGTTGTCGCTTGCACTCGGCGAGGCAGGCTTCACGGCCGAGCGGATGGATACCAGCGCGACGGTCGCTCTGGAAAAGGTGCCGGAAGGATTCTCGATCACCTCGTCGCACCTCGTGTTGCGCGCCAAGATCCCGAACATCGACGACGCCACCTTCCAGTCGATCGCGGCCAAAGCGAAAGCCGGCTGCCCGGTGTCGAAAGTCCTGAACGCGCAGATCACGCTGGATGCGTCGCTGGCGTAGCCGTCGCGAGGCATGTTCGATGCGAGTCGAAACGAGAATCTTCAGCGGGTGATCGGCGCGCGCTGCGTGCAGCGTTCAGCGCTGCCTGCGTACGCTCTGTGCCTTGTGTGCGCAACGGCTTGCGCGGACGAAAGCATCTGGCTCCCGGTGCGCGATCAGAACCCCTTCGTACTCGGCTCCGGCTTGCCGCTGCTGCCGCAAGCGGCTGCTGCGGCGGGACAGTGGAGCGTCGCTGCCACGTTGAGCGAGTCGAACACGCAGTTGCGCAGCACACGTTCGACGGCTTCGCCGACGCAGGTCATGTTCGGGGCAGAAACACGCGAATCACGCCTCACGCTGAGCTACGCCATCGATGACGCGTGGACCGCGCGGGGTTCGATCGGCGACGAGTGGATCGGCGTCGGCTTCCTCGACAAGCCGATACAGCACTTCCACAGGTGGATCGGCGCGCCGCAGGGCTACCGGGGCGGCCGACTCGGTGCAAAGCCGCCGATCATCGGCGTCATCGAGGCAGGCCGACTGCTGTACACGCTCGACGAATCCGGTCAGGGTGTCGCACCGCTGTTGCTGGATGTGACACGTGAATGGCACGCATCCGAGACCACGAACTACGGATTCTCGATCGGCGCGAAATTGCCGGTTGGCAATACACGCCGCTTGAGCGACGTCGGCGACCGCGGCGTATCGCTGTCAGCGTTCGGCGAGTTCGTCGTGTTCGAACACATCAAGATCGGATTGCGCGCCGGTTATCTGCACAGCAACGGCAACGAGGCGCTTCCGGCAATCGCTCGATCGTCGGTGGCGTTCGGCGATGTTTCAGTGCGTGGTCCGCTGCTGGGGCGCTGGGACTGGGCGATGCAGTACGACGTGCACTCCGCGCTCTATCGGCGCGCGCCGCCGTTCCTCGGCTACGCAGGTGTATACACCTTAGGCCTGGTGCGATCGCTGGGCGAGCATTCCGAACTCGTGCTCGGCATTTGCGAGGATGTCCCCGTTGGTCATACCCAAGACGTGTCCTTCATCGTGGCGTTGCGCTACTGAGCATGGAAGGCGCACGCGGATTTTCCTGCGCGCCGCACAGGAAGTCGTGCTCGACAGTTTCAGAGCTTGTCGCGGAACACGAAGTACGCCGCACCGAGGATGCACAAGCCGGCCCACAGATAGTCGAGCTTGACCGGTTCCTTCAGATACAGCGCCGCGAACGGCACGAACACCGTCAGCGTGATGATCTCCTGCATGATCTTGAGCTGCCCGACGCTCAGAACCTCGTGTCCGATGCGGTTGGCCGGTACTTGCAGCAGGTATTCGAACAACGCGATTCCCCAACTGATCAGCGCAGCCACGAACCACGGCTTGCTGCTCAGCTCGCGCAGGTGCGCGTACCACGCAAACGTCATGAACACATTGCTTGCCACGAGCAGGAGGGCGCTGGTCAGGATCGGATGCATAGGACGACTACTCGAACGAGATTGACGGGCCGCGCACGGCCGCGCGCTTGAGGGGCTCGCGACTACAGCGCTTCGCGATCGAGGAAGCGCGATTCGTACAACAGGCTTTCGATGCGCGCTTCCTGGCCGGGCAGGAATTCCAAACCGAGGTCTTCCGCGCCGGTGCGCACCACGCGCGCGTCGATGCCGATCACGGTTTCCTGATCGAAGATGAAGAACACGCGGCACAGGTCCGGCGCCTTGTCCGGCCAGTTCTTCGGCCGGCCGATACAGGCGCCGCCTTGGGACAGGTCCTTGACGTCGGACAGGTAACCGTCGCCGTTGCTCACGGCCATCGCGGCGGAGTAGATCGCCAGACGCGGGTGACGGCGTTTTTCGGCAAACGACATCGGTTTCCTCCCTGCGAGCGCAACAATAGTCGCGCGCCGCCGCGCAGTGCAAGCATCCGGTTCACAGTTTTGCCGGCAGCGGTGCTACATTGGCGACGAATCGCAGATCTCCCGGAAGTGCAACATGATCCTGTCCACGCCGCACGCGCGGCCGCGCCGCGCGCCGCTGGCCGCCGCATTGCTCGCGGCTTGTGGCGCCGCCGCCGCCACGCCGCCGCTTGAAGCCGACCTGCCCGCCGGTTGGGTGCCTGGCGCAGGGCGTGGCGTCGCGGCACTGATGCAGGCGCTGGCCGACCGGCATCAGATGCGCGGACCCGGTGCGGCCGGCACCGCCGCCACGCGCGTGGTCACGAGCTGTGCCGACGACGGTGGCCCCGGTACTCTGCGCGCCGCGGTCGCCGCCGCCAACAACGATGACGTGATCGATCTCAGCCAACTGCAATGCAGCGTAGTCACGCTGACCCAGGGCGCGGTCAAGATCGACGTCGATTCGCTCACGCTGCACGGTCCGGGCGCGCCCGCGCTGGCGCTCGATGGCGGCGCAGCGGACCGAGTGCTGGTGCATTACGGCACCGGCCGCTTGCTGCTCGACGCGCTGACCGTGCGCAATGGCCTGGAACGGCTTGCCGGCTACAAGGTGGCGGGCGGCGCCTGCATCGTCGGCAATGGCACCGTCACACTCGATCACGTCGTCGTCAGAGACTGTGTCGCGATCGGCGAAGGCGCCTATGGCGGCGGCATCATCACCCGCGGCCTGACTATGTATACAAGTACACTTGTCAACAATGTCGCGCAGGGCAGCTTGCTCGCCACGTTGACCGCGGCCTACGGCGGCGGCGCGTTCGCGTTCCACGGCACGGCCGCGCTGTACGACTGCACGGTCAGTGGCAATCGCGCGACGATCGATCCAGGCAACAGCCACGGCAGCTACGACACGGGCGCCGGCGTGTTTACCGACGGCGGCGGCATCGCGTTGCGCTCGACATTCAGCGGCAACTCCACAGACGGCACCGGTGCGGCGATCGCCAGCCACGGCGGCTTCGTCATCGGCAACAGCACCATTTCCGGCAACAGCGCCGGACGGGCCGGCGGCGGCGTGTTCGTGCGTCCGATCTACCCGGTATCGATCTACAACAGCACGATCACGGCAAATCAGGCATCGACCGGCGCCGGTCTGTACCTCGACGGCAACGGCGAGCAGGTAACCTTGCAAAGCACGATCCTCTCCGGCAACAGCGCGAGTACGGGGGCAGCAGACCTCGACGCGCCGGCGCCGCAGACCGTCTATGGCGCAAACAACCTGATCGGCGTTGCGGGGTCGGCGGTGACCGTGCCGAACGATACGTTACACGGCGCGCCCATGCTGCTGCCGCTGGCGAACAACGGCGGGCTGACGCAGACGCACGCGCTCGCGGCAGCCAGTCCGGCAATCGATCGCGGCAACAACGCCGCCAATCTCGCCACCGACCAGCGCGGCGCGGGCTTCCCGCGCGTGCAGGGACCGGCGCCCGATATCGGCGCATTCGAAACCGCTCCGGCTGCGCCCGCGGTCGTCGTGCCGGCGCCCGCGCTGCCGCCGTGGACACTCGCACTGCTTGCCGGATTGCTCGGCCTGAGTGGCCTGCGCCGCAGCCGCAAGCGCTGACCTTCACGCGCCGCTCACTGGTCCGGCCGCATTCTTCACAAATGTGAATTCCCCGGGAGAACGGGCATGAAACAGCGTGAAGACCAAGCCGGATTGATCCTGTTGATCGAGGACAACCGCGGGATTTCCGAGATGGTCGGCGAGTTCCTCGAGCGTCGCGGGTACGGCGTCGACTACGCCGCCGACGGCGTGACCGGCCTGCACCTGGCAGTGGCCAACAGCTACGACGTGATCGTGCTGGATCTGATGCTGCCGGGCATGGATGGTCTGGATTTGTGCCGCAAGCTGCGCAGCGAAGCGAAGAAGGCCACGCCCGTGCTGATGCTGACCGCGCGCGACACGCTCGAGGACAAGCTCACGGGTCTCGACGCCGGAGCCGACGACTATCTGGTGAAACCGTTCGAAATCCGCGAACTGGAAGCGCGCGTGCGCGCGCTGATCCGGCGCGACCGCCGCCAGGTCAGCGCCGAGGTATTGCAGGTCGGCGATCTCGTGCTCGACACCGCCAGCCTGCGCCTGACGCGCGCCGGCCAGGAGCTGACTGTCTCGCCGATCGGCTTGAAGCTGCTCACGATCCTGATGCGCGAATCGCCGCGCGTGGTCAGCCGGCGCGACATCGAGCGCGAGGTGTGGGGCGACCTGCTGCCGGATTCGGACACGCTGCGCAGCCATTTGTATAATTTGCGCAAAATTATAGACAAGCCCTTCCAGAAGCCGCTGCTGCACACGATCCACAGCGCCGGCTACCGGCTGGCCGATCTCGATGCCGAGGTCGCCGCCAGCAAGAGCGCATAAGGCGCGCGCATGGCGCCGCGCACGGGCATTCGCCGCAAGATCTGGACGGTCTACGTCCTGCAGGTGGCGGCGATCAGCCTGGCCACGATCCTCGGCGTGTACGGCGCCGCCACCGTGCTCGAGGACGTGCTGATCAAGCGCGCGCTCGACGGCGAGGCGACGTACTACTGGGAGCGCTACGCGCGCGACCCGCAGGTGCCGATCCCCGACACCAACAACATGACCGGATTCCTGATGCGCTCGAGCGCGGATGCCGATCGCATTCCGCAACCGTTTCGCGCGCTGCAGCCCAGTTATCACCGCCTGCAGCACGGCGGCAACGTGGTGCTGGTGCTGGTTTCGGACGGACCGCCCGGACGTCTGTTCCTGGTGTTCAACCAGGAGCAGGTCGGCAAGCTCGCGTTCCTGTTCGGCTTCGTGCCGCTGATCACGGTGCTGCTGATCATCTACATCACTACCTGGATGACGTATCGGGCGTCGCGCCGCGCGTTGTCGCCGGTGATCGCGCTGGCCAAGGCGGTGCGCGGCTGGGATCCGAAGCATCCGGACCTGGCCGCGTTCGATCCGCGCAATCTCACCTCCGATCCGGACGGCGACGTCGAAACGCTGGCCGGCGCGCTGCACGGCTTCGCCACGCGCATCGACCAGCTGGTCGAGCGCGAGCGCAACTTCACGCGCGATGCCAGCCACGAATTGCGCAGCCCGCTGACCGTGATAAAAATCGCCGCCGATGTGCTGGCCGAGGAAGACCTGCAGCCGTTCGCCGAGCGTGCGGTGCAGCGCATCCGCCGCTCGGTGCGCGACATGGAGGCGATGATCGAGGCGTTCCTGATCCTGGCGCGCGAATCCGACACCGGTCTGCCGCAGGAGGATTTCGTCGCCAACGAGGCGGTGCTCGAGGAAATCGAACGCGCGCAACCGTTGCTCGAGGGCAAGCCGGTGGAGCTGTCGTTCGACGAACGCTCACGCTTCAGCTTGCATGCGCCGCCGAAGGTGTTCGCCGCGATGGTCGGCAACCTGATCCGCAACGCCTGCCTGTACACCGAAGCCGGCAAGGTCCGCGTGATCGTCGGCGAGGATTTCGTCAGTGTCGAAGACTCCGGCATCGGCATGAGCGACGACGAGCTGATGCAGGCGTTCCAGCCGTATTTCCGCGGCAACCGCAGCACGCGTGGCGGCACCGGCGTGGGTCTGACGTTGGTGCGGCGCCTGTCGGAGCGCTTCGACTGGCCGATCGAACTGCAGAGCAAGCTCGGCGTCGGTACCACGGCGACGATCCATTTTCCGCTGGCGCGGGCGATTCCTGAGCCGCAGGCGCGCGTCGCGCACACGCCGTCGGTCGACGATCCAGGTTCCGCCGCATCGCCTGCGTAGGCGCGATTCCTCGCACGCTTCCACGCGCGCCACGCAGATCGCAATCGGAACACCGGGCGCGATGATTCCGCGCCTGCGCGTCGCGTATACTCACGACCATGTCCGCGGAGACGATCACATGCCGCTACGAAACGTCTGCGCGTTGCTGCTCGCGCTCGGTGCGCTGAACGCGATGGCCGCCACGCCGATGCTGGTGATCCATGGCGGTGCGGGTGTGATCGCGAAAGAGGTCACGCCGGAAAAGGAAAAAGCCGTGCGCGCCGGATTGCAGCGCGCGCTCGAAGCCGGCTACGCGCAACTCACCGCGGGCAAGCCGGCGCTCGACGCGGTGACCGCGGTGATCACCGTGCTCGAGGACGATCCGAATTTCAATGCCGGGCGCGGCGCGGTGTTCAATCACGACGGCCGCAACGAGCTGGATGCCTCGATCATGGACGGCGCGACGCTGCGCGCCGGCAGCGTCGCGAACGTGCATCGGGTGAAGAATCCCATTCTGCTCGCGCGTGCGGTGATGGAGCAGTCGCCGCACGTGATGCTGACCGGCGACGGCGCCGAACAGTTCGCGCAATCGATCGGCATGGCGCTGGTCGAGCCGAAATATTTCTACACCGAAGAGCGCTGGCAGCAGCTGCAGAAGGCGCTGCGCGACGAGCAGGCGAAGACGTCGGCACCGGGCAAGGCGCCGCATCACGGCACGGTCGGCGCCGTGGCGCTCGACAAGAACGGCAATCTCGCCGCCGGCACGTCGACCGGCGGCATGACCAACAAGCGCTACGGCCGCGTCGGCGATTCGCCGCTGATCGGTGCCGGCACCTACGCGAATGCGAAGTGCGCCGTATCGGCCACCGGCTGGGGCGAGTTCTACATCCGCGCCGCCGCCGCGCACGACATCTGCGCGCGCGTCGAGTACAAGGGCGAAAGCATCCGCCAGGCCGCCGACGACGTCGTGCTCGGCGTCGTGCCGAAGCTCGGCGGCGACGGCGGCGTGATCGCGATGGACGCAGCCGGCAACATCGCCACGCCGTTCAATACGGAAGGCATGTACCGCGGCTGGATCGACAAGGACGGCAAGATCCACATTGCCATCTTCCCCGCTTCAATAAAATAACGAGGTCGCGCGCAGCGCGACGATCTGAGCATCGGCGCGCACAGCATCCCCGTTTTCACGGGAATGGCACACGGTCCGCCGACGACGCTTCGACTTCGCCCGCTGCGCGGGCTACGCTCAGCGCGAACGGCTTGTTTCAACAGCGCGAAGGGTTTCGTTCCGCACCTTGCCCTCACCGCGAACGGCAACCTTGGCACGCATCGCGCCGCGCGCATAATGCGCAAGCTCGCAACATGGGAGCTTTCGATGCACGTCGCATTCGGCTTGAAATCGCACTCCGGCTGGGCCGCGTTGGTCGCGGTGGGTGTGCATGACGGCAGCATCGCGTTGCTCGAACGCAGCCGCATCGCGTTGGTCGAGGATCGCGACGACGAGTGGGCGGGCCAGCCCTATCACGCCGCCGACGGCAAGCCGACTGCCCAAGCCCGTGCAATCGTTGCGCAGGGTATCGAGCAAGCACGGCGGTGTGCGATTGGCGAGCTGCGCGCCGCGCAGCAGCGCATGCGCGATGCAGGCCACGACGTGGTCGGCTGCGCCGTGCTCGCGCCGGCGCCGATGCCGGCATGGAGTGTGGAGGAAATCCTCGCCGTGCACCTGCGCATGCACAAGGCCGAAGGCGTCATGTACCCGGATGCGCTGCTACATGGCGCGCGCGAGAATCGAATGACGGTGCAGCAACTTGCCGAAAAGCAATTGCGCGAAACGGCTGTCGCGGAACTCGGCCTGACTGATGGCGCGCTCGCGATGCGCCTCGCAGCACTCGGCAAGAGCGCAGGCGCACCATGGGGCGCGGATCAGAAAGCTGCGTCGCTCGCGGCGCTGATCGCGCTGCGCCGCGTCGGCGCGCAGGTTTCGGCGTAGAGTAGGCGCAAAGCCGTTGGGGAGAGACTGCAATGACGCTATGTCCCGTTGCGCTCGCAGTGGGTTGCCGCAAATGCCCGATCTTCGGCATCTGTCCCGCAAAGGGCATCATCGGCGACTTCCGGCCGGACGAAGCCGCAGCCGCGACCCCCGACAAGCCGGTTGCCGTCGCGAAGAAAAAGAAATCACCCGCTCAGAAGTGATAGTGCAGTCCGAGCGATGCAAACTGCGTCGCTTCGATCTGCAAGCCATTCACGCGCTGATACAGCGGCACCTGCACGAATGCGAATGCGGAAAAGCGCCGGCTGAAGTTCCAGCTGAAACCGGGGCTCAAATACACCAGCGTGGCACCGCTGTTGTCGATGTCGGCGTTGACGCCGCGCTCGCGTTGCTCGGCGCGCGCATTGAGCTGCAGCTGCGGCGCGAATTTGTCGTTCACGTTGTAGCGCAGCCCGAGATTGACGTTGATGCCCGCGCCGGGCTTGAAGCCGTCATGCGAGTCGAGCGGCGCCTGCACCGTGGCCTGCGCGAAATAGCTCCATTCCGGCGCGAGTGCGCCGAAGTTGTATACGCCGACGATCGCATCGGTCGTGCCGCTACCGAGCTGCAATCCGCGATCGACGATGGCGCCGGCTTGCGGCCCGCTTTCGAATGTGTCGCCGCTGTTGCCGGTCGGCAGCTTCAGGCCGAACATCACGCCGCTGCTGCGCTGTGCGGCGAAGCCGGACCAGCGGCCGACGATGCGCACGTCGCCGATGCCGGAATCATGCGAGGTGGAAACTTCGCTATCGCCTGCCGCGATCGTGGCGTGGCCGCGGTCGAACCACGGCAGCGCGACATTGATGCCCCAATCCGCGTTCGGGCTGTAGTCGAACGCGAGCGTCGCGTTGCGGTTGATGGTGAACTGCTGCACTTCGACGTCGGCCGGAATCGCCACGGCCGCGCGCGAAACCTTGTCGGTGCCGGAACGCAGCTGGTCCTGCTCGAAAAAGTCGTAGCGCAGATCCACGCGCCAGCCGCCACTGGAAACCAGGCCCTGGCTGGCCCAGTCGGAATTGAGCGTGCAGCCGCAGGCCGAACACGCCTGCGCGCGCGGCGCAAAGGCCGCGATGGCAATGATTGCGGGCAACGCCCAGAACTTTCCGTGCAGCAAGACGACCTCGCGGCTGTTGCCAAGTTGCGGCAATGCCAAGCGGGCGCCGCGAACCATCCATTATCCGCGACAGACCGGACTGGGCTCAATGTTCTTACCGCCCGCACGGTTCGCGCACGCGCACTGCGGCCTGTCGTGGGTTCGAAGTTAAGCAGGCAATCACGTAGCCGCCGGCACAATGCGCCACGCTTGCGTCCGGAACGAACAGGCAGTTACAACTGCTTACGCGCTTTTACGCAGCAGCAACCGCGAGGACGCGGCGCTGGGCTAGGATGCGCTTGGCGGACCCATCCACGCACGTTTCCGGCGTATTCTTCAACGCTGCACCTGCTCGATTCACCAAGGATAGCGAATCGTCATGAGCTTCGACCCCGACCCGTCCGGCCAGTCGCGCCCGGCACGCACCAAGAGCAAGACTATCGCTGCCGTGATCATCGTGATCGTGGCGCTGCTCATCGCCGCCGGCGGCTATTGGCTCGCACACGGTACGAGCACGCAGCAAGCAGGTGCGCGCGGCGGCGGCCGCGGAGGTCCGGGCGGCGGCCGTGGCGCGCAAGGTGGCCCAGGCGCGCCGCCGATGCCCGTCGGCGTCGCCGATGTCGCCACCGGCGACATCCGCATCACGCTCAACGCGCTCGGCACGGTCACGCCGCTGCGCAACGTCACGGTCGGCGCGCAAGTTTCCGGGCAACTGATGGGTGTCGCATTCAAGGAAGGACAGCTGGTCAAGGAAGGCGATCTGCTCGCGGTGATCGATCCGCGCACCTATCAGGCGCAACTCGATCAAGCCGAAGGCAATCTCGCGCGCGACGAAGCATTGCTCGCCAACGCCAAGGTCGACCTGATCCGCTACCAGACGCTGTTCAAGGAAGACTCGATCGCGAAGCAGCAGCTGGATTCACAAGCCTCGCTAGTGCGTCAATACGAAGGCACGATCAAGGCCGACCAGGGTCCGATCGGCACCGCCAAGGTGAACCTGTCCTACACCAAGATCACGGCGCCGGTGGGCGGCCGGGTCGGATTGCGCCAGGTCGATCCGGGCAACAACGTGGTCAACGGCACGGCGATCGTGGTGATCACGCAACTCACGCCGATCGATGTGCTGTTCACGCTGCCCGAGGACAACCTGCCGCAGGTGTTGCAGAAGATGCACGCCGGCAGCACGCTCGAGGTCGACGTGTACGATCGCTCCGGGCAGAACAAGCTCGCCAGCGGCGCGCTCGCCAGCCTCGACAACCAGATCGATACCAGCACCGGAACGGTCAAGGCGAAAGCGGAATTCAAGAACGACGATCAGGCCCTGTTTCCGAATCAGTTCGTCAATGCGCGGGTGCTGCTCGACACCTTGCATGGCGTGACGGTGATTCCCACCTCGGCCTTGCAGCAGGGCGCGACCGGCTTGTTCGTGTACGTGATTGCCGAGGACCACACCGTCACGGTGCGCAACATCAAGACCGGCGCGACGCAGGGCGAGCGCGTGCAAGTCACCGAGGGACTCAAGGTCGGCGAGAAGATCGTCACCGAAGGCGCCGACCGTCTGCGCGAAGGCAGCAAGGTGTTGCTGCCCGGCGAGACGCCGCCGGATGCGCAAGGCGTGAACGGCGAGCGTCAGCGCGGCCCTGGGCGCAGTGGTACGGAAGGTGACGGCCAGCATCGCCGCCGCGGCGGCGAGAGCGGCGATGGCAAGAGCGCCGACGGCAAGAATTCCGACGCGCCAGCGGAAAAGAAAAGCCCGGCGGCGACGTCGGCAAAACCCGAGGACGACACCGGCAATAAGGACGCGAAGAAGAAGGGCGACAGCGGTTCGAGTAACAGCGGCAAGCCCGGGGCGAACGACAACCGCGGCGGCTGACGATGAATCCGTCGCGTCCGTTCATCCTGCGCCCGGTGGCCACGTCGCTGCTGATGGTGGCGATCCTGCTGGTCGGCATTCTCGCGTATCGCTTCCTGCCGTTGTCGGCGTTGCCAGAAGTTGACTATCCGACGATCCAGATCACCACGCTGTATCCGGGCGCGAGCCCGGAGGTGATGACCTCGTCGGTGACCGCGCCGCTGGAACGTCAGTTCGGGCAGTTGCCGGGACTCAACCAGATGTC
>Ga0157378_10001333_pt1 | contig 22193 bp, 13 predicted proteins | sample M65metaG_FD_115309 | JGI IMG/M metagenome (GOLD analysis project Ga0157378, IMG submission 115309) | Miscanthus rhizosphere microbial communities from Kellogg Biological Station, Michigan, USA - M6-5 metaG | ecosystem: Host-associated > Plants > Roots > Rhizosphere > Soil | place: USA: Michigan...
GTATTACTCTGGGCAATGCATGGGGATATGCAGCCAATGAGCAGTTGAAATCAACGAATACCATCATACATAAATTGATTGAAGTGGTGGCCAAGGGTGGTAGCCTGCTACTGGGCATCGGGCCAAAACCGGATGGCACTTTACAGGACGAAGAAATTACCAGGTTGAAGGAAATCGGGTCCTGGCTGGCAGTCAATGGTGGCGCTATCTATAACACCAGGACGGTAGATCAATACGTCGATGGCAATACATGGTTTACACAATCGAAAGATAGTACCGTTATGTATGCGCTGGTCTGCCTGCCGGAGAATGCAACTGTGCCGGCAACAATTGAATGGACGGGAAACATCCCCAAAAAAGGAAGTAAATTAAAATTGTTACAGACAGGCGCCAATGTGCCATGGACAGTGGAAGGTAATAAAGTAAAGTTGCGGTTACCGGCTGCTTTGCAAAAAACAAATGCAGTAATACCGGCATTGGCATTTGCATTCAGTACCAAATAGTAAGAATTGGAACACAGATGACGCTTGGAACACGGATGACGCGGATTGGACGGATTGTTGTGGATCAGAAAAATCCGTTTAAATCCATAGGAGAGCACAAAGCAAAGATTTCAACTGATAATTTTGATGTCTGTCAAACAAAAAATCTGTGTTTATCCGTCTAATCCGCGTCATCCGTGTGCATTTACGACAAACAGAGTCCCTTTGAGAGAAGTGTGCGTTTCAAAATTAATTACATGAAAAATAGGTTCAACTTACTAATTATCACGGTTGTGCTTGCAGGATCAACTTCGTTTGCACAAGTTAAAAAAACAGACGCTCCCGCGCCGGTGCTGCCCGTTCCTTCAGCGGCGCAACTGGCCTGGCATAAAATGGAAACAAATGCCTTTGTACATTTTACCACCAATACATTTACCGGTCGCGAGTGGGGTAATGGCGACGAAAGCGAAAAAGTATTTAATCCAACAGCGCTGGACGCCAACCAATGGGCACAAACATTAAAAGAGACGGGGTTCAAAACCATGATCCTGACCTGCAAGCACCATGATGGTTTTTGTTTATGGCCCAGCAAATACACGGAACATTCTGTAAAAAACAGTCCGTATAAAAATGGCAAAGGCGATGTTGTGCGCGAAGCCAGCGATGCATGCAAAAAATTTGGATTGAAGTTCGGCGTATACCTGTCACCGTGGGATCGCAACCAGGCTGTCTATGGCAAACCGGAATACATTACTTACTATCGCAATCAATTGAAAGAGTTGTTTACGCACTATGGACCCATTGTTGAAATGTGGTTTGATGGAGCCAATGGCGGTAGCGGCTATTACGGCGGTGCCAACGAAACAAGAAAAATAAACGGCGCTACCTACTATGATTGGTCCAAAACCCTGGATTTGGTAAGAAGCATGCAACCCAATGAAATATTTTTTATTGATGCGGGGCCTGGTGTGCGCTGGGTGGGCAATGAAAATGGAACGGCCGGAGAAACCAACTGGAACACCATTTCCGTTGATACCTTATATGCTGGTAAGGCTGGAATTGAGACACTATTGAACACCGGTTCGCCTGATGGTAGGAAATGGATACCGGCAGAAGTGGATGTGTCTATCCGTCCCGGTTGGTTTTATCATGCAGCAGAAGACAGTAAGGTGAAAACACCGGAGCGCTTATTTGAAATTTACCTGAGTTCTGTTGGCAGAGGTTCAACTTTGTTATTGAATATTCCACCCGATCAGCGCGGCTTGTTTAATGAACTAGATGTACAGTCGCTGAAAGGTTTCAGGGCATTACTTAATAAGGCCTTTGCAAATAACCTGGCAAAAAATGCAAAAGTGACCGCAAGCAGCTATCGGGGAAAATCGAAGGATTTTTCACCTGCTAATATTACTGACGGAAATGAAAACACTTACTGGGCAACGGATGATGGGGTAATCAATGCCAGTGTCGAAATTAATTTGGCCAAACCTGTGCTGGTACAATACGTCACCCTGCAAGAGTACATACAACTCGGGCAGCGGGTAAAATCTTTTTCGGTTGAAGTATGGAAAGACAATGCCTGGCAGACCGTTGCAGATGCTACCACCATCGGTTACAAAAGGATTTTAAAAATAGCGCCGGTCGAAACCAGCAAAATAAGAATTACTATAAAGGATGCAAAAGCATGCCCCGTGATTTCTAATATTGAAATATATTAGCATAAAGCCCCTGCAATCGTCATTGCAAAAAATCAGCATTGCCGATGCGGGCAGCTATGTTTTGAAGCGATCTGATTAGACATACTACAATTAACTTAACACCCTCTCAATGATTCGTATTCTTTTATTACCGGCTGTCGTTCTTTTATATGTACATGTATCTGCACAAAATGCTGCACCTGCTTTCCGTAATCCCGGCTTGCCTGTTCAGGCAAGGGTAAATGATTTGTTGCAGCAGCTCACCCTGGAAGAAAAAATTTCTCTGCTGGGATACAATAGCAGATCCATTGATCGCCTGGGTATTCCTGCGTATAATTGGTGGAATGAAGCTTTGCATGGTGTGGCGCGTGCAGGCAGGGCAACCATCTTTCCACAGGCTATTGGCATGGCGGCGACCTTCAACGATGCATTGTTGTTTGAAGAAGCAAATATTATTTCAACAGAAGCCAGGGCCAAATACAATCTTTCACTGGCAGAAGGAAGGCACCAGCAGTATATGGGTTTAACATTCTGGTCGCCCAATATCAATATTTTTCGTGATCCACGCTGGGGCAGGGGTCAGGAGACTTATGGTGAAGATCCGTTTCTAACATCAGTGATGGGCGTGGCGTTTATTAAAGGATTACAGGGTAATGATAACCGTTATCTTAAAACGTCGGCCTGCGCCAAACATTTTGCAGTGCATAGCGGACCTGAGGCAGGCAGACACGAATTCAATGTAATGGTTGACGAAAAGGATTTGCGCGAAACCTATCTATATGCTTTTAAAAAACTGGTGGATGCAGGCGTTGAATCGGTGATGTGCGCCTATAATCGCGTGAATGGCGAACCTTGCTGCACGGGCCAGACATTATTGCAATCCATCCTGCGCAATGAATGGAAATTCAAAGGGCATGTGGTAACGGATTGCGGTGCGCTGGACGATGTTTTTTTGCGCCATAAAGCCATACCCACCGGTACTGAAACGGCTGCGGCGGCTATCAAAGCGGGCGTCGATTTGGATTGCAGTAGTCTTTTGCAGCGGGATGTAATGAAAGCCATCGAACAAAAATTATTAACGCAAAAGGAGGTAGACAGCGCGCTGGCTGCAACCCTGACCACCCAGGTGAAACTTGGTTTTTTTGATCCGCCTGCCACCAATCCATTTAGTAGGTATGGAGCCGATAGTATCACAAATGCCTATCATATTAACCTGGCAAGAACCGCAGCCCAACAAAGTATGGTGTTGCTTAAAAACAATGCAAACCTATTGCCGCTCGATAAGAAAAAATATGGCGCTATCATGGTAGTTGGCCCTAACGCAGCTTCGCTGGATGCACTTGTTGGCAACTATCATGGCGTGAGCAGCAAGGCGGTGAACTTTGTAGAAGGAATTACCAACGCCGTGGATGCAGGTACCAGGGTAGAATATGATCTGGGCTGCGACTATACTGATTCTGTTCATTTCGGTGGTATCTGGGCTGCCGGCAATGCTGATATTACCATTGCCGTTATGGGACTTAGCCCTGTATATGAAGGGGAGGAAGGTGATGCTTTCCTGGCTCCCGGCGGCGGTGATAGAAAGAGTCTGGGTTTACCCGTTAGTCATATTGCTTATCTTAAAGCATTGCGCAAAGCAAATAAAAAGCCCATCATAGCTGTCATAACTGCAGGTAGTGCCATTGATATAGCCGCAATAGAACCTTATGCAGATGCTATTATCCTTGCCTGGTATCCGGGTGAACAGGGTGGAAATGCATTAGCCGATATCATTTTTGGCAATGTATCACCCGCCGGGCGACTGCCAGTTACTTTTTATAATTCGCTGGAAGATTTGCCGGCTTATGACAACTATAATGCAAAGGGCCATTCCTACCGTTATTATGATGGTAAAGTACAGTATCCGTTTGGTTATGGGTTAAGCTATACATCTTTTGCCTATGAATGGGCAGCAAAACCGGCAGCTACTACTTCATTAAAAGACAGCCTTTCCTTTTCAATAAAAATCAGTAATACCGGCAACTATGATGGGGACGAAGTGGCACAGGTATATATAAAATACCCCGCCGCAGAACGCATGCCCATTAAAGAACTGAAAGCATTTAAACGCGTGCATGTTACAAAGGCGGGTGCAGCGGTGGCTGATTTTGCAATACCGGGATCCGAGTTACAAAAATGGGATCTGCAAAAGCACCAATGGAAATTGTACAATGGAAATTATTCAATCGTGATAGGTGCTGATTCCAGGGACGAGAAGCTTGCCGCCAGCTTTGTTGTAAAAGGAAAATAATGAATAGCTGCTGTTGAGTCGTTGCGTTTAAAAGATAATCATGAAGAAAAATCCGTTCATATTCATCTTACTGCTATTGTCTTTGCTGACGCAGCGTGCCGTTGCGCGTTCATCAACTGATTCAATTCCTTCTTTTACACAATTCGTCGATCCCTATATCGGTACCGGTTTTCATGGACATGTTTTTATGGGCGCCAATATTCCATTCGGGGCAGTTCAACTGGGACCGGTAAATTTATCAGAGGGCTGGGATTGGTGTTCGGGCTATCATTTTTCAGACTCTACCATTATCGGGTTTTCGCATACGCATCTCAGTGGTACTGGTATCGGTGACCTGGGCGATATCCTGGTAATACCTGCTACGGGGGACATCATTACAGCAAAGGGCTCCTTAAAAGATCTGCAGGCAGGCAATACTTCTTTATTTTCCCATAAAGAAGAAACTGCACGACCGGGCTACTACAGTGTGCGGCTTCAACGTTATAATATCAAAGCAGAATTAACCGCTTCCACCAGGGTGGGTTTTCACCGCTATACTTTTCCTGCATCTGAATCGGCACATATTGAAATTGATTTGGTGCAGGGCATTGGCTGGGATAGGCCGGTAGATGCTTATATCAAACAAATCAACGATTCAACCCTTGTGGGCTACCGGTTTTCAAAAGGCTGGGCCAATGATCAGCGCATTTATTTTGCAGTGATTTTTTCTAAACCATTCAAAGAATTATCGCTGTACAAAAACAAAACATTGCAACCGGGACGGGTATTGGTCGGAGACAGCGTGAAAGCGGTCGCCCATTTTTCAGCCCGCGAGGGCGAAGCGATCAAAATGAAAGTCGGTATTTCGCCGGTTAGCACAGACAATGCATTACAGAATATCAGCACAGAAATTCCGGATTGGGATTTTGATAAAATAAGGGCTACTGCCGATGCTGCATGGAACGCAGAACTTGGTAAGCTGGTAATACAAACCAATAATGCTGCCAGCAAACGGATTTTTTATACAGCGTTATACCATACCATGATAGCGCCTTCTGTTTTTAATGATTGCAACGACGATTATTATGGAACCGACAAACAGGTGCACCATCAACCAGGTTTTACTAATCTCACTACTTTTTCTTTGTGGGATATTTATCGCGCTGCAGGTCCGCTGTATACCGTATTGCATCCTGAAAAATTGCGTGATGTAATCAATAGTATGCTGGCGATCTACCAGCAACAGGGACGTTTGCCCGTATGGCACCTGATGGGGAATGAAACCAATACCATGCCCGGCAACAGCGCTATACAAATTATTGCGGATGCTTATTTAAAAGGCACACCGGGTATAGATACGGCCCTGGCTTATGAAGCAGTAAAACAAACGGCCATGCTGGATCTACGTGGACTGAAGTACGTAAAGAAATATGGATTTATTCCCGCAGACAGTATGGTGGAATCAGTAGCCATGGGGCTTGAATATGCCATCGGAGATGCCTGTATTGCCCAGATGGCAAAGCGGGCCGGAAAGCAGGACGATTACATCTATTTTAGTAAAAGAGGTACTTACTATAAAAATTATTTTGACCAATCAACGGGTTTCGTACGGGGAAGGGTAAGCGAAAATGGTTGGCGCGAACCCTTCAGCCCATTTGTATCGAGGCACATGAAAGATGATTTCAGCGAGGGTAATGCATGGCAGTATACCTGGCTGGTACCACAGGACGTTGAAGGTTTAGTTCAGTTGCTGGGCGGTGACAAAAAATTTACGAGAAAGCTTGATTCCCTGTTTACTGAAAAAGGAGAGATGGGTAAGGAAGCCTCTGCCGATATTACCGGCCTGATTGGACAATATGCCCATGGCAACGAGCCGGGGCATCATATTCCTTACCTGTATATGTTCGCCGGGCAGCCCTGGAAAACTGCCGATAAAATACGTTATATACTTGACAGCCTGTATACAGATCAACCGGGGGGCATTTGTGGCAACGAAGATGTGGGGCAGATGTCCGCCTGGTATATCTGGAGCGCGCTGGGATTTTACCCGGTCAACCCAGCGGGTGGACTATATGTTTTTGGTAGCCCGCATGTAAACGATGCGGTAATAAAACTACCGGGAGGTAAAACTTTTCACAGTGTTGTAAAGAACAACGGCCCTGCTAATAAATACATCCAGCGCGTACTGCTGAACGGGACGCCTTATCAAAAGACCTATCTTCTTCACCAGGACATAATGAAAGGCGGAGAACTTATTATAGAAATGGGGAAAGCGCCTTCCAGAACCTGGGGATTGGCGGAGGCAGACAGACCCTATTCTTTTCTAAAATAGTCTGTGATTACCCCCCGCAATTTATTGTTCATCTTCATGTTTCAACTTCGATTATTAGTGTTTGTTCATAGAGTTAGCCCTATTTTGAACAAATGGTTAAAAAAATATTAAATAAATATTTGATTCGTTTGGATAATTTAAGTAAGTTCGTCTAACTTTATAAACAACCAGTCAATTTTCAGAAAAATAGAATAAAAGATCATGTTGATTGAAGGGCAGTTAAAGCAAAAAATCATAAGTACCCTTTATTTTGAGAAAACCTTATCCATTGTTGATTTGAGCAATCTGATTGGCAAAAGTGTACCGCATGTTACCAAGGCATTGGTGGAACTGGTGAAAGAAGGTTTTATTGTGGAAAATGGCTTTGCTTCTTCCAGTGGCGGCAGAAAACCCCAGGTGTATTCACTCAGGGCGAGCGCGTTGTATATTATTGCCGTTGCTATGGACCAGTTATATGTTAAAGTAGCGGTGACCGATCTTCTCAACAATCCTGTAATACCGGTCGAAACCCGTGAACTAAAGCTCTTAAATAATAATGATGCGCTGCCGGCATTTGTCCGGATTTTGGGCGAGGTGATTGATCGCTCCGGTGTCGATAGCTCAAAAATCATAGGTATCGGCGTGGGTATGCCCGGGTTTACAAATACCAAACTGGGTATTAACTATTCATATTTGATTCCGCCGGGCAACGAAAGCATTTGCGATTACCTAGAACAGGCGCTGGGCATACCGGTTAGCATCGACAATGATTCCAGTTTAATAGCACTGGCCGAACTACGGTACGGTCTGGCAAAAGGAAAAGAGGAAGTGATGGTGATTAACCTGGGCTGGGGAACCGGTTTAGGAATGATAGTAAACGGTGTTTTGTTTCGCGGCTTTACGGGTTATGCCGGTGAACTCAGCCATATTCCGATTTCAGAAAACGACACGCTTTGTGAATGCGGTAAGCGGGGTTGCCTGGAGACCGAAGCCAGTTTAAAAGTGATCACCGAAAAAGCCATTCGCGAAATAAAAGAAGGCAGTGTATCAGGATTAAAATTTGATGATCGCCCTGAGCAAATGAGCGAAGCCATTTTTATAGCGGCTAACAAAGGCGATCAGTATGCAATAGAATTGTTGTCTGATATGGGCTATAAAATAGGAAAGGCAATAGCCATATTGATTCATATTGTCAATCCAGAGCTGATTGTATTAAGCGGAAGAGGGGCAGATGTTGGTAGAATTTTGCTGGCGCCTATCCAGCAAGCCTTAAATAAATATTGTATTCCAAGATTGTCAGAACATACAGATGTAAAAGTTTCTACGGTGGGCAGGAATGCAGAGTTAATTGGAGCCGCTGCCCTGGTAATAGAAAACATCGGTAAACCTATCCATTCAAAAAAAGAAAAGTTTAAAGAGGCGCTTACCTGAAACCTCATCCGGCATACTGCCTGTTTTCCGGCAGTTAGCGAATGTGCCGTCAATTAATTTGTTACTGTATGAAACAAATAATTGCCTGCTGTAAATAACGATCCCTATATTCCCTATTACTATTGTTTGCTTAACCGCCTGCCGGCATTGTTTGCCTGGCCATGGATGCTTTTTGTCCAAACGGGGAGCGGATTCTTGTGAAAATATGTATAACCAATAGCTAAATATTTTTATTGCTTTCGAAACAAAGTCCTCATTTTTTAACTAATCTGCTTATGTCAAAAATCAAACACTTTCTACACGTCCTCCTGCTGCTTAGTTGCACAACTGTTATGGCGCAGGAAAGAACCATCACTGGAACAGTGATGAGCGAATCAAACAAAACGGCCGTTGCAAAAGCCACTGTAGCCCAGAAAGGAACCAGCAACAGCGCAGTTGTTGATGATGATGGCAATTTTTCTATTAAAGTATCCGGTAACACGGTGGTACTGGTGGTGAGTTCCGTTGGATTTGCTACCAAGCAGGTAACCGTTCCTTCGGGAGCAACCAAAATGAACATTTCGCTGGCTATCAGCAACAGCGAACTCAGTGAAGTAGTTGTTACGGCGCTCGGTATTCAGCGAAAAGCAAAATCGCTAACGTATTCCACGGAGGAAGTGAAAGGCGCCGCGCTGACGGCTGTACCTGAAACCAATGTTATGAATGCATTGCAGGGAAAAGTGGCTGGCCTTAACACTTTCAGGGGATCTGCCGGAGCGGGTAGCTCTGTAAACGTGGTTATCCGCGGAAGCAAATCATTTGGCAATAACCAGCCCCTGTATGTGGTGGATGGTATTCCTTATGAAAATAATTCACCTACACAACCCGCGGGTATCTATAATGGTGCGGCGCTTCCTGATGCCGGCGATAACCTTTCGCAGATAAATTCGGAAGATATAGAAAGTATCAGCGTATTAAAAGGCGCTGGTGCTACAGCGTTATACGGTTCACAGGGGCAGAATGGCGTGGTATTGATTACTACCAAAAAAGGAAAATCAGGCGCCGTTTCTATAGATTATTCCATCAACTACAATCTTGATAGGGCGGCTTATGGACCAAAATTGCAGTACAGTTACGGTCAAACGGCTCCTGCTGCCAACCAGAGTTGGTCCACCACCAAAGGAAGTTTTAAAGATCCCACCAGCGATTTTTTTGTAAATGGTAACACACTTACCAATAGTGTATCCCTGAAAGGTGGAACAAGGGATAATAGTTCTTATCTCTCTTTTTCTAACACGCATGCAAACAATATTTATCCAAACAGTAATTACAATAAAAACACCATTGACTTCAGGCAGAGCAACAGCTATTTCAATGGTAAACTGACAGCAGATGCCAATGTATTGTTTGCGGAACAGCATTATAAAAACCCGCTGTCTCCTGGTTTATACAATAACCCCCTCACAGGTTTATATTTGTTCCCAAGAGGCTTGGATTTTAATACTTATAAAAACAAGTACGAAGTTTTTAACGAAGCAAAAAATTACTCACTCCAGAACTGGTGGAATATTGACTGGATAGCCAACCCAAGCGGCGGTGGTGGTGACGACAATCAGCAAAATCCATTCTGGATATTAAACAGGGATGTTTTTACGCAAAAAACCGACAAACTGTATTCTTCCCTTAATTTAAAATACAAGTTTACAGATGAACTGACATTGCAGGCAAGGGGTAACGTCGATAAGGAATACCGCACAATAGAAAGCAAGCTGTCTTCAGGCACACAAACAGTACTTGCCGATCCATTGGGCAAATACAAACTGTTTAAATACGATAATCAGAATGTATATGCCGATCTCATTCTTAGCTACAACAAAAAGATAAAAGACTTTGGTATTTCTGCTCTGGTAGGAACAAGCCTAACCTCTACCAATAACTATATGCAGCATTTTGAAGGTCCGTTGTCATTGGCAAATATCTTTGTTGTTTCCAATATTAAATACGCCGATTTACATACAGAAGAACACCTGTACCGTAAGAAAAAAGAGGCTGTATTCGGAAGCGTAAATTTATCTTATAAAGACTACCTGTTTGTAGATATCACAGGCAGAAACGACTGGTCGTCTGCTCTTGCGTACGCAGATGCCTCGCTGCCTACGAAGTCTTATTTTTATCCTTCTGTAGGTGTATCCGGAATCATAAGCGAAATGGCAAAATTACCTGAGATTATATCCATGTGGAAATTAAGAGGATCCTACGCCATTGTGGGAAATGATTTTGATCCTTATAAAACCTATAGCTACTCAACCTTCAGTGGTGGCCAGAACGGTGTAAACGGCGGCGGAAATGCGCCTTATCCACTCACTGCTTTAAGACCGGAGAAAACCCATTCCCTGGAATTTGGAACGGAACTGAGGTTGAAAAATGATTTATTATTTATTGATTTCACCTGGTTTAAAATCAATACAAGGGATCAGTTGGTTACTACAAAAGCAGGACAGGGTCAGCCATTTTCCAATTATTACATCAATGCAGGAAACATACAGAATTCCGGCATTGAGCTAAGCATAGGAACTTCTCCTATCAAGCAGCGTGATTTTAAATGGGATGTGTATGGTACTCTGTATATGAATAAAAACATCGTCAAGGAATTTAATGGAATTGACAATATCGTTCATGCAATTGACGGTGCCGACAACAGCAACATGACTTATTTTGGAATAAAGAAAGGGTTACCTTATCCAACTTTTTTCGGAAAGAAATTCGTACGTGATGCCGGCGGGTATGTAATGATTGATACATCAGCGGGTAATGTGGGCAAGCCATTATACAATCTCTTCAGTTCCGATTCTACGGGTCTGGGTACAGCGCTGCCCAAAGCACTGGTGGGCTTACGGAACACTTTCACTTTTAAGAATAAGCTTTCTGTGAGTTTCATGATAGACGGCCGCTTTGGGGGCCAGGCGATGGATGTTACACAGGCAATCCTGGATGAATATGGGGTATCAAAAGCATCTGCCGATGCAAGGGATAACAGCAAGGCCTTTTTGCCGGTGAAAGCCAAATATGTTGGCGGCGGTACAGTTGCCAGCATTGATCCCAAAGTTTGGTACGGTGCAGTTGCAGGGCGGGGCGGCGTTGCTGAATATTATATGACAAGTGCCACCAACGTAAGATTGAGGGAACTTTCGATCGCGTATATCATCGGGGGTTCGATACTGGCCAAAACGCATAATATAGTTAAAGCAATAACGTTCGGACTGAATGCGAGAAACCTGTTTTTCTTTTACAAGAAAGCAGCTTTTGATCCCGACATCGCAGTGGGCACTACAAACGGTAACCAGGGGTATAATGCTATGACGGCACCTGCAACAAGAAGTTTTGGTGCTTCCTTAAAAGTTTCCTTTTGATAAATGGTATTATAATTATGCATGACAAAAAAGATGATATGAAAAAAAGCTTTTTATTTGTAATACTTGCAGCTGTTGTGATTACACAATTTGGTTGCACGAAAGATTTCCAGGAACTAAATACAGATCCTTATGCGCTCACCCAGACGCAACTCGCGGCTAATAATGCCAATGTAAGCGCTTATTTTTCTACAGCGCAGCAAAACCTGGTAGAGAATGGCCCCTGGTTAACGCAGCTTGATAATTTTTATGGCGATAATTTTATCGGGTATGTATATCCCCCGTCCAGCTTCAGAAGCAATCAATATCCCGGCACCCTGTTTAATCAGGATGGCTGGCAGGATGGATTGTGGGGTAACGCTTACGATAATGTAATGCGGCAAACACACCTTATTATTAATAATGCAAGATCTGTAACGCCTGCAACGCCAACAACAACAGCGCAGATTGCCATCGCAAAAATTATCAGGGTGGCCGGTATGCATCCCGTAGCAGATGGCTGGGGCCCGATTATTTATACCAAATACGCTGTACCCAATGCGGATCTGGTAAGTTATAATTATGACACCCAAAAAGACGTGTATACTGCTTTCTTCCGCGACCTTGATACGGCAGTAACCAGCTTATCGACTATTGTGGCTGCCGGTACACCGTCTTCTTTTGGTCCTCTTGATTTGATTTATAGCGGAGACTATACAAAATGGATCAAAGCCGCCAATTCAATCCGGTTAAGACTGGGATTACGTTTAACAAGAATTGATAATGCAACCGCAAAGACCCAGGTTCAAAAAGCGCTCAGCGAAACACATGGTCTTATTACCAGCAATGCTGATAATATGCACGTGGCATTCAACAGTGCATTAGGCGGCGGATTTGTACAGGTATCGCGCGACTGGACCGACGAGCGGCTGGGCGCAGATTTTGAAACCATCCTTTCAGGTTATAAAGATCCCCGCCTGCCGGTGTTCTTCAATCCGTCTACAGATGCAACGGTTGGAAAAATATTTAAAGGAATCAGGCAGGGGGCAGACATCGCAGCAAAAGGCGATTATGTTGGGTATTCAGAAGCCAATGTTGCTACCTGGGGCCAGAATCCCTCCAGTTGGGGAGGCGACCTCAATGTAATTACGGCCGCAGAAGTAAACGAAGCGCTGGCAGAAGTTGCCTTACGTGGATGGGGTACCGGTACCTACACAGCCAGCGCGCAAACATATTATGAGGCGGGTATCAAAGCCCATTTCGATATGTACGGTATTTCAGCGACAGACTATGCTGCCTATATTGCGGGTACCACTTTGCCGATAGATTATGTTGATCCTAAAAAGGCGGCTCATAATGCTGCAGCCGTAAATCTTGTTCCCGTAAAATTCAATGCTGCCGGTACCAATGAATATAAATTGCAGCAGATCATGACGCAAAAATGGATAGCGCTGTTCCCGAACGGAAAAGAAGCCTGGTCAGAATGGAGAAGAACCGGATATCCCAAAGTTTTCACCAGTTATTTGAATTACAGTGGCGGTACAATTAATACAACCGATGGTGCAAGGCGTATCTTCAAGTTTGCATTGGGTGAGTATCAGAATAACGGAGCGGGCGTGAAAACAGGAATCACCGCATTGGGCGGAGCCGATGTTGGCGGCACACATGTGTGGTGGGATCCGGCAGGTAATACAGCTAATTTTTAACCAATACTTATAGACAAACACAGCATACCCTCATAAAACTGAGGGTATGCTTTTTATAGCGTTAAATTTGGGATATGCAATCAGGGAGAAAATTACGTGACGTTCTATCGGCTATATTTATCATAGTATTGTCTTCCTGCGGAGAGAAAAAAAATACGCTGTTTACAAAACTTGGTGAAGGCCAAACCAATATTGATTTCAGGAACCTTGTGCTGGAAAACAACGAACAGTTCAGCTGCCTGAATTTTCCGTATTACTACAATGGTGGAGGTGTGGCTGCCGGGGATTTTAATAACGATGGTTTGCAGGACCTTGTTTTCACCGGGAGTATGGTCAAAAACAGGCTGTTCATCAACAAGGGAAATTTTAAATTTGAAGATGTTACAATACATGCCGGTATAGCAAAATACGAAGGGTGGTGCACCGGTGTTTCGGTTGCCGATGTAAACCAGGACGGGTGGCTGGATATCTATATTTGCCGGTCGGCTTTTGATAACCCGTCATTCAGAACCAATTTACTTTTCATTAATAATCACGATCTGAGTTTCACAGAACAGGCAGCCCAATATGGCCTGAATGATTCAGGATATTCAACACAGGCAAGTTTTTTTGATTATGACAAAGACGGCGATCTTGATTTGTTCCTGATTAAGCAATCAAAACCCGAATATTCCAGGGGAGGCTACACTGATTTCAGTAGTCAGCGAAACCAGCCCGCAGATCCCCAGTTTGAAAATAAACTTTTCCGGAATGATGGTGCGCATTTTACAGATGTTACCCACCAGGCAGGCATCAGCAGTAAAACCCAAACCTTCAGCCTGGGCCTCGTAACAGCCGATATCAATATGGATGGCTGGCCGGATATTTATGTTTCGAACGATTACAATGAAGCAGATTATGTTTATATCAATAATAAAGATGGCACATTTACAGATGAACTGAAAGACAGGTTGGATCATGTAGCCCTTTACTCGATGGGTTGCGATATAGCTGATTATAACAACGATGTGTTGCCCGATATCTGTACGCTGGATATGCTGCCGGAAAGTAATTATGATTTAAAAATGCACAGCTCGGCTGAAAGATTCGATAAGTACCAGCAGTTTCTTTCGTATGGGTTCTATCCTTTTTTTATGCGTAACCAGCTGCAAAAAAATAATGGTGATGGTAGTTTTTCAGAAATCGGCCGGCTGGCAGGTATTGCTGCAACCAACTGGAGCTGGTCGGTATTGTTCGGCGATTATGACCTGGATGGCAAAAAAGATATTTTTATTACCAACGGTGTAAAGCGTGACATTACAAACCTGGAATACATGCGTTTTGCAAGTAACAATGCACAAAGGGTCAGGCAGGGTGGTGCACCTATCGCGTTTACAGATTTTCTTACACATATCCCTGGTGAAATATCTGCACCTTACTTGTATAAGAACACGGGAAATGATGTATTTCAAAATTTAACAGCAGAATATGGACTCGACGAAGCAATGGTATCCAACGGTGCCATATACACTGATCTTGACAATGATGGGGACCTTGATCTTGTTTCAAATAATATAGATCAATATGCATCTGTTTACCGGAATAACGCAGAAAAGCTGTACCCGGGTAATCATTTCATACAATTTTCTTTTGCGGGCACCAGTGCCAACCCAATGGGCCTGGGCGCAAAAGTTTTTATTTATTGTAAGAACAAGATCATTTACCAGGAGCAATTGCTGACACGGGGGTTTCAGTCAGGTGTGGATCCGCGTATTACAGCTGGTCTTGGCAGTGAAACTCAAATTGATTCAATAAGAGTCATCTGGCCAAATGACAATTACCAGGTATTGTACAATGTAAAAGCTAATCAATCCATTAAATTGGAATACAGCAAAGCAAACATGAAATTCGACTATCGGTCTTTGCTTCCCCGCAAGCCCCCGCTTTTGACTGAAATAAACTCAACCATTCAATACCAGCACAAAGAAAACCACGAGAACGATTTCAACACGCAAACATTGTTACCGCATTTCTATTCGCACAATGGCCCCTGCATGGCTGTGGGAGACATTAATGGAGATGGAAGAACTGATCTTTTTATAGGCGGAGCTAAAGGATCTGAAGGCAGCATATTTGTTCAGCAGCCAAATAATACGTATAGCGCTTTGCCTGTTTCGCTATTCAAAGACGATAAAAACTGTGAGGATGTTGCTGCCGTTTTTTTTGATGCTGATAACGATAAGGATCTGGATTTATATGTAGTAAGTGGTGGTTACGAATTCGAAAAGGATAGCCCGGGACTGCAGGATAGACTATATATAAATGATGGTAAGGGAAATTTCACCTTTAGACCGCTGGCTCTGCCCGAAATGCATCAAAATAAGACCTGCGTTGCGGTGTACGATATCAACAATGATGGTTACACGGATATATTTGTCGGCGGCGGCGTTATCAAGGGGGCTTATCCGTTCGCCGCCCCGGGACATATACTCTTGAACAACGGTAAAGGAAATTTTACGGATAGAACAAAAGAAATTTGTCCTGAATTGTTAACGATGACGGGCATTGTAAACAGCGCCGCCTGGTTGGATATTAACAAAGACGGTCGAAAAGACCTTGTTTTGGCAGGAGAGTGGATGCCGGTGAAAGCGTTTATCAATGATGGTAAAAATCTTTCGGCCGATGCACATCACGACAGCCTGGCACCCACGGGCTGGTGGTCGGCGCTGGCGGTTGCAGACATGGATGGTGACGGAGACGACGATATCATTGCGGGTAATTGGGGGCTGAATACTCCTTTTAAAGCTGATACTATGTCGCCGGTAAGAATTTATTATTCAGACATTGATGGAGACAAAGTAATTGATCCCCTGATTTCTGTTGACAACGCAGGTAAACAGTTTCCATTTATTGGTATGGACGATGCAACCATGCAGGTTCCCTCATTGAGAAAAAAGTTTTATGAATATCCCATCTATGCCAAGGCGGAAATACAGGACCTGTATCCCACGGGCACCAATTTGAAAAAAATACCGCAGATGGAAATAGACGAACTGCGGTCAGTGTATCTGGAAAACACAGGGAGTGGGTTTATCATACATCCCTTGCCGGTAGAAGCCCAATATGCTCCGGTATTTGCTATTTCGGTGGCAGATTATAATCATGATGGAAACAAGGATATTCTGTTGCTGGGCAACAATAAATATAACAGGCTTCGTATCGGCAAGCTCGATGCCAATCATGGTGTGTTGCTGGCGGGGAACGGAAAAGATGGATTTGAATACCTGCCGCAATACAGCAGTGGTTTAAAATTACGCGATGATATAAGGTCTGCCGTTTTTATTAATAACACGCTTATCGTTGGTGTAAACGATGGCGCGGTAAAAATGTATCATCTGAATTAATAATAAGTATATCGGATTGTTGCAGAATATGAAAGTGATCAATTGAAAGTTCGATATCTTCTCAATTTCATTTAACAGTAGCTGAAATATTTTTTCCATAGTTTTATTTAACAAAAGGAATCACGGGTACAATTAAAAAATATGAAAAGACTTACTTTATTCCTTCCTGCATTATTATTGTATATCGCAGTTATTGGCCAATCCTACACACCCGCGCCCGAAAACATCAAAGCCCGTGAATGGTTCAACGATGCACGGTTCGGGCTCTTCATTCATTGGGGGCCCTTCAGTATACCGGGTGCCGGAGAATGGGTAATGAACGAAAGAAAGATCACCGTCAAAAATTATACAAGGCTGATGGATTTTTTCAACCCCATTGCGTTCAACGCGGAAGAATGGGTGAGCATGGCAAAAAATGCGGGAATGAAATATATTACCCTGATAACCCGCCACCACGATGGGTTCAGCATGTGGGATACGAAATACAGCGATTTCAATATCATGCATACGCCCTATAAAAAAGACATCGTAAAGATGATGGCCGACGAATGCCATAAACAGGGCATTAAACTGTATTTATATTATTCGCTGCTCGACTGGCGGCGGGAAGATTACCCGCATGAAACAGGGCGTACGGGGCAATACTCCGGAAGAACAGGCAAGGGTGATTACAACAGCTACCTGCAGTTTATGAAAAATCAGCTCACCGAATTATTAAGTAATTATGGAGAGATTGGCGGCATCTGGTTCGACGGTCATTGGGACCAAACCGCACCGGAAGGAGCAAAGGACCGGTCATCAAAGATAGATTGGCATTATAACGAAATATACGCCCTCATTCACAAATTACAGCCCCAGTGTATGATCGGGAACAATCACCATCTTTCTCCATTTGCAGGAGAGGATTTTCAAATGTTTGAACGGGATCTGCCAGGCGAAAACAAATCAGGTCTCAGTTTCCAGGAAGCCTCAACAAAATTGCCATTGGAGACCTGTGAAACCATGAATGGCTCCTGGGGTTATAATATTACTGATACCAATTACAAGTCGGCCAAAAAAATAATCCATTACCTGATCAATGCAGCAGGACGCAATGCAAACTTATTGCTGAATGTTGGACCTATGCCTAACGGTAAAATACAACCTGAATTCACGGATACTTTACAGGCCACCGGTGCCTGGTTGAAGCAATTCGGCGAAACAATTTATGGCACCACCGGCAATATCATTGTACCCCAGCCCTGGGGCGTGCTGACAGGAAAAAATAAAGTATTCTATGCGCATATCATAAATTCACCCGGATCGGCCGCTTCCGTTTTTATTCCTTTGGTAAAGAAAAAAATCAGTGCGGCTTCCCTGTTCCCGGGTAAGGAAAAGTTAAGAATCAAGCAACAACCAGACGGTATAACAGTCTACCTCGATGGGATAAAGATGGACAGTACAGATACCGTTATTCAGCTCGACGGCAAGTAAGTCCATCATTTTGTTCTGCTAAAAAGTTTCCGCACGCGCAACCAGCGCCTGATTTTTAGCGCCGCGGCCGGTTTGTGCTCCGGCTTGTGCAGAATGACTTATTTTTGCGGAATTAAAGAGCACCCGCTTATGCCTGAAAAAATAGTTGAATTAAAGAACGTAAATATTTACCAGGGAAGTAATCTTGTATTACAGGATGTAAATATCAGTATAGAAAAAGGCGAATTCGTGTACCTGGTTGGAAAAACAGGCACCGGTAAATCAAGTTTATTAAAAACTTTATACGGTGATCTCAGCCTGACCCAGGGCGATGGAACGGTGGCAGGTTTTAACCTGAAAGAAATGGATTGGAAAAAAGTTCCTTTTCTCAGAAGAAACCTGGGGGTGGTATTCCAGGATTTTCAACTGCTGACCGATCGCAACGTAAATGACAATTTAAAATTTGTTTTAAAGGCAACCGGTTGGAAAGATGAAAAATTAATGGATGAAAAAATAGCCGACGTGCTGGATAAGGTAGGCCTTCGTTCAAAAGGATTTAAGATGCCTTTCGAGATGAGCGGGGGTGAACAACAGCGGGTAGATATTGCCAGGGCCCTGTTAAATTCTCCTAAACTCATACTGGCCGATGAGCCCACCGGCAATCTCGATCCTGAAACCTCGGATGAAATTATGCAGCTTTTATTCAAGATCAGTAAAGACTACGGCACTACTATCATCATGGCAACACATGATTATATTGTAATAAATAAATTCCCAGCCAGGATGCTTAAAACGGAGAAGGGGAGGGTAGAAGACAATGCTACCATAAACATTGTATGATTTCCATATTAATTCCTGTATTTAACAGGAACGTTACTGCATTAATAATTTCTCTGCAACGCCAGTTAACAATTGCCGGTATAAAAGCAGAAATTGTTGTGATGGATGACGGGTCCACAGATAAGATCCTGAAAAGCGAAAACGGGTTGTGCCTGTCTGCTCTTAGCCATGTGCGTTACATTGAATTGTCTTCCAACAAAGGAAGAAATATGATCCGGCATGAACTGGCGCAGGAAGCAGCGTATGATACCCTTATTTTCCTGGATGCGGATAGCAGTTTTCCTGATGAGATGTGGTTGCAACGCTATATAAATGCATTTGAACAGAACGCGGTTATTATGGGAGGAAGGGTGTACAAAACATCCGCACCGGGGAACGCAACTTTACATTTTCATTATGGCCGGTTAAGAGAGCAGCACCGCGCTGCTGACAGAAACAAATTTCCCTATCGTTCTTTCCTCGCCTGTAATTTTTCCATTCCCAAACAACAATTTTCGCGTCTCATTATAGATGATCACCTGCAAGGCTATTGCCATGAAGATACCTTTATGGGATTACAGTTCGGGAAGCTTGGTATACCCGTGAGGCATATCGACAACCCGGTTTATCACGAAGGGATCGATGAAGATCCTGCATTTATCAAAAAGCAACAGGAAGCACTGCAGAATCTACGGTATCTCTATTCAGCTTATAACAGCAGTTACCGGTTTTCCACTGAAATAAAACTTATCAGGGTATATAAAAAAATATGCGCGGCACCCTGGCACAGAGTTTTGCTGAATAGACTGGTCAGCATGAAAGCATATTTTCTCCGGAAAGCGCTTCAATCGCACCATCTCTTCTGGCTCGATTGCTGGAAGCTCGCAGAATTTCATCAATTGTCTGTTGAGAAAGGGTAATGGCTCCGCTATTGTTCAACAATATCTATCAGATTATTGACTGCCTGTCGTGGGAAATAACAGGTAGATAAAACATGGGTTCTTTCCCTGATATCCAAATCTGTAAAAGGCAGTGAAAAATAATGCGTAATCGCCCGGGTAATTTCATTGCAGCCATTTGCAATTACAAAAAGTTTTTCAAGCCCTGTATCACGCACCATAAGATCGTTACAAATACAATGTCTCCCTTTTTCCAGCGCCAGCATCAGCCTTTTATCAAAGCCGTAATCATGACTTCGGGGCAGTAAAACCACCTGTGCTTTCTGTACCAGTTCTTTTAGTGCGTGTTCATCCGGGTTTGAAACAGTACAAATATTGCTCTCAGGATGCGACTCAGCAGTTTTTGTAAATGGGCATGTGTTGGCTACAACAAGTGGAACAGGTATCCGGCTAAATATGTTTTCAGATAGCCAATGCACCATGCGTTCGTTCTCTGGATTCGACATATCACCATAATATAAACAATACATGCCTGTTCCCAGCTCGCTTTTTATGGCGGGCGCTGGTATAAAAGGAGCAATGCATTTCGTATGAGATGCCGGGTACAACCCGTTAAATCTTTCCTGGTCGCCAATAGTTGTAGTAATGACAACGGCGAGCGCAGAAATTTTTTTCTCCCATTTCCGGATCAGGCGTGCTTCATTAAATGCATACAGCTTTTTTAAAAGCGATTTTTCACAGCGGGTAGACGCCTGGTACAAATCCGAAGCAATGCCATTGATGCGCACAAATGTTTTATACCCGGCAGAGGCCAGATCGGGCAGCCAGAAAGTAGATCGCATTCCCTGAAATAAAACCGGACATGCCTGTTCTAATACATTTTGTAAAAGCCGCGGGTTTGATCTTGAGGAAATACAGTAAGGATAGCACATAGATATACCTTTATGGCCTTCATTGCGTTCGTAAATATGAATGCCTGCAGTAATATCTTTCAGGTGCATCGTGTCTGTGCCTGCATCTGCATTATCATGAAAGCAGTGCAGGTTGATATTATAATTTGCCTGTTGCAAAAATGCCAGTTGGTAATATGTGTCTGCCATATCCCCGGTTGAAGAAGGGTGCGGAATTCCCGGGCAGATAATATGAATATGCTTACTCAACTGGTTTAAATAGTTCGTTATAAAATGTAATAAGCGCCTGTTTTTCCTTTTCCCAGTTTATCTCCTGGCGCAACTCAAGGCAATTACTGCGTAACTGGCGGTATAATTGCTCATTGGTCAACAGGCTATTTAATTGCTTCGCGATGTTGACCGCGCTTAAATCCTTGATTACAACAGCTATTTGTAAGGTATTGTTTATTTCGCGGTAAGCCGGATAATCCACACATAGTTGCGGTGTGCCGGCATGGATATAATCAAAAAAACGATTTGCCAGCGAGAGATAGTTGCTTTTGCCATTATTTTCAAATAATGTGATACCTATCAATGCCTTTTGGGTAAGGCGGCGCAATTCGTTTGGCTCAACAAGCCCTCTTAATATCACTTTTTCTTTGACGCTGTATTTCGATATAAGAGATCTAACCTGTTCCATAAAATTGCCATCACCACAGATAACAAGAGGAATATCAAGCCATTGCATGGCCGGGATTAAGGTTTCGAAGCTTCTGCCTTCATTTACAGACCCCTGGTAAATGATAAATTTCTCTTTAACAATGGTGTTGTCAAGCGGTTTCAGAAAGGGAATGTTTCTTATAACCCGGTAATCAACATTATACAGTTGCCTGAATTCATCTGCAATCGGCTGGTTTACGGTATAGCCGCGCGAAAAAGCGGGCACGCAGGTTTTTTCAATTCTTTTCCAAATCCGATAGATTGTTGGCCGGGTGACCACCTCCTTCATCTCGCAAAAAAGCTCATGCGCGTCGTACACCCGCAGTTTGCCTCTGACTAAAGTTATTAGCCATACTGGCAAGATAGTGTCGAGATCGGTAGCGCAGAAAGCATCCGCCTTCCGGATAAGCAAATAAAACAATAGCCGGATATTGTATTCGATGTAAAAAAGCTTGCCTTTTTCAAATAATGTGTACAGGCGCTTTTGGGCGTAGGGCTGCGGGTGAAGGGGAATTGAAGTTTTTTTTCGCCTGCCTACCAGCAATACATCGTAACCAGCCTCCCTCAGCGCGGTACAAATACGAATCATCCGCTGATCATAACTGAGATCAGTAGTAACCGTGAGACAAATTTTCTTCAAACGAATCAAGTTTTCAAATTACGGCCAAACCTACCGCTAGTTTTCTGATTTTGCTGCAATTTTGCTCACTGGGTTTCCGCCACACAAATTTCAAATTTCAGAATATTTCCGCTACCTTCGCCGCCGAAA